>Ga0207046_10327_pt1 | contig 11504 bp, 11 predicted proteins | sample Alteio_BWMinCont_66_FD_153303 | JGI IMG/M metagenome (GOLD analysis project Ga0207046, IMG submission 153303) | Enriched cells from forest soil in Barre Woods Harvard Forest LTER site, Petersham, Massachusetts, United States -... | ecosystem: Environmental > Terrestrial > Soil > Temperate forest >...
TTTGCTGATGGGCTGGCAATTCATGGCAGCGGAATGGGTAGGCGGCGTGGTGCTTGTCGCCATTATGGCCGTGCTCGTGCGGCTCACTTATCCCGCGCAACTGGTCGCGGAGGCACGCCGTCATCCGGAACAGGGCATGATGCACGATCATGCAAGTGAAGATCTTGCTGCCGATGGTTTTTGGGCGGCGTTGCGCAATCCAAAAACTCTCGCAGCTGTCGCGCAGAACTTCACGATGGATTTTTCGATGTTGTGGAAAGATCTGGCGGCCGGATTTCTTATCGCCGGATTATTGTCGGCATTTGTGCCGCCGCATTTTTGGCAAACGCTGTTCCTCAAGGATGTGAACCCTGTTTTTCAGGTTCCGGCGAATGCAGTGATCGGGCTTGGCATCGCGGTGCTGTCCTTCGTGTGTTCCATCGGCAATGTGCCGATGGCGGCCGTGTTGTGGGGATCGGGCGCGAGTTTCGGCGGCGTGCTGGCGTTTCTCTACGGCGATCTCGTCGTTTTGCCGTTGCTCGATGTATATCGACGCACTTTGGGATGGAAAATGGCCGCCTATATCGCGGCTGTGTTTTCCGCGTCGATGATCGCGGCGGCGCTGGCGATGGATGCGGTATTTTCGTTTCTGCATCTGATACCTGCTGCGCGGCCCGCTATTCGCGGAGAAATGACGCATTTTTCATTGAACTATACGTTCTGGCTCAATCTTATTTTCGGCGCTTTGGCATTCTATTTATTTGTCCTGGCGCGGCGCGAGCCGTCGATGCATGGCGGACATTGTTGCCATGCGCACCATAATCATGAAGGACATCACGGCCATGGCAAGTAAAAAGCCGCCTGCTAAAAAAACAGCCGCTAAAAAACCGGCGAGCAAAAAACTGAAGCTTCTGGAAACGCGCGCCGGATTTGTCGCCATTCTCGGCGCGCCGAACGCGGGTAAATCGACGCTGCTCAACCGGCTGGTTGGACAGAAAATCTCCATCGTGAGCCCGAAGCCGCAGACGACGCGCATGCGCATCCTCGGCGTGCTCACCGAAGACAAAGCGCAAATCGCCTTTATCGATACGCCAGGCATTTTTGCGCCGAAGCGCCGTCTTGATCGCGCAATGGTTAATGCGGCATGGCAAAGCCTTGAAGGCGCGGATACGATCCTGCTGCTGGTCGATGCAAAGGCAAAGAGCGACGAACTGACGCTCGCGATTGTCGGGCAATTGCAGGAAAAGAAACAGCGCGTGGTCCTCGTTCTCAACAAGGTCGATTCGATCAAGCCCAACATTCTTCTACCGCTCGCCGCGAAGCTCAACGAAAGCGGCATTGTCGAAGATACGTTCATGATCTCGGCGCTCACCGGCGACGGCGTTGCGTATCTCAAAAACTATTTGCTCGCCAAAACCAAAAACGGCCCCTGGCATTTTCCGGAAGACGAATTAAGCGATCTTCCGTCCCGTCTCCTCGCCGCCGAAGCGACACGCGAGCAGCTTTACAAACAGCTACAACAGGAATTGCCCTATGGCGCGACAGTTACGCCGGAAAGCTGGGAAACGAAGCCCGACGGCTCGGCCGTCATCCGCCAATCCATCGTCGTGGCCCGCGCAAACCACAGGCCGATCATCCTCGGCAAAGGCGGCGCGCGCATCAAATCCATCTCTCAGGCCGCCCGCGCCGAAATCGAAAAAATGCTTGGCCACAAAGTACATTTGTTCCTCGACGTGAAAGTCGACGAAAAATGGCAGGACCGGCCGGCATTTTACCAGATGATAGGGCTGGAATTCGAACAATAGACCCTGCTTTTTGCGATTCATCTAATAAGAACCGGCTGATTCATCACAATGATAAACAACTCTTGACATGCAACCATATGGTTGCATATAATGGCCCTATGGTTGCTACTGACGACAAAGTGTTCAAGGCCCTTGCCGATGCCAGCCGCAGACAGTTACTCGACCGGTTGCGCAGGAAAAACGGACTCACGTTAAATGAGCTATGCGAGGGGCGCGATATGAGCCGTCAGGCGGTGACCAAGCATCTTGTTTTGCTGGAGGAGGCGAATCTCGTCGTTACCGTAAAACGGGGGCGCGAGAAGCTGCACTATCTCAATCCGGTGCCGATCAACGAAATCTACATGCGCTGGATCGGCAAGTTTGAGCGGAAGCAGGTTCAGGCGCTTTACAACCTAAAACTGGCCTTACAGGAGAACGAACATGAATAACGCCGAATTCGTCTACACCACCTACATCAAAACCACGCCGGAAAAGGTATGGGCCGCCATCACAAACCCGGAATTCGCTCGGCAATATTGGGAAACTGAGCTTCATTCCGATTGGAAAAAAGGCTCGAAATGGCAAAGTAAGAGCGGAAAGAAAGAAGGCGGATGCAACATAGGCGGTGAAATCCTGGAAAGCGCACCGCCGAAACGGCTCGTGATTTCTTGGGTCGACCCATCTGATATGGATACGTCGCGCGTTACTTTTGAGATCGAGAGTATCGAGAATATGGTGCGTCTCAATGTCGTGCACGACAAGCTCACGGCCGGATCGGAAATGGCAAAAGGAATTTCCATGGGCTGGCCGCGCGTGCTTTCCAGCATGAAATCGCTCCTCGAAACCGGCAAGGCGCTCGATACCTGGGCCGGTCATGCGTCCACCTGCAGCTCGACTGATGCCAAGGGAGCGGCAGCGTAATAATTACTGAAAATAAAGTGCCGACAAAAAGCCCCTCATGAGGGGCTTTTTTATTGGCGTATCATGATGGATAAACCTGAGCACTGAGAGTTGTTGCCGCCAATCACCCTGATCCTCCCAACTATGTCAACAGACATGCAAAAGCCACTAAAGAACCAGAACCTTAATGCTACATCTGACCTACATGCCGTTTATCGAAGGCTTGCGCGCTGAAAATACCCCATACTCGATTCTACGCTGGGCAAAACCTTCTTGCATCAATCTGGCCTGCTTTCTGAAATGCAGGCCGCGCAGGCCCGACATGGTAAATAACTTGATCAGGGAATGCGCACGTAAACTGGCCAAGCCTATGTCCCAGCTTTTTTCCACTTGTGGCGCCCAGTTGAGCGCTTCCCGGATTTCAAAACCCTGTTGTTGCAATAACTTTTTATAGCGATTTATCGTCGGCATATAGGGCAGCTGCAAGGAAAGGCATAATTGCACATATTTCTTCGCCTGCGCGCCATCATACTCCTCGGCTCCGGAACACCATGTTGCAAGCATCAGGCTGCCTCCGGGTTTCAAGACGCGAAACGCCTGCCGGATAAACAATTCCTTGTCGTAAAACTGCTCGCAGCTTTCCAGTGACCAAACAACATCGAATGTGTTGTCGGAAAAACTTTCCATCGATAATGCGTCTTCCACTTTGAAAATGACATTCGGCAATTGCTCTTCCCTTGCCGCGCGCGATGCGATGTCCACTTGCTTCGGGCTCAAGGTAATTCCCGTGACGTTCGCGGAATATTTTTTCGCGAGATAAAGGCTGCTTCCCCCCATGCCGCTGCCGACATCGAGAATTTTATCGTGAGGCGAAATTTTTATGAGCGCCGCCAGTTTTTCCATCAACTTTTCCTGCGCTTCGATCGGAGTCTCGTGCCCCGTCTTGAAATAGCCGTGATGGATGTGCGGCCCCCAGATCGCCCGTACGGCCAGGGACGTTTTGTCCCAGAAATTTGCAATATCGTGCGTAATCTTCGACCGATCCGGCCCGACGGGACTATCCGTTCTTATTTTTTCCATATGATCACCTCCCAACGAAAAGCCCAGCGCCGGCGAATTTGATAGTGGTCGAGTTTTGCCGCTTTTAGCAAATCGACCAGTTCGTGTTTTTGAAAGGCCCGCAACACGGACATAGGCCCGTCATGCTTGGACAAATATGAAAAGTTAAGCAATTGGGCCAGCCATTTAATCGACAGATAGGCAAGCCAATGCCGACGAAGGTCGTTGATAACAATCGCCATGCTGGTTTGATAGTACAGCCGCTGCAACAAGGCGACGAGATCCGCATCGCTTAAATGGTGGCAAAAAGAATTTAAACAGACGACGTCGAACCGCATTGCATTCAAATCATCCGACAGCACATTGGCAGTTTTAAATCGTATACCGTTCAATCCATCCGAATTTTTAATGGCGCGTTTAACTGTGGATGGATTCGCGTCAATGCCGATTAAATCGACATTTAATTTTTTATGTTTTGCCCAATGGTGAATGTCGCTCAATAAATCTCCACCGCCGCACCCCAGGTCGCCAATGACTGTTTTTTTGTTTTTGAATGTATCAGGATATTTTTGGTAAATTGTATTGAAAGCGGAAATGAGCGTCGCCTTTCCGCCAAGCCACCTATTGACGGCCTCCAGTTCCTGCATATTTTTTATCGAGGCGTCGCCTTCAAGGGTCAGGTCATCCGTCAGCTCTGCCTGGGTGCTGCGCCGGCTGAAAGTCTGCCCCATCATGCGTTGGTCCCGGCCGTCTGAAACAGCATGCTTTCCGCCGTGAGGCCGGGACCGAAAGCCATGGCGCAGCCTCGTCCGCCGGCGGTGCCGGGGCGCAGCATTTCTTTCAAAACAAACATAACCGTGGCCGACGACATATTGCCAAAACGGCGCAATACATCGCGCGATTGACGAAGCATTCCATCCGGAAGGCCGATGCTTTTCTGGACCGCGTCGAGAATCGTACGGCCGCCGGGATGAACAGCCCAATGTTCTATGTCTTCGGGGCGCTGGCCGCACAAAATACTGCCGAGACTATCGGGAAGTCCCCTGGTAATCGTCGACGGCACACGTCCCATAAGCACCATGTCGAAGCCAAGACCGCCAATATGCCATGTGATTTGATCGGCGCTATTCGGCATCACCGTCGATGTAAAACTTTGCAGCTCAATTCCAGCAGGATGCGTCGACACTAGACTGGCTGAACACCCATCGGCGAAAATGAGAAAAGAAAGCAGCTGTTCCAGATCATCCGTTTCCTGCAAATGAATGGTGCATAATTCCAGATTCAAAATAGCGACTTTTGACGAAGGCTCCGAACGCACAATATGCCGCGCCAGTTTAAGAGCATTTAACGCCGCGTTACAGCCCATGAATCCGATGACCGTTCTTTCGACCGAAAGCTTCAGGCCATAATGTTCCATGACCTGGAGGTCGATGCCCGGAGCATAAAAACCGGTGCACGTCGTCAGGATCAAATGAGTTATCTCGTCTTTGTGTTCGGCGAAATTGAGTTGATCGAGCGTGCGTTTGGCCAAACCGAGCGCATGTTGTTCATAAAATCGCATGCGCGTCTGGGTATCGGGAAATGCGCCCGGGCGATAAAACCCGTCGGCATCGAAACCTTTTGCATCGGGATGAGGCCTAAGGAACGAATATCGATGCTCGATTTGAGCTTTGCTCGCCATTCGCCTGAGAAGATTACGCTGTTTTTCATCGCCGAGCAGGGATGGGGCGTAATCTATAAATTTGCGATGGATGTCGTGATCCGGCACCGCCGTCACAATCTGATTTAGATAGGCCTCAACCATGTACGCTCTAATAGGGGATAAATCGCTTCAAGCCTATAAGGGTTGTTCCGGGCCGTATAAAATTACTATTCGGAAGTATAGCGTGCCCTGATGGATGTAATTCGAACACATTTTGGGGAACATCTGTCGAAACTTCACAAAAGCTCGAATCCGCGCGTACGCCAGCCTCCGCCTTCTTTTCTACCGCTGGAAATTGGAAAAATTCGCTGATAGGCTTTGTTGGCATCGAGAATCTCCGCAACATATTGAAAACCATTGCTGCACAACGATTTTCTGACTCCTCAATGCACCTTTTCTGTTTGAAATATCCGGGCTGGAAACGGGAGTAGCAGAATGGACGAGAACGAGATCAGAGAGATACTCAACCGCCATTGGGTAGCATCGGACGCAAACGACTTTGAGGTTGAGCACGAGATATACCGGGAGGAGGCAGTGCTCGAGTACCCGCAATCGGGCGAGCGTATTAGGGGGCGGCACAACATCCAGGCCTCTCGCACCGCACAGCCGAACGCGAAGCGCTTCAAGGTGCGCCGCATTGTCGGCGCGGGCAACCTCTGGGTTACGGAATTTATCCTCACATATGACGGCCGTCCGTCCTATTCGGTGAGTATTATGGAATTCGTGGATGGCAAGGTGGCCCGTGAGATCCAATACTTTGGCGATCCGTTCGAACCCGGACCTTCGCGTGCGCATTTGGTTGAACGAATGTGATGAAATCGGCATGCCAGTGGTGCGCCCGTGCAAGGAGTTACCTCTATGAACATCCTCGTTTTTTACGGCTCATATCGTTCCAACCGGATGGGTATTCGGCTTGTCCGGTTTGTGATCGAACGGCTGCGCCGCCGGGGCGACAACGTCGAACTGATCGACGCCAAGGAGATCGGCCTTCCGATACTCGATAAAATGTACAAAGAATATCCGAAGGGGGAAGCGCCCGAAGCCCTTGAAGGGCTCGCGCGCAAGATCCGCGATGCCGATGGCTTTGTGTTCGTTACAGGCGAATACAATTGGGGGATCCAGCCCGGACTGAAAAATCTTACGGATCATTTTCTGGAAGAGTGGTTTTGGCGTCCCGCTGCGATCGTAAGCTATTCGGCCGGACGTTTATCCGGTGCACGGGCGGCGACCGCCTGGCACGGCACTCTCTCCGAGATGGGGATGGTCGTGATCTCCAGCACAATTGCGGTTGGTCCGATTGGACAAACCCTGTCGGCCGAAGGCGAACCAGATGGTGGGGGTGGTCAGGCGCTTGAACGGGCGTTTCCGCGTTTTGCCGACGATCTCATATGGTGGATGGAAGCTGTGAAAGCGCAGCGACAGCGCAAGGCGCCGCCGTATTGACCGCAGGGGCAGCGGGTAAATCATCATCGGGAAAATCGGTGCCCAACCTCCCTCGTTGGCGTCCCCTGGTGGCTACAATTCGAACACATTTTAGGGATCGCGTGTTGAATCCCACAGAATTTTGCCTCCAGCCTTAGGCTAGCGCTTATCAGTTCGCCTAGTCGCCGATTTTTTGCGCTTTCGAGCGGGAAGCCGCTCTTTCATATCGTGCCCTTATATGGTTGCGTGGATGATCGCTTATCACGCCAAGGGGCATGCTATGACCAAAAAAAATCGCAATGGAACTAAACAGCATCACGAGATCGCACCAAGTAGTCGCCCTGTTCTAAACGAGAAAGCCGAAGACGCGGTTGTGATCAGGCAGCGTGATCAAAACGAGAAATCGGCTCAGCACAACTACTCTCTTGAAGACAAACGCAAAGGGGCTCGAATTGAACATACAAACGGATCTACGCCGCGCCGGGATCAGTAGACTCTAATAATTCAAATTTAACCCATCGGGAGCTATCATATGGAAAACAAAAAATCGGTCTCTGGTAGCCAAAATTCCGGTAGCTCTCAAAAAAAGGCGCATCTATCCCCCGGCAAGATCCCGGTGAAGGACACAGCCAAGACGCAGATAGGCATAGCAAGTTACGGCCATCCACGCGTAGAAAAATAGTCACTACAAGCTGAGCGGAGTAGCAAGAAGGTCATCAGCGAACTAACTTTCGACTAGATAAAAACCTAAATAGTTCTTACGCAACTCGCGGAAATCGGGCCGTGAAAGTGGTGCCGTCCTCGTCTGAGGACGTGACGGTCATGTTTCCCCCGTGAGAAGTCACGATATCGTTGGTGATATACAGGCCCAGGCCAAGATTAGTCGTCGGAGGCTCGTTGGGTTCGTATGTAACCGCACGTGACAGTGGAGCAAATATCGTTTCCAATTTTTGCGGCGGAATCGCAACACCCTCATTATGTACACATATGATAACTTCATCCGGCATGCCTTTTACGGCTATGCCAATGGGCGAGTCCTTAAAGCCATACTGGATAGCATTGCCGATCAGGTTAGAAAAAACCTGCCCGATACGAGACGTGTCCCATTCGCCTTTTACATCGCCCGAGACATCCAGAATGAGGGTGCGCGTCGGATTCACAATCCGCATTTCATCAACCACTAGATGGCTTACGAAACCCATATCCATTGGGGCACGGCTTACCGGGAGACCCGATCCGAACCGCGAGCGCGTCACGTCGAGAAGGTCGTTGATGATTGTATTAATGCGGGAGGAACTTTCGACTATTTGTGTCGCCAGCATAATCTGCCGTTCGCCGATGGGCCCCATATTGAGCATCAGTTGAGCGGACATCGATACCGCATTAAGCGGGCTCCGAAGGTCATGACTTAATATGCCTATAAACAGGTCTTTGGAATAATTGACCTTGTGCGTGTAATGGCTGACCGATTCCGCCAGTTGCTGATCGATGGATTCGTTGAAGCGGGTAAGATCGATTATATCGATACTGTTCATGGGGCTATTGGCCTCACCCCATAATTTGATCACGCTGGCGCGCAGTGCGCGATATTCGGACACCATCTGTTCGATATCGAACCCCCCGGCAAGCCGTAGGGCCGCATGGGTTTCCGCTGCCGTCGCGTTCAAACGCCTCTCCTTTCCCCCATGAGATTTTTGTATTTGTTCCGTCGGGGTTTGAGCGGAAGTAATATCGCCCACTATAAATACAAGGATTTCCTGAATGTGATCGCGCAACGCCAACGGCGTAAGGTTATTTGCGGCAGGCGTCAGCGTTCGCGCGAAGGTTTCCCATTCATCGACTATCTGACGTGTACTTTGATGAATGAAATCCGCCAACCGTATTCGATTATTTTGTTGTGAGATGTTATGTCTCCTGTCCTCATTATCGAGGGAAGCAGGGACTAGGTCTTGAATCTGATTTTTCAAGCTATGCTCCATAGACCGTGCGGCATAGATTCCTATTCCTCATGGCAGCTTGGCGAGAAACGCCACTCTAAAGGGTAGTGAATGAGCCGATTGGTCATAAAGACAGAAAATACCCCAGAAACTCGAAATACGCCGATTCCGCCCTCGGTGATTTGCCTTAAGTCAAAATCATTGCCGATGCGTAACGCTTGTATGGTCTTGCTAACCAATTTGAGCGATCTGCTCCCCGAAAACCGAGCCGTCGTTTGATAAAATTTTATTTAAGACGGGTAAGTTCAAAACCCCGCAGAGGTCCGCGCGCCATACGCAAACAACCATTTGAAAACCAGCGAGCACAAAAAACTCCTGGATGGGGGCCTATGACTTCCTGAAATTTCATCGAAAAACTTTTGGCGTGCCCTAGAGGATTCGAACCTCTGACCTGCTGCTTAGAAGGCGCAAAAAATACTATTGCCCTATCTCTCTCTATGCAACTGCCACCTACACTAACATGTTGCAGGGCACTTTCCTGACGCTGCTTCGAAAAATTTCCGGTAGTTGCGCACAATTCCTGCCAGAACGTGCCGACAATATGAGGGATGAGCAGGAAAGTGTAATGGCCTGCATGCACATTGGGTTCTTTCCGAAGAATATAAAATCGAGACCGATGAAGCTAGGAAGCATGTGGATGAGATTTATGAAGCGTTTGGTGACAAACTGCGTGATCACTTTAAGCGGTATGATCGTCAAATCGATAAAGTTAGCGATCTAACCCGCATATGCCGCATACCGGGCACTCTCAATCACAAAGGTGCGGAGCAAAAACCCGTCGTACTAATCGCGAGCGATCTTGAACGCCGCTATAACTTCGATACCGTGGCAGAGTTCGTGAAAGATGTCATGGCCAAACCGCAGCCGGTACGGAACATAAAGGAGGATAAGAAGTACCCACCTGCTGACCATGAAAGCATAGTGAAAGAATGTGAATGGTACCGGCGTCGGGTTGTTGAAGGCGCAGAAACGTGTGAAGAGCCAGATTGGCATAAGGCAGCATCCATAACGGTTCGCTGCGCCAATGGAGAGCAGATTTTTCATGATTATAGCGCGCGGCATCCGGATTACACCGAACAGGATGCGTCGCATAAGTTGAACCGCGCTTTGACTCAGACCGGGCCACTTACATGCGAAGAAATTCGTAAAGGCGGAAATGAACAATATTGCGATGCCTGCCCACATTACGGAAAAATATCTTCGCCGATACAGCTTGGTCATCGGAAATGGCGGCAGGGATACGATCCCGGCACCGAAGGACCTATTGCTCTCGGCCACGAAGGGCCCAATTATATTTTTAAAAACCAACAGACGAACCAGATCGTATGGAAGAATGCCGATAATCTAACGAAAAAATCCGGCCTTCTGGATATGGCCCCTATGTCGTTCTGGGAAGAACAATTTCCGAGAATCGGCCAGAGGGGAGGTGTTGTTAGCGGATTCAACCTTGATGCCGCCGCCGATGCATTGATGTGCGCTGCGCGCGATAAGGGGTATCTGCCATCCAGCCTCGTCAGAGGTTTTGGGGGTTGGAAAGAAAATGATCAACTTGTTCTTAATGTCGCTAAAGAAGTACCAACAAGCTTATCGGGGTTCCTTTATACGGCAGTACCGCGCCCCATTTCCTTAAAGAAAGAACGCGTACCGGTCGATTTGATTTTGGAATTTCTGAGCAAGCCGAACTGGGCGCTGCGTAAGTCCAGTCCGACACTCATCTTCGGTTGGGCAGTTTCATCAATCATATGTGGCGCGCTGCCATGGCGGCCACACATGGGGATTACCGGCGGAAGTTCCGTCGGCAAGACCACACTTCTTGATGGAATAAGCAACATCACGACACCGTTTTCGCTTAAATTAGACGGATGCAGTTCAGAAGCCGGATTGCGTCAACATATTGGTCTCGATGCCATCCCCGTCATTTTGGATGAATTCGAAACCGAATCGCATAGCGATCTGGGTCGAACCCAAAAGATACTGAAAACGATCCGCAGCAGCTCTTCGGCAACTAACCTGATTGCAAGGGGTACACCCAGCGGCAAAGCTCTTTCCTACCAGCCGCGCAGCATGTTCATGTTGGGTGCGATCAACCTTGTTCGCATCAGCGCTGCCGATGCCAACCGCATGGTGTGCCTCGAAATGAAGCCGCCGGAAAATGCATCAAAGTCGCGGGCAGAGATTCTGGAACTTAGAGAAAAATTAGAAAATGTCGGCCCGGCCTTCTGCCAGCACGCGTTAGATCACGCGCAAGAGATTCTGGATTCGGTGCCTGTCTTGCACCGCATGATTCCTACGATGCAAATGAAGCAAGCTGACAACGTTGCCGTTCTGTTGGCTGGCGCTTGGGTGGGGCAGCATAGCGGGGCCATCACTGCGGCTGAGGCAGAAAAATTTGTAGCCGGACATTTGGAGGCTATCGAAGAACACGGTCAGCAGGCCAACGTTAATGATGGTGATGAATGCCTGAATTCGTTGATGGGATTTATGGTGCGCACAGAATATGGGGAGCATTCGATTGGCTATCTTCTCGGCGTTTTAAGGGGAGGGAAAACCAATATGCGCAGCACATATGCACAAATTCTTCGCAACCATGGCGTTGGGCTTGAAGAGGATGGAATTTATATTGCTACCACCCATCCCGGCATTAGCCGCGTTTATGCAGGC
>Ga0207046_10329_pt1 | contig 11443 bp, 6 predicted proteins | sample Alteio_BWMinCont_66_FD_153303 | JGI IMG/M metagenome (GOLD analysis project Ga0207046, IMG submission 153303) | Enriched cells from forest soil in Barre Woods Harvard Forest LTER site, Petersham, Massachusetts, United States -... | ecosystem: Environmental > Terrestrial > Soil > Temperate forest >...
GATTGCTGGACGAGGGTTTCGCAGAAAGTTTGGGCATCGGTGGCTAGGTTTGATTTTGCGGGCTGGTAGCGCACGAAGCCGATGGGGCCGGCGTTGGGAGGAGTCCAGGAAAAGAGATCGGAACGTCGAGCGAGAAATGTGGAGAGAAGTTTTACGTTGTTGAGTATGAACTGGAGATTGCGCCCGATAATTTTTTCGCGATGGCGGATGGCGAGATCGGTGAGGTATTCGCTGGGGGCGCTGCTGCAGATGGTGGTGTAGTACTTCAGCTGCGTGCAGAGCTGAAGAATTTTGGGGTCACGCGAGACCAGCCAGCCGAGGCGAAGGCCGGCGAGGCCGTAGGTTTTGCTCATGGAGCCGAGGCTGACGGCGCGCTCGTAGAGTTCGCAACCAGCGGGCAAGCGAGTGGCAGAATCGTGTTCCAGTTCGCGGTAGACTTCATCACAAAAAACATAAATGCCATAGCGACCGGCAAGTTGCATGACGCTGCGCAAGACAGGAAGCGGAATGAGCAAGCCGGTGGGATTGTGCGGGGTGTTGATGTAGATGGAGCGAGTGCTGGGTTGGATGAGAGATTCCAGTGCCGCAAGATCGTGAGCCCAGCCGTTTTCGGGTTTGCGGCGCCATTCGCTGAGCGTGGCTCCGGTGCTCTTGACGAGAGTGAGAGCGCTTTCGTAGCAGGGAGATTCGACGATGGCATGATCGCCGGGTTTCAGTAGTGCGTGATAAAAAAGGAAAATGGCTTCTTCGGCGGCGGCTACTACGAAGACATCGGCGGCACGAATCCCTTTATACGTTTGGGCGATGGTTTCGCGGAGCCATGGCGCACCGGGAGTTTCGGTGTAACCGCACCAGTGTTTAAGGAAAGCGTCGTGTGCGCCAGGCTCGAAGGCGAGCAGGTCGGCGATGGTTTGCGATTGGCAATCGGAGGAAGAGAGCAGATATTGGGCGGTAAATTCATACTTGCCAAAATATTCTTCGATGCGGAAGGGAGCGATTTGCATCAGGCGAGTGTGGCAAGAGAAGGAGAAGGCGTCCAGGGCCAAATTGACCGGAGGGAATTGGGGTTGAATCGGCTGGCAGTTGGGCGGAGGAATTGATGAAGCGAAATGGCTGGCGAATTGTTATTTTTGTAGCCTTAGTACTGGTCGAGGGAGCGGTTGCGGCGCCGTCCCAGTACTGTGGTACACAAAAACTCCATTCAGCGGTTTCCAACGCCATGCAACATTGTCATTCTGATCGGCTGGCTGGCGAAATGACAATTCGCCAGAGACACGCAAAACAAGATTCTCCCTCACGCCGCGGCTCCAGCGTACACGACCGTGGAGATCCTGACGCTGCGACCAACGATGTGTTATGGCCTTTTGCCGGCTCGTCAGTGATGGAGGCGGTGAGCGCCTGCTAGTGAACGGTTTGTCAAAGGCGAAGTCTGTCCGGATTTGAATATTCTTGCTTTCGTCGGAGAATGGGTTTCGCCACGGCGTTGCGCTGTTCGCGGTCACTCTCGTTCGCCCCGGGTTCCAGTCCGCAATTTACGTTACATTTTCCTGACATCAACGCGATCCAGCCGAACGCACCAGGGAGCTGATCGCGGTCTGGACGGCTACGGGACAAGCACGACTGGAGCGCGCCAAAATGTAGCCTTCCGTCCAGTTGGGTCCAATACGGTCACTTGGAAATCGTACTTGCCTACTGGAAGCTGATCCAGGGTGATGGTGAAGCTAAGAGGCATCGTTTTCAGCCTGGCATTCAACACGTCGACGATCTTCATGGGTTGCGTTTCGAGAGCCTTGGTTTGCGCGCGGTAAAAACTCACAAACGCAACCAACGGCTCAGTGTTTTGCATAGCCTGCTCGTAAGCCTGAAGGTAAACATACATGGCCCTGCTTTTGCTGAACACGCGAGTCACGCTGGGGATCAATTTTTGGCCATTCTCTACTAACGGGTTGACAGTCTCTTCCTTATCCTTCTTTTTGTCTGCGTTATACAGCGCATCCTTAAGGTCGATGCGCTGGCTGCTCAGCACGACGGAGCTGATTGGGATTCGCTTCTCCTCTTTGTTCAGGTTGGGAATGACAAAGGTCGTTTGAAACGTCCCGATTCTTCCAGTTTCGGCATCCCGGGCAAGAAACTTGATCGTGTATTTTCCGGGAAGAAGTGTGAAGCCAGTGTCGTATTCAATCGGCCGCCTGGATAGTTCGATCGCCGTTGCGTCGCTGAGCTTGATATTTACTTTGTCGCGCACGTTTGTGACGGTCATGCTGCCGCCATAGTCGTCCTTGATTTCGCCGATGAAATCGATGACCGTGCGTTCGGCACCTCCACGTTTGGCGATGGCCAGTTCCCTTCCGGGAATTTTTACAACAATCGGGACGAAGTATTCGGCCCGGTTCAACTGGAAATAATCGATTTCCATTGCGATGGTGAGCTCCGTAATCGGATCGTCCAACATGAGCGCGTCTTCAAGTTGTCGTTCCTTATCGGTAGCAGTGAATTTGCTGAACTGCTTGCCGGCATAGTAGCCGTGGCGATAATCGAGATTCGCGGATAACTTCCCCTCGAGTGAAATGTTAACGCGCCGAAATTTTCCATCCTGGGAAGAGTTGCTCGTGTAGTACCCAAGGATGTAGTAGCTCGAAACGGCGTGCTGGGCCTCGACGATTCCTCTTGTAAGGTCGTTATAGTCGAGCAGGGCTTTTCCGCCAGTGTCGCCAGCGAGCGCGTAGAGAGTATCCTGCGACTGCTGGAAGTTGGTCGTCATGGCCAGAGCCGAAGCCCCGGTGTACATCCCAATGTTGCCCGGCGATCCTATGGTGGCGTCTCCAAGTGGGGCCTGTGCCACCAAACCGCGTGCGTCGATGGGCCAGAACGACACTCCGGACCGGATGGCTGTGTCGATGGTGGCGTGGAGTTGCGCTTGGTTATTCAGACTATTCAACCTCAGGCCGCTGGCGAAGTAGACCAACGATTTCTTCTCGCTAAGTTGGCCCAGCATTTTGGCCGCGGTTTGGAGAGCGGCCAACTGGCGGTCGGTGTTGAAGATGTTGAACTCGCTGTCATCCTGACCGAAGGCAGCCCCGACATCGGAAGTACTGGCGTCGTCCGGAGATTCATTCCACCCTTGGTCTTCACCTACTGCCATCGTTTCGATGATGCTCAACAACCGGTTGCGGTCGTCGGTGAAATCTTGGAGCACTTCGACCGCACCGCCGGAATATCTCAAAATGGAGATAAGATCCGCCGACGTCATCTGCCTCCTTATGAACTTCTGCGCCGCAACCAACGAGCGCAGTTGGTCCGCGGGCGGCATGGCCGTCATGTCGAAATACAAGGCCATGAGGCGGCGATCTTTATATCGAGTTTTTTCAGGCGCCTCAGGTGAAATGCGAGTCATCGCAAGCTTATGGTAGATCGTGATATTTTCAGGTTCGGATAGAGTGGTGGGGGCGGCGATGGGAGCTTCCGGAAGTTTTTGGTGTTCGCAAAAACGGACTGTCTGCGGGATACCGTTTTCGGTGACTATGAAATCCTTTGCCGTCAAGCCTTCGATGGGATTTCCCGCCTTGTCTTTGACCACTACCGTTTCAACGACTAACTGAGTGCTGACGGCGATTTGGGCCGTTCCATTGCTTCCAGGCGGAGCATTCTGGCCGGTCTGCTGTGCGGCCGCAGCCAGAGTCCACAATAACAATGCGGCAATAACAGGGCGCATGGTCAGAACCTCAATCGCAATGTGGTTTGCACGCTGCGCATGGCATTCGCAGTAGTTGGCAATCCAAATTGCGCACTGTTAACGGTCGTGTCCCAGCTGGTAAAAGTAACGTGGTTAAGAAGGTTTGTGGAGTCCACACGCAGATCGAGATTGAATCGACCGTTCAAGCGGAATGTGCGACCCATCGAAGCATTCAAAGTGAACTGAGCGGGCCCGATGATCGAATCCCTTCCTGCGTTTCCCCATTGGCCCGGCAAGGGCACCGTGTAAGCCGCCGGATTGAGCGACAGACCTGAAGGGGCCGCGTAAAGCGGCGCGCCTGTGTAGTTTGGCCGGACGGTTCCCGTTACTCCTGTGCCTGGCACCGCTGCAAGATAGATGGGTGTCTGCGGCAGACCACTGCCGACGCTGATCTGCGTGAGGAACGTCCACTCTTTGAAGAGTGCTCCCTTCCAACCTCTTAAAAGCGTTTCTCCCTTTAGTCCCATCCCCGTGGTGTACTGCAGCTGCGTGCTCAGAAGATGGCGCTGATCGAAAGTCGAGAGCCCGCGTTCTGCCCTTATATCAAGCCAGTTCTGGGCGATTGTGGCGGGATTCTGGTTTCCTCCACCAGACGCCCCGGTGCCAGCGCCAAACGGGTTCTGGGGCGTGTTCTGTGTAGCCACGGAAGCCCCCTGACCTCCCAGTGTGGAGTCATCGTCGATGGATTTCGAGAAAACGTACTGGACCGTCGCCGTAAAACCGTTGTGCAATCTTCGCCGCAGCTGGATTTGACCAGCTTGGCGGGTCGAATTGCCGCCCGAAGTGAGGTAAGCGAACCCAACGGGACAGGAGGAGCATGGGTTCGAGGCGCCGATCGGAAAGGTATTCGGCAGGAATTCCTGGACACCCTGCGTCCCTTTGATGCCGAGATAGGTTGCGGTTAGTTGCAGCGAGCCGGGCAGGTCGCGTTGCAAAGACAAATTCCAGTTCTGAGCATAGCCAGGGCGGAAATTCGGATCGACAGCAAAAGTGTCGGCCGTGACCGAGGAACAGGGGTTAAATCCGTTAGCCAAAGTGAGCGGACAAGTCGGGCTGTTTTGGACACTCAAACTCTTCGACAGCGGTGCCTGCTGGGCCATTTGCAAAGCGAGCGTTTGATAGACCGAAGTATCGTAGTAGATTCCATAGCCGGCGCGAACCACTACTGACGAGCCGGAGATGGGACGCCACGAAATCCCAATGCGCGGCTCGAAACCCCGCTTGTCCGGCCGAATGAGCGAATCTGGATATATTTGACCGGTCAGCAGACCGACTAAATTCTTCGCTACGACCGGTGCTACCGCTGCGAAACCCGGAGCAATGTCCAGATTTACCAGGCGGTTGTACAACTCCGTAATGGGTGCACCATATTCCCAGCGAATTCCTGCGTTGACCGTGAGCTGCGGACTCACTCTCCAATCATCCGTGATGAATGCGTCGTAGACAGATTCCCGAAAATACTTGTCCGCATTGCCGAACGCAATGGAGCTCGTGTCCGGAACTCCAAGCAGAAAATCGGCAAGGTCTGAACCGCCTACCGCTGCTCCGTTCGTGGTTCCTTGAGTGGCCGCGCCAGTGAAAGTAAACATGCCTCGCGGGTTCTGCTGCGATAAGTAATTAAACTCCTGCCTGCGGAAGTCACCTCCAAACGTGATGTTGTGCTTGTCACGATTCCACAGCATGGAATACGAGAACGCGCTGGACTGGTTGCGATCGAAGGAGCTTTGCCCATCGGACAATCCCGCGAGCCCGCTCGCAAACGTGAGGCTCGGCGGACCCCAGTTCATCGGGTCTTGATTGTTGCCGCTGATTCCAGCCTGGCCTGAAATATTTTCGCGATTCTCCCAGTACGGTGTGACCCGAGTTCTTAAACGACTAAACCTGTACCCAAGATTCAGGAACACGCGCTGGTTCAAGCGGTGCGACCAATGCATCGCAGTATTGATTCCCAGCACATCCGTGGTATCGAGAAAGCCGAAAAGGTTCGGGCTGTCTCCCCGCGTGCTCTGAAAGGCAAAGTCGCCGTAGACCTCATTCTTGGAATTGATTGTCTTATCGAAACGCGACTGCAACGCGTCTTGATGCGTGTTGCTGATAATTGGGACTTGGTAGTTGTAGCGCGGATTCCCTGGAACGTTCGGCAAAGGATAGAGATTCAACAACGCTTGGGCCTGAGGGCTGAGTGGAACCGTGTTGCCTGGGAACGGCAGTCCCGTAGCCGGATTGAAGATTTGCACAGGCTGCCCCTGCGCATTCAGCGTGTCCGAAAAATCGCCCATTCGCTCTGCGAGGCTAGGCACCAAAGCCGACTGCGTTGTGGCATTGCGATTTCGCGTCCATTGATAGCCGACAAAGAAGTTGGGGCCCTTTGGCAAAAGGCGGGGAATCTTGAGTGGCCCACCTAGCGTCGCTACACCAATGATCCGGTTGTAGCTGGGCTTTGGGGTATTTTGCCCAGTCAACGAGAAAGGGCTCGCGTCCAGCGACGAATTATCGAAGATCACGCCGATTCCGCCGTTGTACAGTCCTTTCGCACCGTTGCGACTATTGCCAAACGCCGCGAGTTGCGCGAAGGGAGAAGCGGCTCCGTTGTTCACACTTCCGTTGATGAGAAAGCCGTCGGAGGCTTGTTGGCTGAGGTCGTCCTCGCGTGTCGGAGTGTCTCGGGCTTTCTTGTCCTCCGGCTTCGCTGGTTCGCTTTTGGCCGGAGCCTTGGCAGAAGGCGTCGCGACGCTCGCGGCAGGAACGGCGGGGGATTTGATCTCAGCCTTGATTTGGTCGAGCTGTAGCATGCTCAATTCCCATTTTGCGGCAGCGGCATCGGGCGCGATGAGCACATCTTGTTTGATCGTCGAAAAACCTTGCATCTCGACTTCCATCGTACAAGTGCCGTCCGTCAATTCAGGAAACGAAAAGAGACCTTCTTGATCGGTAATGGAAACAAGTTTCTTGTCGCCTTGTACGGCCGTTATCGTTGCTCCCGGCACCGGCAAGCCTCCGAAAGTGATTTGACCGTGGTACTCCGAAGCCGCGAACGCGGGCAGATTGAAGAGGGAGAACGCCAACAAAATCGCGCAAAGTATTGCACGGCGCTGAATTGACCACCGCGCCCTGCTGGCACGCATATTCAGAGAAATCCGCGACACGCTCAACAGGGAGAAACCGCCCTTCCACGAGCCTCGCGAGTGCAACGTGAAGCCCGTACAGTCTTGGACGCCGGTGCACCCTCTTCAGTTTTCCGTTGGCCGTTCGATATGTTCGATAACGATGGTATCCACCGGCGCTTTAGTAGATTCCAATCTCAAGCCAAGCTGCTCCTGCAGTGCCGTGAAGAGCGAGGGTCCTGAAGACTCGGATGAGGATGCTCTATCGGCTGATGGGCCGCCGCTTGCCGCCAGGTTTTCCGGCGTCCACTGGAACGTGAAGCTGTAGTGGCCCTGAAGACCGGTTTTATCCAAAACTGTTCGGCCCCCTAACTCCGACTGCATTGAAAGAACAAAAACCAACCCGCTCAAAGTACCGGATGTGACCTCGAACTTCGCTCGACCACGGGCCGTTATTCCCGCAATCTCGGGATGAGTGTTATCTTCGGCGAACTTCGGACCGTTCTTGGCCAAAACGAGTACATAAACGGGAAGCTCCTTCATCTCGTGCCTTATCCTTAACTTGAACCGATCAGCAAGCAAGGACCGAAGCATCAACATAACTTGATTCTCCTGTTCGTCGACTGAAAGGTTCGTCTTCTTCCATTTGCCGTCGACCAAGGACCCCTCAATCTTCGCATCGATATCGAATAAATCAGACTTTATCCAGTCCGGCCCACCTGAAATTTGATCAGGATTTAATGGGTTATTGTGACCGTACGCAGCCTTAATCAGCACTATCGTTCGAGCTGTCGCGTTGAATCTGTCGCCAAAAACATGGTAGCCCGGCAACGGTGAACGCGACTTATTCAATTTGATAGATGCCACCTCAAACGCAGGCAATGGCGCCTCGTCCGCCTGCGGCTTCTGCTCCGAGACTTGCGGCGCGTCAATGAGGCCCAAAAGAAAATGCCCGGAAACACCTGCGACGCTAATGGCAGCCCAAAGAAGCTTGGCCTTGAGACTGAGTAACCCTGCCGAGGGCCGAATCAAGTGTTCTCCTTGCCGCCGCATCAGAGACAGCGCCTAGTCACTTCGGCGTCGATATCCGTCGAGTCTTCATCAAGTCTACATATGTAGATTAAGCACGTCAACCGCTCACTCGCCGCTAATTTTCCGAAGGTTCCTCAACATGATCGATGACGAGAACCTCCACTGGGCCTTTCTTCGATTCCAGTTTCAGCCCGAGCTGTTCCTGAATCGCCGTGAAGATCGAAGGCCCGGTAGAATCAGGCGGGCGTGCGCTGCCCGTCCCTTGCGGGCCGCCCTCCGTCCCCTCGAGCATCGGCAACTGATTTTCATCCGGTGTCCACTGTAGGTTGAAATCGTAGTCGCTGGTGAGACCGGTCTTATCCAGAACAGTACGGCCGAGTGGCCGCGACAATAGCCGCACCAGGTCCGCCATGGGAAGCGCCTGACCTACTAGCTGACCACTTCGAATCTGGACCACGTGTGGTCCACTGTGACTACCAGGGCCTCCGATTCCGTTAGGGTATGTGTCGCCAGGCTTTGCCTTCTGGAGTTTCGGACCGTTCTTCGCGATGACCAGTTCATACACCGGAAGCTCTTTGGTTTCGCGGTGGAGCGTCAGCTTGAAGCGGTCCACCAGAAGCGCCTGAAGCATACGTTGGTACTTAACCGTGCGCTGATCGAGGCTACCCTTGCCGAGTTCCTCAGTTACGGATTTGTCCGATTTCGCCTGGATCTCGTATCTCTTGGAACTGGCCCAGTTCGGGGCTCGCGAAATCTGGTTGTTTTCGACACCGTAGGCCCTCTGAAGGAGGATCTGCAGCGTGACGCCCGTAGCAGTGAACGTTCCGGGGGAATACCACCCAAACCTGAACATACGACTGCTATATTTGTCTGGTTTGATCGAAGCAACCTCAAACACAAGCGCCATAACGGGTGTGGTTTCTGCCTGTGACTCAGCCCGGCTTTGCGTTGCGTGTAGTGATCCAAACACGACGGGCGAAGCCACGGCCAGCAAGCCAGCTGCCGTGAGCAATGGCATTCTCCTATCCGGTTTGCGCGCGAGATGCACGGTCTTGTATCCATTCTGGTGCTAGTTTTCCGAAGCCTTCTCGACGTGATCGATCACGAGAAACCCCCACTGGGCCTCTTTGCTTCGCCAATTTCAGGCCAAGCTGCTCCTGGACCGCTGTGAAGAGCGAAGGCCGGGAAGAGTCCGGCGCGGGCGCATTGTCGGGCACAGGGGCGGCCCCGCCGATCCTTTTGGATGGTGCGCTTTCGTCCGGTGTCCATCGCAGAGTGAAATCATAGTTACCGCGGAGCCCGGTCTTATCGACGACGATCAAACCGAGTCGCAGTCCGCCCAACATCTCTATCAGATCTGAGATAGGAATCCCTTGACCGATCAACTCGCCTCTTGTCATCCGCATGACATGCCCGTGCCCACGGCCGTCCAGATCCTTGATTCCATCGGGATACGTGTCGTCTGGTTTTGACTCATGAAGTTTGAGACCGTTCTTCGCGATGACCAGCGCAAACATAGGAAATTCCTTCGTTTCCCGATGGAATGCCAGCTTGAAGCGGTCCCTCAAAAGAGTTTGAAGCAGGCTAGATTCGACGGCAATTCTCTGGTCATACTGCTGGACATTGTCGAGCTTACGCAACTGCTCAGCTACGTCGCTGGGCGCTTTCGCTCTAATCTCGTATCGTTCGGATTTGAGCCACTTTGGGGCTCCAAAGACCCTAGTATCTTCGACTTGGTAGGCCTCTTGGATGAGAAATTGCACTGTGGCGCCGCTTGCCTGAAACGTTCCGGGCGAAAACCAGCCAAATTTGAACATTCCGCTTGCGTCCTTGTCTGGTTTGATCGCCGCGACCTCGAACGCTGGCGCAGCGGCGCTGGGGCTCTGGGCCTGTGACGTAGCCCGACTCTCGACCGCGCTTACGAGGCCAAGCGCTATCGTCGCGACCATGGCCAGCAACAAACTGACGACTAACTTTCCGCTGAAACCTGGATTGTGCGTAACACACCCAGCCATTCGTACACCGTTTTCGGTTGCTAGTTTTCCGAAGGCTTCTCGACGTGATCGATGATGAGAATGTCGACAGGGCCCTTTCCCGATTCGAGCTTCAGCCCAAGCTGCTCTTGAACTGCCGTGAAGATCGAAGGTCCCGACGATTCGGGCGCGGATATGCCCCCAGTCCCTGGCTGGCTACCTTCCGTCCCCTTAAACATCGGGGCTTGCCTCTCTTCCGTCCATTTGAGCGTGAAATCATATTTGCTCGTGAGGCCGGTCTTGTCGATAACCGTGCGGCCCAACGCCCTCGTCAAAAACCGCACCAAATTCACGAGTGGAACCCCTTGACCTGTCAACGTTCCATTCCCCCCGAACATCATTCCCGCTCCCGCATGGCCGTCGGGTCCTTTGACTCCGTTGGAGTAGGTATCACCAGGTCTTGCTTCTTGAAACTTGGGACCGTCCTTGGCAACGACCAGCGCATATATGGGAAGCTCTTTGGATTCGCGATGAATCGTCAGCTTCAAGCGGTCTGCCAGCAGCGCCTGAAGCATATGTTGCCTCGCAACCCTGCGTTCATCTTCGCTCATCTTGCGCAGTTCATCGGCTGTAGAGCTGTCCATTTTCGCCTCAATGTCGTATCTCTCAGAGTCGAGCCAGCTTGGCGCTCCGGAGATCTGATGGGGGCTGATTTCGTAGGCGGACATGATGAGCATCTGCAGGGTACCGCCTGTTGCGCTGAGACCATCGGGAGAGAACATTATTCGGCTTCTGTTGTCGCCAGATTTGTTTGGCTTGATCGACGCGACCTCGTAAACAGGCGAAGTGGCGACCACATTTGGACTCTGAGACTGAGCCCGGCTTTGCGTTGCGTGCAGTAGGCCAAACACGACCGGTATGGCTACGACCAGCAGTCCGGCCGCACTGAGCAATAGCTTCCTGCTGAAATCCAGTCTGCACCCAACACCCTCGGTCATGATGTGGACAATCCGCTTCTTGAGATCGGCGCCCGTAACTCCGGACACCAAGGCCAGCGGTGACCCCACACAGAATTCGCAGGTCTTCAAAATACTCTCCGCATAGACCTGCCGATCGCTGCCCAATTCCAAGACTTCTTCGTCGCAAGCACGTTCGCGCTCCTCCAACAGCCGCGCTCCCATCCACCAAACCAATGGGTGAAACCAGAAGATGGCTTCAACCACCATGTGGATCGCAGCAGCCAGATTGTCGCGACGGCGTACGTGCCACAGTTCGTGCGCGAGAATGGCTTCGAGGTGCGCATCTTCAAGGCGTTCAGAAATGCCGTACGGCCATACCAAAACGGGGCGGGATATGCCGAAAATCCCCGGTTCCAAGGAAGCCTGCGACAGTAATATTTCGATCGGCTTCCGTACTCCTCCCGTGCGCTCTATGCGACGCAGCACTTCCACTTCGCGTCCTTCTCGTAGTGGCACCCCTTCCCGAATGGCCGCGGAAATTCTCTTCCAACGCACGTACCATAAGCTAAGGACCAGGACGAATCCGCAGAACCAGACTGTCGTCAGAAGAATCGGAAGCAGATGGATCAGACTCGCAGACAC
>Ga0207046_10331_pt1 | contig 11432 bp, 8 predicted proteins | sample Alteio_BWMinCont_66_FD_153303 | JGI IMG/M metagenome (GOLD analysis project Ga0207046, IMG submission 153303) | Enriched cells from forest soil in Barre Woods Harvard Forest LTER site, Petersham, Massachusetts, United States -... | ecosystem: Environmental > Terrestrial > Soil > Temperate forest >...
TATAATTTTTATACCTGCTTTGTGTAGGTTTTTTAATTTATAAAACACATCTATAACACCGCCATAATTGGCAGGGTAGGGTACATCAAAAGAAATTATGTGAAGGTGTTTTTCCAATTAGTTCTTTTCTATTTCATTAATTAAATTAACCCAAACTTTCTTTTCTGTATCCCAACTATTTTCTTGTGCGGCAATTTTTGTATTGGCTTTCCATACATTATAGTCAGCAGATGTAAGCATATAATTCATCTTATCCGCAATATGTTTTGCTGTGTGATTTTCTATACAAACACCCACATTATATTTTTCTATGAAAGATTTAATTTCGGTTAAAGGGCTGGCCAAAACAGGAACTCCCGCATACACATAATCAAATAATTTATTTGGCAGACTAAGTTGATAGTTGAGGTTGGTTGCCTTATCAAGCGATAAACCAATATCTGCATTACATGTGTACTGATAAAGTTCCTCGGGTTTCATTTTTGGAAGCATAGTTACTTTATCCTCTAATTTAAAATGCTTAATCTCTATTTTTAAATTTTCTACTGCGTCCCCACCACCAATAATTAATAAAATAGCATCACTAACATACTGCATGGCTTCCACAGCTTCTTCTGCGCCACGCTGAATGTTTATACCGGCACCTTGCAATAAAATTATTTTTTTATCGATTGGGAGATTTAATTCTACTCTAGTTTTAATTTTATTTACAGAAATTTTGTCCGGAATATTTCTGACAACTTTAAAATCTACCTTGTATTTTTGATTGAACCACTTAGCAATGCTGTGGTTTACCGTAATGCAGTATTTTAATTTCGGAACGATTGATTTTTCTAAACGCTCCCAAATTTTCTTTTTTAATGGAGTTTCTTGCAACTCAGGTACTTCGCAAAATATTTCATGACTATCATAAACCAAAGCAATTTTTCTTCGTTTACTGAAATAGTAATTTGGTAACAAAGTATCTAAATCATTTGCCACCAATAAACTTGTTTTGTTTTGTAATAGAAAGAAAAACAAACGAATGGTAAACTCTGTATAAAAAGCAACTCCTTTTTCAAACCACAACTTCATGCGGTGGGTTTTATATACTCGCTCATCTAAGGGTAAAGAGTTTTTTAAAACACGTCCAACTAAAGTTACCTCATAGCCTTGTTCAGTAAGTACCGTACAGGTTTTGTGTACACGTCTGTCGGTTACTAAATCGTTAATGACTGAAACAATAGCTGTTGGTTTCTGCATACACTATTTCAAATCGTATTCTAAAACGGTGAGCCTGTTTATCTCATTCATAAACTCATCATTAATATCAATCTTCTTTGTTTTAGAAAACATTTTTACCGATAAATTTTCTGCTTTATCCTCTACATGAATTTCAACACTGCATTTACCCGGATGTGTGTTTATTAGTTTTTCAATTTTATCTATAAAATCATTACTTACATCACCTGCACCTACTTTTAATTTTATAGAATTAAATGTTTTATCTTTTATTTCTGAGAGTAAATCTATTTTCTGGATTTTGCATTCAAAATTCCCTGCCTGACCAAAACGTGTTTGCACCTTAGCTCTCACAAAAATCTGAAAGCCTTCGCTCATATAATTTTTAAACTTGATGTAATCTTCGCCGAATAAAATAAACTCAAACGAGCCCATGTAATCCTCCATTGCAAATGTGCCAAATGGTTTACCTGTTTTAGATGTGCGGTGTTGCACGGTTGTAATAATGCCAGCAACAGTAACATCTTTACCATCCAGCGCTTTTAAATCTGCTAGTTCGGGTAAGGTTTGTTTACAGGCATGCTGTATAACCAGTTTGTATTGGTCTAATGGATGGCCTGAAATATAAAAACCTACTACTTCTTTCTCTTTTGCTAATTGTTCTAACTGTCCCCAAGGTTCTACCTTTGGTAATGGTGGTTCAGAAATTTGTGCCTCGCTATCTTCTCCAAATAAAGAAGCCTGATTTGTTTCTGTACCTGTGTTAAAACTGTTTCCGTATCTGATTAATTTTTCAGTTAATGTATTTCCATCTTTATCCTGTGCAAAAAACATGGAGCGAGTTATTCCTTCAAACGAATCAAACGCACCTGCTAGTGATAAAGCCTCTAAACTTTTTTTATTGATGGCTTTTGTATCTAAGCGTTTTGCTAAATCAAAAATACTTGCGTAATGTCCGGCTTCGCTACGTTGATTAACAATGCCCTCAACTACGTTGCTTCCTACACCTTTAATGGCAGCCATACCAAAACGGATATCGCCATTTTCATTTACCGAAAAATCACCGATACTTTCATTCACATCTGGCCCTAAAACTTTAATGCCCATGCGTTTACTTTCTTCCATAAAAAAAGTAACCTTGGTAATATCGCCCATATTATGGGTTAACACCGATGCCATAAACTCAGATGGGTAATTTGCTTTTAAATAAGCCGTTTGAAAAGCTAAATAAGCATAACAGGTTGAGTGCGATTTATTGAAGGCGTATGATGCAAAGGCTTCCCAATCTACCCAAACTTTTTCGCAAATTTTTGTATCGTGTCCGTTTTTAGCGCAACCCTCTACAAACTTGCTCTTCATTTTATCGAGTACATCTTTCTGCTTTTTACCCATTGCCTTACGAAGCACATCGGCATCACCTTTACTAAAGTTGGCAAGCTTTTGCGAAAGTCTCATTACCTGTTCCTGATAAACAGTAATTCCATAAGTTTCTTTCAAATACTCGTCCATCCCCTCCAGGTCATATACAATAGACTCTCTGCCATGTTTACGATTAATATAATTAGGAATATATGCAATAGGTCCCGGACGATACAAAGCGTTCATGGCAATTAAATCAGTGAAAGAATCGGGTTTCAAATCTTTCATGTATTTCTGCATGCCTGCACTTTCAAACTGGAATATACCATTGGTTTCTCCGCGTTGAAAAAGCTCGTATGTTTTTTTATCGTCTAATGGAATAGCATCTATGTCAATCTCAATTTTATAACGATGCTTAATGTGTTTAAGCGCATCTTTAATAATGGTAAGCGTGCGTAAACCTAAAAAGTCCATCTTCAACAAACCTGCCGATTCTGCAACCGAGTTGTCAAATTGCGTAACCAGCATGTCGCTATCTTTAGCTTTACACACGGGTACAAATTTGCTCATCTCATCGGGTGTGATAATAACCCCACAAGCATGTATGCCTGTGTTGCGCACACAACCTTCTAAATCATAAGCTTGTTTTAAAACTTCTGACTGAAGATTTTTTCCTTCAGCTAGTTTTCTAAAATTATGTGATTGCTCAACAAACTCACGTCTGTCTTTTATTTCTTCTAAATATTTTTTATCAATCCCCTCAGGACTAAGCAATCCTTTAAGTGATGCTGCTAACGATTCAGGATATAATTTTGCCAACTCACCTGCATCAGATAACGGAAGATTTAAAACACGCGCCGCATCGCGTATAGCCGATTTACCACCCATAGTACCATAGGTAATAATTTGTGCTACCTGATTGCTACCGTATTTTTTTATTACATAATCAATTACTTTATCGCGCCCTTCATCATCAAAATCTATGTCTATATCGGGCATCGATATACGATCCGGATTTAAGAAACGCTCAAATAGTAAATCGTATTTAATTGGGTCTATGTTTGTAATGCCTAAACAATATGCAATAGCAGAACCTGCTGCTGAACCACGACCCGGGCCAACCGATACATCCAGTCTTCGTGCTTCAGTTGTAAAATCAGATACAATTAAGAAGTAACCCGGAAAGCCCATGCGCTCAACCGTGGTTAATTCAAAATCTATACGCTCTTTTATTTCTGCTGTTAAATCAGGGTAACGTTTTTTTGCGCCTTCGTAAGTAAGATGTCTTAAATAAGCATTCTCACCACGGTTACCTTTTCCTTCATCAGCAGGGTCTTCATCACGTGCATCTTTAAACTCATCCGGTATTTGAAACTTAGGTAACAATACATCTCTGCCCAATTTAAACGATTCTACTTTATTTACAATCTCATTCGTATTTTCAAGTGCTTCGGGCATGTCACTGAAATTTTTTTGCATCTCAGCAGGAGATTTAAAATAAAATTCCTGATTAGGGAAACCATAACGGAAACCTCTACCACGACCAATAGGAGTTTCTTTTAACTGGTTATCTTTTACGCAAAGTAAAACATCATGTGCAGCCGCATTTTTTTTGTCTAGGTAATAATTGTTGTTGGCTGCAAAATATTTTACATCGTATTTTTTTGCAAAGCGAAGCAGTGTTTCGTTTACAACACTTTCTTCGGGTAAATTATGATTGTTAAGTTCTACATAAAAATCTTCGCCAAATTGTTCTTTCCACCAAACAAAAGCTTCTTCGGCTTGTGTTTCACCTATATTTAAAATAAGGTTAGGGATTTCACCACTTAACGAACCTGTTGTAGCAATTAACCCTTCTTTATAACGTGATAGAGCTTCTCTATCTATACGAGGCACATAGTAAGAACCTTCGGTAAATCCAATAGAACTTAGTTTAGAAAGATTTTGATAACCAATTTTATTCTTAGCTAAAAATACTTGGGTAAAGCCATTGTCTTGCTTCGATTTATCTAATCGGTCTTTACAGATATAAAGTTCGCAACCGATAATGGCTTTTAATTCTTGTTTTTTCGCACCTTCTTTTTCGCCTTTATCAATAGCATCGTTATGTGCTTTAATGCCTTTGTTTTGTTTATCTACACTTTGCCAAAATAAAAATGCACCATACATATTGCCATGATCGGTAATAGCAAGAGCCGGGGAGCCAAAACTAATGGCACGTTTAACCATATCATCAATATCGCTTACGGCTTGTAAAACCGAAAACTGAGTATGATTGTGAAGGTGAGAAAATTTTATGTTTAAAGTTTGAACGTCAACCTTTGCAGGTTCTTTTACATCCTCATTCTTGCTTTTTGCATCCTGATTTTTTTAAAGCTTTTTCTTGCGATAGCAAAGCGCTTAAATCAGGAGAAACATAATTTATGGTTTGTAAATCGGTACTTGGTAACTCGCTTACTTTAAGAATATTTCTTTTCAGTAATTCAAAAAATGCTTTGGCAGTAGCTTGTACGTCAAAGGCTGCATTGTGGGCAGCTTCAAAACCTTGAGTAAATAATTTTACGTAAAGCTCTTCTAATTTTGGCCATTTATATTTTCCGCCTCTTCCTCCGGGTATAGCGCAAAACTCGGTAACATCATCATTCTTAGTGTCAATAACGGGTTTGCCTGCAAAAAAATCAGACATGCCCAAACGAATAAACTCTGCACCAACAATGCTTAAATCAAATTCAATATTATGGCCGCATAAATATTTTGTTTGTTTAACTGCTTCAACAAACTCATTCATCACAATTTGCAAATCGTGCCCCTCTGCTAAGGCACGCTCGGTACTAATGCCGTGCACTTGTGCTGCATTAAACGGAATGGTAAAGCCATTAGGTTTAACAATAATGCTGTTAGCCGAAATTAAATTACCTTTTACATCATGCAATTGCCAGGCAATTTGAACTACCCGGGGCCAGTTATCGCTATCACTTAAAGGGGCGTTATAATTGCGGGGCAAGCCCGTTGTTTCGGTATCAAAAATTAAAAACATGTGTCGTAAAAATTACCTTATAAATTTAGTAAAGAATTAAGCTTTTAAGGCTTTTGTTGAAAAAAGAAATGCCACTTGTTGATAGATTAAAATAAATCTACCCTTTATAAACTTCTCCGTTTAAAATAACGGTTTCAACCAAGTTGCAGCCAAAAGAGTAACTTATAAAATCAGTAGAAGGAATTGGCTTGGTAATAAATAAATTGGCTTTTTTGCCAATAGTAATACTGCCTAGTTCTTTTTCTACTTGCATAGCATAAGCACTATTCATTGTTGAAGCGTTTATAGCTTCGTTAGGTGTTAATTTATATTGTATGCAAGCAATGCTTTGCATTAAATTCATATTACCTGTTGGGCTTGTGCCCGGATTAAAATCGCTGGCAATGGCAAGAGCTAAGCCTGCATCAATCATTTGGCGGGCAGGTGGGTTAGGTAAACTAACAAAATAAGCTGCGCCTGGCAGAATAGTTGGCATGGTCATTGAGCTGAGTAACAATTTTATATCAGCTTCATTTACAAACTCTAAATGATCTACACTAATAGCCTTACATTTTACGCCTGCTTCAACACCACCTGTATGACTCATTTGTTCAGCATGTACTTTAGGGATTAACCCATGTTTTCTGCCTGCTTCTAAAATTTCGATGGTTTCATCAAACGAAAAATAATTTTGCTCACAAAAAATATCGATGTATTCAGCCAGTTTTTCTTCGGCTACTGCCGGAATCATTTCTTTAATTATTAAATCAACGTAACCGCGTTTGTTTTGTTTGTATGCTAAAGGGAAAGCATGTGCGCCCAAAAAGGTTGATTTTACAGTAAGTTTGGTAAGTTCTTTTATTTTTTTAATTACGCGAAGCATTTTTAATTCGCTCTCTAAACTCAAGCCGTAACCGCTTTTAATTTCTACCGCGCCTGTGCCTTGTGAAATAATTTCTTGTAAACGAGGTAAGGCTTGCTGTAAAAGTTCCTCCTCACTGGCATCTTGTAATTTTTTAGATGAGTTTAAAATACCACCGCCACGTTGAGCAATTTCTTCGTACGATAAACCTCTTATTCTATCAGTAAATTCTTGTTCGCGACTTCCTGCATATACTATGTGTGTATGACTATCAACCCACGAAGGAAAAACCATTTTACCCGAGGCATCAATTACTTGCAAATCTTTCCAATCTGCAATACCGGGGAAATCGCTCATAGAGCCGTAATCAGCAATAATTCCATTATCAATAGCAAGCCATGCATCATCCATGCATGGCAAGTTATCCATTTCTTTGCCGCTTATTTTTTGCGTTTGTGCATCTCGTAGCTGCACTAATTTTTTAATATTTTTAATCAGTATTTTTTGCACAGCGTTTGGGAAAAGTAACTATAAATGTATAGGACGCTTAGCTGTTGCATCTAAGCAAGCTTCTTTCATATTCTCAGTAAAGGTTGGGTGTGCGTGACTCATACGGGCAATGTCTTCAGCACTTGCACGGTACTCCATTGCAACAACACCTTCGGCAATCATATCAGCACAACGCGGCCCAATCATGTGTACACCTAATATTTCATCGGTTGCTTCATCAGCTAACACTTTCACAAAACCATCCGTATCCATGCTGGCGCGGGCTCTGCCACTTGCTTTAAATGGGAATGAACCAACTTTATATTTTTTGCCTTGCTCTTTTAATTGCTCTTCGGTAAAACCAACTGAGGCAACTTCAGGCCATGTGTAAACCACACCCGGAATTAAGTTGTAATTAATATGTGGTTTTTGTCCTGCCATAGTTTCAGCAACAAAAACGCCTTCTTCTTCGGCTTTATGTGCAAGCATCGCGCCTTTAATTACATCGCCAATAGCATAAATGTTATCAACGTTTGTTTTTAAATGCTCATCTGTTTCAATTCTGCCACGGTTATCAACTTTAACACCAGCTTTATCTAAACCAAGGTTTTCAGTATATGTTTTTCTGCCAACGGCAACTAAACAATAATCTCCTTTTAGTTCAATTTTTTCTCCTTTATCATTATTAGCACTTACGGTAACTTCTTTTCCTTTAACACTAACACCAGTTACTTTATGTTTTAAATAAAACTCAAAACCTAAATCTTTTTTAAGCAGGCGTTGTAACTCTTTACCCAAGCCTCTGTCCATAGTAGCAATAATGCTATCCATAAACTCAACTACACTTACTTTAGCACCTAAACGTGCGTAAACCGAACCAAGTTCTAAACCAATTACACCACCGCCAATAATAATCATATGCTTAGGAATTTCTTGTAATTCTAAAGCTTCAGTAGAAGTAATAATGCGTTTTTTGTCTATTTCAATGCCTGGTAACGAAGCAGGTTTTGAACCTGTAGCAATAATGGTTTTCGCACTTTCAATCTGCTCTTTGCTGCCGTCTGCTTTTGCAATTTCAATTGTATTTTTATTTATAAAAGAACCATGTCCTATAAGTACAGTAATTTTATTTTTCTTCATTAAATAATCAATGCCTGCAACGGTAGCTTTTACTACACCACGTTTGCGCTCAATCATTTTAGGAAGGTCAACTTTTACACCTTTAACTTCGATGCCATGGTCTGCAAACTGATGTACCGCTTTATGGTAATGTTCCGTAGAGTCTAACAAGGCTTTTGATGGAATGCAACCCACATTTAAGCAAGTGCCACCTAAGCTTGGATATTTTTCTATAAGGGCAACTTTCATGCCTAATTGTGCGCAACGAATGGCAGCAACATATCCACCCGGACCAGAACCTATTACAGTAACATCAAATTTTTCCATACTATATTTTTAATTGAATGAGCGATTGAATTTTACGGACACAAAATTACGAATTATTAGGCTTCTTAAAACCTAAAAAAATACTGTGCCCTATTATTAAAAAGGTTAGCACAGAAGCTATTTTGGCTAGCACATCGCCAAAACGCACAAAAAAAGTCTTTTGGTTATTTGGCGTAAGGTTAGCCATTATGTAGCCCTCTTTCCACCAAGGCTGTTCAGCATGTAAATCTCCTAGTTCATCAACCACACAACTAATGCCTGTGTTGGCTGAGCGGGCAATTTGCCGACGGGTTTCTATGGCACGTAAGCGCGCATAAGCTAAGTGTTGTTTGTAACCCGGCGTATCACGCCACCAGCCATCATTGGTAATAATAAAAATTAGGTTGGCCCCATTATTAATGTAATCGCCTACATACTCACCAAAAATACTTTCGTAACAAACCACAGGGGCAACACCAATGCTTTTATCAGCATTAAAAAATACATCCCTAGTATCTTGTGTGCCAAGGCTTCCAAAAGTTCCACCTAAATTAATGGCAAGTTCTTCTAATGGTTTAAATAAAGCCGGATATGGCATGCGTTCCACGCCGGGTACTAATTTAGATTTATGATATAATTGTAACCCTGTTTTATTTAATTGAATCGCAGTATTATATACATCATAATAAATCTCAGCATTATCGTTAAATGCCCTTGCAGTAACAGATAGCTTTTCGTTTTTACTGTATCGATAAAAAGTTGTTGCTCCAATAACAATATTTAAATCAGGGAATTTTGTGAGTAAACTATCTTTTAAAAATTTTATGGAGTATGAATCTCCTATGTTATTTTCCCAAAGGCTTTCGGTCAAAAAAGTTTCAGGTAATGCAACATACTTGGTTTTTGATGTGATTTTGTTTTTTATTTTGTTGTAAACGCCTTGTAGCTGTCCTTGAAAATCACCATTAAATTTATCATTGTATGGGTCTATATTTGGTTGAACAATAAGTACTTGTTGGTCTGTTTTAGTGTTAGTTTGCAAACTTGAAGTGCTTATAAGAAAACGTGAAATTCCGATAGGAATTAAAATAATAAGAGCTACAGCAGCTAACCTTATTTTTGATTCTTGAAATTTAGATTGCAGTATTTGATATAAAATAATGTTTACTATAAATATCCAAACCGTTCCACCAGATACTCCTGTAAACTCATACCACTGCACCCAATTATGCTCAAAAGCAAAAATATTGCCCAGGGTTAGCCAGGTCCAGGCTAAATCCCATTTAGTATGTAAATATTCAAACGATAACCACATGGGAATTAGAATCCAGACGCTATAAATTGAGCCTTTTACCCTCCGGCGAAGTGTAAAATAAAGTAAGTAGGTTAATGCCATAAGTAGGGAGTTAGCTACAAAAGCCGCTACCGATCCTCCATCTGAAGCATACCAAATCCACCAGGTATCAGAAATGTTCCAAATTAAAAAGGCTAAATAGGTTAATAAGAAAACAGTAAATTTTTTTCTTTTGATGTTGCTGTTTTGAATTTCTTGAGATAAAATTAGTAATGGAACAAAAGCTACAAAAGCTAACCAGGTAAATGGTGAAAACCAAGATGCACCAAGCAATAAACCCGATAAAATAGCTAAAGCCAAAAGTTTTAAAGCCTTCATTTAGTGCAGAAAAAATACTTTGTAAATTAAATATAAACCAAATATAATAAGCAAGCCACCCGTTACATGACGTATACGCAACAAAACGGTAGCGTTAAGCCATTTTTTTATTTTATGTCCTACAAAGGTTTTAAGTAAATCGGTAGAAATTACAACACTTAAAGTAGATATATAAAACACAATAATGTGCGATATATGAAACTCATATTTGCTACTAATAGCAGTTCCGGTGGCCATCCAAAAAATCCAAACAAAAGGGTTAAATAGGTTCAAAAAAAAGCCTTTTACAATAAGGGCAGACACTTTTGGCGATTTTATTTCAATTTCGGTTTCCGACTGATTTTTGGCTTCTTTTTGTATAAAATGCACCACACCGTATACAATTAAAACAATGCCCCCAATAACACCCATAAAGGCTTGATGTTTGGGGTTGCTAATTAAATCGGCCATCCCAAAATGGATAAGCGACACGGTTATAAAAACAAAAAATAAATCGCTGAATAAAATACCAAAAGCTACTGCTGCCCCCGATTTAAAGCCATGATGAATGCCGGTGTTAATTAGCGCAAAAAACGAAGGACCTATTGAAAAGGCTACAAAAATACCCAGTAAAATCCCTTCATAAATGGCCGAAAACATAAAATTACGCTTTAATTTCTTCACAAATATAACATCATTGGCGGGTTATGTAAAACTGAATTGTTTTCTATCTTTGCCAAAATTTTTGTAATGAAGAAATTAATTGTACTAATAAGCACAGCCGTTCTTTTTTCTTGCGGAAGTAAAGGTGAGAAAGACGGAAAAATTGATGGAGAAATAGTAAACTTTTCGGGTACTGCTAACGGTAAAGTTGATAAAGACAAATTGCCTGTTATTAAATTTGCTGAAGGCACTTACGATTTCGGAAAAATTATACAAGGCGAAAAAGTGTCGCATAAATTCACTTTTACTAACGAGGGCAAATCGAATTTGATAATCACATCAGCCAAAGGAAGCTGCGGTTGTACTATCGCCGAACCGACTAAAGAGCCCATTGCACCGGGCGGAACGGGCACTATTGATGTAGTATTTGATAGTAATGGCAAGCAGGGCATGATAAATAAAAGTGTAAGCGTACTTACTAATTGCGAGCCTAATACTGTTTTTATTACCATTACAGGCAATGTAATTGTACCGAGTGAATCATCAGAAAAAAAGTAATCAATTATCAATTAAATAAGACAAAACATGCAAACAACTTTTATGTTATTAGATGCAACAACACCAGCAGCAAGTGGTGGTATAATGGGTTCTGTTCAAAGCTTTTTACCTTTAGTACTAATAGTAGTAGTATTTTATTTCTTTATGATTCGTCCGCAAATGAAAAAACAAAAAGAAGCTAAAAAGTT
>Ga0207046_10118_pt1 | contig 11366 bp, 14 predicted proteins | sample Alteio_BWMinCont_66_FD_153303 | JGI IMG/M metagenome (GOLD analysis project Ga0207046, IMG submission 153303) | Enriched cells from forest soil in Barre Woods Harvard Forest LTER site, Petersham, Massachusetts, United States -... | ecosystem: Environmental > Terrestrial > Soil > Temperate forest >...
GCGATGACCGGGAAGTCGCCGAAGGAATTTATGATCGGGCTGCGGATGGAACGGGCCTGTGCGCTCTTGAAAGGATCCTCGCATACGGTGACCCAGATCGCCGACCTGCTCGGCTATCAGGACCTCGGATTTTTTTCGCGGCAATTCAAGGAGAACATCGGGATAAGTCCCGATCACTTCCGGCAACGCGGAATCAAGTCATCTCCGCAGACGTGAGCGTCTCCACAAAAAGACGAGTCCCAAGCCTAATAGAGCCCATGTCGACGGCTCTGGGACAACCTCAATGCCGGTGATGTCCTGAATCTGCGTCGCATAGTCGCTCAATTGCACCATGCCGGAGATCTGCACCGTTGAACCACTCAGTGTGTCCGTGCCATCCACTTCGTTGATGCCCGCCAAAGTCCAGGTATTGTTGGTCGGATCGAAAATGAAATCCCCACCGCCCGAGTCGCCGCCGACCACATAGGCAGTATTGGTGCTCAAGGTTGAACCATTGCTCACAGTCCCGAGCACCGTGATGATGTCATTGGAAACATAGCTAATCCCGCCCGTTGTAACCGCGATTTGCTGTTCGAAATCGGCTGTATTTTCCCCCCAGGACTGATCGGGACTGCTTCCCCCATATCCCAGCATGACGACCTGGCTGGCGCTATTGGTATTCGCAAAGTAGGCGGGCGCGTTCAGGGTCAGCTTGAGCGAAGCCAGCGAGGGCGGCGCCGAAATCTGGAAGAGGCTAAGGTCAACCGTTCCCGTTGAAGTGATTATGCTGGTTACGGTTCCGGTAGCGGACGTGTAGGTATTTCCATCGAGAAGAAAAGTAAGAGGAGATGATGTCGTCATCGGGGCAACATGGCCTGCGGTGAGGACCCAGCCATTGCCCAGATAGACGGCACCGGAGCCATTGACCTGGCCGACATAATCCGAGCCGGTTGTCCCCGGAGTTGGCCAGTCGGTGTTCCAATTGGGAGGATTGGGCGCCGTGGTGATATACGTGCCGGACGGGTCGGCCGTAGTGATTGTCTCAATGGCGCGGGCTGGGAAGGCCAGACACAATCCCAGCAAGAGCGCCGAAATAAGGCTCCGAGTCATTTTGGCTTCTTTTACAGCATTGAACTAAACAAGGAAAGATTTACCGACGTTCTCGCAAGATCACTTGCGCGGTGTTGTAGCCGCTGGCTGCGAAGACGCCGCCGCCGGGATGCGTGCTCGCGCCGGTGAGGTAAAGGCCTGGCATATCGGGCACTTTGTAGGCGGAGAGCTCGGGTAGGGGCCGGAACATGAACATCTGGTCGAGGCTCATTTCGAGATGCATCACGTTTGCGCGAAGCAGGCCGAGCGTGCGCTCGATATCGAGCGGTGTCTGGATATAACGGGCGATCATCTTGCCGCGCATATTCGGCGCGTACTGGCAGACGAGATCGTAGAGCTTGTCGGCCTCGCGTTCGCGAATGGCGTCCCAATTTTCGCCGTTGCCGAGTTCGTAGGGATGATACTGGCCCCAGGTGAAAAGCGTGTGCTTGCCCTCGGGTGCAAGGGTCGGGTCGAGTGCAGAAAAACTCATCGCGACCACGCACGGCTTTTGCGGCGGCGAGCCGAACATGAAGTCGCGGTGCGAGCTATTGAGGTAATCGACGGAGGGACAAAGCAACTGAAGCGAGGTCTGGTAATCCTTCGTGCCGGGGAGGGGGCCGGCGGGCGCGGACTTGTCGCCATAATCGGGTAACTCCTCGACCGCATGACGCACGATCATGCCGAATCCGTTGCCCACGCGCGTGCGGGAAACGCGCTTTTTCAATTCTTCCGGTGGATTCTTGAGCAGCTTGCCAAAGAGCGTGTGGAGGTGAAGGGCGGAGACCACGCGCGGTGCCGTGTTGTGCTCGATGAAACGATGGCCGTATTCGCTTTCGCCGTTATAGGAAACCGTCCATTGATTCGCGGACTCGGAGACAATTTCGGTGACGTCGGCATTACAAACGATCTTTCCACCATGGCTTTCGAGGCACTTCGCCATCGCCTGGGTCAACGCTCCGCTGCCGCCCTTGGCCCGCTTCGCGCCGCTTTTGTGGATCATCGCGTTCCAGCCGAGCATGTCGCCGGTGGCCATTTCGCTCGGAGCAGGTCCCGATTGCGCAGAGAGCCACGACAACGCGGTGCGTATCGCCGGATGCTCGAAGAGTTCCTCGATCACCTGGCCATAAGGCGCCATCAATTGCCGCGAGGTATCCAACGACGACCAAAGTTTGCGCGAACGGATGTTCATCAAGTTGCGCTTGAAGATCGTGCCGAAGATTTTTCCCGGCGTGGGCGGCTTGAGGAAGGTCTCGAAGATGCCCTCGTTCAGTTCGCCCCAATGCTGGACAAAGGCGCGATAGGCATCGGCGTCCTTCGGCGAAATCTTCGCGATGCTGGCGCAGGTCTTGTCGAGGTCTCGGTAAAAGCTGATACCGGTGCCCGTGCCCATGATCGGGTAATAGGCCCACGGATCCATCTCGAGATATTCGAGGCCGAACTTGTGCAACTCGAGATCGCGCAGCACCGGCGTGAGATGAATCATGATGTGCGCCGACGAGCCGACATCCAGCTTGTAGCCGGGAATGAGATCGTCCTGCGTACAGACCGCGCCACCGACAATATGCCGCCGTTCCAGCACCAGCACCTTGCGTCCCGCCTTCGCCAGATAGCAGGCAGTGGTCAGTCCATTGTGCCCCGCCCCGACAACGATCACGTCATAATGCGCCATGTTTATTAGTGTAGCGGCGGTCCATGACCGTCGCACTTCAAATTCTGTCATCCCTCGACAAGTGCAGGATCATCGCTTTAATTTAAGTCATGTCCGCCGACTCCCTCATAGCCAAATACCAAGGTCTCCTACAAGCCCGCCCCAACGACGAATTAATCCATTTCAGTCTGGGCAAGGCACTCTATGACGCAGGCCGCATTCCCGAAGCCGAAACGCATTTGCGCGCGGCCCTCGCGGCCAAGCCCGACTGGATGGTGGTGACGATGCTGCTGGCCAAGATCGCACTCCAACGGGACGACGACACCGAGGCGCGCCTGCTTTATCAGTCGGCCCTAAAGCTGGCCATTGATCAGCATCACGAAGGGCCGGAGGAAGAAATCCGCGCGGCCCTGGCGAAACTTGATCCGTAAAACGCATCGACAAAATTCCGTTCTCAGACCAATTTTGCCTTCAACCTTGTTCCTTATGAAATTCCTTACTCCTTTTCTAACCGGTGTTGTTGCGCTTGCCACCGTGACCGGCGCAATCGCCGCTGTGCCTTCCACGAATGCTCCGGCAGCGACTCCGCCGCCTGCCAAGGCGGATGCGAAAACCCCCGCGCCTGCGTCGGCTCCTGCTGCTCCAGCCGCGCCCGCAACCAAGATGGACGACTACCTCGTTGAGTTGGTCGCGAAGGTCAACCTGACCGATGCGGAAAAGAAGCAGATCACAGACCTTTACACCGCCGATGGCGTTGCGTTGAAAGGCATTCTCAACAACGATTCACTCTCACCGCTGCAACAAGCGCAGCAGGTTTCCGATTTGCGCGACGTGCGCAACACAAAGATCGAGGAGATTCTGCATGACCTCGATCGCCAGAAGACCTTTCTCCAGGTCGAGGCAGTCTATCGCGTGTCCTTGACGGAATTCGCCGCTGAGGGTGGCTTGGTGCCTGCGTCTGCCGCTCCCGCCCCGGCTGCAGCGCCTGCCCCCGCAGCTTCAACCAACGCCGCGCCAGCAACGCCCGCTGCTCCGGCCTCTGCGAAATAACCTAGTAAAACAATCCGTCATCCTGAGCTTGTCGAAGGATCAGACTCGTATTCACCGTTGCAACCTCGCTTTCGATTTCTACATCTATTGACAGCGTTTTTCAGCATTCGTGAACCAGAACTCGGACGTGTTGGCGAGTCTGATCCTTCGACAAGCTCAGGATGACGGATTAAAGAGAACATCCTGTTGATAACGCTTATATGATCCCCGCTCCCACTCCCGCCATCATCCGCGAAGCGGCCTCCCGCGCGTTGGGCGAGGACCGTGGCCCGGCGGACATCACCACGCGGGCCTGCGTTGGCCCCGAGGTGCAAGCCTCGGCCCGGATCTTCGCCAAGGAACCATGCATCCTCGCCGGCCTGCCAATCGCTGAGCAAGTCTTCCGCGAAGAAGACGTAACTCTAGTTTTAACGCCGCGCGCTCAGGATGGCACCGCACTAAAGAAAGGCGACACCGCCCTGGAAATTCGCGGCTCCGCAGCCTCCATCCTCACCGCCGAGCGAAGCGCCCTCAATTTTATCCAGCAGCTTTCTGGTGTCGCAACCGAGACCCGCCGCTACGTCGATGCCGTCGCAGGAACCTCCACAAAAATCCTCGATACCCGCAAGACCGCACCCGGTCTTCGCGCCCTGCAAAAATATGCGGTCCGTTGCGGCGGCGGCACCAATCATCGCATCGGTCTCTACGATCAATTTCTGATCAAAGACAATCATCTCGCGCTCATGGGCAAAAGCGATGCGCTGGCCCGCGCGGTTGCGGCGGCGCGCTCGCTCGACCCGGACGTTATTCTCGAAGTCGAAGCGGATCGCCTCGATCAAGTGGCGGAAATCGTCGGCCATGGCGTCGATGTCATCCTGCTCGACAATATGTCGCTGAACGAAATGCGCGCCTGCGTCGCCCTGATCGCCGGTCGTGCGAAGACCGAAGCTTCCGGCAATATGACGCTGGAACGCGTGCGGGACGTGGCCGCCACCGGGGTCGATTTCATCTCCGTAGGCGCCCTGACCCACAGCGTCCGCGCCATCGATTTTAGCCTGGAGATGATCGTTACTTAGGCAAGTTTCCCATATAGGACTCTCTTTTTTTAACCCCAATAACGATTTTTTTGTTTCAAGCTGGTGATAAACCGCTTGAGTAGGTAAAGATCAAAGAACCCGTGATTACCTTAGCCATTTCAAGTCTTAAAGGCGGTGTCGGTAAAACGACCTGCGCGATTAACCTGGCTTTCTCCTGCGCCAAGCGTGGATGGAAGACCCTCCTCGTCGATGCCGATCCGCAAGGTTCCGTGGGACTTTCCCTCTCGCCCAGCGCCCAGGCCTACATCGGCCTCTATGAAATCTTGACCGCCGGCGTGCCCTTCGAACAAGCGGCCCTCAAGACCAAAATCGAGACCCTCAAAATCGTCATGGCCGGGAAAATTCCGAGCAATGAAATTTCGAAATGGTGCGCGAGCCTGTCGGACGGAACGCGCCTGGCCCCGTTCTTCAAGATCGCCAACGATGCCGGTTACGACTTGGTGATTCTCGATACGCCGTCAGGCCTGCACGGCCCCACGGAAGGCATCCTGCGCAGTTGCAGTCATGTCCTCGTGCCCCAGCAATGCGAACCGCTGGCGCTTCGCTCCCTGATGCTCACAGTCGATTTCCTCAACCAATTACAAACCGAAAACGAAGACGCCTGCTCCCTGGTTGGCGTGGTACTCACCATGGCAGACCGGGATGTCGAAGACACCCAGAAGATCGTCGAGGAAATCAAGCGCGTCCTGCCGCCGGAATTGGTCTGTGGCGCCATGTTACCGCGCGATCCCGCCGTCATCCACGCCAGCATGAAGGGGATGCCGTTGGGCCTGATTCGCGGTGGCGCGCCGCCAGCCATCGCGCTCGTTTTCGATCAACTCGCGGCCGAAATTGAAACCAAACTTGGCTTGGTCGCTCCAGAACAAAGTGATGAGTACGTCTCCCTCGTGGTTTGATCAGGATAAGTTCTCCCGCCTGGTAAAAAAGGTGGGACCCAAAACGGTGGCCGCACAACCGGTCGCCAGTCAGCCTGTGCCCGCAAAGGCTCCGGCTCAGCCGGGCCTTTGCCGGGACCGGGAATAACGCCTTGTCCACCCGGAATCTCGTATTGAAAAAGGGACTTGAGGGCCGGCAACGATGCCGTGCGGCGCAGCGCGCCTGAGGTCGATGGTGAGCCATCCGGCAAGGATGGCGTCTTTGCAGTAGATGGAGACGTGAAAGATTCCGGCGCGCGAATCGGTACCGTTCTCAGGGCTCCGGGGGGCAGAGAAGGATGGCTACTTTTCTTTCCCAGTGAAAGCGGTTGAGACGTCATCATCCGCTGCACGGAAATCGGGGGACGATTCACTGCCCCGGGCAGCGCGGGCGCTTCTTCTTCAATTTCCGTGGGGAGTGAACCTGCCTCTGCGCGAATCGGAGCCGGAACGATGTCCGGTTCCGAGGCCAGTGGCTTTAATTCGATTTTAGGCAGACGCTGAAAATCTGGCCGCCGACTGGGGGAAAACCGACAAACTCAACGAGGAGCTTGCGCGCGTTACCAAGGAGAGGGACGCCGCACTGGCTGAGGGCGATTCTTTGCTGCAGCAATTGCGTGACGCCCAGGAAAAAGCCTCGAGCCAGGGCGCGGTAGACCCGGCGGAGCTTGCCCAGATCACCAAGGAGCGGGACGAGATGCGCAGCCAATACATTACGCTGCGCGGGGATTTTGAAACCTTGAAGCAGGAGAAACTCAAGCCTAAAGGCGAGCCAAACGAAGGCAACGCCGAGTTGAAAAAAGAGATCGAAACGCTTCGCGGACAGCTCGCCGAAAAAGACCGCGAAATCAGCAAGGTCAAAATTTCCACCACCGGGATGGAAGATATCGTCGCGACGCTTAAGGAAGAATTGAACGGCCTTCGTGATGAAGTCAAGAAGGCGAAGGACGATGCCGCCGCCGCGCAGCGTGGTCTGGTGCTGAGCCAGAAAGCTCTGCAGGACACCCGCGACGCCCTGAAAAAATAGCGCGTGCGGGCGTTCGAAGCGCCTCTGATTTCGCTGTGTCGAAGTGGGCGCACAAACAAAGACGAGAAAAACTTTGACACTCCTCGTCGGTCGTGGCTTAATTTCCGGCTCCCGATGAAAACTTTTAGCGCCAAAGCAGAACAAGTCGAACGCAAGTGGTACATTATTGATGCCGATAACCAGGTCGTAGGTCGTGTGGCTGAAAAAGCCGCCGTCCTCCTCCGGGGTAAGCACAAGGCCATTTACACCACCCATGTCGATACCGGCGATCACGTCATTGTGATCAATGCCGAAAAAGCCGTCTTTACCGGCAAGAAGGAAATCCAGAAAGAGTACATGAGCTACTCCGGTTTCATCGGTGGCCATAAATCCGAAACGGCCAAGTCTCGCCGCGGTCGCCATCCCGAATTGATCATCGAAGGCGCCATCAAGGGAATGATCCCCCACAATCGCCTCGGTCGTTCTTGCATCACCAAGCTGCATGTCTATAAGGGCTCCAAGCACCCGCATGAAGCCCAGTCTCCCGCCCCTCTCAAGCTCAAATAAGGATTCACGTCATGGTTACTCCCGCTCAAAATGTCATCGTCGCCACTGGCCGACGCAAAACTGCAGTCGCCCGCATTCAATTCGTTCCCGGTTCGGGCAAACTGGAAGTCAACGGACGCGACTTCGAAGATTACTTTACGACCCCGGCAATGAAGACGCTCGCGTTGATGCCGTTGCAGACGGTCGATTCGCTCAAGAAATTTGACGTCAAGGTGAAGACTCATGGTGGCGGTCTGGTCGGCCAGGCCGGCGCGCTCAGCCTCGCCTTGGCACGTGCTCTTATTCAGGTTGATCCGGCTCTGCGGACGACGTTGAAGAAGCCCGGTCTGCTTCGTCGCGATCCCCGCAAGAAGGAACGCAAGAAGCCCGGACAGCCAGGCGCACGCAAGCGCTTCCAGTTCTCCAAACGCTAAAAGTCCCTCCGGTTCAAGAGTTAAACCGGTGGGAGAAAGGCCCCAGTTGCAATCCGTACGCACCGCGGTCATTGGCGCTACCGGTTATTCCGGGCAGGAATTGCTGCACTATCTTGCCCGGCATCCGGTATTTAAACTCTGCCTGGTCACCTCCCGGCAGAACGCTGGTCAACCGCTTTCAAAATTTGTTCATGGCCTCCCACGCGAACTGGGCGCACTGACTTTTGTCGATAGCGCCGCCGATTCCGACCTAGCCACCCAAGCCGATCTCTTTTTCCTGGCCGTCCCGCATGGCACCGCTGCACCTTACGTTGTCGCCCTGCGTGAGGCTGGTAAAACCGTGGTCGATCTCAGTGCTGATTTCCGGACGACCGACCCTGAAATCTATAAGGAATTTTACGATCACGACCATCCCGCGCCGGAGTTATTGCCCGAGGCAGTCTACGGCATTCCGGAAATCCATCGCGCGAGACTCAAGTCCACAAAACTGATTGCAGCGCCCGGCTGTTTTCCCACCAGCATCATTTTGCCGTTGGCGCCTTTTCTCAAAGCTGGATTGATCGAGCCCGATTCGATCGTCATCAATTCATTGAGCGGAGTTTCCGGAGCAGGCCGCAAGGTCGAACTGCGGTTACTCTTCGGCGAGGTCAACGACAACATGTACGCGTACAGTGTGCCTAAACATCGCCACCTTGGAGAAATCGAGCAGGAGCTTTCACTCGCGGCTGGACAAAAAACCACCGTGACCTTCGTGCCTCACCTCATCCCCATTCACCGGGGAATGCTTTCGACGATCACCGCCAAGCTGACCCGGCCTCAGACAGACGCCGAGCTTCAAGCCGTTTTACAGGAAGCTTATGGCCAGGAGCCCTTTGTGGATTTACTGAAGGCTCCCGAGTTGCCTGAATCCCGGCAGGTCGCGAATTCCAACCGCATTCAAATGACGGCACGGGTCGATGCGCGTACCAACCGATTGGTACTCTTTTCCGCAATCGATAATCTTGGCAAAGGCAATGCTTCTCAAGCAATTCAGGCGGCCAATCTGGCCTGTGGGCTGGATGAAAAAGCGGGTCTGGAGTAAAAAGATTTATGGAAGCCAAAATTCTCAAAGGGGGCGGAGTTACCTCGGCCCAGGGCTTTCAAGCGATCGGCATAGCCTGCGGAATCAAACCGCGCGGCGAAAAGGACCTGGCTCTCATCGTTTCTGATGTTCCCGCGGAAGTGGCGGCGACGTTTACCACGAATCTGGTCAAGGCCGCGCCCGTCAAACTTTCCATGAAGCACGCGAAGAAAGGCAAAGTTCGCGGTATCGTGGTCAACGCCGGTTGCGCGAATGCCTGCACAGGCGTCGGCGGAATCGCCGATGCCAAGCGCACGGTTGAACATGCGGCGAAAGAGTTTAAGACCAAACCGCAGGAATGGCTGGTCTGTTCCACCGGGCGCATCGGCACCCGGTTGCCCATGCCTCTCGTTTACAAGGGAATCGACAAGGCCATAGCAAAGCTGACGCATGAGGGCGGCGAAGACGCGGCGAAGGCGATCATGACCAGCGACACGCGTCGCAAGGAATTCGCGATGCGCTTCAAGGTGAACGGACGCAAAGTCACCATCGGTGGCATGGCCAAGGGCGCGGGGATGATCCATCCCAACATGGCGACCATGCTCTGCTTCATCACCACCGACGCGTGCATCGACAAGGCGACGCTTCAGGTCTGCATCGACGAGGCGGTCGAGCATTCGTTCAATCGTATTTCCGTGGATGGCGACACCTCGACTAACGATACGGTGATCGTCATGGCCAACGGCTTGTCCGGCACAAACCTGCTTAAGAGTTATCATCCGCAATTTGATCTGTTCAAAAAAAACGCTCACTCACGTAATGCGCAAACTGGCCCGCTTGATTGTCGAGGATGGCGAAGGCATCTCCCGCGTTGTCGATGTGGTGGTCAAAGGAGCGGCCAATGCCCAGGATGCCAAGATGGCCGCACTTGCCGTGGCCAAGTCGGAATTGATCAAGACATCGTGGACGGGCGGCGATCCGAACTGGGGCCGTATCATGTGTGCGCTCGGTTACAGCGGCGCCCGCGTCCGTGAAGAGATGGTCGAGATTTATTACGACGGACTGCTCGCGGTGGCCAACGGCCAGCCGAGTAAAACACCGATTGCCAAGTTGCGCAAACTGGTAAGACGGGCGAAGTTCACCATTACCATCCATCTCCACACCGGAACGGGTGAGTACAGTATTTTAACGACGGACCTTACTGAAGAGTACGTCCGTCTAAATAAAGGCGAATAAATGAGTCGAAGTCACAAGGTGGACGCGCTGATGGAGGCGCTTCCCTATTTCCAACAATTTCGCGGCAAGACCGTCGTCGTCAAATACGGCGGCGCGGCGATGGAAAATCCTGACCTGGTCGAAAGCGTTCTACGCGACATCGTTTTCCTCGAGGCCGTGGGCATCAACCCTGTGGTCGTTCATGGCGGTGGCAAGGCGATCACCGCTGCCATGCGGCAGGAGAACCTGACCGCGAAGTTTGTCGACGGACTGCGCGTGACCGATGCCGCTTCCATCACGATAATTGACCGTGTCTTGAATGAGGTGATCGGGCCATCGTTGGCTTCCAAAATTTGTGAGTTGGGCGGAAAAGCCCAGGCGCTTTCCGGAAAACAGGTGCTTGGCGCGGAGAAGGCGATGCCTCACTTGAATACGGCGGGAGTCAAAGTTGACCTGGGCTTTGTCGGTGATATCTCGAGGGTTGATATCACTGCGATCCAGAAGATGGTGGACGAGGAAGTCGTTCCGGTCGTTTCTCCATTGGCTTTGGGCGGTGACGGCCAGTCCTATAATATCAATGCCGACATCGCGGCGGCGAAAATCGCCCAGGCACTCAAGGCGCATAAAATCATTTATCTTTCCGATGTGAATGGCGTCCGGCGCGATCCCCGCGACGAGAATTCGCTCATCTCCACCCTGACACCCGCCCAGATTCAGCAGCTCAAGCAGCAGGGCGTGATCGAGGGCGGCATGATCCCGAAGGTCGACTCGGCCCTTGAGGCACTCGCCAGCGGCGTGGCCAAGGTCCACTTCCTGGACGGCAAACTGCCTCATGCGCTCCTGCTCGAACTTTTTACTGATGCCGGAGTTGGTACGCAAATCGCCGCGGGAAAATAATCGTTTTTGAAATAACCACTATGAGCGCACCCCTTCGCCATTTCCTCGGTCTCAAAGATTTTGATGAAAAATCCATTCGCGAAATTTTGACTCTCGCGGCGCGTTACAAGGCCGAGCGTGGATCGATCTCGTGGCGTCCGTTGGCGGGGCAGACTTGGGCGCTGATTTTCAACAAATCGTCCACGCGCACCCGCGTTTCCTTTGAGGTCGGCATTCGCGAACTGGGCGGTAACGCGCTTTTCCTTAATGGCAACGATATGCAACTCGGACGCGGCGAACCGATCAAGGACACCGCCCGCGTTTTGGGACGCATGGTCCACGGCGCCATCATCCGGACTTTCGCGCAAAGCGACGTGGAGGACTTCGCCCAGTACAGCAAGATTCCCACAGTCAATGCGCTGACCGATGATGAGCATCCCTGCCAGATTTTGGCCGACATCCTGACCATC
>Ga0207046_10335_pt1 | contig 11143 bp, 11 predicted proteins | sample Alteio_BWMinCont_66_FD_153303 | JGI IMG/M metagenome (GOLD analysis project Ga0207046, IMG submission 153303) | Enriched cells from forest soil in Barre Woods Harvard Forest LTER site, Petersham, Massachusetts, United States -... | ecosystem: Environmental > Terrestrial > Soil > Temperate forest >...
AAATGTACAATATTCATTTGATAAAATGACTGTTGGTAATGCAGGCTTAGAAGCTGATTATGTTAGTAGCAAAAAAAGCAGAATACAATAAAAAAGAAGCTGGTAAAGGAGATAAATTTGAACAGTCATGGAAATCTGCTCCAACAAGGGTTTATGAGCCAAAATTTGAAGCACTTCTTAATAAAGTGTTGAATGGAGAAGGCATGAATGCAGCACAAAACGCAAAAGGTGCAAAATATACTTTAATTGTTCATACAACTTTTCTTGAACCAGGCTTTAACGTGGGCGTAATGAAAAAACCTGCTTATTGCGATTATGAATTAAGTTTAGTTGAAACTGCAAATCCTGGTACAATACTTTCTTCTGCTATCATGAAAAACATACCGGGCTCTCAAATGGGTGGTTTTGATTTTGATGCTTCTTCACGTATTGGTGAGTGCTATGGTAAAGCCGGTAAAATGGTTGGAAAAAAGCATGTCAAAAGGATTAAAATAAATAGAACAATAAATCAGAATTATCAATTAAAAGCCTTGCAATTGCAGGGCTTTTTTTCTATCACAAAATATGAATAAGTTAAAATTAACGGCTCTTTTTTGCTTTATATTACTTAGTAAAAATTTTTATGCCCAAAGGTGGGGCATTGACCCTCTTTTATCTTTTTTAAAAGATCAAAGAGAGTTAAATATTGAATTTTCGTATGATAGTATGACTGTAACTACGAGTTTAAGTAGTGTAGGGTACGATTTTGAAACATTATTAGAGCCCGAATTCGTCGCTCAAAAAGCAGATAAATTTAATAAACGAGAAGCTGGTAAGGGTGATAAATGGGCAAAAGATTGGTTTGATGCTAAAACCCTTTTTTTTGAACCAAAGTTTGAAGAAGGATTTAAAAACAGATTAAAGGATGTAGGAATAAATGCTGCTACAAAAAATACTCAGGCAAAATATACCATTATTATAAAGGCTACTAACATTACTTTTGGTAGAATACTACCATTACCTTCTAGTGGTTATTTTGGAGGAAGTCATATGAATAATAATAGGGGTCGCAAAGTGGGGACTTATATGGATTATTTTGTAACAATAGTAGAAACAACCAACCATGCTAAACTTATGGCAAGGGCAAGTGCCAAACTTGTATACGGCAAACATATACCTGTATTTAGTATAACTAAATATAAAGCAAAGTTAGTTTGGCCTTGTTTTGAAAGAGCGGGAAAAATGTTTGGGAAAAGCGCCATTAAAGCAATGAGTAAATGAGAAAATTAATAATAATCTTTTTTATACTTATTGCAGGGAATACACTTAGTGCTCAAAGCTGGGGTTTAGATCCGTTTTTATCTTTTATGCGAAATCAAAACGAATTAAACTTGGAGTTTTCGTATGATAGTATGACCATTACAACCAGTATAAGTGAAACGAACTTAGACCTTACCATAATTCCGGAGCCTGAATTTATAAAACGACAAACAGAAAAATTTAATACAAAATTAGCTGGTAGTGGTGATAAATGGGCGAAAGAATGGTACGATGCCAGAGCTTTATATTTTGAACCAAAATTTGAAAAGGAGTTTAAAAGCAGATTATCAAAGGAAATTGGTATAAATGCTACTTTAAAAAACACACAGGCCAAGTATACAATGATTATACAAACTACGAATATTATTTACGGCAAAATGAGGGTTTCTGATTTTACCGCCAGAGGAGGCGCTACTATGGGACAAACAGGAGCTTACTGCGATTATTTTGTACAAATTGTTGAAACGGCAGACCATTCTAAATTAATGGCCAGGGCTGTTATACAACATATGTTTGGGCAAGGTGTGTATAGCATTCAGCAATATAAACCAATGCCAATTGCAACCTGTTACGAAAATGCAGGAATTAAGTTTGCTAAGGGTTTTATTAAGGCCTATTTAAAATAATTATTTTTTGAGGTAAGCTATAATTTTTTGCTGACGGATATATTGTATAGTATCTTTATCGAAACAAGGAACAATCGCCCGCATATCAGCATATAGTTTTTTAGACACAGCCGATAATTTGCTTTCGCATTTTAAATAATCGATAGCTTGAATAATGCTTATAAACTCTATGGCTAAAACTTCGTAGGTGTTATTAATTACTTTTTGAGCCATTAGCGCGGCATTTGACCCCATACTTACTATATCCTGATTATCGTTATTAGATGGGATACTATGTATATACATAGGGTTCGATAGCGTTTGGTTTTCTGCCACGGTAGATGTGGCTGTAAACTGTGTGCCCTGCATGCCTAAGTTTAAACCAAGTGTGCCAAGGTTTACAAACGGAGGAAGTTTTCCGTTTAACTTATCATTCATTAAAAAATTTAATTGCCTTTCTGATAACATAGAAAGTTTTGTAATGGCAATTTTTAATTTATCCATTTCAATAGCTGGATAATCTCCGTGAAAATTACCGCCGTGAAAAACGTTTTTATTTTTATAATCAACAATAGGGTTATCGTTGGCTGAATTTATTTCATCAATAATAATTTCTTCGGCAAAGGCAATCGTATCGTATACTGGGCCCAGTATCTGTGGCACACAGCGTATAGAATAATATTCTTGTACTTTTTCCTTTACAATGGTTTCGGTTGTTGGCTGGTCGTATAAATGCTTGCCACGTTTTTTTACTAATTTACTATCAGCTAAATGTGTTCTGATATTTTGGGCAATGTGGTTTTGTCCGCGATGAAGTTTTACACTATTAAGCTCGTTAGAATAATGGTCATCATATGATTCTACCATTTCAATAATCATGGCAGATGCCTGTGTAGCTTTATCTAAAATATTTTTAGCATGTAGCAAATTTATAATACCCATGCCACACATAGCAGAAGTGCCATTCATAAGTGCTAATCCTTCGCGTATATGGATATTTAAAGGAGTAAGTTTTTCGGCTTTAAATGCTTTTTCGGTTGATGTAATTTCTCCTTTATAGTGTACATCACCTTCGCCAATCATAGTAAGGGCAAGGTGTGCAAGTTGCACCAAATCGCCACTGGCACCTAAACCACCATGCTCAAATAAAACAGGGGTAATATGGCGGTTAATCATTTCTTTTAATAAAATAACTGCCTCTGGGTGGATGCCCGAATAACCCAACAAAAGCATATTTAAACGGGCTAACATAGTGGCGCGCACATTAATTTCAGCTATGGAGTTTCCGCTGCCGCTGCAATGGCTACGAATTAAATTATATTGTAATTGTATTTGGTCATCATGACTGATTTTATATTGCGCCATAGGCCCAAAGCCAGTGTTTACACCATAAATAAGCTTATCCTTAATAAACTCCTTTAAAAAATAATGACTCTCATAAACCTTTTGTAAAGCGGCATCATCAATTTCAATAACCTGGTTGTCTATTAAAATTTGCTTGCAAGTAGAAAGTGTAAGTTTTTCTGCACCAATTTTTATTGTACTCATAGAGTGCGAATATACAACCTGTATTTTAATTTATTCGGCTGTAAAAGCGTAAATTTGCCAATAACTAATTTTTTACTTGTCGACCGTAAAAAACATATTTCATTTTACTAAAAAATTCTTCCTGGTAGCAGGTGTTTTGCTGGCTGTTTTAGTGATTTATTTTTTGGCTAGTATTTATGTTGCAAGTCCTGATATAAAAGACAAAACCTCTTTAAATTTTGAGCGTCGGCAAGTTGATTCAAACTATTACACAATTGGTAACAACTGGCTAAAAAAGAGTCAAAGCGGGCTTTGGGAAATGTATTTAGAAGGCGATGGATTTGAACGGGGTGTAATTAATGGCAAACTAACTAAAGAGTTGGCAGAACAGCAAGAAACAGCCTTTATAAATCAGATTAAAAAAATTATTCCATCAAACACGTATTTAAATTTTTTAAAATATTTTGTGGCTTACTTTAACCGTAACCTTACTAAACATGTTACGGATGAGTATCAGCAAGAAATTTATGGGGTGTCACTCTCCGCATCAGATAAATACGACGCACTTGCACCAAAATACTATCGCATTTTAAACTACCATGCCGCACATGATATTGGGCATGCTTTACAAGATAAAAACATGGCGGTTGGCTGCACATCATTTGGTGTGTGGAATGATAAATCAGAAAACAATAAACTGCTTATTGGCAGAAGTTTCGATTTTTATTCTGGCGATGAATTTGCCAAAAATAAAATTGTAGCTTTTATAAAACCAACCACCGGTTACAATTATATGTATGTAACCTGGGCAGGTTTTACGGGCGTGGTGTCGGGGATGAATGATAAAGGTTTAACGGTTACCCTAAATGCTGCAAAAAGTGATATACCAACGGGTGCAGCTACCCCAATATCGTTATTGGCAAAAGAAATTTTGCAGTATGCTAAAAACATAAAAGAGGCTTATGTCATTGCTGAAAAAAGAGAAACCTTTGTTTCAGAATCTATTTTAGTTGGCTCTTCTGAAGATAATAAGGCTTATATCATTGAAAAAACACCAACCAAAACTAATCTTTATCAGGAAGATAGAAATGAATTGGTATGTCCCAATCATTACCAAAGTGAGACATTTGCTAATGATATAAATAACAATAAAAATATTGTAGAAAGTTCTTCGATGTATAGAAAATACAGAATGGAACAATTATTAAGTGGCTACAAAACTATAAACTATAAAAATGCGACAACCATTTTAAGAGATACAAAAGGAATAAATAACCACGATATTGGATTAGGAAATGAAAAAGCCATTAATCAATTAATAGCGCATCATGCTGTGGTGTTTTCTCCGCAAGAAAGACTGGTGTGGGTTTCTACACAACCATTTCAATTAGGGCAATTTATTTGCTATGATTTGACTAAAGTTTTTGCCGAAGCTCCAAACCTAAAAACGAATAAGGAAATTAATGAAAATAATTTCACCATTTTAGCCGATACTTTTTTGAAAACAAAAGCCTACAGAAATTTTGTGTTGTTTAAAAAAATAAAAGATTATATACGGTTTTGCACCAATTGCAAATATCCTTTAAAAGTAGATGATGATATTTTGCAGGCCTTTGTGCAAAGTAACCCCAATAGTTATTATACCTATCAAATAATTGGCGATTACTATAAAAAAGAAGGCGAAAAAGAATTAGCTTTAAGCTGTTATAAAACAGCATTAAGTAAAGAAATTGCTACTAATAAAGAGCGACTAGAAATTCAAAAGCAAATAGCAAAACTTAACCTTTAATATGACTGAACTTATTTTTACAGATACTATAGAGGTGCTGAATCAGCAGCAAAAACAACTTACTCAGATTATTCAATATGTAAATACACATTCTACTTTTTATAAAAGACTTTTTGTTGACAATAACATTCAAGTTGAAAAAATAAAATCAATAGATGATTTTAAACGAATACCGTTTACCACAAAAGAAGATATACAAAAGCATAACGACGATTTTTTTTGCGTGTCGAGAGATAAAATAATTGATTACGTTACCACATCAGGCACGCTTGGAGAGCCTGTTACTATTACCCTTACCGAAAATGATTTGGAACGCTTAGCAATGAACGAATGCAACTCATTTAAAATTGCGGGTGGTTCATCAAAAGATGTATATCAATTAATGACCACTATTGATAAGCGTTTTATGGCAGGCTTGGCTTATTTTTTAGGAGCGCGTAAACTAGGTGCAGGCATTATTCGCGTGGGTAATGGCATTCCGCAATTGCAATGGGATACTATAAATCGTATAAAACCAAACATAATTGTTTGTGTGCCTTCTTTTATTTTAAAATTGATTGAGTATGCCAAGCAACATAATATTGACTATAAAAATTCAAGCATTCAAAAAGCTATTTGCATTGGTGAACCCATCAGAAATGAAGATTTTTCGTTAAACACATTAGGAAAAAAAATTACAGAAAACTGGAACTTGCAATTGTTTTCAACCTATGCGTCTAGCGAAATGGCTGCTGCTTTTACAGAATGCGAGCATGGAGTAGGGGGACATCTTCAGCCTGAATTACTATATATTGAGTTAATTGATGAAAATGGAAATCAGGTAAAAGAAGGTGAAGCTGGTGAGTTGGTTGTAACTACATTAGGTGTAGAGGCTATGCCATTGTTGCGGTTTAAAACAGGGGATGTTTGCAAAATACATTACGAAAAATGTAAATGTGGAAGAACCAGCCCGCGTTTAAGCCCAATTTTGGGACGTAAAAAACAAATGATAAAGTACAAAGGCACTACTATTTACCCACATGCATTGTATGAAATATTAGATGTACTTGATGAAGTGAAAAACTATCAAATAGAAGTTTTTACAAACGAAATTGGCACAGATGAATTACTTGTACACATAGGATGTGTAAGCCCTTCTGAAAAACTAGAAAAAGAAATTAAAGATTTTTTTAGAGCTAAATTGCGTGTTGCCCCAAGCGTAATTTTTACGAATGCAGAGAAATTACAGCAACTCTTATTCCCGGAAACAAGTAGAAAACCTATAAAATTTATAGATAAAAGATTATCCTAAAGCAATCCAGGAGGAATTAAACCGCCTGCTACTTTTTTCATTTCATCAGCACTTACTTTATCGGCTTCGGCAACAGCTTTGTTAAAAGTAACCAACAATTGTTCCTCTAACTCTTGTTTAGAGGCGCTTTGCAAAGCAGCTGCAATTTCAAGCTTTTGTATTTTACGGTTTCCGTTTATGGTAATTTTAATATCGCCGCTTGCTCCAGTAACGTCTATATTTGTAGTTTCAAGCTTTGCTTTTATCTCTTCAATTTTTTGCTTTACCTCAGCAAGTTTGCCCAACATATCTCCAAATTTCCCAAACATAGTAATCTAATTTATTTTGGTACAAAAGTCGCTTTTTTAACGGAAATAACCGTATTTTTTCTAAATTTGAGGGTTTAATTAGTTATCTCACTAATCTGATAGAATATGAAATTTTCTGCCTCGCAAATTGCGGCACTTTTAAACGGAACTATTGAAGGTAACGCGGATGCTGCCGTTAGCAATCTTTCAAAAATCGAAGAGGGAAAGCCTGATACTTTGTCGTTTTTGGCTAATCCGCAATATACCCCTCACATTTATACTACGGATGCTTCTATTGTTATTGTAAATAAAGGCTTGGTTTTAGAAAAGCCTGTAAAATCAACCTGTACACTTATTCGCGTAGAAGATGCTTATGGTAGTTTTGCCCAATTACTTGAAATGTATAATCAGGTAAAAACTGATAAAAAAGGCATTGAACAACCCTCGTATATTGCACAAAGTGCCAAACTTGGTAAAGACTGTTACGTAGCTGCTTTTGCGTATTTAGGTGAGAATGTGATATTAGGCAATAATGTAAAAATTTACCCTCACGCCTTTGTGGGCGATAATACTAAAATAGCTGACAACACTATTATTTATGCCGGTGCAAAAATTTATAGCGATTGTGTAATTGGTGCTAATTGTACCATTCACGCAGGAGTGGTTATTGGAGCCGATGGTTTTGGCTTTGCACCTAATAGCGAAAATAATTACAAAAAAATACCACAAATAGGTAATGTTATTGTTGAGGACCATGTTGAGGTTGGCTCCAATACCACAATAGACCGTGCTACACTAGGCTCAACTATTATTCGCAAAGGAGCTAAACTGGATAACTTAATACAAATAGGACATAATGTTGAAATAGGTGAAAATACCGTTATTGCTGCTAGTGCATCTATTGCAGGTTCAACCAAAGTGGGTAAAAACTGTATGATTGGTGGACAAGCAGGTATCATCGGACATTTAAAAATTGCAGATGGGGTGAAAATTGCCGGACAAACAGGCATTGCACATAATGTAAAAAATGAAGGGGAGGTTTTACAAGGCTCTCCGGCTATGGCAATTGGCGATTTTCAGCGCTGCTATGTTATCTTCCGTAAGCTGCCAAAACTTTCTCAAAAAATAAGTGAATTAGAAAAACAACTAAGTATAAGTAAATAAATTTGCTATGATGAGCGAAAAACAATGTACCATTAAAAAGGCTGTATCTCTTACAGGAGTTGGCTTACATACCGGAAAAAAAGTTACCATTACGTTTAATCCTGCTCCAGAAAACCATTGGTATAAATTTCAACGTACCGATTTAGAAGGAAGCCCCATCATTGAAGCCGATGCCGATTTAGTAGTTGATACATCTCGTGGAACAACCTTAGAGCAGAACGGTGCGCGTGTTTATACTACCGAGCATGTGTTGGCTGCCTTACGTGGATTAGAAATAGATAATTGCTTGATACAGGTAGATGCACCCGAAATGCCGATTATGGATGGTAGTTCGATTAAATTTGTTGAAGCTTTAGAAGCCGCTGAAATTGTTGAACAAGATGCTGAGCGCGAATATTTTACATTAAAAGAAAACCTGAGTTTTGAAGACCCCGTTAAACAAGTAGAAATGCTTGCCGTACCACAAGAAACTTTTAGGGCTACGGTAATGGTAGATTATAATAGCGAGGTACTTGGCACACAACATGCGGGCATGTATAGTCTTAAAGAATTTAAAGCAGAAATTGCACGTTGCCGTACCTTTGTTTTTTTACACGAGCTTGAAATGTTGCTTCAACATAACTTAATTAAGGGTGGCGATTTAGATAACGCTATTGTGTTGGTAGATAAAGAAGTTCCAAAAGACAAATTAGATTATTTACGTAAAGTGTTTCATAAAGAAAGCATGGAAGTAAAAGGGCGTGGTGTTTTAAACAACACTAAACTTCATTTTTATAATGAACCGGCCCGCCATAAATTATTAGACATTGTTGGAGACTTAGCACTTGTTGGTCGTCCGTTGAAAATACACGTGTTAGCTGCTCGTCCGGGGCATGCAGGTAATGTAGAGTTTGCAAAAAAAATAAAAGACCTTATTAAAAAAGAAAAACGCGAAGGCAATCTTCCTCGTTTAGATTTATCGGCAGCACCATTATATAATACAATTGATATAATGAAAATCCTTCCGCACCGTTATCCTTTTTTAATGGTAGATAAAATTATGGAACTTACGCCTGAGTATGTTATAGGTGTAAAAAATGTTACGTTTAACGAGTTTTGGTGCCAAGGGCATTTCCCTGATGAGCCTGTAATGCCGGGTGTTCTTATTATTGAAGCCTTGGCTCAAACAGGAGGAATGTTGTGTTTAAAAACAGTCCCAGATCCGGAGAATTATCAAACCTATTTTGTAAAAATTGATAATGCTAAGTTTAAACAAAAAGTTGTTCCTGGTGATACTGTTGTGTTCAGAATGGAATTAGCGGCACCTATCAGAAGAGGGATGTGTCATATGAAAGGTACAGCATATGTAGGTAATAAAGTAGTTGCTGAAGCTGAAATGATGGCGCAAATAGTTAAAGTGCGTGGGGTAGAAAAAAAAATAACTGAAGCGCAAAATGCATAACTCCACTGTAGATAGAAATATGATTTCACCGCTAGCGCACATTCATCCAAAAGCGCAAATTGGCAACAATGTTACCATTGAGCCTTTTACCAGTATTTCTGCTGATGTGGTTATTGAAGATAACACATGGGTTGGCCCTAATGCTGTGTTAATGGATGGTACACGTATTGGCAAAAATTGTAAAATATTTCCAGGAGCTGTTATTGGTGGCATTCCTCAAGATTTAAAATATAAAGGCGAGCCTAGCTTAACCATAATTGGGAACAACACTGCTATAAGAGAGTACGTTACCATAAACAAAGGCACTGTCGATAAAATGGCAACTAAAGTTGGCGATAACTGTTTAATTATGGCTTATGCGCACATAGCACACGATTGTATGATTGGTAATAATGTTATTATTGCTGGTTATGTGGGTCTTACCGGACATGTAGTTGTTGAAGATTATGCAATTGTAGAAGGACTTAGTGGTACACAACAATTTATAACCATTGGTGCACATAGTTTTGTGGCCGGATGTTCTCAAATACGTAAAAGCGTTCCGCCTTTTGTTCGTGTGGCACGCGAGCCATTGCAATACATTGGTGTAAATATTGTTGGTTTAACCCGTCGTGGTTTTTCTAAGGATACAATAAAAAACATAGAAGACATTTACCGTATAATTTTTGTGCGTGGCTATAACATGACCAAAGCCATTGAAATGGTTGAGATTGATTGTCCGGATACACCAGAACGCAAACAAATTCTAGATTTTATCAATAACGAAAAAGACGGGATTGTAAAAGGAATTTAGTTTCAAAAAAATAAAATAGTTAATTGAATTATGATAGAAGAAAAATTAAATGCTGATATAAAAACAGCGATGCTAGCCAGAGATGCTAAAAAACTGGATGCTTTACGTGCTATGAAATCAGTAGTGTTGTTATTAAAAACATCGCCTGAAGGATTAACCGAAGAAAGTGCCACCAAGGCTTTACAAAAAGAAGTGAAAAAACGCCGTGAAACGGCAGATATATATACTAAACAAAATCGTGCAGATTTAGCTGAGGTAGAAATTGCACAAGCTGATGTAATAGAAGCTTATTTACCTAAACAGATGTCGGCAGAAGAATTAAAAGCCGAAGTAGAAAAAATTATTGCACAAGTTGGTGCAACATCTCCTGCTGATATGGGTAAAGTAATGGGTGTTGCTACTAAAGCATTAGCTGGTAAGGCAGATGGTAAAGCTGTTTCTGATTTGGTAAAACAATTGTTGGTAAAATAAAACACCAACCGTTCAATAAATTTATAAGCGCCCTTAATCCATAAGATTAAGGGCGCTTTATTTTTATCTTATTAATTCTATAAAGCCTTTAGAAGTTTGGCTAACACCTTTTACATCAGTGGTTTGAATTACATAATAATAAGTGCCTTCAACAGCTTTTTTTGTTTTTTCGGTACCGTCCCAATACCCGGTAACTCCGTTCCAGCTATATAATTTTAATCCCCAACGGTCGAAAATATCACAATTTAAATCTGTTATCCCAGTTGATTTAACCGAGAAAAAGTCATTTATTCCATCATCGTTAGGCGAAAACACGTTTGGTATAACAAGACTTATGTTAGTTAAAATATCTAAGCATAACGAAGTTGAATCTTTACATTTTAATGCGCTTGAATTATCAATAACAACTAAGCTGGCGCAATAAGAGCCTGCATTATTATAAGCGTGTGTAGGGAGCATTAATGAAGATAGGTTGG
>Ga0207046_10338_pt1 | contig 11029 bp, 13 predicted proteins | sample Alteio_BWMinCont_66_FD_153303 | JGI IMG/M metagenome (GOLD analysis project Ga0207046, IMG submission 153303) | Enriched cells from forest soil in Barre Woods Harvard Forest LTER site, Petersham, Massachusetts, United States -... | ecosystem: Environmental > Terrestrial > Soil > Temperate forest >...
GGCAAGGGAACACCCCTGTTTGACGGCACGGACAAGCTGCTACAGTTCACCCTAAAGGCCTCTAGGGCCTTTAACTCGGGTAATGTCCTCCTAACTTATGTCTGTTAGTATTGTGCCGAGATCAAGTAGTGTTTTCGTGACGGCCAACAGCACTCGATGAAGCCAAGAGACAGGCGGCCGATCGTAAAAGCTGTCAATGCGATTTTTATAGGCTTTTGGTATAAACTCTTTCCTATGGGCATAGGAATAGTCAGTGCATAATTTCTTATTGGTTCTTAGCGTCTTCTTAGCCTCCATCGTCGAAGGAGTTGAAGCGTTAACAATCGTGCTAGCCATGGGCACAACTCGTGGCTGGCGCTCGACGTGGTATGGGGTCGGGGCGGCTACAATTGTGTTGGGTATCTTTGTGGCTGTATTGGGTCCGGCACTGACACTCATTCCTATCAATGCTTTGCGGCTCATTGTTGGTAGTCTTTTGTTAACATTCGGGCTACAGTGGCTTAAAAAAGCTATCCTGCGAGCCAGCGGCTTCAAACCGCTACACGATGAAGCTGCTATTTTTGACAAAGCAGCAGCCGCAGCAAAGCGTGTGAAGCATGCTCAGCAAAAAGCCATGATCGACGACTGGTATGCTTTTACGATTGCCTTTAAAGGTGTTCTACTTGAGGGACTGGAGGTGGCGTTTATTGTCGTAACATTTGGTGCCAATCAAGGATCAATACCACTAGCGGTTATAGCTGCGGCATCTGCCGTAATCGTGATTGTGGCTGCTGGCGTTAAGATCCACAAGCCATTGTCGAAGGTTCCCGAAAACAGTTTGAAGTTTGCGGTAGGCATTATGCTGACCAGCTTTGGAATATTCTGGGGCTCGGAAGGTGCGGGCATAAAGTGGCCAGGGAGCGATGCTGCGTTATTCTGCGTGATAGCACTCATCACTGCAACCGCTTTGGTGCAGGTGACATGGCTGAAACGTCGACATGTTCAATTTACCGGCAACGGAAGATTAGCATGAACATCTTAAAACGATTTGGGTCATTCTGGTATCACTTCATAATTGGTGACGATTGGCGAATTGCAGCAGGCGTCATCATGGGGCTGGCCTTAACGGGACTCTTAGCCCATGGCCTTCGAGTACAGGCGTGGTGGTTATTGCCAGCTCTGGTCATAACTATGCTGAGCCTATCGCTTTGGCTTGCAACACGAAAGAAATAACTTCCGTGGTTGACCATCTTTTCGTCGATGTTAAAGCATAAAGCTTGTCCGGTGGTGGGAGCTAAGCAGCATATTCATTCTTTCATCTTGAGATGTAAAGGGCAGCGGTCTTTTTTTGCTTTCTTTAACATATACATCGATTTTCGAGCGAAAACCTTAACATCGTATTTGCATTTTAAGAAATAAAGCCTATGCTTAAAATATTAATTTCTATAAATAAAAGTAAAAACCATACATGCCAATACCTACACCTGTCATTGAATTAAGAGGCGTCACCAAAACTTATAAATTAGGCGGGGAAACCCTCAATGCATTGGATAATGTAAGTTTAGTTATCCAGCCAGGCGATTATGTAACATTGACTGGCCCTTCAGGCTCGGGTAAATCAACCCTGGCAAATATCATTGGTGGGCTCGACCAGCCAACCAGCGGTACTGTCATAGTTGACGGCAACGATTTATCACAACTTCGTGACGCGCAGCTTTCGGAATACCGTAATCACCATATAGGTTTTGTCTTTCAGTCGTTTAATTTGCAGGGCAATAATACAATTGTCGAAAATGTTATGCTGCCGCTAGTCTTTTCAAAAGTAGGACGCAAAGCTCGAAAGGCTCGCGCCATAGAGTGCCTTCAGGCCGTAGGTCTGGGTGACCATTTGAAACACACTGCGAATCAATTATCAGGCGGCCAGCGGCAGCGGGTTGCCATTGCCAGGGCACTAGCGGTTCGACCCAGCATAATTATTGCCGATGAGCCAACCGGCAACCTTGATAGCGCGAAAGGCAAAGAAATAATGGCACTCATCAACGACCTTAACACGCAAGGCATAACTATCCTCATTATTACGCACGACCAAGAAGTCGCTCGAAAAGCAAAACATATGATCGAAATTCGCGACGGTAAATTATCGGAGCACGGAGCTTAATATGCATTTTAGCGACTACGTAATCTTGGCTTTTCGTAACATTTGGCGGGCAAAATTGCGGTCGGCATTGACTATTTTTGCCGTCGTCATTGGTGCAACAAGCGTCACAATTATGCTAGCCCTAGTAACCGGTGCCAAAAGCTTCTTTTTGGACCAAGTCCAAGCCAACGGGACCCTTCAACAGGTAGCAATTTCACCCCAGCAGGACATTACTAACTTCAATGACGCTCAGCATAATAGCGGCGGCAACTGCAGTACTAATTGCACAAAGTTAACTGATTTGGTTGTTGATAAAGTCAAAGCCATTCCGCACGTCACTGGCGTTGCACGAGTGGCTGGTCAAGGTATGCTTGCGGCCATCGCTTACGGAAACCAGAATTTAAGCCTAAACCAAACTACGGCATATGATGCTAACGGCATTATCGTTAATAATGTACTAGCTGGCCGCGATATCCAGACAAGTGATACTACCGGTGTATTAACAATTACTTCAGATTATGCAGACAAGTTCGGCTTCAAGGGTAATTACGGCGGAATCATAGGCAAGAGTGTTAAGTTGCTCACCCAAGACTTCTACAGCGGAGTAGGCGCTAATATCCAACCACCCCAACAATGTAATGGACCCTGCAACGGCAATAACCAGCCAAATAATAAGCCGACTACCTTAACCGGTACGATTGTTGGCGTTATTGATACCAGCAACAATTCGCAATCTGTTCGCATACCAATAGAGTGGATGCGCGAAATGCAGGAAAATCAAATGTACCAAGTAACTCCCGCCGACCAAGCTGCCAATGCCGCGCAGCAAGCCAAGTGTCAAAGAATAGCTGGCCCCTGCAATATCACGCAGCACATGACACTAACCACCACCGATATGCTTGCCCAGAACGGCTACAGCAGCCTGATTGCCAAGGTCGACAACAGTAAAAATGCCGCCAGCGTTGCCACGGCCGTCAAAAAACTAGGCCTCGGAGCAGCTGATGCAGAGGCTTCAATCAAACAACAGCTCACTATCTTTAATGTCATTGGGTTAGTGTTGGGTGGCATTGGTGGTATTGCGCTAGCCGTAGCAGCAGTGGGAGTCGTTAACACCATGGTGATGGCAATCTTGGAACGGACCCGTGAAATCGGTGTCATGAGAGCCGTGGGCGCCAAGCGCTCCACGGTGCGAACGCTGTTTACTATCGAAGCTGCGCTACTAGGGTTCTGGGGCGGAGTAGTTGGTATAGCGGTCGGTTTTGGCTTAACACGTATTGCAAACATCTTCGTTAACAAACAACTGGTGAGCCAGGGCGTAAAGGCGCACGACATAATCAGCCTACCACCCTGGCTGATTTTGGCCGTCGTAGGCATAGCTACACTGATTGGCATGTTAGCTGGGCTCTATCCCGCAGCTCGCGCAGCCAAATTAAACCCTGTCGAAGCGCTACGTTACGAATAAAGCCCGTAAAAAAGACCTGCCTACACATAGCTTTAATATTCATATTTAAGCTACAAAGTCGTTCGCTAAGGGATAGACGGCGATCAAACTTTTCTATCCGTTACAGAAAACTATATTTAATCTATAACTAAGTAATATGCGAAAATACGTATATTATTGACTTATGCTAGTCAATATAGTACTCTTTAAATATGATACACTCATTCAGCTGCGAAAATTTCTACTCCTTTAAAGACAGAATGGACCTTAGCTTTGTCGCGGACGATAATGCCCCCGACAAGACTACTTACATAAAAGATGCGACTGATACCAGGATTTCTCTATTAGAGTCTGTGATTGGGCCTAACGCATCTGGAAAAACAAATCTCCTTAAAGTGCTGCCTGTTATCAAATGGCTACTAACTGACTCCTGGAATGAGAACCCCACCAGCGAGATCCCAATCAAGCCGTTCATGACCACATCGGAGAATGATCTCACGAAGTTAGGTGTAGTGTTCTCTCTCGGTGAAGTTATTTTTGAATATGATGTCCATCTCACCGCCAAAAAAATCCACTACGAAAGACTAGTGGAGAGAAGCATAACCTCTAAGCGTCGAACCGCAAAAACTCTGTTTGAACGTTCTGGCACCAAAGACGACGTTAGCTACAAGATATCGCTAGCAAACTTTGATGCTCCCCCAGGATTTGAGACTCTAATACGTGATAATGCAACAGCCATTAGTACGGCCTTACGACTGAACCATAAGCTAAGCCGGGAGATTGCAGCCTATTGGCAAACTATTGATTTCAATGTTAAAGAGTCTGGCTACATTGGTGATCAAGTTTTCGGTAGTCATGAAGCACTTTACGGTGCAGTGAGTTATTTCCATCTCAACAAGGATCTAAAAGAAAAAGCTGATGAAATTCTACAAAAGTTTGATCTTGGACTTAGCAACTTCAATATCGAAGAGTCAGAAAACCATCAACTCCAGGTCAGCGTTGTTCACAAATTTGGCAATAAACAACTCCCGCTACAATTAGACTACGAATCTTCCGGCACAAGGAAACTATACGGGCTGCTGAAAATCATCCTCCTTGCACTTGCTAAGGGCTCTATGGCTATCATAGACGAGTTTGATGCGAGTCTACACCCAGACATGATTCAAGAATTGGTCAGCATGTTTGGTGACTCAGATTTAAACTCCAAGAATGCACAACTACTTTTTAGTACGCATAACCATCGCATCCTAGCGCAACTTGATAAATACCAGATTGTGATTACCGAGAAAGAAGATGATGGACAAACGGCCATCTGGCGTCTCGATGAGGTAAGTGGCGTTAGAGCAGGCGAGAATTACTACACAAAATACCTTGCTGGCGCATACGGTGGAGTACCGGATATAGGATAAAATCATGCTGAATCGTCACCCAAGAATCAGTAGGCAAGTTAGACCTACGGCACTCATATACTGTGAGGGTGCGCATGATCTCGCCTTTGTCAGGCACATTAAGAAGCTATACGCTAGTCGAAGTGCAACAAATACACGATTTAAAGCCCAGCAAGGCGGCGGAGGATCTCCCGACTCAATAGTACGGGAGACTCTCCGAATACCTGATGATTTTGATAGATACCTTGTTAAAGTAGATAACGATCGATCACGCGCCGAGCATGATAATGCGGTAGCAATTGCACAGACAAAGGATAACATTGAAATTTGCTGGAATACTCCATGTCTTGACACAATGCTACTGTCAATACTAAATCCAGGTAAAAACTACTCAGGGTATCAATCCAGAACTTGCAAACATGAGTTTCAACGAGATTACATACAGGCCGACAAGCGGCGAACTCCAGCCTCCTACGATCGACATTTCACACTTGAAGTTTTAGAAGAAGCGCGCCAGAAAATTCCCGATCTAGACCAGCTCATAAAATTTTTTGAAGCTTAATCAACGAGGTTAAATGAGCGTACCTAACACTAGCGACGATGCATATGAAAAGCACGGGTAAGCTTGGAGTCGGAGTTTGGGAAACCAGTCACTCTTGATGAGGCAGCATAAAAGAACTGGTATTTAAAAATATGACCTATAAAAATCTACCCCACCGGCAAATCCAACCAACAAGTCCGAGAGTATACTGAAGCCGTTGAAAAGGGTTTTAAAAGCGTGTTTGTAAGACCAAGCCCCTTGGCTGGCGCGTCATACAGATCAGTAATCAAAAAGTTATCGGTACCTTTGCCGACAAAGCTAATGTACTTACCGCGACAAAGAAACAAGCAGCAGCTCTTGGTGGTACGTTCTTTGTTTTTGACAAAGCTGGTGAGCTAGTCGAAAGTCATTAGAAGACTATTCACATATATACGTTGACGTTGGTCTTGATAGTAATGTCGTCGCCCTGGTGCACATCATCAATAGAGCATACTACGCCAATGAGGGATAAGAGCTGAGCAGTTGCAACAATGCGAAGCTGCATGTAGCACTATGGCTTATTCCTTTTTATTGCCAACGCTCGGCGCCAATTACCATAAAAGTGCAGACCGACAACCAACAACAATAAACCCACAACCACCACGATCGACAGGGTAGCATCACGGCGGAACAGGTTCTGGAAGCCTGGGCCGAATGTCTTACCAATCTTAAGGTAAAATAATATCCAAAGTACGGTCGAAACGAAGGTACTGGCAATGAAAGTACGGTACCGCACACCGGAAGTGGCGGCAAAAATGGTAATTGGAATACGCAAACCAGGTATATGCCGGCCGAAAATAATTGTCCAAACACCGTAGCGTGCAAACAGCTTTTCAGCTTTGTCGATGTGGCTCTGGCGCAAAAATATAAAACGGCCAACTGTATTGATAAGCCACTTACCGTAACGGCGCGCCGCATAAAATAAAAAGGTAGCACCCCCTAGCACCGAGACTAAGGCGAGAACAAATGCTTGCCACAGCGCTGCTGAATGATGTTGGCTGAGGCCGTAGCCCACATAAGCAATGATGGCATCGCCCGGAATCAATATCGGCACCCCCATTTCTTCTATCAGTAGGAGCAAGAGTGGCGCTAAAACTATATGGGCCTGCAGAAAGACCTGCAAACTTTCGGTGTAGCGATCTAACCAGGAAAGAAATTCGTGCATTTATTTAAGTTTACCTTAAACCGTAAGGTTTAGCTGACAATGGCATACAACTAGCGTCTTCCGAGACGCCATCATCCACGATTCCAAGGAAGTTTGGCTGTTATATCTTGATATTTTAGACAATGTATGATCTAATAGTAACTATGTTAGAACAATCGAGCTATCTGCAGCAAGTACCACAAACAGATTATGATCGTGCCGTGGATTTAGCCTACGAAGCAAACAACGCCTTCGATATGCGCCAAGACGCAGCCCGTGGATTGGCCGAACTACTGAGCAGTTCGAGAACAGAAGGGGACGAAGCCGAAGAAATGGCAAAGTTACAAAGCGCACAGCAACGCTTCAAGGGCTATCAACTGGCAGCCTCCGTACTAATGCCTAGCCAAGCAGCTTTTGAGATGACCGCTGAACCAGCTAAACCTTTCGCTCACGAAAGCATTTGGGAGGCTATGAGCCGCGAGCAGCGAACCAAAGCTAGCGAACTTCGCACCACCCTTGCAGCTAGTGAGCTCAAAGAGTACGGCGTCACCGAGGACAGCTTGCGCGTTGTCATGACCAAAAAAGATGGCAAGCGAACATTCACTCTTCTGCACACCGGCAACGGTGTCGACATTGGCGACCCCCAAAAAAACTACGACAGAGCAAGAGGCTATGACGCAGTCATGTCCAGGAAGAACGACGACTTATTTCGAGTTACCGTTAACGGAACCACCTACGACGCCCGTCAGGGCATGACCGACGCAGTGTACACGGCAAAGATCGAAGATGCCCGCATGCGACGCGTCAACTTACCAGACAGTAAACAATTATCTCAAGAAACCGACGACGACTGGACATCAACAATGCTCACTGGTGAAGGTCTGACAGCAGACGGTTGCGTGCCAGTTCGGCGTGTTGAAGGCAATGACGTGAGTCACCAGCTGCATCATGCAGAGCACGTCCTCCGAAGCATCCGTGTCTGCCCCGCAGTGGAAATTGGGTAAATAGAGAAAGCCAGTATAAGTGCCGGGCGAAAGTTAGCATACAATAGATACTATGCGTTTGTTAGTTATTGAAGATGAAGCCCGTATTGCACAAGCAATTAAGCGAGCACTGGAGCTGCAACATCATGCAGTAGATATTGTTGATGACGCGGACAGTGGCTTGACGGCAGCAATTGACCCCGACTATGACCTAGTAATACTTGACCGCATGCTACCTGGCAGTATCGACGGTATTGCAGTTTGCCAACAAGTGCGGCAACAAGGTGTTAGTACGCCAATCATTATGCTCACAGCTCTTGGAGAAGTAGATGATCGCGTAAACGGCTTGCAAGCCGGCGCCGATGACTACTTACAAAAACCATTTGCCATGAGAGAATTAATTGCCCGTGTTCAGACGCTACTACGTCGCCCACGACAGACACTCGGCACGATACTTACGGCAGATGACCTTGCATACGACCCTGTAACATTCTCGGTAACACGCGGCGGTAAGCCAGTGGCACTATCAGCAAAAGAGATAAAACTGCTATCGTACTTGCTATACAATCAAGGGCAAGTGCTGAGCAAAGACAAAATTATCAACCACGTTTGGGACGATGACACTATTATCGTTCCGAACACCGTCGAGGTGTATATGGGCTACCTACGCCGCAAGCTAGATACAAGCTTTCCCGACAAGCCACCGCTTATTCACACGGTACGTGGTTTTGGCTACCGACTGGGAGTGAAGTAAGTAATGTTTCGGTCAGCGACAGCTAAACTTACGTTATGGTACGTACTGTTGGCAAGCTGCTTATGCATACTCTTTAGTGCCGTTGTATATCACCTTTCAACTGAAGAACTTGGCGAAGCACTGAATCACCAATACAACAGCTTCGTTGATAACGACCATGACAAGGATAACATTCCGCCACCTCACTCAGATATACAGCGGCACGGGCGGCATTTGCTTGGTGAACTGCTGTGGCTTAACCTTGCCGTTATTGCTGGCTCAAGTGCTGTCGGCTACTTTTTTGCCCGTCGCACCCTAAAACCAATTGAATATGCCCATCAAGCACAAACCCGTTTTACTGCCGAAGCCAGTCACGAGTTACGCACACCACTGGCTGCAATGCGAGCGGATACCGAGGTTGCACTGATGGAGAAGGGGCTGCCAGTCAAAACACGGCGAACCTTGCAGGGTAATTTGCGCGACATTGCACGATTAGAGAAACTCACGGGCAACTTGCTTGACATTGCCCGCTACCAAAATAAAACAGCCGCCGAGCGAGTACTGCTCGACCTCGATGAAATCGTGCAAAATGTGACCAGACAACTTGATCACGCCGCACAAGAAAAGCATATCCGTATCAAACAAAATGTCCGACCAACACAGGTTATAGGCGACCAACACGGCTTACAGCAACTCGTTACTATCGTCCTCGACAACGCTCTTAAGTACAGCGACAAGCAGGGAACCGTTACAGTGTCATTACGGACAGATGAGGCAACCGCGCTGCTTACCATAAAAGATGACGGCATCGGCATACCGTCCAATGATTTATCCCATGTGTTTGAACGTTTTTACCGTTCGGCAAATACCAAATCAGACAAAAAGGCCGCGAGTGGCTACGGCCTCGGTTTGCCGTTGGCGCAAGAGATTGCCAGTGCCCATAGTGGAATGATTCATATTAGTAGCCGCGAACATAGTGGCACAACGGTTCGTATTACGTTGCCACTTGCTCACGCCCAGTAAGCAAATATACAGACTTGCGCCGTATAGTTGCTAGCATGAAGAAATACATTATTGGTATCATGCTGCTCGGCGTACTGGTTGTATATAGTCTAGGTATCCGGCACCAGCAACCAAAAATTACTCCGCCCACCTCATTAGCTGCTAATAACACCCCAAGCTCTACGACCAGCAGCTCCGGCACACCTCCACCAACGAACAGTAGTTCAACAGGGGCTACTAGTAGTACAAGCCAAAACAGTGGCGGTAGCTATAAAGATGGCAGTTACACGGGCAGCGTTGGAGACGCCTATTATGGCAACGTACAGGTAAGAGCAACGATTAGCGGCGGCAAAATTACCGACGTGACGTTCTTGCAATACCCCAATACTCACTCAACTTCCGTGTACATTAACCAACAGGCCATGCCGTACTTGCAACAGGAAGCGATTAAAGCACAAAGTGCAAATGTTAACATCATTAGTGGTGCTACCTACACCAGTCAGGCATTTATTCAGTCGCTGAGCAGTGCGCTTTCGCAAGCTTAAGAAATTAAAAAATATGAAGCAAACAAAACTTATTATGGGCATGCCAATTACTGTCGAGATAGTGGACAATAATGATACGAGACTCTTGGCTGATACGTTCAAGTTCTTTCAGGAAGTAGACAACCGCTACAGCACCTACAAAACGAACAGTGAAATTACACACATTAACAATGGCCTACCTAAATCCAAATGGAGTGCGGAAATGCGCCAGGTATTACGTTTATGTGACGCAACGAAACAGCAGACGGACGGCTACTTTGACATCGAGCATGAGGGGAAAATTGACCCGTCAGGTTTAGTAAAAGGCTGGGCAATCTGGGAAGCTGCCAAGCGGTTACGCAAACGCGACAGCAGAAACTTTTACATTGAAGCGGGTGGCGATATACAAACATACGGCAACAACGCCGAGCGGCAGCCATGGACAGTCGGCATACGCAACCCCTTTAACCGTGATGAGATTATCAAGGTACTGCACATAAAAAACAAAGGGGTTGCGACATCAGGCACGTACATACGCGGCCAGCATATTTACAGCCCACATCAACCCAACACTTCACTTACAGACGTACAAAGTTTGACAGTTGTTGGCCAAAATATCTACGAGGCTGACCGTTTTGCAACAGCGGCATTTGCTATGGGTAAGGACGGCATACACTTTGTTGAGCGTACCGAGGGCTTAGAGGGCTACATGGTAGACAACAAAGGCACAGCGACGCTCACAACTGGTTTTGGGGAGTATGTGTATGCTTAAAACCGTCGACGACTTCTTAAACAAAACTACCATGTACCGGCTGCTCATCTATTATCTGGGTGGATTGCTAGCAATTGCATTTGTAGTTGGTTTGTTCGGAAATCTGGGCTTTAGGCCCACTGCGTTGCTTGTCTCTACGGTAATCCTGCTCCTTGCTTGTTGGAGCATTAACCGTGTCTTTGCCTTTATCTTCAATACGCCCGTAAACCACGAGTCTTCTATTATTACCGCGCTTATATTGGCGCTGCTGATTACCCCTAAGCTTGGTTTGTACGACTTTACGTTTTTGCTAGCAGCATCAGGTCTAGCTATGGCTTCCAAATACGTCCTAACTATTCATGATGTC
>Ga0207046_10275_pt2 | contig 10924 bp, 7 predicted proteins | sample Alteio_BWMinCont_66_FD_153303 | JGI IMG/M metagenome (GOLD analysis project Ga0207046, IMG submission 153303) | Enriched cells from forest soil in Barre Woods Harvard Forest LTER site, Petersham, Massachusetts, United States -... | ecosystem: Environmental > Terrestrial > Soil > Temperate forest >...
CGACTAACATACCGAAGCCTGTTGACGCTATCCCTGGCCTGCCCGTCTGCTTTTGCTCAGGCACCGGAGCCTGCCAAGATCGCCGATCAATACGTAAAAGCGGTCGGCGGAAACAAAGCTCTCTCCAAGATCCAAACCATGACGCTGGAAGGCTCGTTCACCAACGCAGCGGACGGAAAATCAGGCACTTACACGTTCGATACCAAGTTCCCGAACCGCTACTACTCGGAATTGGTGGTTGGCGACAAAAACGTAATCGAGGCTTACAACGGCAAATCGGCGTGGCAGCAGACCGCGGCGGGAGAACTCGGTACACTTCTGGGGCAGGAAGGCCTCGAACTCGAAGCCGCTTCGAGCTATTACAACTCGCGTTTCTTGAACCTCAAAAAAAACAAGTTGGCGCTGGCGTTTCAAGGCCACGCCCAAGTGGGCGGAAAAGATGCCCTGCAAGTCGAAGTAACCGCCGCGACGGGCATGAAACGGGAGGTGTTCTTCGATCCCGAGACGCACCTGATCGTGAAGGACGCGGGGCCGCTCGGTGGCGTGAATGAAGAGATCTTATACGATGACTACCGCGCGGTCGACGGCGTTAAGCTGCCCTACAAGATCGAACTGCATCGCGGAAGCGACGTCTACGCCATCACTATTACGCGCGCGGCGATCAACGCGACCGTCGGCGAGCGGGTCTTTGACTTCCCCATGAAATCGCAGGTAAAGCTCCCGGACCTGAAGGCCTTGTTCAAGGAGATCGACGACAACCAAAAGCCATCGACAAACTGAAAGAAAACTACGCCGGCACGCGCGTGGAAGAAGAAACGGACTTTGAAAAAGACGGCAAGGTCAAAAAGACGGAAGTGAAGGAATACACGTTTTTCTATTTGAACGGCCAAGAGATTTCCACCCTGGTCAAGAAAGACTACAAAGCGCTTAGCGCCGAGGAACAAAAGAAAGAAAACGAGAAAACCCAGAAAGAAATTCAGGACATACAAAAGCGCGAATCCAAGAAAGAAGCCAAAGACGAAAAAGCCAAAGAAGAAGAAAAGAAAGAAAAGAACGATGACGACGTCGGCATCGAATCTTTCTTGCGCACATGCCAGTTCGTGAATCCCCGGCGCGAGCGCTTCCGCGGCCAAGACGTGCTGGTCTTCGATTTCGAGCCCAACCCGGAGTATAAAGCGCGCAATCTGGTGGAAAAGATCGTCCAAAAACTCGCCGGAGTGATTTGGATCGACGAAAAAGCGCACGATGTGGCACGTATCGAAGCCTACTTCGTCGGCGACTTCAAATTTGCTGGCGGCCTGCTCGCCAACTTGCAGAAGGGAACGAGTTTCATTTTCGAGCAGGCCTACCTCAACAACGAAGTCTGGCTGCCGACCTATGAAGAAGCCCATGCGGCGGTCCGTGTGTTGCTCGTAAAAGGCTTTAAGGTCAACGCCATCACGCGATATTCCGATTACAAAAAATTCAACGTCGAGACTCTGGCCACCGTTGCCAAGCCAAAGGGCACGGAAGAAGTGGCGCCCACCAAGCCAAAGGACCCTCCGCCCGCGCCTCCGCAGTTATAACTTCACGGGCCACGGATTTGTGCCATTCTGCTTCTCGAGCCGTGCGTAGAATCTCCCTCCGGCGGCCTCCCCGGCTCGCGGCAGCCGCCATCTACTGGCGCCCACGCGCCAGAGTGATAGGATGGCCCCGCAGCTTTTGGGAGCCCCCCATGCGACGAAATATCTTCAAGAGCTTCTTGTTGACACTCGCGGCCATGGTTTGTTCGCCGCCGCTGCGTGTTTCTGCCCAAACGAAACCAGCTGAAAACGCGAATTCTGCCGCGCTGCGCGTCGGAATAGTAGGACTGGTCCACGGCCATGTGGGCGGATTTCTTCAGCAGAACCAGCACCGTACGGACATTCAAATCGTGGGAATCGCCGAGGAAGACAGCAAGCTCGCCGCGTTCTACGAATCGAAGTTTGCCCTCGCGCACAACATCTTCTTTCCTAACGTCGATGAGATGCTTGAGAAAGTGAAGCCGCAAGCCGTGCTCGTCTACACAAACACATACGACCATCCGAGGGTAGTAGAGGTCTGCGCCCGCCATGGCGTGCCCGTGATGATGGAGAAGCCGCTGGCCGTGAGTATAGAGGACGCGCGGGCGATTGAAGCCGCGGCCCAGCGGGGAAAGATCCAAGTCCTGGTGAACTACGAAACGACCTGGTACCGCAGCAATCGAGCGGCGTACGATCTCGTGCATGAAAACGCCATCGGCGCCGTACGAAAAGTCGTCGTCCATGATGGACATTCCGGCCCTAAAGAAATCGGCGTGGAATCCTGGTTCCTCGCCTGGCTCACCGATCCGAAACTAAACGGCGCGGGCGCCCTCTTCGATTTCGGCTGCTATGGCGCCGACCTGATGACCTGGCTCATGGAGGACCGCAGGCCGGACACGGTGACCGCAGTCACACAGCGCATCAAGCCGGAGATCTATTCCCGGGTAGATGACGAGGCCACGATTGTCCTGACCTATCCCAAAGCCCAGGCGATTCTCCAGGCTTCCTGGAACTGGCCGTTCTCTCGGAAAGATATGGAAGTCTACGGCGAAACCGGCTACGCCATCACGGTGGAGCGCGATAGTGTGCGCGTTCGTCTACCGGGGCAAGACGAAAAACTCCACGACGCCAAGCCCCTCGATCCCCGCGAAAGCGATTCCGTCAACTACCTGAAAGCAGTCATTCAGGATGGAATGCCGCCACAAGGTCTCTCATCGCTCGAAACAAACATGATTGTCACGGAGATTTTGGACGCCGCGCGCCAATCCGCCGCGACCGGGAAGACGGTTCACCTTCGAGAAGCACGTTGAATAAGAGGGGGATAAATCCGACTACCGGCAGCGGCTCGGGAATCGTCGAATCGGTGCGGTTTTTATTCCGCGTACACGCGGCTGTCGAGAACGTCGCGCACTTTTTGCACAAGAGCGCCCGGCGTAAAAGGCTTCTGCAGGAAAGATAAACCCGCCTCCAGCACGCCGCCCTGCACCAGCACATTGTCGGTGTAACCGGACATGTACAACACCCGCGTTCTCGGATGCCGCGCCGTAATCCGCCGAGCTAGCTCCCGCCCGCTCGTCCCCGGCATAATAATGTCCGTCAACAAAAGATGAATTTTCCCTTTGTACTTCTCGGATAACTGCTCGGCTTCATTCGTACTCTTCGCCGCCACTACTGAATAGCCTTTCGCGGAAAGAATCCGGCTGGCCAGCTCGCGCACAGCTTCTTCATCTTCGACCAGCAAGATCGTTTCGCTACCCTGGCCCGCCTCGGGAATTTCCGGCGCATCCCGCTTGGCCTCCACTTGTTCTGCGACGCGTGGCAAATATACTTTGAAGGTAGTTCCTTGACCAGGTTCGCTGTACACCCAGATGTATCCTCCGCTCTGCTTCACGATGCCATAAACGGTCGACAGGCCAAGCCCCGTTCCCCGCCCACTCTCCTTCGTCGTATAAAACGGCTCGAAAATATGCGTCACGGTCTCGGGACTCATGCCGATCCCGCTATCTGAGACCGCCAGCATGACATAAGGCCCCGGCTTGACGGCGACATGATCACGCGCATACGCAGAGTCCAAATCCACGTTCACGGTTTCCACCGTCAACCGTCCGCCCTTCGGCATGGCATCGCGTGCGTTCACCACAAGATTCATAATCACTTGTTCGACCTGAGCCGGATCAGCTTTCACGTGTCCCACGTTTGCGCCACACCGCGTCACCATCTCGATGTGTTCCCCCATCAACCGGCCCAAAAGTTTGTCCAGCCCCAGCACGATGGCGTTCAGATCGATAACCTTCGGCTGCAGAACTTGCCTCCGACTGAAAGCCAGCAATTGGCGGATGAGCATGGAAGCCCGTTCCGCGGCATTCTCAATCTGCTGAACATCCGCCCGCAACTCCGGCTGAATCCCCGCCCGTTGCACCGCCAGCTCTGCATAGCCCTTGATGATCGTCAAAAGATTGTTGAAGTCGTGCGCGATCCCACCCGCGAGCCGGCCAACGGCTTCCATTCTTCGCGACTGCTGCAATTGATTCTCCAGCAGCTTGCGCTCCGTAATGTCGACGATGATCCCTTCCATCACTGGATGGCTGTAACCTCCAGAAACCACCACCGCGGTGTCGCTAACCCAGATTACCGCGCCATCTTTGCGCACAATCCGGTATTCCGCCTGAAATCGCTCACCGCGCAAGCTCGCGGCTTCCGCTGCCTCAACAACAGAGAGATCTTCCGGTGGAATGTGACGCGTCCAGTCGCTGGAGCTGACCAGCCATTCCTCCTGCGAGTAGCCCGTTATGGCCTCGACCTGGGGACTGATATAGTGCCATTGGCCGTGGATACCGAGTTCCGCGATATAACTGATCGCCGCGGCCTGTTCCACAAGCGTGCGATATTTGTTTTCAGCGTCAACACGCGCCTGCTCCGCTTCCTTTCGCGCCGTGATATCGTGGCCTATGCATGCGGTAACCCCGTTGGCCAAAGAAGTGATCGCCATCTCCACGGGTAGGGCCGTTCCGTCTCGCCGCCGCAGGCTGATTTGCCCGGACCATTTGCCTTCCGCCTCGAGGGTTTTCCTTACTTGCTCCTGAATCAACTGGACATCGCGCGAGTCGTAAATCTTCTGCCAGTGAACGCCCAGCATGGACTCCGGACTTTCGTGGCCCATCATGCGGGCAAACGCCGCATTCACGTAAACGTGTTCTCCGCTCTCCCCGATGATGGAAATTCCGTCCGCTGCGGAATCCATGGCTAGGGCCTGCCGGCGTACGGTCTCCGCGGTTTTTGCCTCGCGGTATGCGCTGATGCCGACGCGTACCGCGAAGCAAAGAATGGAAACCCCCAAGAGCGAAAACCGCAAAATGCGCCATTCGGAAGGGAATTGCGCCACCTGCACCAAAACAATCAGCGGCGCCAAAACGAAGAACGCGTTGGTCAGTATGACTCCGCTGAAAGTTCTCCTGCCGAGGGGCCGCGCGGTCTGCTTGGCCTCGGATGGTTGCCAACGCGCTGCCCAGAACGCGCCCCAAAGAAACGGCAGCGTCCAGCACAGGTCAGCAAGCGTTCCGGTGGGCGTCGCCTTAAGGGAGTGAAGGTACCTGGACAAGCCGGAGCTGGCAGTGAAGATGGAAAAATAGAGTGCAAAACCCGTATACAGATTGCGAATCTCGGGAGCTCGCGTCCGGGCAATTTGAATACAGGCGAGCGCAATGATCGCTAGCTCTTCACCAAACTCCATCCACAGCCGACGTACGGAGATGCTCTGCTGCTGGAGCTGCGGCGACGGTACGTAGTAGAGCCCAAGAAACACAAAGAAGAAAACAATCGCGATCTGTACGAAGTCCAGGAGAAACTCGGGTTCAAAGCGCGCCGAATCCTTGTCCTGATCGAGGAACAGCAGCATCGCAAAGAAAATTCCCTGCACGCTGAAGAAGAAACGCACGGCGGAATCCGCCGCCGGTTTGGTATGCAGTACGAGTTCGTAGTACATCCACCCGAGGTTCGCCACGCCCCAAGCGGCCATCCCGCAGCCCACCAGCGCCCAGAACGGCCGAGCCATCCCGCGCGCGCGCCGCGAAGCACCAAAACACATCACCGCAGCCAGAACACTTGCCGACACTTCCAGCAGATTTGCGAGAAATGTGCCGGCGGGCGACACCCCTAGAATCAGCGCTTCGGCCAGGTGAGCGCCGACAATCGTGGCTGCAAGAACGAAGAGCTTTCTGGACATTCCTGCTACTTCTCTAAGAGTTGCAACCGGGTGATCCTGGATTCCCAGTCTAACCGAATTGATAGAGCGAAACGGCGAGGTTGCGCGGTGCGTGCCTTGGCATGCAACGGGGCCAAAGGCCACGAAAATCGCCGGGAAGCTGGGTTTCCGAGGAGCCGGGTTCCTCGAGGCCCGCCGAGAAGTTCCGGCAGTCGACGCGGCTGTTCCTTTTGAATCTTTTGAAAAAACGTTAGAAGTTCCGTCTCGGGAAGGAAGCAGCCTGGAACACCCGCCGAGCATCTAAAACATATGACCACGGCCGAGCTCAGTCCAAGTATTACTCCGCGCGAGATTTTGAGCGCTTGGGGAAAAATCTTAAGCGGCAAAGCGCCCATGCTTTCGGTCGAAATCACGCGCGAATGCCCGCTCAGTTGTCCAGGCTGCTACGCTTATGGCGATGCGCACCTCGGCGGCGGCAAACTTCTCACGGAGCTGAAGGATTTCCGCGGCGACGCCCTCGTCCGCGGCGTGCTGGATTTGGTGCGCAAAAACCAGCCCATGCACGTCTCTCTGGTGGGTGGCGAGCCGCTAGTCCGGCATCGCGAACTGAGTGCCATTCTGCCCGCTCTCAGCGCCATGAATGTCTTTTCTCTGGTCGTAACCAGCGGCATAATCCCCATTCCGATGGAATGGATGGACCTGCCCCGCGTTCGAGTGGCCATCTCCGTCGACGGCCTGCCAGAACACCACGACATCCGCCGCAAACCCGCTACCTACGAGCGCCTGCTGAAAAATATCGATGGCCGCAAAGTGAACATCCACTGGGTGATCACGCGTACGATGCTCGAACGCCCCGGCTATCTGGAAGAATACGTCTCATTTTGGAGTGCCCGCCCCGAGGTCGATCACATTTGGGTGAGCCTGTACACGCCTCAGATCGGCGAAGAAAGCGCAGAAAAGCTGACTCCCGAAGACCGCCTGAAGGTAGTCCGTACCTTACCGTCCCTGGCGCGGAAATATCCCAAGTTTTTGATGAACGATGGCGTCGCCCGGGCCTTCCTCCACCCCCCGGAGAATCCCGCCGACTGCCTCTTTGCCAAAATGTCTGCAAACTATTCCGCCGATTTAGAGACGCGCGTCGAGCCTTGCGTCTTCGGCGGGTCACCCAACTGTTCAGAATGCGGATGTGCCGCCAGCAGCGGCTTGCACTGGATTCGCACCGTCAAGGTTGCCGGTCCTCTCCGGGTCGGACATTTTGTAGCTGGTTCGGTCGGCATTGGCTCGCTCGTCAACCGTCTGCGCCGCGACGAACATGGGCCGTCGCGGTGGGGCTCCGGCGGTCCTCGGACTGGCGACAAGCCTGAACTGGTTCAGATCGCGACGTAGTGCGCTGCTAAAAATCCTCGCTGACCTGAACGTTCCTCGATCCCCGGAATCCCGTTGAACAAGGCAATTCGCGGATCTCCGCTGCCGTTCCTGCGGTTGTAGAAAACTCCAACATCGTTCGTCACTACTTTCTCGGAGCATGCCCCAGCGAAGAGACCGGACCAACCCGGCTCCGTAGGAATCCTCGCCTTTTGAGGGCCAGGAGCGTGTCAACGGCTTTCGAATGGATAACGGTCCTGCGATTGGACCGCTGCAGCAACTTTGCGGCGCAACGCGATGGTGTCGACCGGCGCACGCTTGCCGAAACGCTTCAAAACCGCCATCTGCGTCGTTAGCATATCCCCTTCATGAACCGCCGCGATGGCGCGCTTGGTTTCGTGCTCCACGCGTTCGGCTGCGTCAGCGATAAAAACACGCGCCGCGTCGATCATGGTTTGTGTTGCGGATTCACCCCTGGCAGCGGCCGCCTTTTGCGCGCGAAGCAGGCACGACTCCATCGCATAGACTTCCATCACCACATTCGAAAGGGCCCCGATGAGTTCCTGCTCTTCGCTGAGTCTATCGCGGAATTTCTGAACCGCACCGCCCGCCGCCTGCAAAAACATCTTCTTGGCATTGGCCACCACCCGGGCTTCCTCCTGAAGCACGCCTTCCGGCGCTTCTTCAAAAGATGGCCCAGCGAGAATCTCGTCCGCCAGCTTCACCGCCGCGGGGATCAGCGCCAGCTGCCCGCCCATCGCGCGCTTCATCAGCATCTGGATGATCAGCATGCGGTTGATTTCATTGGTGCCCTCAAAAATTCGGTTGATGCGCGAGTCGCGGTACGCGCGGCACACCGGGTAGTCTTCATGAAAACCATAACCGCCGAACATCTGCACGCCCTCATCGACGACATAGTCCAACATCTCGCTTCCGTACACCTTGGCAATGGAGCTCTCGATGGCGTACTCTTCGAGTACTTTCATGGTGTTCTGGATTTTGTCTCCCGAACCCGAAGCCGCAACCATCGCCGCCTCGATGTTTCCGGCCGAGCGGTAGACCATGGATTCCACGCCGAAAATCTGAATGGCCATTTCCGCGAGTTTTTCCTTCATCAACCCGAAGTCGCCGATCTGCTTGCCGAACGCCTTCCTCTCCTTTGAATACTTGGAAGAATTCTGCAACACATGCTTTGACCCGCCAACACAGGAGGCCCCGAGTGTGAACCTGCCCGCGTTCAATATGTTGAATGCCACAATGTGCCCACGGCCGATGTCATGAAGCACGTTTTCCTTGGGCACCTTGCAATTCTCGAGGAAGATCGGCGTCGTCGAGCTGCCGTGAATGCCCATCTTGTGCTCTTCGTTCCCTGGTTTGAATCCTGGGAAGGTTCGCTCAACGATGAACGCCGTGAACTTTTCCCCGTTAACCTTCGCGAACACGATGTAAATATCTGCGAATCCGCCGTTGGTGATCCACATTTTCTGGCCGTTCAGGATGTAATGGGTGCCTTCTGCATTCAACTCCGCGCGGGTCAGGGAGTTCTGCGAGTCCGACCCGGCTTGCGGCTCGGAAAGACAATAAGCGCCGATCCATTCGCCCGTCGCCAGTTTCGGCAGATACTTTTTCTTCTGCTCCTCGTTTCCGAAATACACGATGGGCAGCGTTCCGATGCCCGCGTGCGCGCCGTGGGTTACCGCGAATCCGCCATAAATCGAAAGTTTTTCTGTGAGCACGGTCGCGGCGATTTTGTCGAGGCCCGCACCGCCATACTGCTCCGGAATTCCGCCGCCGAGCAAGCCAACCTCGCCGGCCTTTTTAATTAGCTCCGGCATCAGGCCGGGCTTCTTGTTCTCCAGCTCTTTCACCAGGGGCAAAATTTCCTTGACGACAAATTCCTCCGCGGTCTGGCCGATCAGCTTCTGGTCGTCGGTAAGGTCCGCGGGTGTGAAAACCTCCTGCGGAAGAGCTGTCTCGAGAAGAAAACTACCGCCCTTGGCGGCTGGTTTGGTAATCGTTAGGGTGGCCATTATGGTCTCCTTGTGGCGTTGCTCGTACTCGCGCGACTATCCTGGATTTTGGTCACACGCCCCAAACGTGGGCGCCCCGAATGCCAGTGGATTGTGGTCCGAAGCCTTGTGAGACAACCCATTTTACTCCTCGGAATGGCTTGCGGTAAACACCGTTAACCGCGCCACGGTAAGGCGCCAGCCCGAGCCGTAGGCTGCCAGTAAAGTTCGAGGTTGAATCGACCATAAAATAGTTCTTGACAAAATAATTGGTCCATTCAAGACTGTGCTCGCCTTTCTCGCAAGAGGCTCCTGGAACCCATGCGCATCACCCGCAGCGGCGATTGGAAGATCCCCAGCACCCGCCCCACGCACCCGTCCGCGGCCACTCGCGGCTCCAGTCTTGATCTCGTTCGCGAACCGGCCCAGGCCGCTATCTTGCTCCATCATCCACTTCGGCTGAAGATTCTCACTGCCCTCCTCGAGCCCGATTCCGCGACGGGCGTCGCCAGACGCATGAAACTGCCCCGACAGACTGTGAACTATCATGTCCGCGAACTGGCTCGAGCTCGCCTGCTGGTGCGCGCCGGCCGCCGTCGTCGCCGGCATCTCTTCGAACAATGGTACGTGGCAACGGCCCGCGGCTACGTGCTTTCTCCGGAATTACTGGGCAAACTCGCCGCCGACCCCGCCCAAGTGGCGGACACCTTCTCGGCGAATTATCTGCTGGGGCTCGCGTCCAAGCTGCAATCTGAACTGGCGCGTTCTGTGCAGCTGGCGGCCGCAGCAGGGGAGCATCTCGCAACACTTTCGATCAACACGGAGTTGCGATTTACATCACCCGAGCAGAGAGCCGTGTTCACCGAAGAATTGCAGCGGGCCCTTGTCGACGTGGCCGCTCGGCACAGTTCCCCCTTTGCCAAAGCCGACGGCTCGCCTGTCGAAGGCCGGCCATTTCGATTGGTCGTCGGTTGCTATCCGATTCCCCCAGCGAAGGATCAAGAACCTCAGTTGCATAGCAGGAACGATCAAAGGAGCGCGTCATGACCGACAAGCCGGAAGACAAACCGATCGAGCAAATCGGACGAATCCTACGCGCCGAGATCCGCACAAAAGCCACGCCGCAGCAAGCCTACGATGCCTGGGCCGACCCGGAGAAAATTGCCCATTGGTTTCCCGACCGTGCCGAAGGCCAGGCCGAGCCAGGCGCGACAATTACCTGGATCTTCGACAAGTTTGATCACCGCATTCCCTATGAGGTGCTGATCGCCCAGCCCGCCCGGAAATTTGCGATTCGCTGGAATCCTCCGCCCGGCATGAATCCGGGTATCCTCGAAGTGAGCATCTCCAAAGAAGGCGGAGACACGGTCGTCCGTCTGGTGGAATCCGGATTCCGCGAGGGCGCGGAATGGGACGAAGAGTTCGAGGGCATCGATTCCGGCTGGCAGATGGCCTTAGCCTTGTTGAAGCATTATCTCGACAACTATTTCGGCAGCTCTCGCTCCTCGTTTCTCGTCATGCGGCCCGCGGAATTTTCCTTCGAGCAGGTTGTTCCCTTGTATCGCACAGGAGCAGGGCTGAGGAAGTGGCTCACGAAAAGCGGCGACTACGGTGAAGTCGGCGAACGCTTTGCTCTGGACCTTCAGGAAGCCGGCAAAGCCAGCGGCCGCGTGCTGGCCAAAACAAAACGGGAGACCGCGCTCGGCTGGGACGAAATCCGCGGAGCCTTGGAGCTGAAGGCGTTTTCCATGGGGCCGCGGGGATTTTGGAGCGGTTGTAGTCAGAGAGTCCGACCTGCGTTTGACACG
>Ga0207046_10342_pt1 | contig 10775 bp, 7 predicted proteins | sample Alteio_BWMinCont_66_FD_153303 | JGI IMG/M metagenome (GOLD analysis project Ga0207046, IMG submission 153303) | Enriched cells from forest soil in Barre Woods Harvard Forest LTER site, Petersham, Massachusetts, United States -... | ecosystem: Environmental > Terrestrial > Soil > Temperate forest >...
CGTCAGCAACATCTACCGCGCCTCCACGTCTCCAGAAATTACCGTCACCACCAGGCCGTCGTCGCGCTTCACCAGCAGCAATCCCTCCGGACCGAGCCCCGCCGTCGTCCCTGCGAAACTCGTCGTACCATTCGTCACGCGCACGCGTTTTCCATGCGCATAACTCGAAACGGCCTCAAATTTCTCGGTCACCCGAGCCGGCCCTTCGTGCAAAAAACGATTGTAGTCGTTCTCGAATTCCCGCAGCAACCACACCAGCAATTCCAGCCGCGAAACCTGCTTGCCCGTCTCGATGCGCAGCGAACTCGCCGTCGTCCCCAACTCACCCGGGAACTTCTCCTGATTCACATTCAATCCGATGCCTACGATCACAAATCGCACTTGCGATGGTTCCGCGTGCATCTCCGTCAAAATTCCGCCCACTTTCTTCCCGCGTACCAGCAAGTCATTCGGCCACTTCAGGTCCGTCGAAAGTCCCGTTTGCGCTTCAATAGCCGTGCGCGCGGAAAGGCCAGCCATCATGGTCAAAAGTGGCGCCTGCACTGGCGCAAGCCGCGGGCGCAAAAGCAAGCTCACGTAAATTCCCGCCGCCCGCTCGGATTGCCAAACACGTCCCGCGCGCCCTTTGCCCGCCGTTTGCTCTTCTGCCAAAACCACGGCGCCTTCCGGCTCGCCCGCGTGCCCCAATTCCAAGGCCACCCGATTCGTCGAATCCGTCCTGAAAAAATGGTAGATATGTTTCCCGAAAAGACTGCCCTTCAACCGCTGGCGCAACATGCCCGGAGTCAGAATATCCGGCACTCCCTCTAAAAAATATCCCGCACCGTGCTGCGCCTTCACCCGCACGCCCAGCCCGCGCAATTGCCGCACCCACAGCCCCACCATCGACCGCGACACACCAATTTCCCGTGCAATCCGCGCCCCGCTGGTAACGATGGTAGCGTTCTCCGCCAAAATCGTCAGCAGAGCCGCCAGCCGCCGGTCGGTTACACCTGGAAGAGTCTCTTGAGCCATCGAGGTCGCTCCGCGCGCATCCGCGCCGCCTAAGCTTACGTTCCCTCGCTCTTGTCCACAAGCCAGCTCGGCTTAACCATGACGCGGGGCAGGTTCCGCCCTTACGGGGCGGACCGCGTTTCTCCTAAAGCTGCCCCAATCGCTCCACATTTTTCTTGAGCTCGAGGAGCTGCTCTGCGAGCGTCGCTTCTAGCCCTCGAATTATCTTCTCAGGCGCTCGGCTTCGAAACGTCTCATCAGCCAGCTGTTTTTCCTTCGAGGCCACGGCTTTCTGCAAGCCGTCAATTTCCTTTTTCAATCGCGCCTTCTCGGCTGCCACATCGACAGCCTCGGAATAGGCGACCCGTACATCAAATTGCGAAGTGGAGCGCACCGCGCCTCCAGACTGCGGCAGACGCTCGCCTAAGATCTTCAACTCCGAAAGTATCGCCAGACGCAGAATCCCGTCGCGATTCGCCTCGACGAGGCTCCGCGTCTCTCGGTCCTCGCTCGAAAACTCCGCTCCCATCTTCTTTTTCGGATCCAGCTTCATATCGGTTCGGATGTTTCTCAGTGCCTTGATAATCTCCTGCATCAGCGAAAACTGCTCCTCGGCCCGCGCATTCTTCCACTCCTTCTGCGCTTCCGGATACTTATCGAGCGCAATCGACTTCGCGCCGGCGGGCTGCGGCAACTGGTGCCACAACTCCTCTGTCAAAAACGGCATAAACGGATGTAAGAGCTTCAGCGCCGCATCAAATCCCGCAAACAGATTCTTCCACGCAACAATCGCCCGCTCGCGGTCCGCATTCTGCAATTCCGGCTTCACCCACTCGATATACCAATCGCAAAAATCCCCCCAGAAAAACTGGTACACCCCTTGTGCCGCCTCGTGAAATCTGTAATTGGCCAGCGCCTCATTCACCTGTTCCGTAATGCTAGCGAGCCGCGAAAACAACCAGGCGTCCACCAGCGGCACCGTTCCGTTAAACGCATAGGGCGCCTTAGCGCGTACGGCCGGAGCGGCCAACTCCTCCAGCCCCGTCCCGCCTTGCTCAAACTTATCCAGATTCATGAACAAAAACCGCGCCGCATTCCAGATTTTGTTCGCGAAATTCCGCGCACCGCCAAGCCGGTCGTCGGACAGAATAATATCCGTCCCCGGCGCCGCCATCGACGCCAGGCAAAAGCGCATCGCATCCGTCCCATACTGCTGATTCAGCACCACTGGATCGAGTCCCGTGCCCTTTGACTTCGACATCTTCTCGCCGCTGCCCGTGCGCACCAGCGAATGCAAATACACCGCTCGAAACGGCACTCTCCCTGTGAAGTGAATCCCCAGCATGGCCATCCGCGCCACCCAGAAAAACAAAATGTCATATCCTGTGAGCAGCAAACTCGTTGGATAGTATTTTTCGAAATCCGCTGTCTTCTCCGGCCACCCCAGAGTCGAAAACGGCCAAAGCCCCGAGCTAAACCACGTATCCAGCACATCCGGATCCTGGGTCAGGTTTGCTGATCCGCATTTCGCACACTTTTCCGGCGCCTCTTCGGCGACGATCATCTCCTTGCAGTCCCCGCAATACCAAGCCGGAATCCGGTGTCCCCACCACAACTGCCGCGATAGCGTCCAATCGCGTATATTGTCGAGCCAGTTCAGAAATTCCTGCCGCCGGTTGTCTGGCACAATCAGGATGGTATTTTCTTTCCCCGGCTCGTATTCCCGCACCGCTTTGATCGCCGGGGCCGCCAGCCCTTTCATCGCGCAGAACCACTGCGTCGATATTCGCGGCTCCACAATCGTTTTGCTCCGTTCGCAAATCCCAATGGAGTGCGCGTGCTCCGTCACCTTTTCCAGCAAACTGCTGGCTTTCAAATGCTCGACAATCTTCTTGCGCGCCTCGAAGCGGTCCAAACCCGCATAAGCGCCAGCGGCTCGGCTCATGTGCCCGTCATCGGTCATCACGTCGATTTCCGGCAGCCCATGCCGCTTGCCCACCTCAAAGTCGTTGGGGTCGTGCGCCGGCGTAATCTTCACCGCCCCCGTCCCGAATTCGCGGTCCACCATGGCATCCGCAATGATCGGAATCTCCCGGTTCACGAGCGGCAGCAGCACACTCTTGCCAACCAACTGCTTGTACCGCTCATCCTCGGGATGCACCGCCACCGCCGTATCCCCCAGCATCGTTTCGGGCCGCGTCGTTGCCACGACCACATATTCCTTTGTCCCCGCCACCGGATAGCGGATATGCCACAGATTTCCGTGGCGATCTTCGTGGTTCACTTCCAAATCGCTCAACACCGTTAAACAAACCGGACACCAGTTCACCAGCCGGGTCTCGCGATAGATCAACCCCTCCTGGTAAAGTTGGACGAAAACCTTGCGCACAACTCGCGACATTTCCGGTGAAAGCGTAAATCTCTCCCTGGACCAGTCGCAGCTTTCCCCTATGGCACGCATCTGCTCCGTGATTTGGCTTCCGGCCTCCTCTTTCCACCTCCAAACCCGCTTTTCAAACTCCTCCCGGCCAAGCTTGTGATAGTCAATCCCTTCGTCCATCAACTGTTTCACGACTACGCGCTGCGTCGAGATGCCTGCGTGGTCCGTCCCCGGCAGATACAAGGTGTTGTATCCCCGCATGCGATGCCAGCGGGTGAGAATATCGATCTCGGTGTGCTCGAGCATGTGCCCGATGTGCAGCGAACCCGTCACATTCGGCGGCGGAATCACAATCGAAAACACTGGTCCCGGAGCCTTCGGGTCCGCCTTAAAGAGCTCTTCTTTAACCCAGTATTCCGCCCAGCGCGGCTCTATCTGCTGCGGTTCGTACGCTTTAGCGATCTCTCGAGCCATTTCGTCAATTAACTCCCGACGTTTCGGCACCCGCACGCGTCCGGGTGTGCTTTTCAGAGAACAAGGTAATCTTCGACTATACGGGGGGAAAACCGGCTCCGTCAATTACGCGCCAAAGGAAGCCTTTTGGTTTTTGGGGGAGGGAACTACTGCTTCTTGGCGTTCAATTCGTCGCGAACCATCGATTCCACGACGTTCTTCAGAATGTCTCGCGTAACCGCCTGCAACATATCCGGGCTCATCTTGGCGAGCACCTTGGCCACCAGGTCCTCCATGCTCGGTTCCGGGGCCTTTGCGCTCGTATCCACGGCGGGCGCCTGCTGTACTGCAGCCTCCGCAACGTGCTGGGCCTCTTCGCGAATTGCTTCCACGGTCGCTTCTGGCAACGCCGCCCGTTCCGCCTTCGCCTTCATGTCCTCGCCGAAGAGCGGTGTGAGCGCATCGACGGTCGCAGCAGGATCTCCCTTTAGGATCTCTTCCTGTAACTCCTCATGTCCAGCGTAAACCACCGTCTCAGAGACCGTGCTAGCTGCAGGCAGACTCGTTACCGGAGCATCCCACGTCGATGCGAGCCGGCTTGCCTTTTGCACTTCCTCATCCCACGGGCTGGCCACAGAGGAAAACCACGAGCTCGTCGCCGGCCCCGCAAGCTTTTCGGGCTCCGGGACCGTTGCTTCCGGCGCGGGCGCGATTACCGGAATCTCTCGGTGAACCTCTGCCGGAACGTGCGCCGCAACTTGCTGCTCATATGCCGCTGGTAGTGCGGGCTCTGCCGCCGGCGCTTCCATCGTTGCCGCTTCCACGGCGATCTTAGGTCGCAAAGCGGTTACCCAAGCCTCTTCGGCGTATGGAGCAGTCGCCGGAGGCGGCACCCTGGTTTCTGTAATCGGTGCATCCGTCACTATCGCGCCCACGCTCTGTTCTGTTTCGGCTGCTTCCTCAAATGTGGAAATCTCTTTTGGCGGCGCCCACGATTCGTTTCTCATCTTCCGCGCCGGCGCATCCGCGAAGGCCGTCTCGCGCCAATCCTTCGCTGGGCCGCTCTCTTCCATCGCTTCGCCGCCGCCGTCCCGCCGCCACGAAGCGCTCTCCGTCTCTTCCTCTTCTTCGACAACCTCGTCTTCCTTGCCACCGGACTTCCAGTCGCGTTCAAGCTGCGGCCGGGCCGTTGTTGCATACCCGAGTTCTTCTTCCGGCTCCGTCACAGGCGACTCCAGGAGGTTTCCGAATGCCAGCGGCTGCGATCCTGCGTTAATCTTCACCCGTTCCGGTGGCGCGGGCATCTCTTCTTGCACCGGCTCGCTTTCCACCAACGGGAATTCCCGAACAGGCGCGAGTGAACTCATGCTCGGTACCGCGAGGCTAGGCGTCGCCGTTCGCGGTGTGATCATTTCCGCAACGCGTACCGGCACCTCTTTCACTTGCGGCGGAGGTGCCACTCCGCCAATCGATACTCCCGCCCGAGCCAGCGCCGACTTCACCATGGAAATCAGCGGATCAGGCGGCACAAACGGCTTCTTCAATACGCCGTCCGCGCCGACACGTTGCGCCTCTTGTTCGTCCAGCGGATCAAATGCACCCACCAACAAAATCACCGGAATATGCGCAAGCGTGGGGTCGGATTTCACGTACTGGCAAACCTCATATCCGTTGCGCACCGGCATGAACACATCCGCAAGCACCAGATCCGGACGGATGTCGGAAATCTTTCGCACGGCTGCCTCGCCATTGCCCACGGCAACAACGTCGATGCCCTGATCTTTCAGGGCAAGCCCCACCATCTTCTGGATGTTGCTGTTATCGTCGGCAACGAGGATCCTGGCCACTAAACGTCCTCCGGACCTACTTCACCCGTGTTTTGCGAGTCGACCGCTTTGCGGTCGTGCGTTCATCGAGACTCCAGAGTATTGGAGCATCCAGCGTATTGGCCGTCAATCTCCACGCACGACCAGTGTGTCGGAAATGAATATGGCGTCCACGACCCTTCCTGGTGGCCCACAGCCTCAAAAAAACAGGGGGTGCGGCTCGAGCCGCACCCCCTGTCCCATCCCCGTTCCTGGTCAGAAATAACTACCAGGGAACAAGCTTGCGTAATCCCTTCTTTTTCTTGCTGCTTGATTCCTTCTTCGTGTCCCCGCTATTTTGCGAGTCGTCTGTTTTCGCCGCATCCGTTGCGTCACTCTTCGACTCTGCTCCTGCGACCGCCCCATCGCTCTTCGCTTCGGTGCCCGTCGCGGGCGCTTCTGTTTTCGCCGGCGTTTCTGTTGCACCCTCGGCCGCTGGCGGATTCTTCGCCGGGTCATCGCTCGCAGCAGGGCTGGCCGTTGCCGGCGCCGTGCCTGCATCCTTCGGCGGCTCAGTCGTGCCTTCGCTTTCCGTCGGTGCTACGCTCTCCGATGTCGCCGCTGGTTCAGACGTCCCGCCCACTCCGGGTGTTACCACCGCTATGAGTCCTGTGCGCGCCTTCGACCCTCCCGGAGTCAGTATGTCCATAGGGGACACGCTCTCGGATTCGGGCTGCAAATTTGGCGCCCCATTCCTCGCCGCCACCTTCAATTCTCCCTTGGGCCCGTTCGATACCAATGCCAGTGGCTTCTTAACCAGGCTGGTGTGCGGCCTCGGCGTATTCTGTTCCGCCGTCATCCATGCGACTGCGTTGGGATCGGGTTGCGGCACCGGCGCTCCGAACGCCTTAAGCTTGTCTTTCGCTCCAGGCACCATGCTCGACAACGGGTAATTCTTCACAATTCTCCCGTAATACAGTGCGGCCACCTCTTTATGCTCGCTCTTCTCCAGGATATCGCCCATCATCCATAGCGCCTGGTCCGACTTGCTGTACAACGGATATCTGTTCGTGACTGCCAACAGCCTGGCCGCGGCTGCGCGCTTATCACCCTTCACGTAATAGTAGTAGCCAATCCGGTATTCGCCCTCCGCCAGCACTTCCTGCACTTCCCTCAGGTGCTGCTGCGCCTGCGGTGCCAGCGGGTCATTCGGATACTTTTGCAGAAACGTCTGGAACTCTTCCTCCGCGGAGATGGCGTGGCTTCTGTCCCGATCCGGCTTATCCATCTGCCGGTAGTGCGTCATGGCCACCTGCATCTGCGCATACGTCGCTTCCGGCAGGAACGGGAAGAACACCTCAAAATCTTTGTAGCCCGAGACCGCCAGCGCCAGGTTCGACGTCCCGCCCTCTTTGTAATACGAGTCCGCGATCGCCAGCTTCGCCTTTGCCAGATACTCGCTGTCCGGATACGTATTGATGAGCGTCTGCATGTTCAGCCGCCCGACTTCCTGCCGGCCATGCTTGACGTCGTCCATGGCCTTGTCATACAGAATCTTGTCCGGTTGTGCGTTGTTGTCCACGGCCGTCGACTTATTGACCTTTTTCTTCTTGTGGAAGATCTGGGCATTCGACGTCGTCGACGCAAGCAAAAATAGCGCCCCTAAAACGCAGAGCGCCAGACTCTTGCCGGTTACTTGTAGCTTTGACTTCGCACTATTTACAGTTTGGCCCAAACTTCACCTCTCTCGCGAATTTCGGGTCCCAAGCCGCAACCCTCGATCAAAAACGGTTCGAATCTGGACCTCTGAGCCTCTACTCCCGCAGGTCATGGGATTATACCTTGAACCAAAGGCCAGGTGGAGCAAGAACTTTGCCCTGTCGGCCAGGTCCCGAGCACCCCTGCTCCACCCTCTGTGATGCACAATTCGAACCCTCCGGGTTGCCTAGCCGGCCTCCCGCACTTCTATTATTTTCAACGAAATGTAACAATGTCCCCGCTCACCATGGCTACTATACTTTTACGCTTCCGAGGAGCCGCGGCCACCCGCCCACTCATCTAAATGGAAAAACGCAAATTCCTCTTTGTCTCCCTCTCCGGCCTTATCGGTGACATCGCCTGGCAAGTTCTGAAAGAAGGCCACGACGTCCGCTACTACATCGAAGCCGAAAAAGAGCGCGACATCGCCGATGGCTTCGTCCCCAAATCCAAGGATTGGGAACGTGACGCCAAGTGGGCCGACATCCTCGTCTTCGACGACACCCTCGGCCAGGGTGCCAAAGCCCACGCCCTCCGTGCTGCCGGCAAGCCCGTAATCGGCGGCAGCGAATACACCGATCGCCTGGAAGACGATCGTTCCTTCGGCCAGGAAGAGCTAAAGAAAGCCGGCGTTAACATCATCCCCTATCAGGATTTTGACTCCTTCGACCCGGCGATCGAATTCGTGATGAAAAATCCCGACCGCTATGTCATCAAGCCGAGCGGCGAAGCACAGAACATCAAGCGCCGCCTCTTTGTTGGCGAGGAAGAAGACGGCGACGACGTGGTTCGAATGCTGGAGGCCTACAAGCGCGCCTTTTCTGACGAAATCAAAGTCTTCCAGTTGCAGCGTCGCGTCACCGGCGTCGAAGTCGCCGTCGGCGCTTTCTTCAACGGCAAAAAATTCATCACGCCCGTCAACATCAACTTCGAACACAAAAAACTTTTCCCCGGCAACATCGGGCCGCCGACCGGCGAAATGGGCACCTCCATGTTTTGGAGCGAACCCAATCGCCTCTTCAATCAGACGCTCCTCAAAATGGAATCCAAGCTCGCCGAAGAGGGCTATGTCGGCTACATCGATCTGAACTGTATCGTCAACAACAACGGCATCTACCCGCTCGAGTTCACCAGCCGCTTTGGCTACCCCACCATCAGCATCCAGCAAGAAGGCATGCTCACACCGATCAGTGATCTATTTTGGGAACTAGCAACCGGTGCCGACCCCAAGTGGCGCACGCGCAGCGGCTTCCAAGTCGGGGTTCGCATCGTCGTCCCGCCGTTCCCCTTCGATGACGAACCGACCTTCGAGTCCTTCTCCAAGAACGGCGCCATCGTGCTAAAAAAACCCAACTTCGACGGCATCCACATCGAAGACGTAAAGGAAGTCAAAGGCCAATGGCTGATCGCCGGCACAAGCGGCGTAGTCCTGGTCGTAATTGGCACCGGCCAAACCATGCTGCAAGCCCAAGCCCAGGTGTACTCCCGCATAAAAAACATCATGATCGCCAACATGTACTACCGTACCGACATCGGCGACCGCTGGGTCGAGGACTCCGACAAACTTCACAACTGGGGCTATCTCCGCTAATCCCGCCTCGAGCGGCCGAGACTTCCGTCCGTGCCGCCTCCCACATAAAACAGGCGAGGTCCGCTTTCAACACCGCCAGTTCCGAGTCTTATCTGGAAAAATAACCAGTCTTGGCCCGCACCTTCACACCCTCGCGCTTCGGCTTGATGACAATCTTCCGAAAGCTATCATCCTTCAACGGATCCGTCGGGTAATACCCCAACTCATAAGAAGTCCGCAACTCCTCCGCAATCTGCCGGAAATACACATGCGCGTCGGTCGACTCCGCATCAATATGCGCTCCGCCCGTCTCTCGGGCCACGCGCTCCATCACGCTGATCCCATACTTGTTCCGCGCCGTCAGCTTCCCGTGTTCTTTATCCGTGTAGCGAATCGCATACACCACCACGTTTTCCCTCTGTGCTGTCTCAATCGCGGTCATCATGTCGTGCGAACTCGAGTTGTCCTCTCCATCGCTAAACAGCAAAATCGCCCGCCTTCCGTCTTCCCGCGCCAGTTTTTCCGTCACCGAATAAAAAATCGAATCATAAAACGCCGTCCCCAGATCGCGGTTCTCGCGCGGCCCCAGCTCCGGAAATTTTCCCGTCGACTTCTGGTATTGCTTCCACTGTTCCAGCAAATCTCCACCGGACTGCGAGAAATCGCTCACCAACCGGATGTGGTTCCCAAACCCCACCAAAAACACCCGGTCCTTAGGACCCAAAACATCCTTGAAAAAAACCTCCAAATCATTCTTGTGCTGTTTCGAAAAATGGTCCTGGCTTCCGCTCGCATCCACCACTAAACCCAGCGTCAAGGGCACATCCGCGCTGCGCGAAAAGAACGCTATTTTCTGCGGTATGGCGTCCTCAACTACGTCCACGTCGTCCTCGGTGAGGTTATCCACCAGCGCCCCACGCGCATCCCGCGCCACAAACGCCACGGTCACGAAATTTACTTTGACTCGTATCGGTTCCTGGCTTCGGCCGAACGTGAAGCCGGGCGTAGCGCCCAGCACCCATATTCCAAGCCCCATCACGAGCAGGCAGGTGCGAGCGAGCAATCCCATTTGACTTTCGCGCCGCATCAGGCGGGAGTTTTATCTTCGCTGCGCGCCTCAAGGTAAACGATGTGAAAAATACAGCCGCTCCCATTTGGTTTCACGCTAACGAGATGTTGCTTCTCTTTCGAGCCGACTTTGAACAGCATCCCGCCGGGATCCGGATGGTCATCTCCGCAGGTAAGCTTTTTCGAAGACTCGCTCTTGTCCTTGTCGCTCTGCGCTTTCGAGGAATCGTTGCAATTCAGCACTGTCCCATATTTCGCCAGCGCCTTCTGATAAAATGCCGCCACTTTTTCCTGCGAGTCATCCGACTCCATCTTCAAAGCCACCAGCTTGAACCCAAATGTGCTGCCCCACAGCCCCATTTTCGCCCCAGACGAATCGTCCTTCTCGTCCTTATGTGGCCGCGCCCCAGGATACAACGGCAACCCTGCCTCTTTTGCCGTAGCCTGCGCGCTAAAAATCAATCCCGCTTCACTTCCGTCCTTGCTCGTCACCGTCACATTCACGCCGCTCTTGTCCTTCTCCTGCCCCGCCACACCAACCGCCGCCAAAGTAATTTCGATTGGGCCAACCTCACTGCCCGGGAGAATCTCTTCCCATGGCGTGAGGTTGGCCGAAATCTGTGCGGCTGGCTCGCGCCTCTCTGCTATTCTTTTCGCCGCTCCGAACCGGAGACGGCACGACAATAAACAGTATTTCCCGGGCCTGGAAAAGTTCCCTCAGCGGATGGCCTGTCGAGTTGCCGCTGCG
>Ga0207046_10310_pt2 | contig 10744 bp, 13 predicted proteins | sample Alteio_BWMinCont_66_FD_153303 | JGI IMG/M metagenome (GOLD analysis project Ga0207046, IMG submission 153303) | Enriched cells from forest soil in Barre Woods Harvard Forest LTER site, Petersham, Massachusetts, United States -... | ecosystem: Environmental > Terrestrial > Soil > Temperate forest >...
AATGATGGTACCAGTAGTACCACAGGTATAACAGGAACAGGTGGTGGTGGTGCAGGCTCAGGTGGTAATGGAACAACACCAGCTTCGGCTTGTGGCGTAACAGGTACAGGAGGCACAGGAACATACACTGGTGGTACCGGTGGATATAATACAGATTGTAATACAATAACTAATTTAGCAGGTGTTGCCGGTGCTGGTCCTGGTGGTGGCGGTAGTGGAGCAAATTGCTGGACTGGTTCATTTACAGGTGGTACAGGTGGTGCCGGGCAGGTGGTTGTTTGTTATGCCTCTTGTAGCTCTCCTACAATTACAACGGCTGCCGCGCCTACAGCACAAACTGTATGTCAAAACTCAACTCCAACTAACATAACTTTATCGGCTACCGGCACAAGCTTAACGTATCAGTGGTACTCAAATGTATTAAATTTAAATACCGGTGGTACCAGTGTTGGTGCCGGCAGTGGTGGTCAAACAGCTACCTATACGCCACCTACTACATCAGTAGGTACTATGTATTATTATTGTGTTGTAACTGGTGGTTGTGCACCTACTGCTTCATCGGCAGCGGTAAAAGTTATAGTAACGGCTAATCCGGCTGTTGCAGCAATTGCTGGTGGGTCTCCTACGGTATGTGTTGGTAATCCTTCAGCGGCTTTTACAGATGCTACAGCAGGCGGTACATGGTCGATAACAAATGGAACAGGTTCGGCCTCTGTAGATGCAGCAGGAGTCGTAACCGGCGCTTCGGTGGGAACAGCAACACTTAATTATGCAGTAACAAGTAGTGGCTGTACTACAACAGTAACTTATGCACTTACTGTAAGTGATGTATTATTTGTTAATGCCATTGGTGGTGGTGCAGCCACAGTTTGTGCCGGTGCCACAACGCCGGCCTTTACAGATGCCACGGCGGGTGGTACGTGGTCGATAATAAATGGCACAGGTTCGGCTACTATATCGGCAGGTGGTGTTGTAACGGGTGTTTCGGCTGGATCGGTAACAGTTAAATATTCGGTAACAAATGTTTGTGGTACAGTTAGTGTAACTTATAATGTTACTGTAACATCAAGTTGCTTTGGAACTCCAACGGCGGGAACTGCGTTAGCTTCTCAATCGAGTGGTTGTGGTGTGGCTTATGCCAGTACAATAAGTTTATCGGGGAATACAATTGGTTGCGGAATTTCGTACCAATGGTACTCGTCTACTGATAATGTTACCTGGACAATTATTCCCGGGGCAACTTCATCTACTTATGGAGCAACAGTTAGTGCAAATACATACTACCATTGTGTACTTACTTGCTCTTTTGGTGGAGCTACCGGAACTTCTAGCAGTGTTTATTGCTCATTTAGTCTTGCTAATGATCTTTGCGCGAATGCTACGAACTTGACTTTTGTACCGGGTATAAATTTAGGTGATTATATTGCCACAATAGTAGGAAACAACACTTGCGCTACAGCAGATGGAACGTCGCAGTGTTTTACTGCCAATCAAAGTGTTTGGTACAAATTTACGGCTCCTGTAGCGGGTGGTTATAATGCGATTATACAAGGTGGTACAATGGTGTATCCGGAGTTATCAGTGAGAACTGGTACATGTGGAGCTCCAATAGAGGCAAGTTGTGCGGGGGCTTTAGCCGGAACTGTTTGGGACTCTGACGATAAGCAACCGGTAAATGGTTATAGTCCTTTTTCTTTGTTTACTAAATTTTATACTGAGTCGGGCATTTGTAGTGTAACAGCCGGTGAGACTGTGTATATTATGGTAGACAATTATGCTGCCAGTGGTGGTGCTGCCGGAACTTTTACCTTAACAGTAGCTACTTTAGAGAATGATCAACCACCAACCGGAGTTGTGGTAGCTAGTTGCGGTGCTATATTTAATAGTAGTACCATTGGTGCTACTAATTGTGGTAATTGTGTTGGAGACGGCACTTATAATAATGTAGATTGTAACAACGCAACTGATTGTAATGGTAATACAGGGGCAAGTTGTGGTGATGGCTTTATATGGCACGGGTCATTATATGGTACCGGTACTGCGGGAAGTTTTACCGACCCTTATGTGCAAACAAGTGGTGGTGATGTTGGCTACTCGGTAGAAAATGATAGCTGGTATCAGTTTTGTGTAACAGCTACCACTACGGTTTCTGTGGCTTTTGCTCCGGTTGCCTCCAGTTGTTTGCCAACAGCAGCACAAGGTGGAAGTGATGGATTACAAATGGCTATATTTACAGGTTCAGCCGGAAATCTTACAAAAGTTGATGGTGGGTTTACCGGAATGGATGTAACCGGCACATTTAATTCTACTTATGTTATGACAACCGGTCAATGCAGTTATATAGAAGTAGATGGATTTGCTGGTACTAACTGTAATTATCAGCTTACTGTTAACATGGCACCTGTTTGTGTGTTGCCGGTAGAAATGTTATATTTAAAAGGAACTTTAACTGATGATATACGCGTAAAATTAGATTGGGCAACAGCAAGCGAACAAAATGCAAATCGTTATGTAATAGAAAGAAGTACGGATGCAGTTAATTACACCGAAATAGGAACAGTACCGGCTAAAGGAAATAGTACTACTCAGCTAAGTTATTTGTTTTACGATAACGCGCCTATTAGAGGGGTAAATTATTATAAACTTAATGAAGTAGATAAAAATGGCAAAGAAACCTTTTTAGGATATACAGCGGTAAGTAATAAATCGTCGGTGCCAATATTTACTTTATACCCTAACCCAGCTCAAAACAACATTACATTAAGTTTAAAGAATTTTTCTACTCCTAGTGTTACTTATGAATTGTATGATGCACAAGGCACTTTACTAAATACGGAAACAATTAATTTAATTGATGGAAACCAAAATCATAAAATTGATTTAAGTAACTTAACTAATGGGTTTTATTTTATTAAGGTAAACGACGGAGAAGAATCGTTTAAGAAAACCTTTGTAAAAACTCAATAAGAAAAATATTTCTTACTTACTCTTAAAAATTTAAATTTTATTATGCCAAAAATGTATTGGCAGTGGAAAACCCATCGGCGTGTGTTTACAAAACGCGGTAAGGCACAAATAAAAATTAGCGTAGGTTGTTTTTTGTGATGTCATCGCGGGTAGGGCGTGGCTTGCGGTCGAACTCCGAAACAAACACTTCATCTTTTTGGAGTTTTGGGGTTTCAACCGAGTAACGTGGGTTTTCAATAACTACTTCAATAGTTCTAATCAACATGCCTACGCTAACGCTTTCATAAGTTTCTCTTCGGATAAAAATACTTTGCTTTAACGAAATGATAGGAATGTTTTTTACTATAAGGGTATCGTAGCTCTGATAAGATGCCATAATGCTGATGCTTTTGCCGCATATAAGTGCTTTATCAAATATTAGGTTATAAGCACCATCTATATCGGTAGTACCCATGCCTATTTGGTTTGAAAGACTATCGGTAACGGTAAGGTTTGCAAACGGAATGGTTTCTTTTGTTTTTTCATCTAACAAAGTACCTGATATGGTGATGTTTTTTGTAATTGTATCATCCATGTTTTGTTGCGGAATAGAATCGGTACTAAAATTTATTTTATTTAGTAGTTGTGCCTTTACATTTTTGGTAAACAAAAGCAGTAAGGAAATTGCAACATACCGTATAGGGTTTTGCTTAAACAATAGTTTTTTAAATATAATTTCGTTTGCCACTTTATGGCTTTCAATTCGTCCGCAAAAAATTTCGGGAAGATTGTTTACCATTTTTTCTTTGGTTAAATCATAAACTTGTTTTTTGCAGTGGGCACAAAATTTGCCTTGGGCAGTGGGGGTCATTTTATCCCAATTTTGGTGGCAGGGTTTTGTTATTTTATACTGTATCATGTGGCAAAGTTTTAAACTAAGTTACACTTGTAAAAAGCCAGTAAGTAACTATGTTTTTAAATGGCCGCACCTTTTTTTTAAACGGTTGCTTTTAACAATTAAGCGGTTGGGTTGCTGCCTTGAGGTGAGGATGGCGGCTGCCCATTAAAATTTATAAACTATTTTGTAGAGTTGAGGCAAGGGCGCATAGGCAACTAAACCGTAATCATTTATGGTAAATTTGCCTTGAGTGGTATAAATAATTGTTTTTGAGGTTGGCAGGTTGGGCGCCTCTTTTTCATAGTCTTTTTCAAATTGTTGTAAGCCAACTCTTTTAATCAGAGCCAAAGCACTTTTTATTTCGGCGTGGTTTAAAGTATATGTAAAAGCTTTATTGGCAAAGGCAGGGTTGTAAAACGCTTTGTGGCAATACGAGGAATCTTTTTCAAAATCTATGTACACATCAATGTATGAATAATTATCTGTGCCATGACCAAAGGCACTTAAACTCATTTCAATTTTAGTAATAGTTACATTAGCAGGTGTGTTTTGTTTTGGTGTTTGTGTAGTTTTTTCAGTTACACTATCCGTGTTATTGCTACAACTTATAAAAATAAATGCGATGCTTATGTAAAAAAATAGTTTTTTCATTTGTACAAATATAAAAATTTGTTGCAGCCCCGCGTTAGGGATTGCAACGAAAATCCTTTTGACGTAATTGGCAAAAGATTGAAGTGGAAAGCCCGACGCTGTAATTAGCGGAACGCCCAAAATTATTTCGTATATTTGATACTGTGTTTTGTAGCACAGCAACTATTTTTAAAATGAAAAAATTTATCGCGCTGTTTTTTAGTTTACTGGTTACCCTAACAACATTGGCGCAAAAAGTTAACCAGGGCGATGGTTTGCTTGATGGTTATTTTAGCATTGGCACGGGTTTGACTGTGCCGGTTGGCAATTTTGGAAGCAACAGCATGGTAAACCCTAACGCATATGCGGCTAAAACGGGTGCCAATTTTGATATGAATTATATGGCAAGGTTCTCGAATTATTTTGGGGTGGCTATAATGGTTAGGAGCGCATTGGTGGCACATAATGTTGTTAGCACGGGGGGGTATTTTAATGGCAATGATCCTAATTATGCGTGGTCGGCTGAGGCTACGCCCGATAAATTAAAAATGGCTATGGCGGGTTTGTTTACGCAGGTGCCGCTTACGCAAGAAAAAAATTTGTTTCTGTTTTTTAAACCTATGCTGGGTGCCAGTTTTGTGGCGCAATCGGCAACAACGTACAACCTGATTGCGAGGGAGCATGGTTATAATGATGGCACGATAAAGGTTACATCGAGTGGGCAATCGTACTCGTTTACTTACCAGTTTGCGTTGGGCATTAAATATAATATTACGCCTTTGTTTGCTTTTACGCTGGGGATGGACTACCTATCAACCAACCCGATGTTTAGTCCGCAGGCGGCTATTGCTACGGGTAGCCGTACTTATTACCAGGATGTAACGCCTTATTACATGCGCATGCAAATGATGAATTATACTATTGGCCTGGCGCTAAAGGTGCATTAATTTTTTGGCGCCCTTAGTGGACGCCTACACAGGATTTAATTTACAGGTGTTGCTATTTTTAGTTGTTGAAAATAGTATATATATCAGGAAATAAAACTCGCATTTTATCGGTACTATTTATTTTTTTAATTAATTGTTTGTTAGGGTAAGTTGCTTGCAAAGTACTATCATTAATTAATTTTAAAAACATAAATGGTTTACCTATATAGTTTTTAGGAGTTCTATTCATTTCATTTATCCAAGGAAAATTATACTTGGAATCGTAATTGATCTCCCAGTTTACTATAATTGAATCGTGAGAAATTTTTACAGGAAATTTAATCCAACTTTCAGGCGTAAGCTCTATTACTAAAACCGTTGTTGTATCAAAGTTAAAATATAAAATACCCGACGGAACTATATCTTCATCATGCGTAATTGTTTTGGCCCAACCTGATTTATTAGTGCATGCTATAACATCGTTTATTGTTTTGCACTTATTTGTTGTATAAATTTCGGTTGCTTTATCTACGGCAAAAAATAAAGATGGATACACCTCTGTTTCACTATCACTTAAATGCCTGTGTTTTACAGCTACAACTTTTCCAGTTAAAAAATATTTTTTATCAAAGGTTTTTGGGTTATTATATAGTTTGGCAAAATAACTTGTATCAGCAAAATAAAGCTCGTTAATATAAATTGTGTTTGGCGACACCAAAAACGAATCAGTTTTGTAATTAATTAATGCGTTGGCTGCTTTTAAAATTTGATTGGTGAGATATACTGTACCGCTATCAACTGTAATTTCGCCACACATAGTACATTCATCATGATGCACAAATATGGTTGTTTTACAAGTATCGCAAATATTGTAATTACCAATAAATTTAATACTTGCTTTTTGTGATTGGTTTGTACAAGCCAATAGTACTAATGTTAGTGAAGTTAAAATTACCCTTGCCATTGCATTTTGCTTAGGCTAATTTACTTAATTATTTACCAAACGGTGGCGGCTTGCCTTTTTATTTTTGCTTGCCCCCTGCCCTGCACTTGAGTGTTATCTATCTTCTTCGAGTGTGTATCCTAAATAGAGTGCTCTATCCCAATCTAAACGATAGCCGGCGGTATCGCCTATTAGTTTTTTGCAAGCACCGCGATAATAATAGGTATCGGATGTAATGGTATCGGTGGCAATTACACGGTTAAAATCGGATATGGCGTTTTTACCATCCCGCAATTGGTATCGGCAAATGCCACGCCCTTTATAGGCTGCAATATATTTTGGGTTTACTGCAATGGCCTGGGTGTAATTTTTAATGGCTTCTTTATACTGACCTGAAGCAAGTTTATCTTCGCCGTTATTAAAACACGTGGTATCGGTTTGGGCATAAAGGCTAAGGTTTAAAAAAGTTATACTAAGTATAAATATATATTTCATTTTTAAAGTTTGATTAGTAAATATATAATTTTTTTGCTTGCCCGTAAGTTAGCTCTGCCCTAAAAACAAAAAACCCAACAGCCATTGCCGTTGGGTTTTTGCTAAAAAATAGTTTCAATATTATTCTTTAATAAACTTGCGGGTTACAACTTTGTTACCATCGCTAACCTGCAGAAAATAAAAACCTGCGTTTAATTTATCAACCATAACAGTTGCTTTGCTTTCGCTGTTTACATCCTGGGTTAATGCAAGGTTGCCAAGGGCATCGTACACACGTATTTTTTGGAAATGAAAATCGGCTGATACATTCATTTCGGCTTTTGCGGGGTTTGGCGCAATTAATAAAATTGCCGCATTATTGGTTGAATAATTAGCAATGCCTGTAGTTGGTGCATTAACCACAAGTGTCCAAACAATGGTAGTAGGAAACACACCAAAGTTTGTGTTTGCCGATACATTGGCTGTTACTGTGTAATTGCCTGCCGAGCCTACAGCCGGTGTACCGCTAATAAGCATACAACCACTGCTGCCACCTGCAATTACGCCGCTGCTTGGGTTGGTAGAGTAGGTTAAGCCAGTAGGCAAACCCGTAACTGATGTTACTGTAGCGTTACTAATGGTTGCTACGGAGTACGAAGTACCAACACTTACCTGAATGGTTGTGCTGTATGCCACTTGCTCGGTTGCAGGGGGTAAAGCGCTGTTTGCTGCCGGTGTTGAGCAAAAGCCTGATGTTATTGTACACGTAGGTGCAATGGTACATTGTGCCTTAAGGCCAAGCACCATAACTGTAAATAAACTTACTAATAGTATTGATTTTTTCATGCGATTTGGTTTTATAGTTTTAGTAAATGTACAAAATGTTTTTTTGACAAAAAAAATTGTAGTGAAAAGGCTTTTTTGTTTACTTACGCACTGCCCTAGTGTGCTATAGGAAGACTACTTTAATCTAGTAAATCTTTAACAGGCGTTTTTAAGGCTTTAGCTATTTTATAAAGGGTAAGGTAAGTTGGGTTTAAAATGCCACGTTCTAAACGGCTTAGGGTACTTAGGTCGATGTCTGCTTCGTAAGATAAGTCTGCTTGAGATATATTGTACTTTTTACGCAAGGCAACTATGCTTTTGCCAAGTTGTTTTAAGGCTTCTTTATCGGATAAAAATTTCACATAACAATATTGGCAAGATTGTTAAAAAATAATATAGTATTATAATCCTATATTTAAAATATATTTATACATTTACATTACTTACCTAAATGAAAACCAAGATACCTAAAACCAAATTTGAGATAGAGTTGGTGTGCAAAAACTTTAATTTTACGACAGCACATTAAAAAACTGCAAATACATTTACAGGCTTTGCAAGAAGTTTTAATGAGTAAAAAGTAAAATAATTTTGCTCTGCGTTAAGGATTGTAGTGAAAAGCCCGCAGCCGTAATCGGCGAGGACTTGTAACGGAAAGCCCGACGGCGCGTGTTTACAAAGCGCCGTAACGCCCTAAAAAACAAAAAACCCAACAGCTATTGCTATTGGGTTTTTGCTAAAAAAAGTTTCAATATTAGTCTTTAATAAATTTGCGGGTTACAACTTGGTTGCCATCGCTAACCTGCAGGAAATAAAAACCTGAGTTTAATTTATCAACCATAATGGTTGTTTTGTTTTCGCTGTTTACATCCTGACTTAATGCAAGGTTGCCAAGGGCATCGTACACACGTATTTTTTGGAAATGAAAATCGGCTGATACATTCATTTCGGTTTGGCGCAATTAATAAAATTGCCGCATTATTGGTTGAATAATTAGCAATGCCCGCAGGCCAGTTAACTGTTAGTTTCCAGGTAAGTGTGGCAGGAAACACACCAAAGTTTGTGTTTACCGATACATTGGCTGTAACCGTATAAGAGCCACCACTGCCTGTAGCCGGTGTGCCGCTAATAAGCATGCAACCATTGCCGCCGCCGGCAATTACGCCTGTGCTTGGGTTTAAAGAATAGGTTAAGCCTGCAGGTAAGCCGCTAACTGATGTTACTGTAGCATTAGTAATAGTGGCTACCGAATACGAAGTACCAACACTTACCTGAATGGTTGTGCTGTAGGCTATCATTTCGGTGGCTGCGGGTAAAGAGCTGTTTGCTGCCGGTGTTGAGCAATAGCCCGTTGTTACCGTACAAGTAGGTGCAATGGTACATTGTGCCTTTAGGCCAAGCACCACAACGGTAAATAAACTTAATAATAGTAATGATTTTTTCATACGATTGGTTTTAATGTTTAGGTAAAAATACGAAAAAATTTATTGCGCTAAAAATTAAATTTTACCGGCGGTTTTTTTGCTTGCCCCTGCGCTAGGGCGCTAAGTACGTGTGGTTATTAATGGCATAGTGCATTAGCTGGGCGTTTGTTTTTAACTGCATTTTTTTTAGCAGGCGTTGCCTGTAGGTGCATATAGTGGAAATGCTTAGCGAAAGCAGGGCAGCAATTTCGGATACTTGTTGGCCCAAGGCTATGTGTTGTAAAATTTCTAACTCGCGGTCAGAAATGGGTTGATGTTGTTTATCAAAATCGTTGGCAAATAGTGAAGCAAGGTTTTGAGCTATTTCGGGCGATATGTATTTTTTGCCGCTTAGTACGGTTTGTATTGCCGCTATAAAATTCAGGTAGCTGCCATTTTTTTCGAAATAGCCATTGCCTCCGGCTTTAAATATACGTAGGGCAAATTGGCTTTGCGGGTTAATGCTAACCATTAAAAAAGGTGTTTTATATGCTCGGCGCGCAATTGTTTTAAAACGGCTAATCCGGTTTTGTCGGGCATTTGCATATCGCTTATAATAATATCGTAGTGGTTAGTGCGTGCCATTTTTTCTAATTGCAAACCGCAGTTTACCTGGCATATAGTTGCTGCGGGAAACCCATCGGCTATAATGCCTGCAAAGGTGTAGCGCATAAGTTCTTGGTCGTCGGCTAAAAGTATTTTCATGGTATAAAGTTGCGCTTTTAGTTGCACACATGTGTTACACTTGCCCGGGTAATTGTTGTAAAATTTACTGTTTGTGTTTGCCCCGCGTTGGGCTAATAACTATTGAATGATAAGCCTGCGCATAAAGGTGCTTGTGCTATCGGCAGTAGATGTTATTTTTATATAGTACATGCCATTTGGCAAACTAGTAACGTTTATGTTGGTGCTGCTGTTTATTATTTGATTTAGTACGTTACGCCCCAACACATCATACATTTTAACGCGTTGGCTTGAGGGCGCGTTGGTTTGTATGGTAAAACTACCATGGCATGGGTTTGGGTAAATGCTTACTGTAATAACTAAGGGTGTTATTTGTGTTTGTATAAACGGGGGTGTTATAGGGGGGTCTTTAGTGCAGGTAGAAAACAAAAGCAAGTGTATAACCGCAATTAAAGTTGCTACTGCTATTTTACTTGATTTTTTTTGCATGCTGTTATACAAATATAGGTTTTTATACTTGCCTAATGGAACGAGGTTATTTATTAATTTTTTCGAAAATATATTGATAATTATATACGGTAACAAATGCCGGATGGTCGCCGCTGCCACTAATAGCTGTTGAGCTAACTAAAAAATAATTTTTTTGAGCCATGTAGTTTATTATTACTAAAACTTTTTGTGGAATATACCAAACACCACCTTCGTTATTTTTTCCAAATAAATTTGTTACATCTTCGGTTTTACCATTGTCGTAATATATTTTTGCAATTTCAGGATCAGTGCCTGCTTCTCTTTTTATTTCGACAATGGCATAATTTTTTAAAGGTGCAGGTTTTGCTTTTAAACTATCTTGCGACAGGGCTTTAAAACTTAAAAATGCAAATAGTAAACTGATACCGATTTTATAAATCATAGTTTGGTTTTAATTAATGGTTAGGGTTTAAACAAGTTAAAT
>Ga0207046_10347_pt1 | contig 10610 bp, 8 predicted proteins | sample Alteio_BWMinCont_66_FD_153303 | JGI IMG/M metagenome (GOLD analysis project Ga0207046, IMG submission 153303) | Enriched cells from forest soil in Barre Woods Harvard Forest LTER site, Petersham, Massachusetts, United States -... | ecosystem: Environmental > Terrestrial > Soil > Temperate forest >...
TTAGGCCTGGACGTTGTCTTGCTCGCGCATGCTTCCGGATCGCAGATCTATACCTGCCAGGCCGGCCCGGACGGCAAGTTCGCTTGGACCCTCAAGGCGCCCGATGCGGAACTGAAGGACGAAAAGGGTAAAGTCATCGGGAGGCATTCCGCCGGTCCTGCGTGGAAGCTGAACGACGGCAGCGAAGTCACGGGCAAAGCCGCGGCTCACGTGGACTCGCCGGATGCCGGTTCCATCCCATGGTTGCTGGTGAATGTTGTCAGCCATTCCGGACAGGGCCTGCTTACAAACGTGAACACTATTCAGCGCGTCCACACTCACGGCGGTAAACCGCCAGCCGAAGGATGCGACGCGTCGCACCCCAATGCCGAAACCAAAAGCAGCTATACAGCAGACTATTACTTCTACGCTCCGGCTAAGTGAAGCTGGGTTCTCTCAGATGCACACATTATGGTGCAATGTTTCGCTCAAAAAAACTCTCATTTCCGCGCAAAATCTAGAAAACAAAAGACCGGGATTTTTTTGCCTCCTAGATCTATGGTTATTAAGGTAGTTACGGGCAAAATCTTGGAAACATGAGAGTTATCGCCGTGTCTGAGCCCTGCTGTTCCGTTACGGAACCGCCAGGAAGCTCCGGCAAAGGACCTTCGCCTTCGCCGTGATTACTCGGATTCGCAGTTGGGACGGTCCAAAACTGCGTCAACCCTCGAGTTGTCAAAGATCCGTCGTTTCAGTGAACAGATTATCTTCTAGATAACCTGTGTGTATCTATATTATCGCACGCGAGAGGATGGGGCAAGAAGAAAGTGGGTGATTTGGGGGGTCGGTTCCCATTTTGGGAATTCTAGGCACCGACGACTGTCAAGGGGCCCGCTGCCAGCCTGAAATAGAAAGTCTACTGGTCTTGCTGGCGGACAGGCCTCTAAAAGACCCGCCCTCTCGCAAAGAACGCGAGAAGGACGGGGCACCCTCGTTTGGTGCGCGGGGAAAGCGTGGGTCAACCCCCTAACCTCGTAAGTTAGCGTGGCACTCCAAGACCTGAGGACGTCAGTCTATGAGCCAGCGCATCCCTGTGCGAGAATTAAGTGGCGGGAGAGGAGTTCTGCGCATGGAACTGAGCCCCGAACAATTGGGCCAAGTGATTGAGTATCTGAAGAAATGGAAAGTTGCAGAGTGCTCGATCTGCGGGCACGACGATTGGGCTGTCGCTAGCACGGTGTTCGTGCTGTCTGAATACAATTCACCAAGGGCGTCGGTTTACTCGAACGTGCAGGTCTTTCCCGTCATTCCACTAACGTGCAAGACCTGCGGCAATGTGCTATTTCTCAGTGCGATTGCTGCCGGAGTCGTGCCCGGCGCAATCAGGAGTACTGCCGGATGAATGAGTGGCAGAAGCGCGAACCGAAGTTAACGGTCTCGCAGGAGTTTTCAGTTCTACAGCCGAGGCCGCAGACTGCTTACCTGATCGCCGAAGCTGATTGGAAAAGGATTAAACGAATCGTAAAGGAAATCGTTCCACACAAGAACATACATCAGATTGTCGCCTCGGTTTCTGTTGGCGTGTTGGTTTCCTCCGCTTTTGCTCTCCTTTCGTTCAAGCTATCCAGTTCATCGCCGCCAGGTTGGGCATGGACCGTTGTGATTTGCGCAGCGGCATGCTCATTCCTAATGAGCGTTGCGTTTTTCTATTTTGATTTCCAGCAGAGTGAGGCTACCGCCCGTACTGTAGGTAGTGTCCTAGAGGAGATTACAGAGGTCGAGCAGAACTGCGCACCTGCTGGTCCACCAGAGCGTTCATCCGTCGACGATTCCGCCGAGAAGCCGGGCCTTACTATTCTCTCCGCCGTATACGGGGCAGCTAGCTCATGGAACGACGTTGCCTCTGTATTGACTACGAAGATAGAAGACGGAAAACTGCTCGTCCCAGTTACCAACGAAGAACTCGGCTCCGATCCCCTCCCCAACACAAAGAAACGACTTGAGGTGGCGTACTCTCACCGCGGGCGAACTTATCGCGCGACTGTGTCTGAGAACGAAATGCTGTCAATTCCAGAATAGTAAATCCTGACTTTGGCCGCGCGGACGAGTCGTGCTGGGGGCTGGCCCATGCGTTCACCTCACACAAGAGCGGGTGGGGGCTGGCCCATGCCTTCGCTACACAGAAGAGCGGGTGCCCTGCCCTTCTCGCGTTCTTTGCGAGAGGGCGGGGCTTTTAGCTTATGTCGCGGCGGCGAGCCGTTGGATACATTCCACACTGCTTGCGGCAACGTGCTGTCCAGTACGATTCAATCTGCACCCCGCATTCTTCCCCGGTCGCATAGTGCCGTGCGGTGCTCCACGTCCAATCCTCAGGAACCGCGACCAGCCCGCGTCGCACTGGGTTGAGGTGTATGTAATCCAGCTTTTCCATTAATTTCCGCTGACGATAAATATTGAGATCATAGTAGCGAGGTTGCCAGAAGGGATCGTGGCGTCTAGAAACCCCGTCCTCTCGCACAGGACGCGATAAGGACAGGGCACCCGGCCTTCCCGTTCGCGGTGTCGTCAACGGACGAAATCTGTTGGGGAGAAAGACGAAGCGGTGTCATGCTGAGCGCAGCGACTGCATCGCGAAGCGAGGCAGCCTGCGGAGTCGAAGGAGCCCTTATCAGCGAGGAGCAAGATGAATCCTGGAAGGGAGTTTCCACAAAGCTGCCGAGTGAGAATTCCCGTCAACGGCGTTGCCAGGTTCAGAGCCGCGGGGTCCTTCGACTGCGTTGATCGTTCGCTTTGCGAACGACCACTTCGCTCAGGATGACAAATCTTGAGGGGCGGGGATCTTTATCGATGTTCGGCTCGAAAGGCCGCGCGCAATGCGGGATTTGAGGGTAAAATTCAGATGCAGGCGCGGCTTTTCTCAAAGCACCGGGAGCTGCGAGATCTGCTGACATTCAAATCACGGGATTGAGGGGACGATGACGAAAAATGTAGTTTCCGGGTTTTTCATTGGTATAGGGATTTTGGCAATCAGCGTCGCGGCTTCAGCGCAGGGGAACAACGTCGGAATGATCAAGCTGAATGGGGGACGGAGTGCGATTCTAGCGACAGCACCGGCGGAGCCGCTTACGCCGGCGCAGTTGCCGCCGCCCGGCCTGGTAAAGATCTACAGCACTTTGGGAACGGGCGACCACGTGTACAGCACCGTCAGTGCGATCGGCATTCTGGGCACGAAGGCAGGGCAGCCCTGGCCGGAAATGGTGGGGAACGGATTCCGGCCGAAGGCCGATTATCTGGTGACTGAGGTCGCGGTGGGAGCGACGCATTACCAAAACACCAATGTTCTGGTGGTCAGCCTGAACCAGGACAACCATGGAGTTCCCGGGAAGGCGCTTCACACCTGGCATTTTTCCAACCTGCCGCCTGTTTGGACCTGCTGCACATTGCAGACGGGAAAGTACGCCAAAGGGATTCCGGTTAAGAAGGGCAAGTTGTATTGGGTGGTGCTGCGTCCCGAGCAGAAGTTTCAAGATACCTGGGACCTGTGGGCGGACAACTATGCAGAAAAGCAGGGGAAGTATTTCTCGAACAATATCGGATCAGGTTGGAATACGAGCTATCAAACGCTGAGCGCGGTCGGAGTATTTGGCAAGTAGCCTGAAAATACTTTCGGCGATCCGGGCAGCTGCATTTCTGTCTTCAGTTTCCGACGTCGGTAGACGACTTGGCGTTTCGCGAAAACCCCGCTCAAGCCGAAGCTTGAGCGGGTACCCCGAAGAGCAGTCTAGAGGTAAGGGTGGGCCGGCCTCCGTTCCACTCAGCACGGGCCCGCCGGTCTGATTACTGCTGTCCGAAACCTGAAACGACGGTATTCGCGTCGGTTTCTACTACCTGGAGCGACTGGCCATCGTTGGTCACGACAAAGCTGGTATGTTCGGTCTGGCCATCCACCATGAGAGTCATGGTGCCAGTACAAAACGAAGTGACCGTATAAGACCCCGAGACTGGTTGCTTGGTAAAGATTGAACCCGCGATGCTGCCTGATTCGGTTCCGCTGACGGTGCCCTTGCCATCCAGCGTGAACAAGCCGTCAAACGCGACCGCGCCCACGCCCAGGAAGACCCCGCCAGCCTCAATTCCGAAGTTTCCCTTGATGCCGGCGACCGTGCAGGTGGCTTTTCCCTGCGCCTGCGCCGAACCGGCTTGCACGTTGGGTGCATCCGTGGTCAGGTACTGGAGGTTTTTGCCGCCGGAGAGAACGACCAGGGTGAAATGGCTGACCTTGCCGCCTTTTGGCGTGATCATGCCCGAACCGGTGCAATCCGAATTGACGCTGTAGGTTCCAGTGACCGGCAGATTGGTTACAATCGAGCCCCCGTCGCTGCCGGTTTCGTTGCCTTTGAAAGTGCCCTTTCCGTTGGCGTTGAAGTAGCCGATAACGCGGATGGGATTGCCGCCCTTATCCAGGCCGCCGCCCGCATATCCGTATTTTCCTGTTACATTCGCGTTGGAACACTGTCCCCAACCAGCCAGACCGAGAGCAAGAACTGTTGTAACCGTGAACAAACCTGTGCGTAATGTTTTCGAGATCATGGGTGAATCCTTTTCTGCTTGCGGCGGCGACCGGGGGGAGTGAATCGCAGGCTAAAAGCAAGCGGGAATGGATGTTAGCAATGGTTTTTGCGGGTGTCAAGCAGAGATGCCGGCCACCACGTAATCTTCTTGGCCAGCGCTCGACCGGCGCGGGTTGGAAGGCCAACAACTCGGCTTGATCGTTACCGATGGCTGCCCCGGACTGGCGGCGGCGATCCCTACGGGTCTATCCGCGAGTGCGGCATCAACGTTGCTGGGTGCACAAGATGCGCAATATTTTGGAGCACGTGCGCAAACGCGACTAGGTGAAGAGAGGGGCGCAGGCGATTTATTTGGCCGAAAGTCGTGCCCACGCGGAAGAAGCCTTTCGCCGCTTTCGGCGCGCTGGCACGGTGAATATGGGCCCATGGTGCGCCGCCTGCAACGCGACTTGCCGGAACTGCTGTCGTTCTTCGCCTTCCCCCGGCACTTGTGGCCAAAGCTGCGCACCACCAACGTCATCGAACGCTGCTTCGTGGAGGTGCGCCGGCGAACCCGGCCCATGGTCTGTTTTGTGAATGTAGAGAGCATGGACCGAATCATCTATTCCATTTTCCAGAGATTCAACCTGGAACGGAAAACCCGCACCCTCAACCTATTTACACAAGCAGCTTGACATCACCCGGGGGTCTCGCGTCTTGCCCTGAGGTTGGGCCCGGAACTCGTAAAAGAGGAACAAATCGTTGCCTTTGCAGCACAGCGATTAGTGTTTCAGCAGCCACTCTGTGGTCTCATAAACCCAGACTGATCCATGGCTGCCTGTCCGCCTCCGGACATCACGATCCGACTGTGGACACCTTTGAGCCAGAGCGATGTTCTCTTGTCTCTGTACTATCAGTGATTTAGGCCCTGCACTATATTGGTAAGAGCATTGCACGCAGCTTTGCCGCGTACGTGATCCGTTTTCCCTTGTATTGGCCCGCGGAATCCGCTTGCTCAGGAGGACGAACCTAAGATGACCGGCTTCGCACATGACGTTCGCTACGCGCTGCGGCAGCTGCGCAAGAGCCCTGGCTTCACTGTGGTCACGGTTCTCACCTTAGCCCTCGGTATCGGAGCTAACACCGCCATCTTTAGTGTCGTGAACGGAGTATTGCTGAACCCCTTACCGTTCCACAATGCCAGCCGCATCGTCTCCATGTTCGAGGAGACACAGAACTTTGCCCAGGGCTCGATTTCTTATCCCAACTTTCTTGATTGGCAGCGCGACAATCGTTCCTTTGAGGCAATGGCCGCATACCGCGCGACAGATGGCAGCATCACGGGCGTGGCCCAGCCGGAGAATGTGCGGGCACAGCGCGTGTCTGCAAACTTCTTTCCGATTCTCGGGGTGAATCCAATCCTGGGACGCAATTTCACTTCCGAGGAAGATCGGCGCGGCGCCAGCCCGACGGTCCTGATCTCGGAAGGGTTGTGGAAGCGAATGTTCGCTTCGGAACGGGACGTGATTGGCCAACAGCTCACCGTGGCGGGGCAATCGCGCACCATCATCGGCGTCATTCCAGCTTCGTTTCGATTGCATGTCTTCAACTTCAGAACCGCCGATGTGTACGAAGCCATCGGGGAAGACACCGACCCGACCTTTTTCCTCCGGGATTCGTACAGGGGCATGGATGCTATTGGCTTGTTGAAGGCTGGGGTTACGCTTGAGCAGGCGCGTGACGATATGAAGCGAGTGAATGCCGGCCTCGCGGATGCCTATCCCGACGTTGACGGCAATATCAAGGCCAACATCATCCCATTGAAAGACAATATCGTTGGTGACATGCGGCCTGCGCTGCTGGTGCTGCTGGGGGCGGTGGGATTCGTCTTACTGATCGCCTGTGTGAATGTCGCCAATCTGCTGCTTGCCCGGTCAACGGCGCGCCAGCGCGAGTTCTCGGTGCGTGCCGCGCTGGGTGCAGGGCAGATACGGATTCTGCGCCAAATGCTTACCGAAAGCGTTCTGCTCTCGGCATTGGGCGGTGGGTTCGGGCTGATTCTGGCGAAGTGGGGAACAGTTGCCGCCCTTGCGGCTGTGCCGGAAACCGTTCCGCGTGCCGAGGAAATCGGGATCGATTTTCGGGTGCTGCTCTTCACCGTTTTGGTTTCGGTACTAACCGGAATCATGTTTGGTTTGCTGCCTGCCATAAGGACGTCGCGGACCGACATCGGAAGCCTCAAGGACAGCGGTCGCGCCATCTCCGGCCCCCGGACACGCATGCAGTCTGCCTTGGTGATAGGCGAAATGGCCATGGCCCTGGTGCTGCTGGTGGGCGCGGGGCTGATGTGCCGCACGTTGGTGCAATTGTGGAAAGTCGATCCTGGCTTCGATCAGCGTAACGTGTCGCGTTTTGCAGTGACGCCACCGCCTTCCTTAAGAAATCAATCTACGGCCGCGATTCGCGCTGCGGTTCGGCAAATCAGCGCGACGCTCCGGAGTGTGCCGGGAGTTGAGGCCGTGACCTTGCATGATGGCGCGCTTCCCATGGAATACGACAATGAGAGGGGTTTTTTGCTCGAAGGGCAAGAGCCGCCCACCGGGCGAACTAAGAATATTCAGCAGACTTTGGAATACACAGTAGAACCGGAGTATCTGAAAACCATGCGCATTCCCCTCCTTCGGGGCCGCTTCCTAAGCGACGACGACAATGAGAACGCTTCGCGCGTGGTGGTGATTGATGCGAGCTTCGCGCAACAATATTTCCCCGGCCAACACCCGATCGGCAGACACATCCGCATTTTTGAATTCGATAGCGATTCCAAGCAACGCGTCCTTGTGCCTCTGGTGATTGTTGGTGTCGTCGGGCACGTGAATCAGTGGGGACTCGCCGAAGACGCCAGTCGCCCCCTGCAAGCCCAGATCTACTGGCCAATCATGCAAGATGGGGCCCGCGACACGAAGAGTCTCGCCCAAGGATTCAATGTAATTGTTCGCTCCAAAACGCCGCTCGCCCCAGAAGCTTTTTTCGAGTCGATTCGCCAGAAACTCCTGGCGAGCAACCGGGACATGATCGTTTACGACAACGAATCCGAGGAGGCGGTGGTGGCGGACTCCATCGCCAGCCAGCGTTTCTCTGTCCTCCTGCTGGGCGCTTTCGCCGGGCTGGCTCTGTTGCTGGCAGGCACTGGAATCTATGGCGTGCTGTCGTACCTGGTCGGGCAGCGTACACGGGAAATCGGCGTGCGCATGGCGCTGGGGGCCCAGCGGCTTGATGTACTGCGCATGGTGCTGCAAGACGGAGCGCGCATGACGCTGGCCGGCACAGCGATTGGAATCGTCGCCGCCCTGGGATTGACCCGACTGATGGCGAGCATGCTGTTCGGTGTTAAGCCCACCGACCCGATTACATTCGGCTTGGTCGCGGTGGTTTTGTGTGGCATCGCCTTATTGGCCGGTTATGTGCCTGCGCGGCGCGCGGCGAAGGTCGATCCTATGGAGGCGCTGCGATACGAGTAATCGCTCACAAGCACCTCAGCTGGTTCTCATGCAGTCGAGGCGGACCATGCCGAGAAAATTCTCAGGGTGGGAGGCAAACTTCTCACAAGACGCGCGGCCCCTCCGATTCCCCCAGCAGCACAGCGGTCAACGACGAACGACTAACGGCAAACGACGGCTTTACTCCCAACGAAGGATCTCTGCATTTTCCATCCCGACCAACGCCGGCGCCGGCATCTGCCGGTAAAATCGCTCAGCGTCTCCCTCGGCGTGCACCAGCTTGCGCTCGCCCGTTTCTCCCGTCTCCGAGTCCAGCCAACAAACCTGCTGCCAGCTGGGATGAAAATCACATCCTATAATCATCATGCGAAGGCTCCTTCCTTTCCGAGAAGCCTTAGTCCTCAAACCAAGACTACCGGACCGATCGAGCCTTCGCTCTTATCCAATCAATTCTTCCGCGTTTCCTGCTAGGATGGAGTCACTCTCTCCCAAAACGCGAGCCCCGATTCCCCCAGCAGAACCCTGGCCAACGGCCAACGAAACCACTAACGACCAATGACCGCCCCCACCCTCAACTGCCAAAACAAAAACGAATAGACGTCCGTCAACTCCTCAATCTGCTTAGTGATCGGTTTCCCCACCCCATGCCCGGCCTTGGTCTCAATCCGCAACAGAATCGGACGCTCCCGGTTCTGCCCATTCGCCGCTTCCGCCTGCATCAATGCTGCCATTTTCTTGGCGTGCATCGGATCGACTCGAGTATCGCTCTCCGCCGTCATAAAAAGGATGGCAGGATATTCCGCCCCCGCCTTCACATGGTGATAAGGAGAGTAAGCATAGATCCACTCGAACTGCTTGGCATCATCCGCCGACCCGTACTCCGGAATCCAAAGCTTGGCAATCTGAAAATCCTGATAGCGCAGCATATCGAGCAAGGGCACGGCGCAGACCACAGCCCTGAACAATTCGGGACGCTGCGTAAACGCAGCCCCGACCAATAACCCGCCATTCGAGCCGCCACGAATCGCAAGATGATCTTTGTCCGTATATTTCTGCGCAATCAGATACTCAGCCGCCGCAATAAAATCATCAAAAACATTCTGTTTCTTCTCGAGCATCCCAGCCCGATGCCATTCTTCTCCAAACTCAGACCCGCCGCGCAAGTTCGCGACGGCGAAAACTCCTCCCCGCTCCAGCCACACAAAGCGATCGCCGGCAAAGCTCGGCGTCAGGCTGATATTGAACCCTCCATATCCGGTCAGCACGGTCGGATTCTTGCCGTTCAGCGCTAAACCTTTTTTATGAAAGACGAACATCGGAACCTTGGTTCCATCCTTCGATGTGAACCATGCCTGCTTGACTTCGTAAGCCAAAGGATCAATCGAAGGCGCATCAATTCGAGCCCACAGCTCCGGAGCCTGATTGGGCGCAGGTTCGATCTTCTTCAAGTTCATGCTGTAAATGCTGGGCGGTACGGTGAACGACTGGAATCCGAAAAAGGCTTCGTCGCTATCCCACTTGCCCCCGATCGCGGTGATCGATCCCAGCCCAGGCAACTTCACATCCGACAGAAAGCGCCCATCCTTGCCGAAAATCTTTAGTAGCGACGTGACGTCCTTCTCATATAGAGCAAAAAGATTCCCGTGAATGAGCAGCACGTTCTTTAGAACCGCGTCCGATTCCGGGATGATTTCCTGCCAGAATTGCCGCGATGGTTTCTGAGCGTCGACCCGGAACACACGATAGCGGGGCGCATCCTCGTTGGTGAAAATATAAAGCTGCCCGCCGAGAATTTCTGCGCTATAGGTGAAATCTTTGCCGCTGGTAATTGCAACCGGCGGCGTCTCCGCCTCCAGGTCCTGCAGATACATTTCCGTTTTCGTGTAGCCGGAAAAAACAGTAATCAGCAACCAGCGATCTTCATCGTCCGCAAGCTGTGCCACAGGAATGTCCTGCGCTCGGGCACGTTCTCCGAAAATCAGAACATCTTTCTCCGGATCGCCGCCCAGCGCGTGATAGAAAATCTTAACGCGATATACCTCCTCGCCGGCAGGCACGTCACCTTTTTTCGGGGTGCGTCCGTAATAAAAACCGGAGTTGTCTTTTTTCCAAGCCAGGCTGGCGTGGCGAGCCCGGTCGATCGTGTCAGCCAACAACTTCCCGCTGGCCGTCTCAACGATCCGCAACGTACTCTCTTCGGATCCACCGGCTGAAGTGCCATAAGCCACATACTTGCCATCGTCCGAAGGCGTCCACCAGTCAAGAGCGACGGTGCCATCCGTCGACATCGCATTCACGTCCACCAGCACCCGATCTTTCCCGCGGATGTTCTCCCGCACCAGCAGCGAAGCCTGGTTCTGCGTGCCCGCGCGCCGCATATAGAAATAATATTTCCCGCCCACCTGAGGCGTTCCGATGTTTCCAATGGAAAGTAACTCAGTGAGCTGCTGCCGGATCCGATCGCGTCCCGGCAAAGCATCGAGAATGCCGCGCGTGTAAGCCAGTTCCGCCCGATCAAATTCCCGCGTCGCCGGACTCTGCGCATCTTCGAGCCAGCGATAAGAATCGGAGATGCGATGGCCGT
>Ga0207046_10191_pt2 | contig 10505 bp, 11 predicted proteins | sample Alteio_BWMinCont_66_FD_153303 | JGI IMG/M metagenome (GOLD analysis project Ga0207046, IMG submission 153303) | Enriched cells from forest soil in Barre Woods Harvard Forest LTER site, Petersham, Massachusetts, United States -... | ecosystem: Environmental > Terrestrial > Soil > Temperate forest >...
GTGTACCTTGCAATCGTGAGGCATCAAGCGAACAACATCGGCGGCGGGATTCTAACCTTCTATCTGATCGGAACGGCATGGCTGACCGCTAGGCGCAGAGACGGGGAAACTAGCCGTCTTGATTGGGTTGCGTTCCTGATTCCCTTGGCTCTCGGCATCCTTACCTGGATGACGGGTCTCAGAGTCCTGCGTAGCGGGGCCAGTTCCCTGGACGGAGTCCCTGTCGGAATGACGTTTTTCATGGGTTCCATCATGTTGCTGGCTGCCGCCGGAGACTTTCGCATGCTGCTGCGCGGCGGTGTTTTTGGAGCACAGCGCATCGCGCGGCATCTCTGGCGCATGTGCTTTGGGCTGTTCATCGCCGCAGGGTCTTTTTTCCTCGGACCCTCAAATCGCCCACTGAGATTGCTTTCGGCAGTCGGGCTCGGGCAACATCTGTCCCCGGCTTTATTCAGCACCAGCTTGTATTTAATTCTCACCATGCTTCCACTGATTTTGCTGGTTTTCTGGCTAGTCCGAGTCCGCTTCCCAAATGCATACAAGGGAAAGTCGATACAACTTGCCTCCACAAGTTCTAATTAACGCGAGCGCTTAATCGGACGCGCGTTTCTGTGAATGCGTGAAAGCAGGGAAGGAGCGACGACGAGGTTTGCCACGGCCGAACGCCAGGTTACACCGCGTGACACCAGGCGTGCAGAAGCGGCGACTGCGAAAAAGCAGGATGTAAACTTGAAAAGGTTCCATCAAAGTTCCATCAAACCGCCAAAAATGAGCCTAAACACAGCAAAGCCACCAAAACGTAAGTTCCTGACAATGCTTCGGATTACGTTTGGTGGCTTAGGTTCGTTTGGATTAAAAGCGATTCGTAATCGGCAGGTCGCGAGTTCAACTCTCGCCCTGGGCTCCAAACTCTAAGAAAACAAAAGAGTTCCTGAAGTCAGTGACCTGCCGCCGAGCTAACTTGGCGCCAGGTTCCATCAAAGTTCCATCGTTCTTTTCGAGGGTTCATGGCGTTCTGGATGCCTTTGGTTGCGACGATTGCGTGGCGTATGAAGAACCGAACGGGTCTGCCAACAGCGTACGAACGGTTCAGAAGCAACGGAAAAGGGTGATCGGACGTCGTAGGTGTAGGCTCAGGTGCGGACCGCGACGGGAGGCGTATATGACGAAGCGAGTGAACGCGATTGTGGGGACGGCGGTGGTGGTCTTGGCGGCTTGGACGTGGGGAGCTGGACTGATTTGGGCGAAGAAAAAGAGCGCGCTGCCGCAAGTTGTGTTGAATGCGCAAACGGTCTTCGTGATGGTCGACCCAGATGCGGCAATTCCAGTGAATGACCCGGGCGGCAATAGAACGGCGAGAGAGGATGTGGAGAAGGCGCTGATGGAATGGGGACGGCTGAAGCCGACGATGACGATGAGCCAAGCGGACTTGGTCATTGTGGTGCGGAAGGGAGATAAGCAGGCGATGAATCCCACGGTCGGCGGACAGTCGCCGAATGACCATCCGGTGATTCTGCAGGGGACGGACAACACGATGCGCATAGGTGGTCAACAGGGACGGAACCCGGATGCGGCGCAGAATGGCGGGCCGCTCTCCCCGACGCCGGGGATGGGAGGAGAGATTGGGCCGACGGAGGATTTGTTTTCGGTGTACCTTGGGCGGACCGAGGATGCGCTGAAGCGGGGGCCGTTGTGGCGTTATGCGCGGAAAGATGCATTGAAGTCACCGGACGTGCCGGCTGTGGCAGAGTTTAAGAAGGCGGTAGATGAGGCAGTGAAACAGCAGCAGAAGGCGGCGAAGCCGCAGCAGCCATAGACACAACTCGTTTTCGTCGCATGGTCCGAATCTCTCCCCAGCAGCGACGCGCGAGGAGCCAGCCTAGCGACGGTATTTCACCGGTTACCGAGTTATCAGATGAGCGTCAGCACCATTTGGCACGTCATGTGTGGTGGTCTGGTGACGCCTTACCTTGTAACTTATTTTAAAAAATGGTTCGGTTTTTTAGACCCGCCTGCATTCGCTCGGCATGTTCTCTGCCTGGACAAATTGCTTGGTTGGTTTATAGGCCGAAGCGGATGTGGCTAGGATTCAATTGGATACGGTCCACAAGTCCGCGTTACTTCCTTGCTCTGGCTGCCCTCGCGCTGATCGCATGTCTGAGCTTGCGAATATTTCATTTCTCCACTCACTGAGTTTCGGATTCCCCTCATCGAAATCCCGGTTAGTACAAAAATTACCGGCCAAACTCTGCCAGGCGTGTTTGAGACCGCAAGTGCAATTGAATCAGAGAGTTTGGCCGGTAATTTCCGACATTACTGGTCCAATCTGTGCACGCGCGTTCAAGACTTAGATTCTGCGAGAGTTAAGCTCGCGCGGGCATCACGATTGGCCAGTAATGTTGGCTTAACCGGAAACTCGAAATCCATGGATAGCAACCGCGTTACCGGGGACTAGGATCATAAACTGGAAGTCCCCGACGGTGCTTACCGTGCTAAATTGAACGGGTCGGCAGTCTGTGCAATTCACAGCTGCCGTTCATAATGTCCCAAGCGCCTTTCGTTCAGCCTCCGCGCGCTGCTGTTTGGTCCGTCGATCTGTTTGTTTCTAACGAGCAGGCAGAATCGATCCACGGCAAACTCCTTGAGGAATTCTCAAACCTCGCGTCGAAATCGGGCCTCGGCTCTGCTCGCCGCTGGTATTGGAGGCAGAGTGCGAAAACGATCGTGGGTCTCATCGGCACAGGATTTCGAGAAGCGCCATGGTTGATGGTCGGCACCGTAATTGGCGGTTTTCTGCTGCTTGAATTCAGCACTTCGAACCTTCAACGGGCACTTGTCGCAGTTATCCTTTTTAGAAGCCACCATGTCACCCCTCACTACGATTCCAGTGGGGCAGCCACTCACCTTTTATGGTTGAAAAACGCTGTCTTGATCGGAAGTTTGTTGGAGGCCCTGATTGTCGGGTGCATAACAGGAGTCGTAACAAAAGGCAGAGAAATGATAAGCACGATTGCACTAAGCTTCGTCTCTTTCGTAATGGCCGCAGCGCTATTTTGGATGTCGGTTGCCATGCATGACCCGGTCGATCCGGCACTCTTCCCGGCGATCATGGTCCAGCAATTGAGCGGTTCATGCATGATTGTCATTGGCGGTGCAATCGTCCGAGAAATTAGATCGAGCATGTTGCGTCGGCCTTCTGCCAGCCGCTGATCTGATTTTGTCCAGCTCCAGTTCGAACACAAGAGTTAACCTAACAAATAATATACTTATACGTAATAGATAAGATCGCCTGTTTCTAAGCCGAAGGTCGCGCCCCTTTCCCGCGCGTTTGTTTTCGGGTTGTCTCATGCTGGCAACGTGTTTATTATTCAACTGTTTGTAAATGGCGAGTACCCGGAATTCATGGAGCATTCGTCAGTGTCAAAGCTGAGAGTCCACGCGTTTGGGATTTCTGTCGATGGATACAGTGCCGGCCCTTGCCAAGACCTTGAGAACCCGCTCGGCATTGGCGGCATGGCCTTGCACGATTGGATGTTCCCCACTCGCACCATGCAACGCATTTTTGGGAACGACGGCGGGACGACGGGTATCGACGACGATTTCACCGCTCGTGGTTTCGACAACATCGGAGCGTGGATCATCGGTCGTAACATGTTTGGGCCCGTCCGAGGGCCCTGGCCTGACGAGACCTGGAAGGGTTGGTGGGGCGAAAATCCGCCATTCCACACTCCGGTGTTCGTGCTGACTCACCACGCGCGTGCCTCCATCTCTATGGCGGGGGAGACTACGTTCCATTTCGTTACCGACGGGATTCACGCCGCCACGCAGCGTGCTTCCACCCCTGCAAACGGAAAAGACATTCGGATCGGGGGAGGCGTTGCCACGATCCAGCAATTTCTGCACGCTAAACTCATTGACCACCTCCATCTCGCCATCTCGCCAATCCTTATCGGTTCGGGCGAGCAGCTCTTCGCGAATATCGACCTGCTTAAGCTTGGTTACCGATGCACCGAGCACGTATCCACACCAAAAGCTACCCACGTCATTCTTAGCAAGCACAGTTAAGTCGCGCTATGGAGAGCATTCGTGGCGAGGCTGCGGCAAAATCGCCCAGAAGAGTTCGGAAACCGTCCCCCAGGGCGCACCACTTTTTGCGTGGTTTCACTTCAAGTTCCTTCGATGCTCTTTCGATCTTCTATGCTTTACCACGCGCTTCGTGTTGGACTGTGGCGCGGCCGATCCAGGCAAAAGCGAACAGTGTGAGGCCACCGATCCAACCACCGAGACGGAATGATTCAGGAAAATAATGTGCAATGGCCACACCGCCGATGATGAGGCAGACTTTCCGCCTGAAAGAGAACCGTTCTGACTTCAGTGGACTCCAATTCGAACTTGGCGGGAGCTGCAACGTCATCATTCGCCGTGAGTTGGGAGTCTAAGATTTGAGTTCGACACCACCCTTGCCTCCAGAAGAGGTATAGTCCCGTTCGCCATGAAGGGCGACATCCGATACAGTTCTTGGTTGCGCTGGATTTTGGCCAGCGTGCTCCTGGGCGCGCTACTGCCTCTGGCCTCGACTGTCCCGCAGACGCCGACTCCTGTTCCATCGCTCAAACAAGCCGCGGATGTTGCGACGGCGCAGCCGCAGGCCGCTCCTGCGCGAATCAGCGCTTACACGCTGTCTCCGGAGTTGTATCGCAAGGCGCACAGACTTTACCAAACGCGCTTTACGATTCGCGTGATTTCAACGTTCTACGGGATTTTTGTTTTTTGGTTGATTCTTCAGGCGAAGTGGGCCGCGAAATTTCGCGATTGGGCAGAACGTGCCACCTCGAGACGATTTGTTCAGTCACTGATTTTCACACCGCTGCTGGTTCTTGCGATCTCACTGCTTCAATTACCGCTGGACCTGTTCGGGCAGTGGGTTCTGCTGCGCTACGGCATTTCCGTCCAATCGTGGGGCTCGTGGTTCGGCGATTGGGGAAAGTCGTTGTTGTTGACCTTCTTCTTCGGAAGTCTGCTGGTGTGGCTGCTGTACGCGATCATTCGCAGGAGCGCACAGCGCTGGTGGCTGTATTTCTGGATCATCTCGCTGCCGCTTCTGTTATTGATGATGTTCGCGTCGCCGTATGTCATCGACCCGCTGTTCAACAAGTACGAGCCGCTCGCCACGAAAGCGCCGCAGCTGATCCCGAAGTTGCAGGAAGTCAGATTCCTGTCGTGCGAATGTTTTGGATGAAAGCGAGCGACAAGACCATCGCGACAAACGCTTCGGTCAACGGATTCGGCGCGTCCAAGCGCATCATCATTTGGGACACGACGCTTGCCCAGGAAACCGATGACGAGGTGCTGGCCGATTTCGGCCACGAGTTGGGGCACTACGTGCTAGGGCACCTGGCGAAGGGCTTTTTCTTTCTCGCCGCCGCGTTGTTTGTGCTGTTCTATCTGGGGAAACAGAGCATCGGCTGGTTGCTGGCGAGGCGTGGTGCCAGCTGGGACATTCGTGGCGTGGAAGATTGCGCGTCTTTGCCCGTTCTACTGTTGATCGTAAGCATTTTTGGCATAGTCGCTACAGCAACGGGGAACAGCTTCAGCCGGTACCTGGAGAATCAGGCTGACGTGTACGGGTTGGAGGTCACGCACGGAATTCTTCCGGACGCAGGGCAGGCGTGCGCGCGATCCTTTCAGAAGTTTGGCAAAATGGTTTTTGTCGAACCGAATCCAAATCCGGTGGACGTGTTTGTGTTCTTCGATCACCCAACGGTCCGGGATCGCATTCACCTCTGCGTCACCTATGATCCATGGTCAAAAGGGCAGACGCCCCAGTTTGTAAAATGAGCGGATAGAGGCGGATTGTCAGTTTTGGGACATAGGGCTTAAAATCAACGGAAGCCTCAGAAACGAATCTCACCCATCGCGCCTGTATCTGGCGAATTGATACTTGGCCGATTTTGCGGGTAATCGCGCCGCGAAAGTGAGATGCGTCTCACTCCGCGAACCGCCATTCATGCGCAGATGGCTGATCATAGTTCCGCGACGGATGCCGGCGAGACAATACAGGTGAACAGAGCCAGATGTCGGCCGGACCGACCGACCTGCGAAACTCCTGAGAGCAAGCGAAACCGTAAGAAAATCCTTGCGCTAAGCATGCGCCAAATGATGGGAAATGGCGGGCAATGACTGACGATGACGGACAGTTAAGTAGATGATTTCTAACTCCGGGCAAAGGCTCTGCTGGACACGTGAAAAACACTCCATCGATTGCCGCGTTTACGTATTGAGTTGTCGTACCAACGCAGGACTCGGAGAGCGCGCCGTGTGTGTTCCAGCGGCTTGCCACGCCGACATCGGTACCTCGTTCGCCGTGAAATTCAGGAAAAATTGCATCTCCTTTCTGAATTCTTTGATGGGACCGGGGAGATTAAGGATCTGTTTCGGACTATGGCGATGAGAAATCAAGGCAAGAGTATGAGAAGTGCTTCGATGCGCTGCACAATCTGCTTTCAGCGGCCGGTCTGTCTTGACGAAATTTTTGGAAAGAGATGATCCGCGCGATTTTGTCAGGTACCCTGACCATCAAGAGAACCGCTCGCTTCACTCGTAACGCAAGGCCACTATCGGATCGACGCGCGAGGCGCGGCGCGCCGGGAGGTAGCTGGCGAGAAAGGCAGCCCCCAGCAAAAACACCGGGACACCAATAAACGCAAAGGGATCGTGGGCTCCCAGGCCATAAAGTACATCCGAAAGAACCTGCGATACCGCGGCGCAGGCAATCACGCCGACGAGAGCCCCGATTACAACCGGCCGGAGGGCCTGCCTCAGCACGAGACTCAGCACGTCGCGCCCGCCCGCGCCAAGCGTCATGCGAATGCCGATTTCGCGAATGCGCTGGCTCACGCCGTAGGACACCACGCCATGAACGCCGATGGACGCCAGCAGCAGCGCCAGCGCTCCGAGCACGCCCGAGAGGGTCGCGACCATCCGCGATGGCGTCCGCCACAATTCCAGGTTGTCTGCCAATCTCGTCACGTCCACGATCAAATCAGCATCCAGCATCCGCGCCGCTTTACGAATCCCGTTGATGGTCGCCACATCGCCGCCGTTGCTGTGCACAAGCAATTGCAGTACTTGCTGCTCCTTCGGTCCGGCAGGCATGTACAAAAACAACCCATCGCTTTGTCCCAGGTGCGAAACCTGCGAATCCTTCACGATTCCTACCACTTGATATGCTTTCTTTTCGTCCACGTTCCCCAACACCCCGAACGCCGCCCCGGCGGGCGGGGTTTCGCGCAGAGTTTTTCCAATCGCATCCTGTCCGGGCCACAGCCGCCGCGCCGTGGATTCCGTCACCACCAAGACAGGAGCGTCCGACTGCGCCTCTGCTTCTGTGAACGCGCGCCCGCGCACCATCGGCATTCCCAGAATGGTGAAAAATCCCGGCGAGACGACATTGAACTCAAACTGCCGCGATTCCGTCTCTCCGGCAGGGGTCAGTCCCGTGCCCAGGAACTGATTGCCTAGCGGCATGGCTCGCGCTTGCTCCACTTCATCCACGCCTGGCAATGCCTCGACACGTGCGATCAATTCGCGCTGAAAGGCTTGCGCGCGCTCTGCGTTGTAACCTTGCGACGGTAAATCAAATCGCGCCTGTGTCATCCCTTTCATCTCGAAGCCCGGATCCACGGTTTGCGCCAAATATAGGCCCCTCATCAGCAATCCCGAGGCAATCAACAGCACCATGCACACTGCCACCTGGACGCCGACGAGCGAGCTGCGGAGCATTCCTCCGCTCGATCTCCTCCCCAGAAATCCCCCGCCATCCCCTTTCACCGCCGTGCTCAAATCCTGCTGCGTCGCATAGAGAGCCGGAGTCAGGCCAAACACGATCCCTGTCACGGCGGTCAACGCAAACGAATATCCCCAAACGTGCAAGTCCGGACTTACGTCCCACACCAGTGGAGGAACACCGTGCGGCAAATGCGCCAGCAAATAACGCGCGATACCTTCGACCGACCAGAACGCCAAAAGCGATCCCGCCGTTCCGCCGAGAAACGCGATTAGCAGACTCTCGGTCAGGAGTTGCCGGACAATTCGCCAACGGCTTCCTCCAATGGAAAGCCGGATCGCAATCTCCTTCTGCCTCGCGGATGCCCGCGCGAGTAGGAGATTCGCCACATTCGCGCAAGCAATCAGCAGCACCAAGGCGACCGCGGCCAATACCACCGCTCCAATTCCAAAGACCACAGTGCGCTCCTCCGATCGTCCCATGAATGTCGCGCGACGAACCGTCAGTGTGGTCGTTCGCCCGGCGTATTGCTGATCGAGCCGTCCTGCTATTACCGACAGATCCGCGCGCACCTTTTCGAGCGAAACTCCGGGCCGCATCCGTCCCAGCAGCGATAGCCAGCCGGTGTTGTCTTCGGGGAGTAAGTCGCTGTCGGGTTCGAAGGCCTTCTGCATTGTGACCGGCGCCCAAAACTCACTGGGCCAGGGATCGAGTCCGCGAAATCCCTGCGCGGCCACTCCAATCACGACAAATTTCGTGCGATTAAGCGAAATGGTTCTGCCCACCATGTGCGGGTCCTCGCCGAACTGGCTTCTCCACATCTCATCGCTCAGCACTACCACGGGGCTCTCTCCCGGCGCGCGGCAATCCTCCTCTAGGAATGTCCGCCCCAGCGCCGGCCGCTCCCCAGAACATCGAAAAAGTTGCAGGACGTCTCCGCTCCCATTACCTGTTTGCGACTTTCGCCTCCCAGTGGCACTTCGCCTAAGAATGGCGCATACGCCAGCAACCCTGAGAAGACGTGATTGTTCGCTCGATAATTCTTGTACTCCGAGTACGAAAAAAGTCCGGACTCGCCGTGCAGGTTGCGCCGAAACTTTCCATGGAAAATCTGATCCACACTCACGATCTGTTGCGCCTGGGGAACGGGCAGAAGCTTTAGCGCAACGCCATTCAGCACCGAGAAAATACCCGTGTTCACTCCGATTCCCAGCGCGACGGCCAAGACCCCCACGACCGTGAATCCAGGGTTCTTCGCTAGCCCTCGAGCGCCATAGCGCAAGTCCTGGGCGATTTGTTCAAGCCAGATCCAGCCCCACGCGTCGCGCGTCTCTTCCTTCAGCACCATTGGATTGCCGAAGGCGCGCATCGCAGCATAGCGCGCCTCTGCACGATTCATGCCCGCAGCTATGTTCTCGCCGATTTGCTGTTCAAGATGAAATTCAATTTCATCGTCTAAATGCTGAGCCGCGCGGTTGCGCCGGAACAAAGTCTCCAACTTTATCCACAGCCGCCGAGTCCACATCATCACTTCTCCTCCTATGTCCAACTACTCGTATCTCAGCGCCACCATCGGATCGACCCGTATGGCTCGCCGCACAGGCAGGTAACACGCCGTCAAAGCTGAAAAAGTCAGCACCAAAGCGACTGCGGCAAAGGTGGGCAGGTCGCTCGGCTTGACTTCAAACAAGAATTTCGCGAGCACGCGCGTCAAAATGAGCGCACCTGCCCCTCCTATGACGATACCGAGTGAGATAAGGACGAGTGCTTTTCTCAGGAGCATCTGTAACACGTCCGCGCGCTGAGCGCCCAACGCCATGCGGACGCCGATTTCCCGCGTACGCTGGGCTACGGAGTAACCCAATACTCCGTAGATGCCCACGATTGTAAGAGCCAGCGCAATCAGCGCGAACGTGGCCAGCAATCTTGTCTGGAATCGCGAATCGGCGGTTGTAATGGCAACCAGGCTGTCCATCGAGGCGATCGATATGGGCTGATTTTTGTCCACATTTCGCAGAACGGCGCGCATTCCGTCAGCAACACTTTCCGTGCGGGAAGCGGTTCTAACGACGAACGTCATATGGCTCAGGAAGCCTGGGCTTGAAACTTGTAGATACGGTTGGTAGATGGCGGGGTCAGATTGTTTCCCTAGCCCTTTTTGTCTGACATCCTCCACAACGCCGATCACAGTGAGCCAGTCTCCGGGCTTCGGATCATCCTCCATCGAAATGCGTCTTCCCATGGGATTTTCGCGAGGCCAGATGGTTTGCGCGACGGACTGGCTTACCACCACAACCCCCGGAGCGACGCCATTATCACGTTCGGTGAACTCGCGTCCGGCCACCAATCGAATTCCCATAGCCCTAAAATAGCCCGGGCTAACGCACGGCTTGTCCGCCATGAAACCGCGCGGCCGGTGGCCGCCCTCCACCTGGAAGGTGCCCATCGCCAGGTTCTCGCCTAGCGGTATCCAGTCCACTGCACCTGAGGCCAGCACTCCTGGCAATCGCGAAAGTTCCTCGAGCGTTTGCGTATGAAACGCTTGGATCTGATTTGCACTGCCGTAAGTGGAATCCGGAAGATCCACGGTCATAGTCATTATGCTGTGAGGCGAAAAACCGGGATTGACATTCCGTAGGCGGAGAAAACTGTTTAGCATCAAACCAGCGCCCGTGAGCAATATAAGCGCAAGGGCAATCTCAGAAATCGTCAACGCACT
>Ga0207046_10350_pt1 | contig 10479 bp, 9 predicted proteins | sample Alteio_BWMinCont_66_FD_153303 | JGI IMG/M metagenome (GOLD analysis project Ga0207046, IMG submission 153303) | Enriched cells from forest soil in Barre Woods Harvard Forest LTER site, Petersham, Massachusetts, United States -... | ecosystem: Environmental > Terrestrial > Soil > Temperate forest >...
CGGATCAGGGCTTGGGTTTCTGTTGAAGAGTGGGGGCGTCGGGCGGGCGGTTTTTGTCTTCGGTGGTTTTTATCTTTTCGCGGGGTTCGTCGGGCGGAACAATCCAGTCAAACCTGCCGTTTTCGGCCATCGAGCCGAGGAAGAAGTGTGCGTCACCGGCCAGGAGCGGGAGCGCAGCACGGAGAAAATCACCGGCGGCGACGGGATCGGCTTTTTGTGCCTCGCCTTTTTGGATCAACTCAACCACTTTGTTGATGTGCGGGTCTGAAGAACGCATGCGGGCGATCGCGGGCGCGTTCTGCTGGATCAGGCCGAGGAGCGGGACGTCCTGCAGATCGGACGGTACGCGCACTTCAATAATGGTTTTCGGTTGATGTTTTTCGGGCGGGTAAAGCTGCGTGAAGCGCGGGCGAAGAATATGAGTCTGTAAGTAGTTCCCGCGGGCGGCCGCGGAATTTTGTTCCACCTGATACTCGATCAGCCAGATCTCGGGCCCGTAATCTCGAGGCGCATAGCCCAGGAGGACAATCTGGAGCAAAGGTTCGTCGGACTTGAGCTCGATGGGATGATGGAGTTGGGAAACGAGCGGGCGGAGTTTTTCGAGGAAGGCGACGCCGATCTGCTCGAGGTCCTGCTCGGCACCACCAGGGGAAGCATAGCGGGGATCAATGGCGCCAAAGTGAGGGATGTCGCGGTCGAGTCGAATGGGCCGGGGTTGCGAGGTGACCTGCCATTCGGACGCGCCAAAAAAAATGGCGATGTGGCGGCTGTCAATTGCGGCGACACGCGGGGGAACGGATTTGGATTCGAGGGGGTGCTCGATGGCCGCGAACAGAATGGCGTCATTGGCAACGTGGATGATGGCGCGGCCGCCGGCGAGGTTGGCGACAATTTCGTCTTCCTGGGCATGGGTGGAAGCGCCGGCCGCGAGTGCGGCCAGAAGAATCAGGGAGGCGCGAACGAGGAAATTCCTCACGGAGGCAGAGTAGCACAGCGGACAGTTTGGGGGAGTCGAGGGAAGGTTTCCGAGTGGAGCGGGATTCGTTAAAATAATAGATTGCGAAACGAGGGGAAGAAACCACTATGGGGCAGAGAAACTTGAAAAAGCTTAAGCACAATGGCAAGACCCTGGAAGAAATCCTGAAGGCCCATGAGTTGTTTTGGGCGAGCAAGGAAGGCGGGGCGCGGGCGGACCTAACGGGAGCGGATTTGTCCGGGGCGGATCTGCAGGAGCTGAACCTGGCTGGCGCGATCCTGAAGAACGCGAATCTGGAAGGGAGCGATCTGCGCGGGGCCCGGTTGCCGGGAGCGGATTTGTCTGGGGCGAATCTGCGAAAAGCCGATTTGCGAAAGGTGGATCTAACGGAAGCATTTCTGCCGGGGGCGAATCTTGCGGAAGCACAGGCAAGCGGCGTGGAGTTCTTCCGCTGCGATTTGACAGGCGCTAATTTTCAGAAGGCGATACTGCGGAATGTGAATTTCCGGGATGCGCACCTGGATGGAGCGAAGTTCGCGGGAGCGGATCTGGGAATTGCGATTCTGCGCGAGACGGATTTGCGAAACGTGGATTTGTCGGGCGTGGATTTGAGCACTACTTTGATGCCGCCGGGATGGGAGGCGAAAAAGCAGGGCGCGTAGAAGCTAAGAACCTGCAAGAAGGAATTAACGCAGAGGCCGCAGGGAGCGCTGAGGGCATAGAGCAGAGCAGTAAAAGCAACCCAAGAGCACAGACGAGAGTGGCTGTGCCACGATGTTGGCAAATGAGGCCGCGGCGTGTTAGCTTCACGCGAAGCTGGTCCGTGAAGGAATATTTTGGCGACAACCTCCCCACAATTAGACTTGCCAGGTGTGCGAGAGCGCGTGCTGGATGTGTTGCGCGAACTGCTCGTGGAACTCGGCAGCCATGGCGTCGTAGCGGAACTTTCGATTCATTCGAATCTGGATCGCGACTTGGGGTTGGGCAGCCTCGAACGCGTGGAGTTGTTGACGCGGTTGGAGAGCGCATTTGGAGTGCGCCTGCCGGATACGCTGGCGGCGGAGGCGAGCACGCCGGAAGAGTTGACCGCGGCCATTGTAGAGGCACCCGGAACGCCGGTGAGCGAAGACGGCGAGTTGTCCGGCCTGCGGACAGGCGTGGCCACGCGAGAGCTAGCGCAAAAGGCGGCGGACTCGATCGTGGAGAAAGCGGAAACGCTATTGGACGCGATCCGCTACCGCGGCGTGCATGACGCCCAGCGAGCGCACCTGCTGATTACGGAAGACGACGAACGGGGCGAGCACCACTACACACTGACGTTTGGGGAGTTGTACTCGGCGGCGCAGAAGTGCGCGGAGGAATTGGCGCGGCGCGGCGTGCCGCCGGGCGGACGCGTTTCCTTAATGCTGCCGACGTCGCGGCAGTTTTTTATTTGCTACGCGGGAATTTTGCTGGCGGGGGCAGTGCCGGTGCCGATTTATCCGCCGTTTCGCGCCGATCGGATTGAGGAGTATGCGGGCCGGCAGTCGGCCATCCTGAACAATGCGGGAGTTTGCTTGCTGCTAACGTTCCGGAGAGCGGAGGCCGTTGCAAAGCTTCTGAAGCCGCGCGTGAAATCGTTGTTGGGCGTGGTGGAGGCGGAGAAATTGTTGGAAGCGGCGGAGAAAGCGCCGCCGCCGGCTCCTGGCGCGCTGCCGGCGTTTATTAGCGGGACACGGATCCGCAAGAGCAGCGACATCGCGCTGCTGCAGTATACGTCAGGCTCAACGGGCGATCCGAAGGGCGTGGTGCTGACGCACGCGAATCTGCTGGCGAATATGCGGGTAATCGCGAAAGGCGTGCAACTGGGCCCGCAGGATGTGGGGATCAGCTGGCTGCCGCTGTATCACGACATGGGATTGATCGGGGCGTGGCTGACGCTGCTGCTGCACGGCGTGCCGCTGGTGGTGATGTCGCCCCTGGCTTTTCTGACGCGGCCGGAACGCTGGCTGCAGGCTATGAGCAAGCATCGAGGGACGATCACAGCGGCGCCGAATTTTGCATACGAGTTGTGCGTGCGCAAGATTTCCGACAAAGCGCTGGAAGGCGTGGATCTCAGCTCGATGCGCGTGGTGATGAATGGGGCAGAGCCGGTAAACCCGGAGACGCTGGAGCGGTTCGCGAGCCGATTTACAAAGTACGGTTTCCGAAGAGAGGCGATGTTGCCGGTCTATGGGCTAGCGGAGGCATCGCTGGGAGTGACGTTTCCGCCACTGAATCGGTTGCCGCGGGTGGAACGCGTAGAGCGGGAAGCGTTCGCCGCGCAGGGACGCGCCGTGCCAGCGGCGGAGGGGGACGATACGGCAATTGCATTTGTGTCGTCGGGAAAATCCTTCCCGGGACACGACGTGCGGATTGTGGATGAACAAGCCAACGAGGTTCCCGAGCGGACGGAAGGATTTTTGTGGTTCCGCGGCCCATCGGGGACCGGCGGCTATTTCGAGAATCCCGAGGCGACCGCGATGTTGATGCCGCAGGGACCCGCGCAGCGCGAAGGCGAGTACGCCTGGCTGAATTCCGGTGACCGCGCGTTTCAGGCGGACGGAGAGATTTTCATTACCGGCCGCGTGAAGGACATCATCATCAAGGGCGGTCGCAATTTCTATCCGCACGAAGTGGAAGAGTTGGCGGCGCGGGCGGAGGGGATTCGCAAGGGCTGCGTGGTAGCGTTCGGGTTGAAGGACAAGAGCAGCGGCACGGAAAAACTGGTGATCGTTGCGGAGTCGCGAGAAGAGGATGCGGCGCGGCGAGCAAAGATCGCGACGGCTATCACTGATGAGGTTTCGCGGGGGCTAGGATTGCCGCCGGACCGGGTAGAGTTGATTCCGTCAGGGAGCATTCCGAAAACGTCGAGCGGAAAATTGCGGCGGGATGAGACGAAACAGTTGTATATGGCCGGAACGCTGGCGGCGGGCAGGCCTCCCGCCTGGGTGCAGATCGCGCGGTTGGGCACGGGAACGTTTTTGCGGGAGGTGGCGCAAAGCGTTGGGCGCGGAATTCTGAAAGTGCTCGAGAAAATTTACGGTGTGTATTTTTGCGTTGTATTCATTTTGTGGATTGTGCCCTCGTGGTTCATCGTGAAGCAGATTAAGGATGAGAAGGCCGCGGGACGATTTACATCGTCGGCGTTGCATGTGTTGTTTGCACTGGCGGGAATCCGGCTGAAGGTGGTGGGCAAGGAATACATGGATACGCCGGGCGCGAAAGTGTACGCGTCCAACCACGCCAGCTATTTTGATGTCCTGCCGGTGATGATGGGATTGGGCGTGACTTACCGCTTTGTGGCCAAAGGCGAAGTGAACGATATGCCGTTCATCGGGACGTTCCTGAACCAGATGGGGCATTTGTCGTTCAACCGGCATGACGCCGGTTCGCGCTTGAAGCAGGTGGACGAGATGGAAGAGTGCCTGCATCGGGGCGATTCGGTGTTTGTGTTTCCCGAGGGAACGTTTACACCGGAGACTGGCGTGCGGCCGTTTCAGTTGGGCGCGTTTCGCGGGGCGGTGGCTACGGGGGCGCCCGTGATTCCTGTGTCGTTGAAGGGGACGCGGAAGTTCTTGCGCGATGGGACCTACTTGCCGCGGCCGACTAGCGTGACGATTACATTGTCGCCGCCGATTTATCCTTCGCGGGAATTGCGGAGCGACGATTCGCATCATTTGCAGGAGATTGTGAGGTTGCGCGATATGGCGCGGGAGGCGATTGGGCGGCATTCCGGGGAGCCGGTTTTGTAGGGGAAAACCAAAGATAGCGCAGAGGGCGCGGAGAGCGCTGAGTTCGCAGAGAAGAAATCGGAGAGAGATGGAAGCCGGCGTTGGACGCCGGCTTTTTTGTTTTGTTGAGGGACATCAACGGTGAAAAATGGAAGCGTGCTCGGCTGCCTGCTAGCCAAATTGTGCGTTGAGGTCCTTCGCGCATCCTTGTCGGATGCGCTCAGGATGACAAATCGCGGGCGGGGTGCGGTGGAAACTTAGCGAGTCGGTTTTAACCGTAAAAGCGGCAGCAGAGCTGCCGCACTCCAAAGGGGTGTCAGTGGCTCAGCGTGTAGATGACCGTGATGCGGGTGTCTACTTCGATGGGGCGACCGTTGAGGAGGGTGGGGCGATAGCGCCACTCGCGGACTGCGACGAGGGCTGATTGGATGAAGAAGGGATCGCCGGAGATTACCTCCAGCGATTCGATCGTGCCTGTGGTGGAGATGAGGGCGTGAAGTTCCACGCGGCCTTCGCGATGGATTTGGATGGCGAGGGGCGGATACCTGGGCTCAACGCGAGTGATGAGCTGGGCCATTTGTACCATTTCACTGACTTTCAGCCGCTCCTTGATTTCGGGAGTTTTCTCCTCGGGTGGAACCACGGGACGAGATGTGGGCGGAGTATACGCGCCAGTGACACCAGGCGTTTGGGGAAGTCCGAGGATCGGATCACCAACGGCGCCGTCGGGCTCTGGAGAAAGATTTGGATCACGCGCGGGGCTGGTTGATGGCGCGCTCGGCAGCGGGCAGAAATAGCAAGGCGCAGAAGAGTGTCGAGCGGGATCGATTAGGGCGTGATGGTGGTTGCCAATAGGAGCGTAAGGCGGAATTGGGGTCGCGTTTTTTAGCGAGATGCGCTCGCCTTTGCTGAGAAGGGGAAAAAGAACCAGCGCTACAAGAGCGAGGCTTTGCAGGACGATGGAAATGGCGACGGCACGCTGCTTGATGCGGCGCGCGCGCTTTTCGGATTGCGGATCACCTTCGACGAAGCAACTGCTTAGTGAGCCAAAGGCGTCTTCGGACACACGGGATACACGTTGGATTTCGAGAGTCATCACACACCTCCGGAAAATTTCCCGCGAGCCGTGGGATTTTTTGCGGCGCCAGCCTCCGGAGGTTGCGTTCCGGAGACCAGCGCCGCGCTCGCAGGGATGTGAGGTGCGCGCGTCCTCTGTGATGTTTGACACCGGGGAAGGTGTGGAGTGCCCGCGGTGGAAATAATGAGTAAACAAAAAGGCGTTAATAAGAGAAAGTAGGGCTTGACGCAGAGAGCGCTGAGGAGGCGCGTCCTTCGCGAGAGGCGCTCAGGTCAAGCAGAGGTCGCTGAGAAGAGGTTCCCGCGTAAACGACTGAAACTGAGAGGTGATTTTTCGGAAGACCCGGAAAGAGCGTGAGTAATGTGTTTCTACTAGGAAGGAGGGTGCTGAATATTTGGAAGTAAGATTGAAGGTTTAGTTACATCTAATCGATTCCGCGCGGCATCGAATGTTCTGGACGAGGATCACAGGAGGATACCCAATGGAAAGGCATATACCCGAGGTAGTCGGCGTGCGCCGCACGGGCTGGGCAGCTCTGGACCGCGATCCGCAGCAGGACCTGGTGGAATTTACTTGTCCTCATTGCGGCGCGAAAAGCCAGAAGAAAGCCCGGCGCGAGCGGACAGAATACCGGTTCACAGACGGCTTTCTGCAGGATTTGCAGGGTGAAGGCGTGCAGTGCCATTTGTGCAAGCAGTCGTTGCGGATCGTGCCGGTGGTGATGCTGCACGATCAGGATGAGGCGAGGCGGTTTGCAGCGGTGTTTTCGGACGAACCGCTGGTTCATGTGGATTGATCGCGATTCATGGAAAGTGAGAGAGGGCGCCTGTGGTTTGGGCGCCCTTTTTCCGTTTATGCGCAGCGATCGAGGATTTTTAGAAGTGAAGGCCCCGGGTTCAGTCGGGGCCTTGGTTCAAGCTTTGGATTTTGGCCATTTGCTTACACCGCAAAAGCGGCAGCAGAGTTGCCACTCCAAAGTTGCGGCGGCCGGCGTTGAATTAGTAGCGATCATCGCGGTCGCGATGGTGCTCGCGGTATTCGTGACGCAGATGCGCCTGGCGCTCATACGCCTCGTGGCGTTCGTGCTCCCAATGACGCGCGTCACGGCTATAGGGGCCAAAGCGCTCGACGGCTTCGTGATAACGCCATTCCGCGTAGGCGATACGGCGGTTGCAATCGTCCCACTCGTTGGCTTTTGCGGCGGGCGCACCGGCGGCCAGGAAGAAGCCGAGAGCCGCAGTGGCCAGAGCTGTCTTTCCGAGAAACGAACCGAGCTTCATCGAGAGAAGTTCCATAAGATTGCCTCCAGGAGCCTGGCCCGGGCTGGCGATCGGGGTGCATCCTGAGGATTCAAACACGTGTTCGAATGAAAGGTTTTGGTGTCTCGTAATGAAATAAAATACATAAGATACCGGAACACAGGCTGGCCTGTGACTGGCCGGTGAGGTTGACAACAGGGAGAACAGCGATCAGACAACAGAGAACAGGAAACAAAAAGCGCCGGGCGGTTGCCCGGCACTTGAGATTCAATCAAGGATTGGTTTAGTGGCGGTCGTGATCGTGGTCGTCCCAATCGCGATCCGTCCTCCAGCGGTGGCCGTCCTCATCCCACCAGCGATGACCGTGTTCCCAACACCAGGCGCGCGCTTCGGCAAGTTGATGGCGATACTTCGCGGCTTGCGGGCTGTCCCAACCATGATGCTCGGCAGCTTCATGGAGTTTGTGATCAGCGTGGGCGATGCGCTTCTGGCAGTCGTCATCCGCGCGCAACGGAGCGGCGCCTGTGAAGAAGAGTGCAGCGCCTAGCGCAGACGCGGAAAGAACTGCGCGGAATGCCCAGGAGTCAAATTGAAGCTTCATAGTTTCTCCCTTATTGCCACAGCAGGAACTGCCTGCAGCGATGAGTGTGGAAAACGGGCGGGCTACTACATAATGCAAATATGGAACAGTGGAATGCCGCTGGCAATAGAGTAAAGACCTGAGAAAGTCGGTCGAGTCTGATGTTTCTCCACTTTGCTGAAAAGCGCAGTCCGGCGGCTCTCAAAAGAGATTGATCAGTACGCCTGGAGAAATGGATCTACCTGCATGTGGTATTTCTCGAGACCCATGCGGATTTTGTCGAAGGCTTCGTCGACGCTGTCGGCGTATTGGAGATTATCGAAATCTGCCTGACTGATGGTGCCCCAGCGAACCATATTCTTGAGCTTCAGCACTTCGTTCCAATACTTGCGCCCGTAGATAATGATGATGGTGTGTTTAGGCATTTTGCCGGTTTGCGAAAGGGTCATCATCTCCCAAAGTTCGTCGAGCGTGCCGAAGCCGCCCGGAAAGACGATGAGGGCTTTGGCAATTTGGGCGAACCACAATTTGCGCATGAAGAAATAGTGGAAATTGAAACTGAGCTCGGGGCTGATGTAGGGATTCGCGAATTGCTCGTGGGGCAGTTCGATGGATAGGCCGATGGACTTGCCGCCGGCCTCGTAGGCGCCGCGGTTGGCAGCTTCCATGATGCCGGGGCCGCCGCCGGAGCAGATGACAAAGCGGCGTGGCCGCGGACCGAGCGACAGCGCCCAAGTGGTGATCTTGTGAGAGAGTAGACGAGCCTCTTCGTAATACACGGACATTTCGAGAGCGCTTTTGGCTTCACGAAGGTGCAGACGGTGTTTTTTTCGACGGACGTCGCTCCAACGGGAAGTCTTCATTTTTTTCAGGCGGGTGTAGCGAGAGGAGGCTGTTTCGTGAGAGTCGATGCGGGCGGAGCCGAACATCACGATGGTGTCGCCGATCCCTTCCTTCTTAAGTTGCACGAGGGGATAGATGTACTCCGAAATGATGCGGATGGGTCGTGCCGGCGTGCTGGCCAGGAATTCGGAATTTTCGTGAGGAGCTTTCGGGGCGTGCTGGGGCTTGGGGCGATTTCCGTCGGACATGGGAATTTTCTCCAATCAGGGTGCGTTTAGATTGTAGGCAGGCCGAAGGGCGGCGGCAACGCCTTTGGGGTAGTTGGCGTCGAATTGAATACGCGAGGGTGCGGCTGGGCTTTGTCTGGAGAGATCGTTGAACACTACAGAGTCTGGCGGCGATTGCAGATGAAGAGACGCTTGGCAATTTTTGTGGGGTTGCTTGCGATGGCGACGGTTGCACCGCCGCGCGTGTGGGCTCAGGCGCCCGATGGGCCTATGGTCCCTCAGCCAGGTATACCCATCCAGAAGGGGCCGGCGCCAATCAAGATTCGCACCGTGTTGGTGAACACGCCCGTGACGGTGAGGAATGAAAAGGGCGACATGGTGCACGACCTGGAAGAATCTGATTTTCGGATTACGGACAACGGTGCGCTGCAAAAGATCACTCATTTTAATTTAGGCGGAGACCCAATTTCGCTGGTGGTGGTGGTGGAGACGAGTTCGCGGATTGCGCCGATCTTGCCGCAGATTCGCAAGTCGGGAATCCTGATTTCACAGACGGTAACCGGGCCAACGGGAGAGGGCGCTGTCGTGGGATTTGACGATCGGGTGAGTACCCTGCTGGAGTTTACGAGCAGCCCCGATGCGATGGAAAAGGTGATGTCCGGATTGCCTGAAGGAACGGGCGGAACAAAGCTGTTCGATGCGATGTCCAGGGCGGTGGAACTATTAAGCGGGAGGCCGGAAGTATCAGAGACCGAGCTGGGCCACCGGCGAGTGATGCTGGTGATTGCGGAAGCGCACGATTCGGGGAGCGAAGAAAAACTGGGCGAAGTGCTGCGGCGGGCGCAACTGGCGAACATTACGATTTACGCGGTTGGGATTTCGACGACCAAAGCGGATCTGAAGAGGAAGCCGGAGTACACGGGACCATCGCCGATAACTCCGGCGGGAACGTCTGGGATGCCGCCTCCGCCGGGAACGGTGCAGACACCGACAACGGACACGCAAGGAGGGATCGGGCAAGGAGGAAGTCTCTTGGGGCTGGCGGTGTGGGCGGTGACGCATGCGAAGGATCAGGTGACGGCGCATCAACTGGAGATTGCCGCGGCGGCGACCGGCGGGCTGCACGTCTCGACGTGGAAGGACCGGACGATCGAGAAAGTGATTGATGAGATGGGCGGGGAGCTGCATTCGCAATACACGCTTACGTACGCGCCGAGCGGCGTGAACACCGATGGGTATCACGAGATCAGCGTGACGGTGGCGAAAGAGAAAGAGCGCGGATTGAAAGTGCGCGCCCGGCCGGGATATTACCTGGGAGCGCCGGAGAGTTAGAATGGCGCGCAGTAGCGTGACGAGGAGCTCATGTCGGGGCAGAACCGGAATTTCACGATACGGCTGGCGACGACGGCCGATATTTCGGGGCTGCGCGAGTTGATTGACAACTCGGTGCGGGTTTTGCAGCGGGAGGATTATTCCGCGGAGCAATTGGATGCCGCGCTAGGTACGGCGTATGGCGTGGACACGCAATTGATTGCGGATGAAACGTATTACGTTGTGGAGGCGGTTGGCGCTGCGGGCGAAAAGGTATTGACTGCTTGTGGCGGATGGAGCATGCGCAAGACGCTTTACGGCAGTGACCATGGACCGTATCGCGACAACGCGATGCTGGATCCGGCGCGCGACGCAGCGAAAATCAGGGCGTTCTTCGTACACCCGGACTGGACGCGGCGCGGGATCGCCAGCTTGATTCTGAAAACCTGCGAG
>Ga0207046_10346_pt1 | contig 10396 bp, 7 predicted proteins | sample Alteio_BWMinCont_66_FD_153303 | JGI IMG/M metagenome (GOLD analysis project Ga0207046, IMG submission 153303) | Enriched cells from forest soil in Barre Woods Harvard Forest LTER site, Petersham, Massachusetts, United States -... | ecosystem: Environmental > Terrestrial > Soil > Temperate forest >...
AGGTCTCGACGGATTTCCGCCAGATCAGCTCAAGGACTCAACGACAAACATTCAGCAAGATTTCGGTCAGCCTTTGTCGGAGTCGAAGTTGATTGAAGAAAAGATTTCGTTGGCGACGCGAATCTCGTCGGGGCTGGAATCCGTCGCTGACAAGCTGGATGGAAATGATGTCGCTAACTGGTGGGCTCACGTTTTGCACAGATCCGGTGGACCTTCTGAAGATCTGGCCCGAGTTCTGAAAAGCGAGATGCGAAGCGGGCTGCGGAGCACCAATCCACTGGTCCAACTTTCATCCGTCTTCGGACTGGCACGCCTTCATGGTCCAGACATTGCGTCAATCGTGGACGAGGCTTCAGCTACCAATACTGAGTGGTCCACCAACCTGGCACTTGTGGGCTGGCTTCGAAAATTAAGGACCGGATCGACCTCGTATCCAGACCGTACGATGCTGAAATCGATTTAATTTGAACTGATGTGTTAAGCGATCAACTCATATCGGTGTGCTGCTGCCGATTGCTAGTCCTTCGACGCGCGGCTGAAGACAGCTCAGCCTCGGCATCAACATTCGTAGCGTAACAGCGAATCTCGTTTTGTCGCCTCACAAGCTTCCATTGACGCCTGCGATAACAAGGTCTAGTATCCGCGCATTGAAGCGCGCGGGAGTCGGGAAGGCGCAGGAGGATTCGTGTCTGAAGAAAATGGAACGAATGTTTCACCGCGGCCGGGACGGCTGAAGCGCTATCTTCGGCGAACCGTTCTGGCGCTGCTCGTTTTGGTGGTGTAGGCGCGAGCTATGAGGCTATCAAGAACAGCTCGGATGCCCGGCGATTCCCGCAACAAGGCAAGTCGGTTTCGCTTGGGCCGGACTTCGGTAATTTGAAACTGAATATCGATTGCCAGGGACAGGGGAGCCCGACGGTAGTGCTGGATAGTGGGCTTGGCGTTCCGGGAGTGGGTTGGAATCGTGTGCAGGCGGAAGCAGCGAAGTTTATGCGGGTGTGTTGGTACGACCGGGCGGGATATGGCTGGAGCGAGGCGAGCTCAGCACCACGCACGAGCTTGCAAATTGCGAAGGAACTACATGTTCTGCTGGCCGCGGCGGGCGAGAAAGGCCCCTTCGTTTTGGCGGGGCATTCTTTCGGCGGTTATAACGTGCGCGTTTATAACGGGCAGTATCCGGCGGAAGTAGCAGGTATGGTTTTGGTGGACGCTTCGCATGAGGACCAGGGGGACCGCGAGCCGCCTGCACTGCAGGCGATGATGAGGGACTACCAGAAGAGCTTGAAGAGACAGGCAATGTGGGCTCCGCTACTGATTCGCTTGGGCATCACTCGATTCGGCCAGCGAGGCGAGGCGGGGGGGCCCGGAGTCTCCAAAGACTTTGCCAAGGAAATGCAGTATCTGCAGTTGCAGCCGAAATATATCGAGGCGACCACAGGAGAGATGGAGCTATTTTCTCTGGAGAGCGCGAATGAGGTGCGGGCCGCGGGCAACCTTGGCGACAAGCCGCTGATTGTGCTGACCGCAGGCAAGAACGTGGACGCCTCGCAGTTGCCGGCGCAGATTCCCGAGCAGCAGATGGACGATTTTCACAACGTGTGGGTCAACGAACTCCAGGTGAAAGAAACCCATCTCTCGACGCGGGGGAAGCAGATCATCGTCCCGGACAGCGACCACATGATTCCGTTCGAACGGCCGGATGCGATTGTGGATGCGTTGCGAGAGGTTTGCGCTGCTGTAAACGCCGACGGAAAATCGAGCGCGACGGAAAAAGCGAGCGGGGGGTAGTGGGTCAGTTTGAGAGCATGGAGCAAAGGGTTGATGACTCATTCCCAAATCAGCAGCGATGGCAGTGAACCGGGAGCCGCCAGGCGCAAGAATTCGTAGCCGATGCCGGACATACCCTGGTGAAACGAGGCGAGGAAAGGAGCTTTTTTCCAGCCTAACGCGTATTTTCCCTCCTGTCGAGAGCGTCGCAGGACAGAAGACGCCATCTTTTGGGCCGCGTGTAGATGAGCCGGATCGCCGAGCTCTTTGGCCGCAACCACAAGTGCCTCGATGCGCCCCATTGCGCCGCAGCACGCGGTGTCCAGCGCCTGCGTTCCAGCTAGTCGGGTAGCCCGCAATCCGTGGGAAATGTCCTGGCGGACCTGGGGAGTATCGAGAATCGGAAGCGCGGCTAAGCGGCTCAAAGCGATCCCAGACGCCCCGTGACACCAAGCCGCGATATGGCTATACCCCTTCTCCGTAGGCGGGACACGGAAGTCGGGCCAATTGGAAACCTCGGGCAAGAAAACGCTGGTTTCATAAGCTTCCGCCTCCACCGCCGCTTCCCGGAAAGAGCTCTTGCCAGTGGCTTCGTACAACTTAAGCAGCGCATAAGCGATCCCGGCAGCGCCATGCGAAAAACCGGTCAGCATTTCTTCCCCTATCGTTTTCCATGCCCTCAGCCCTTGCCGGCTGGCCGACCGATGCCGCAAGAGATGCTCCCCGCACTGGGCCGCCTTATCGAGGGCCTCTGGAAGCCGGGTCGCCCGATAGAGTGCCAGCAGAGCCAGCGTCGCTCCCGCCGCTCCCGATATCAGGTCGAATGTCCGGTCCGACGTAATCCTCGCGGCGTCGAGCATTTCGGCAAAACGCCGGGCATGGTGGAGCCATTCCTCTTCTCCCAGGAACTCACTCGCACGGACGAGCGCATAGATGACGGAGGATTGACCAGCCGCGGCGCCGATGCCCAGCTCGAAGAGCACCGATGCATACTCCGGCTGCACCGCCTCCCTGACAACCGTTGCCAGGGCGGAGCGCGCTAGGGCGGTCAAATCCGGTTCGTCCACCAGCTTTTGCACTGCCGCCAGGAACAATGCGACGCCGGTAAGGCCGTCGTACAAGCGTGGCGTCATGGGCTCCAACTGCCAGCGCTTCGCCTGGGGGTAATAGGCAAACGTGTTCCAACTAACACCCGCCTGGAATGAGCGTGCGGCTCGACGAATCTGGTGCGCGATGCGGAGCGCTTCTGCCAGAAAATCGTCTGGGCCCGCCTCGTCTTCCCCCGGCACCTCAGAGGCTCTGCCGCCTACCGTTTTCGGCTCGCCTTCTTGCAGCTCGAACGAAGCGCGCAGGAAACCCAATTGGCGCTCCAGGTCTTCCTCGCTCAGGGCTTCGAAACGTCTTTCAACCTGAGAGAACCCGGATTCCCGAAAGAATTGAGGGATTGAGCCACCACCTTCGAGCATCAGACTGTCGCCCTCCGCCGCATATTGGAGTAGGGGGATATCCCCTTGCAGGAGGCTCCGTCGCTCATCTGCCAGGATAGGCCAACTGAAGGGGCGGTCCTCGGTGTACAGCAAGGGGCGAGTGAACAGCTCCAGTTCTATGCTCGCATCCACGCCGTCGCGGAGGCAGCGAGGAGGAAACAACCGCTTCAGCATCGAAGCATATATCGCCGTGTCCCTGAACACGAAACGCAGGCCCGACCAGTTACGGAGAGGACCCTGGGGGCCCAGCAACTCGGCCCGCCGGGCCTGGAGAAAACGATACATCTGCTCGAACCCGGCGGCCATCTGGTCCATGTAGGGGGCCGCCCGCACCTTCTCGCCGTCCAGGATTACGACATTGTGGCTTGGCCGGAGGGAAATCCGTTGCGCCCGCAGTCGCATGGCGTCGGTGTTAATGTTCTCCCAGGTTTTTCTACACCGGTGCGTCAGTTGAACTTCGATTCCGCCCAGCCCGCTGAGGTCGTAACTCTCACCCGAAGGCCGAATCTCCCGGCGCGGGAGCAAGCCTGTGCGGATCACCGAGTCCTCATAGAAAAACCGGACGGCAAGGGAGAGCGGGCCTTCCTCTTCCGGGGGGCCGAAGTACCGGATGCGAGGCTGGAGCAGGGTTTCATGGTCAATGAGGACCGGATGTTCGCCCGCCGCGATGAGGTTCTCCCGATGGCAGTCGCTTCCTTCGAGGGCATAAATCAGGCACAAGAGCATCCCGGCGCGGTAATAGAAGGCCTCGACCTCGCGCTGATCTCGACAGGGACGCGGCTCGACCTCCTCGACCCACCCGTAGGCGCCGCCATCCAGAACCTTAAGCGTTCGGAGAGGTGGCAGGTCGGCGTTCCGGTTGATCCAACCGAGCAAATTCCAAAACGAGGCCTCTGCCGTGATTCCCTTGGCTTTGTAAATTAGCCTGACCCCAGCGGCGAAGTGTACTCGCAGCGCCGTGCGTCCTGCCCGGTGCGGGTCGGACAAGCCGGGGTCCAGCCTGATGACTGGCCCCAGCGGCTGGCCTTGGTGGAAGCGAGCTTCCAGTTCCGCCAGGTCGGCTTCCAAGCGAAGGAGAAACTCCCGCGCCGCATCCACCCACATAGCGAGCCTGATGGCCAGGAATCTCGCCAGCACCGGATATTCCAGAAAGAGTTGGAGTAGTCCCTCCCCCTGGGCGCAACGCAGGAAGGATTCGTAGAGTTCTCGGGAGCTAGTGCCGGCAACCGGTTCCGCAGAGCGGGGGGAAACCTGGTGCGCGGTGCGGAAATCCGTGAATTCGAGATCCAGAGTCTCTCCCGCCATCGTCCCCCAGGAAGCCAACAGGGACCGTTCCCACTGCCGGTGGGCCGCCTCCGTCAACAAGGAATAGGCTGCCCCGGACTCCTTCCGTAGTGTTTCTCGTGCGAGCCGGAGGAAGGGATGAAAAAGCTCCTCAAAGGCGACGGGCTGCTCGCCCCGAATGGCAGCAAAGTCGTTCTTCTTTTCGTCCCAGGATTCTTGGGAGGACTCGATCATGCGCCCTAGCAACCGCCCCCAGGGCGGCAACTCGGGGTTTGCCCGCCGGACTCGCCCCACCAATCCCCGGGCGCGGTGCTGATCCAGCCCGTCCCACTGGAGGCGCTTGGCGAAGACCTTCTCGTCGCCCTTGGCAGAGTTTCTTCGCCATGCGGCCATTCGTTCATCCATTACTTCGGAGTCCTCGGCGCGCGTTTCCGGCAGGAAGTCGTCGCCTAGGCGCTCCTCCAGGAACGCTGATCGTTCCACGATTTCGCGGAGCGGTTCGCTTGAGATGGGCAGTGGATCTTCCATGGGCAGGAACACCTCTTCAAATCCGCCGTATTGACAACAGCTTTGATTTCTTGGGGTACCGCATTCGCGCCTCCCGAAACCTGCATAAGCGCTAAATTAAAACTGTCGGCAGTAGAAAAGGCGTGAAACGGGCGTCATCTTGCCGGCTCCGGCGGTACGTCGCACGCTGGACACGCTGCTGGTGGGGCGGACTCGATGGGGAGGTGCCCCGGAAAAGAGGCCTCAGGCGCCATCTGGTTTTCGTTCTCAAACAGTTGCAGATCAGCGGAGTGTCCCTTCCGCGGAGGTAAATCTGCCCACGGTCTCCGACCAGGGACAGATGTCAACACCTGTGGGTCGCACTGCGGGCACGACTGCTAGGCCCTTCTAAGGTTGCATCTCCGCGACTTACAGCCGGTGTCGTGGGACGGGCCGGATTGTGTAGACGGGTGCAGCCTAATTGAGTTGGATTGCAGCAAGAGTGCCTTTATGCGATTACGTCAGTGCTTGCAATGCAGCAGTCCTTCATTGTGAAGCAGGCAGGCGTTGGGAGAGGACGGCCGCCTGCGACCTTTTCGACGTCGGCCTCCGAAAGCTCGTCCTGAACCTCCGGCGCACTGGGTCTGGGGGACTGGGTCTGCTCAATCGCCTTTTCCTTATCATCTGACATGTTCGCTCCTTTTTCGCGAATCCTGAACTATCTGAACTAGGGAAGTCCGCCTTGTCGTACTGGTCGAGCGCCGAGGCGATCATCTGCTCTTCCCTGTGCTATGAGGCTAAACAAGGCGCCGTTATCATTTTCGTGCTGTAAGACCTGACCCGGCCTCTAACTAAGACAATCGGATTTGCGAACCGAAAGACGACAGCGAAGTTAAAGAATTGCCAAGAATTGCCCATACCGCCGCCCCGGGACTAGTTAGGAGTTCCCCTGTTCCCCTGCAGGGGCCGTCGGCGTCTGTGAAACTCCCGGACTAGGACCAACAGGGGCAAGTTTCGCTAAGCCAGACACAGAATGTCGTGCGGGAAACCGGTCGTGCAAGTCCATAACATCAGAATCGCCAGCTAAACCTTCAAAAATCTCCAATGAGCAACTTCCGGAAGTCTGTGCCGTGCCACGTTCCGACGACCAATTGGATTTGGGTGATCATTCCCAATCTGTGAGCCCGACCCGCCGTCGTTGTTGCCGCTGCGAAGGCAGAACTTGACCATTGGCGAGTGGTCACCGTGGCTCAAAGACAACTTCGCATGGACGGCGACGACAGCGCAGTAGCGCCTCGTACCGCGATTACTGGAAGAGTCGGTACTGGGACTTGTCCCTTATCGCTACCCGCTTCCAACAGGCTGTGAACCAACGAAGCGAAAACCATAAGCCTTTTTTCTGGTGTCGCTTACGGGCAAAACCATTCGTTGCTAGCCTTCTGAATTGTACCGAGGATGGTACCGAAATATCGAAGTTCCGACTCTGCGCGAGCAAAACGTCAAATCTGACTTGCACACATGAGTGTCGGTCTTCTTCGAACCGGACTTCTAGTTGGGTTTGTGTATAATGCTCGCGGTTCTCTCTGGGGAAGCCGAAACGCAGCCGCTCCGTGCAATTCCTTCTTCATCGATGATCGAGAATTTATTTTCAGTGAATCGTCATGCCTGAAATAGCTCGCTCACCAAAGATGTACGACGTTTGTATCATCGGCTCGGGCGCGGCCGGTGGTGCTGCGGCAAAGGTGTTGACGGGCGGAGGACTGACCGTTGCACTACTCGAAGCTGGTCCGCCGCTGAATCCCCCGAGGGATTACAAGGAGCATCTCTGGCCATACGATCTGCCGCATCGAGGCGCGGGTATAGGCGGACAGTTGCGAGGCGAAGAGAACGATGAGTTCATGGCCCCAAACGGCGCTTGGGAAATAGAGGGCGAACCCTACGTATCCGCGCCGGGCTCGAAGTTCCGCTGGTTCAGATCACGTATCGTGGGCGGCCGGACGAATCATTGGGGCAGAGTCGCGTTGCGCTTCTCGCCTATGGATTTCAGGCCGCGCTCGATTGACGGAGTCGGAGACGACTGGCCCCTAAGCTACGGGGAGCTTGCTCCGTACTACGACAAAGTTGAATCGTACATAGGAGTCTTCGGCTCCAACGAAAATATCGCCAGCTCACCGAACGGCATCTTCCAGCCTCCTCCTAAGCCGCGCTGCACCGAGACGCTACTCAAGAAAGCGTGCAGCAGAGTTAACATCCCGTGTATTCCCGCGCGAATGGCCATCATCACCAAACCGTTGAATGGCCGCGCAGCATGCCACTACTGCGGTCAATGCACTCGCGGATGCAAGGGCGCCTCGAGCTTCAGCTCCAGTCAAGTACTGATTCCACCGGCGCAAGCCACGGGCCGCCTCACACTCATCACCAACGCAATGGCCCGAGAAATTGTGCTGGGCAAGGATGGCAAGGCGAAAGCGGTCTCGTATATCGACCGTGCGACTCGCGAGGAAAAGCGAATAGATGCGCGGACCTTCGTGGTTGCGACGAGTACCTGCGAATCCGCACGCTTGCTGCTAAATTCGCGTTCTACGTTATTCCCCAATGGACTGGCCAATTCTTCGGGAATGGTTGGCCGAAACCTGATGGACAGTGTTGGCAGCTTTGGAACCGGCTACTTCCCTCAGCTCGAAAGAGTGCCTCCGCACAATCACGATGGCGCTGGAGGGAATTTCCCCCACGTCTACGTGCCTTGGTGGAAATTCGATCGCAAGAACGATTTCCTCCGTGGCTATCACATCGAGCCTGGCGGCGGACGGTTCATGCCAGTGGTCGGGGACTTTGATGAGGTCTGTGACCGCTTCGAAGGTTACGGCAACCCACTGAAGCAAAATTGCAAGCGCTTCTATGGAACGACGATTGGCATGGAAGGCCTCGGAGAGATGATTCCGAACGAAAACACTTTTTGCGAACTGGACCCGAGCGCGGTCGATGAGTGGGGCATTCCGGTATTGCGGTTTCACTGGAAAGTCGGAGAGAACGAAATCAAGATGGTGAAGGATATGCAGGACACGTTTCGGTCAATTGTAGAAGCGGGCGGCGGAAAGTACTTAACCGAGAGCGGTCCGGACGGTCCTAATCCATACGGGATTTACGATGGCGGGGTTGCCATCCACGAATCGGGTACAGTGCGGATGGGAAATGATCCCAAGACGTCCGCCCTGAATAAGTACAACCAAGCCCACGATGTGAAGAATTTGTTCGTAACTGACGCCGCGGCCTTTGTGACCAGCCCAGACAAAAATCCCACGCTAACTATCTTGGCGCTTTCCTGGCGGGCTTCAGAATTTCTACTGGACGAAGCCAAGAAGGGGAATTTATAGGTGAGGAGGAGAATTTGGCCGGAAACTTGATTTTACGGCGCCACGTATTGAAGTCGCTCGGCATCGGCTTGGCGGCAGGTTCCGCCGCGCGAATTATTCCTCTGCAAGCGGCGGAGTACGCGCACAAAATGGTTCGAGCTGAGAAAACGCCCAAGAGCTCCTATCAGCCGAAGTTTTTCACTCCTCATCAATACAAAACGCTACTGGCGCTGTGCGCGGCGATCATTCCTTCCGACACGCAGTCAGGAGGCGCCCTCGAAGCAGGCGCGCCGGAGTTCATCGATCTGCTGACCAGCGAAAATCATGATTTTCAACTCAAGCTCGGCGGCGGGATGATGTGGCTCGACTCCGAGTGCACCGATCGGTTTGGCATGGCGTATGTCTATTGCCGGACGGATCAGCAGAAGCAAGTACTCGATCTAATTGCCTATCGAAAGAACGTGGCGAGCGTTCCAGGCTTGAGCCCTGGAATCGAGTTCTTCTCTTTTTTGCGCAAGTTTGTGGCCGACGGCTTTTTCACCAGCGAAGTCGGAATCAAGTACCTCGAATATATTGGAAACAGGTCTCTGACCGAGTTCCCAGGATGCCCGGAAGTGAGGGAAGCATAGGCAGGTCACACCTAACCTGACCGTGTCAAACTATTGTGGGGTTGACATTTTACCCAAACGCGGGGCATACTCGGGTAAAATGTCAACCCAAGACGCACGAAAACGATTGGAATTGCTGCAGGGCACACCGGACCTTGTGATCCTCCGCACGCTGATTTTTGGATCGCAACACGGACAAGGGATCGCGCGCGCCATCCAGGATACGTCGGGCAAAGAGCAGCTCGTCGAGCACATGGCCCTTTGTCCCGCGCTCCAGCGCCCGGAAGACGCCGGCCGCAAACGACTCGTCCAAGAAACCAATGAGTGGAAGCGCTTGACAGGGGCCATCGTGCGAGTTCTCGGGCCGGAGGGCGCGGAAGGCTAATGCCATGTTCGGACGAAAACGCAAACTCGGCGACTTTACCTCCGAAATTGAAGCCCATGTACAGCTCGAGGTAGCGCGCTTGCGGGAGCTGGGGCTGAGCGAAGAGGAGGCTCGGGCCGACGCTCGCCGCTCCTTCGGCAACCTCATGCAAGCCGAAGAGCGCTTCTACGAATCCGGCCGCTCGCTCTGGTGGGATCATTTCTGGCAGGACATTCGCTTCGCAGTGCGCATGCTGCGCAAGTCTCCCGGCTTCACGGCCATCGCCATCTTGACGATTGCGTTGGGCATCGGGGCCACGACAGCGATTTTCAGCGTCGTTGACGCCACATTGTTGCATCCCTTGCCGTACTCACAGCCGGAGCAACTCGTCAGCATTGAGGATGATATTCCTGGCGCGGGCGCCCGGGATGTGGGGTTGAATGAGCCGGAGTGGCAGGACCTCCAACACTCCGGCATATTCCAGTACGTTTCGCCGACATGGTACGACGAAAATAATCTTACGGGTGCGTCTCAACCTGCGACCGCGCACTTGTTCATCGTCGCACCAAATTATTTTGCGCTTCTGGGCGCGAGGCCCCAACTGGGCCGGACTTTCAATCCTGAAGATCACTCGCCAGGTATGATGCAGGAAGTTCTCATCAGCGACGGTCTCTGGAAGCGCTTGTTCGGGGGTGACCCCAATATATTGGGTAGGAGTATACGGCTCGACACTGACTTGTATCGGATCGCCGGCGTCATGCCAGCGAGTTTTCACGCTCCGGGGGGAACGACCGCAGAAAGGAACGTCGACATCTGGGCCGCAACGAGTTTTTACGGTGCGCCCATGCTTGATAACCCACCCCGCAATAGGCGCAATATTCCGGCAGCGATCGCCCGCCTTAAACCTGGATTGACCATTGTCGAGGCGCAGAGTCGGGTAGACGCGCTTGTCGCAGCTTTGCAGAAACAATTCCCGGGAGATTATCCGTTGCAGCTAGGGTGGGCGGTGCGATTGGTGCCGCTCAAGGAGACTGTTGTTGGAGATAT
>Ga0207046_10355_pt1 | contig 10395 bp, 6 predicted proteins | sample Alteio_BWMinCont_66_FD_153303 | JGI IMG/M metagenome (GOLD analysis project Ga0207046, IMG submission 153303) | Enriched cells from forest soil in Barre Woods Harvard Forest LTER site, Petersham, Massachusetts, United States -... | ecosystem: Environmental > Terrestrial > Soil > Temperate forest >...
TCTCTTTTCCAAACTTGCTTACTTACTTTTCAACGAAAGAGAACGAAAAAACGGATATCTCTAAAATTGTTGCTTTGGCAGATGCAGAAGATAAACTTACAGATGCAGATACTTTAAAGCCCTCAATAGATTCAGTTGCAAAAAAAGAAATTAGCTACACAGAGGTAAACGACCCGGCTATTAAACTGATTACAAGCATTCAGTATAAAGACTCTTCAAAAACGGCGCTATATAATTTTTTTGAATCATTGGCCGCTGTTCAGTCAGATAATAAAAGCATACGCATATTGCATTATGGAGACTCGCAAATTGAAGGAGATAGAATTACAGATTATTTACGTCAAAAGTTGCAAACTCATTTTGGAGGAAAAGGCTGTGGATTTATTGCGGCCATGCCTGTTACTGAAAGTGTTGGTTTAAGACAAAGTTGGAGTGATACATGGGACAGGTACTCTATTTTTACATCTAAAGACTCGAGAGTGCCACATAGCAATTATGGTGTGGCTGCTGGCTTTTGCAGATATTGTAATTACAATGATACGCTTGCGGTAAAAAACGCTTGGTTTAAAGTACGTGTAACAAAAAATGCAGGAAACCTAGTCGCATCTTTTAATAAAGTAAAATTATTTTATGCCAGTACACGCAAAAAAACGCAAATACAATTTCTTGAAAATGATGCGCTGAAAACTACGGATACAATGGTTACAAGAGGAAATTTCAACGTAAAACAATTTGATTTGACTCAAGTACCAAATACATTTGAAATTAAATTTCAGGGAAAAGACAGCCCCGATATTTTTGGCTTATCTTTAGAGGGAGATGGTGGTGTAATGATTGATAATTTTGGTTTGAGAGGTAGTTCAGGAACCTTTTTTAACCAAATGAATTTGCAACATCTAAAATTATTTTACGATTACCTGAATACGAAATTTATTATTCTGCAGTTTGGAGGTAACACCTTGCCAAATATTAAGGATGAAACTATGGCAAAAAACTTTGGGGAATTTTTGCGCGCGCAAATTATCTCTATTAGAAAAATTGCACCGAGTGTGAGTATATTAGTTATTGGCCCGTCAGACATGAGTACAAAAGAAGGAGATGAATATGTTACTTATCCTTTACTGGAAAATGTAAGGGATGCTATACGCTTAGCAGCTTTTCAAACCAATTGTGCTTTTTTTGATATGTACGATTGCATGGGCGGCCGAAATAGTATGGTTAGTTGGGTAGATCAAGGCATAGCAGCTACCGACTATATACACTTTTCTCCGGTTGGTGCTCGCAAAATTGCTGTACTTTTATACAGTGCTTTAATGAACGATTACAATAATTTTATTCAGAAAAAAAACGGTAAAAATTTATGATTAAGAAGTGCTTGTTATTACTATTTTTTTCTGCCTCTACTTTTTTATTTTCTCAAACAGAAGTAACTAAATACCCATTTATAAATTATACTGCTAATAAAATAGTTTTTGTAAAAGATAGTAGCTCTATGCTTTCTTTTTATAAAAAACTGAATGCCTTTATGAATGGAAAAGAAAATGAAATTAGAATTGTGCAAATTGGAGGGAGTCATATACAAGGTGGTATGTGGGGAGATGAACTGATTACAAACTTCCAAAACTTAAAACAAACCAAGGGTGGTGGTTTTTTTGCTTTTCCGTTTAAGATTATAAAAACAAATTCCCCGCCTTATTTTACCAGTTTTTCTAATGGCAAATGGAAGAGTTGTCGTACTGCGGTGGTAAAAAATTCTTGCCCAAATGTAGGAATGGCTCAAATAACTGCCACTACAAATGATAGCGCAAATCATTTTGGAATGAAAATCCTTGAAAACCTGCATCATAAAAACTTTAACTCTATAAGAGTATATCATAACTTTAATAAAAGTTTTTTCTTTACTATAAAAGAACATGTAGAGTTTAAACGAAAAGATTTTGAAGAGAAGGGATACTCTCAGTTTATATTAGAAACACCTGTAGATTCTATAACCTTTATAATGGTAAGAAAAGACACCGTTCAAAGAGATTTTGTGCTTTATGGTTTTGATGTGCGAAATGTAGCTGAACCGGGTTTTTACTATGCGGCTTTAGGGGCTAATGGGGCATCTACGCAATCTGTTTTGCGTTGCCAACTATTTGCACAACAATTAAAAACATTGCAACCGGATTTGGTTATCCTTTCTTTAGGTGTAAACGACGTGCAAGGCAAAACCTTTTCTTCCGAAGATTATATAACTCATTATGATTCTATTGTATCCATTATCAGGCAGGCATCTTCAACTTGTGCGATTTTATTTAACACCATTACCGATAATTATGTGCGTAAAAAAACACCCAACAAAAAAAGCGCAACTGTAGAAGAATGCATTTATAAGCTTACCGAAAAATACAATGCAGCCCTTTGGGATATATTTGCTGTAATGGGCGGCTATAAAAGTATTTTTAAATGGCAACAAGCTGGTTTGGCAAAGAAAGACAAAGTGCATTTTACCGCAAAGGGATACCATATTTTTGGTGATATGATGTTTGAAGCCATTATGCGCAGCTATTCTAATAGCTTTAAGAATTAACACTTTTAACACTCCAATTAACTTCATTTGTGAGGATTTTACGGGTAAATTTTACACAATTTACAATGTGTAAAATCTTCTTTTAAAAGAAATTTAACCGTGTATATTTGCGTAAAATAATTTAAACTTAAATCATGAAAAAAATAATCATACTATTTGTAACAACTGCACTTATAAGTATAGCTACTATATCAAAAGCTCAAGATGAACAATGTTTTAAAAAAGGCACAAGCGCTATAAATTTAGGTGTAGGCTTTGGTAACACAATTGCTTATGGAACGGGATTATATGGGTATGGTAATGGTATTTCAATAAGTCCTGCATTTACTGCCAGTTATGAGTATGGCATTATACACCTTGGCATAGGCACTATTGGTGCAGGTTTACAGTTTGGGTATCAAGGCTCTCATTACAACTATACGGATGGGGTAAATTTATATAAAGAAAGATGGACGACTTTGGCTTTTGGCCCAAGAGCAACTTACCACTTTGATTTTTTAAACAAGAAAAAATTTGATGTGTATCCTATTATTCAGGTAAATATTTATAGCTCTTTATATTCTGATAATGGACCTGCCGGAGGCACATATTTAAATCCAAACACCAGTAGTGTTTCTGTTCGCCCAAGTGTTTTAGTAGCTGCCAGATATTTCTTTACTCCAAACATTGGTGTTTATTCAGAGTTGGGATATGATATTTCTATCATAAAAGCTGGGTTATCTATAAAGTTTGGCGGTAGCTAAAATTGCGTATAAATAAATTTTAAAAACCATGTAGTATATACTACATGGTTTTTTTATTTTTCGTCAGTAAAATATTTTCGTTGTTTTTCTTTTGAAAACTTCTCGACGTTATAATCATTAGATTTATTTTTTGGAATAGATAAACTGTTCCATTCTGTTTGCTTTAGTAATTTAGCCGCATATACAATTTGCCCCACATGATAAGGATAATGGGCCAACTGCCTATTTATGGCTTCCATAACTGTATGCCCTTCATTGCGTATATAAATAATGCGTTGCAAATCTTCAGCTTTTAACGAAGCAAGCGTATCTGAAAAAACTTTCCATCCTTGTTCCCAAAGTCTTAGTAATTGTTCTTTATCTGTAATGTTGTTTTCAAACTCATCATCGCGCTTACGCCAAGGCTTTTCTCCATCTGTAGCTAAAAAGTTTGTCCACCTAGAAATCATATTTCCTGCCATATGTTTAATAATAACAGCAATGCTGTTTGAATTTTCATTTGGTTGAATAAACAACTGCTTTGGTTCAAGTTGCTGAATAGATTGGTCGGCTAGTTTTTTATAGTATAAAAACTGTTTGGTTACACTTTCTAAATAGTTTGTTTGATTATTGTCTGACATGTTTTTAAATTTAATTAGTTTATGCTGTTTTAATTTTTACCGACGTCATAGATAGAGAACCCATCATGGTTTTATCATTAAAAAAACTGATGGCTTCTTTTTCTTCTTTTAGGCCAATTACATAAAGCAAAGGTAAATAATGTTCGGGTGTTGGTATGGCTAATGCTGCTGCTTTTCCAAGTGCAGAATAATTTATTAACTCCTTATGATTATTAGTTTCAATTAAGCGTTTAAAAGTTGTATTCATTTCCTCTGCCCAATCATAACCCCCATTGGGGTTTTGCCAATTTACCATACCTAAATTATGTACCATGTTTCCGCTTCCAACAATAAGCACACCCTTGTTTCTTAACGATGATAATTCTTTGGCTAAATCATAATGATATTGCGGAGGTTTGGTATAATCTAAACTAAATTCAAGTACGGGCACATCTGCATTTGGATACATCTGTTTTATCACACTCCAACATCCATGATCTAAACCCCAGCTATCATCTAATTGTACATTGATGGTTTTTACATCGTCTTTTATTTGTTTGGCTAAGGTTGGATTACCGTTTGCGGGATATTGTACATCAAATAATTCTTGAGGAAACCCACCAAAATCATGAATGGTTTTTGGCTTTTGCATAGCAGTTACAAATGTGCCGCGCGTTTCCCAATGAGCCGAAATACATAAAATGGCTTGGGGCTTTGGTAATTCGGCACTTACAGTTTTCCATTTTTTGCTATACTCATTATCCTCTATAGCATTCATTGGGTTTCCGTGTCCAACAAATAACAGGGGCATTTTACCTTGGTGTGGAGTAAATGTATTTGATAGATTTTTTAAATCGGTTAAATTATTCATGGTTAATAAAGTAAGTAAGGAGTTTTTGACAAACGCTCTACGTTGCATTACTGTTGCAATTAAGTACAATAAAGTTACACAGAAAAACTAAATTTAGGTAGCTGATTGTATTTGTTTAACAAGATTAGTTTTGTCAACCAATTCTGCTGCAGTTACCACTGCACTTATTGTTACGCCTAAAACCCCATGAAAATTAATGTTTTGACCGGTTAATAATAAATTTGGCACTTTTGTTCGAGGCGAAATAAATGTTCTTAAAGGGTCTTTATAGTCCTTTGCAATCCCATATAGGTTGCCATCTTTACTGCCAATATAATCTCGGTAAGTTAACGGAGTTGAGGTGTGTTGGCTAACAATGTTTTTTCTAATTCCAGGAAAACTATGCTCTATAGCATCTAACAATTTTTCTGTTTTTCTGTTTTTAAAATCTTCATAATCATCCCCTCTTTTTTCAACGTGATTTGGCGTGATATTTTTAGTGTTTACCCATTGCTGACATTCATCGTAACGCATATAGCCCATTACAATTAAACTATCCGCATGGTCGGGAGACTTTGAAGATGCTTGAGAGAACATAGCATATCCTTTAGGCCAGGTTTCATCCGTGTAGTTTATAGCATCCCACGCATCATTTCCAAAATTGTGATATACGTTATAATTAAAATATTTTAAAGTGCCTGGTTTTAAAACCAAATACACAATAAATACGGAAGTAGTGGTTTCTAAATTATTTATGCGATTTCTGTATGCGGGGCGTAAATGTTTAGTATCAACCATTTCTAAGGCTTTTGATAAATCTGTATTACAGATAAAACTTTTACCCTCAATAATTCTGCCATCTGTAAGTTCTACTTCTTTTATTTCATCACCTAAAAAATTAAACTTTTTTGCTTCGCTGTAATTGAGGATGGTGCCCCCCATGCTTTTAATAGAATCACCCAGGTGTTTAGCAATTTGCCCGCTACCATCAACACAACGCCAGGCACTTTCTATATATGAGTTTAGAACAAGGGCGTGCACATACAAAGGTGTTTTGTTTGCCTCACCGGCATACAGCGGATTTGTGGCACCCAAAATATTTTGTAATTTTTTATTTGAAGTAACCGTTTCTAAATAAGCTTTTGTATCTGTTTGCAAAAAATCGGCATGCGTAACATCCTTTATCTCATTACTAACCCTATATAATGGAAAATGGTTGCAAATTTCTTCCATTTTTTTCACATACCGGATAAGATTCTCTCGTTCTTGCGGAAAATGTTGGGCAAGCTGTTCAACAAAATTTTCGTGCCCTTGAGCGTGCTTATAGACAATCGGATCTCCTTTAAAACTTACATGGTCGTACCCATCTAAATCTAATTGCTTTAATTTTAGCTTATCCATTAAACCAAAATATTTAAAGTATTGGTTTAAGTTTTGCCCTTCAGCTAAGCCGCCAACATAATGTACACCGGTATCAAAAATAGATTTGCTTCTCGAAAATATTTGCAGATTTCCCCCTATTTGCCTGTTTTTTTCTAATAAACAAACATTGTATCCTTCTTTACTAAGTATGTAGGCGCTGCATAACCCTCCTAATCCGCTGCCTATAATAACCACATCGTATTTATTGCTCATTGTTGTTGTTGTTTGTAATAACAAATATATTATTTGATGTGATAGAGCTGTCACTTATTTTTTGATAGCTTAATCCCGGAAAATTCTTTAAAATATCTATTATCAAAGATGAAGAAAAAAAGTGAAGTTTACCTTGTGTTGTTTTATTAAAACCAAATTTAGTAGAAAAAAACTCAGTTAGTTTTGTAAAACGATGTTGCTTTTGCATGCTTGCGTCGGCATCTCGAATTATTAAAACACCATTAGGGTTTAACTGTTTAATACAGGTTTCAACTAACTGAATTTGTTTTTCGGTTGAAAAATAGTGTAACACATCGTTTATGATAAAGGCATCTGCTTTTTCAAAATTATACGTAGTTACATCGGCGCAAACAAAATTTAGTTTCTCTGATTTTGATAAACAGTTTTGGGCTATTTGTATTTTTTCATCATCATAATCTATTCCTAAAATTTCTCGTTGTTTGCTCATTAAGCCTAACATAATAGTTAGAAACCCGTATCCACAACCAATGTCTACAATTTTTCCTTTTTTAGGAAGCAAGTCTTCAAACTGCTGGTAATTGTTTTCTAATTTTGTTTTTATACGGCAGTACCATTCTAATACGGGGCCTTTGTAAATATAATTTCTAATTAATTCGGCTCTATAAAACCTGGTAGTTTCTACTTCTTGTTTAATTATCTGAAACTCTTTGCGCATTATGGCACAAACATTTTTGGCAGCATCTTGATAACCATTTTTCACTAAATCATCCGTAGCTTTTATACGGGGCAGAATTTTCAATGTAAGCGTGCTCTCTCTATAGTAAAAATCATTTTTAGGTAAACAATAATCGGCGCCATGCAACACGATAGGAATTATATCGGCTTGCAATTTTTCTGCTAAAAGAAATGCGCCCTTATGAAATCGTAAAATGTTGCCTGTGGTTGAGCGCGTACCTTCGGGAAAAATAAGTACTGAATAACCTTCGTTCATTTTTTCGGTTACTTTATCTATCGATTGCTCATAACCTAAATTAGCCGGATAAAAATCCGCCAACTTCACAATTTTTCCAAACAGAAAAGAGTTCCACGCAAACTTATTGGTAAACAAATTCATTTTAGGATATAAGGTTGGCAATAAAGCCAAATCTATATATGACTGATGATTGCAAACTATAATGGCTGGTTTTTTGAAATCTTCGTTATGATTATTAATAATGCGTTTTTTTACGTTAGCAAAAAAGTAAATAATAAACTTACACATATTCATAAAGAGTTTGTGAAAAGCTAATCTTCTTTTAGCTTTATTACCTGGGTACATAGCAAAAATAAGTGAACCGCCCCACCTTACAACAAAACTACCGAAGAAGAAAATGGTGAACCCAAGCCAAATTAAAAAGAAATTTTTGGCGGTTACAGGAGGTAAATTTCTTTTTATGCGATTAAGTATAAGTGCATTATACAACATGGGTTGCACAATAAATGAAATAAATACAACTGCCACCATGCCAATTATCGTAATGGCTGCAATTGATTTAAGTGCAGGATGTTTAGAAAACAGTAGAACGCCAAAACCTATGGTAGTTATTATGGCGGATAGGAAAATAGAAGATTTATAGGAGTCTAAATTTTTGCGTCTGTATTTATATTCATGACTTAAACCGTCCATGATGAAAATACTGTAATCATCTCCCAAACCAAATATAAAAGTTGAAATTATAATGTTTATGATATTAAACTTTAAACCTAGTATACCCATTATACCGAGTATCCAAATCCAAGTGATGAACATGGGTAAAAAATTTATAAGGGCAAGCTCAATTCTACCATGTGATAACAGCATAAACCCAAAAACCAATAAACCTGTTATTATTAGTATAGTATTAAAGTCAGAGCTAATAACCTCTACATACTTGGTAGTTAAATATTGTCTATCAAACACAAGTGTATGAGGGGCTTCAGCAAAAGCATCATACACTTTTAATTTTATTTCTTCAGGAACTTTTAATAGAGAAATGATTGCAGTCTTATCGTGTTTTTCAGTTATCCAATCATCTACTAAACTTCTAAGGGTATCATTTTGTATAAGATCTACAGGCGCAAATTTTTTATCTATTAAATCATAAAAATCTATGAACGCATTTTCTTTAAATTTTAATTCGATTCCATATAGAGTAAGATACTTTTTAGCTGAATCTTTATGAGTAGACCAAAAAGTATTCCATTTATCAATTCTGATTTTTTGCAAAGAATCTGAAACCAATAAACTTGTAACCGAAGAGTATTTTGCAACAACCCCGTCTTCTTTTAATTCCCAAAGCTTTGTGGTAGCTTGTTCGTGGGCTTTTAAAGCTTCGTTAGCATTAGCACCATTTGAGATGACATAAACAGAACGTAGAGAAAATTTATTGAGAGCATTTAAATGTTGTTCAGCTAAAACTAATTTTTCAGGTTGATAGTTAACCTTCATCATATCACTCTCGAAACTTACGTTGCGAGCAGTATAGGAAAATAATATAGTAAGTAAACCAAAAACAACTAATACAAATTTGTTTTTATGAAGTTGGTAGGAAATAATTTTTTCCATCCAAACAGACTTACTTTCTGTAGAAACCTGTTCTTGTTTTTTATCTTTTTTTAGAAGGTGTGGTAATACAATAATAGAAAACAACACGGCGCCAATTAAACTGCATCCGGCAAATAAACCAAAATCGTGCATGGCCTCAGATTTTGCAAATTGTAAAGCTAAAAAGGCAGCTACCGTTGTTGTGCAACCCAACAACATAGGTGCGGTTAAATCTTTTAAAACACGCTCAACCGATTGTTCGTGTTTAAAATGTGCGAAAAAATGCAACGAATAATTAATAGCAATTCCTAAGACGATAGAGCCTGCGCCTAAAGCGATAGCTGATACCTCGCCTTTTAATAGATAAATTAATGCCAACGAGAAAATGGCTCCGAATGCCACGGGTAGCAGTATGAAAATCATTATAAGAACTCGCCTGAAGTATAAAATTAAAATTAATGCAATAAGAGAAAGAGCAAGTATAGAGGTTAGTATGGAGTCTTTTTTTATTTGCTCAGAGTTTGCTAAAGAAACCGCTGCTGTACCAAAATATTCAATCTTTACCTGATTTCTGTTTTCTAAAACAGGAATAACACTATCTAAAAAAGTAAGAAATATTTTATTAGCAGCATACTCGTTAGAAGCAACCGATGGCGTAATTAAAAAAAGAAGGTTTTTATTATTCTTAGTAAATATGTAACCTTCATTTAAATCGAAGTTTTCATCATATTGTAAACCCTTCAGCTTCTTTAAAGCCAAAGGCACTATGTTAAGGGGATCTTTTTTAATGAACTTACCGAAAACCATTCCTGTTGGTGATAATAGGGTTTTGTAATCGTTTTGCAGGACTTGTTTTATAGAATCTTTTTGTAAATTTTTTTCAATTTGCTGATAATCTTTCTCCTCTAAAAAAGCAGGCAAATGATTGTAAAATATTTGATATAGGTTGGCCACATTATCGTCGGCGATTTTGTATTTTATTTCTTTTATGTAACTAGTTCCAAATTTTTTAAGCAAGGTATCTGCAAGAGCATCGGCTGTTGCTTTTATACTTTCTGGGTTTACAATAGTTGTGTCAGCATTATAAATGTTTACTACCAGTTTATCTTTAATTTTTAAACTATTTAATATATCGTTTATGTTGTTTACTTTTTTATTTTTAGGGATAAAACGAGTAATATCTTCTTCAATTTTAATTTTAGAAGCGAAGTAACTTACAACACCAACACATACCAAAACAGTTGCCACCAATAAAAAAAGGCGTTTAGCAAAAAACTGGTATATACGATACAAGAACATAATTTATTGAATAAAATCTTGAAGGTTTTTTTTCTTATTTCTTATAAGGGTTAATGTAACATAGGTTATTAGCCCTGCTAGTAAAGCAAGTAGCACAGCAAGGCAGCAGGAGCCGATTAAAAATATAAATGCATCTGTTTCAACATTTTTAG
>Ga0207046_10356_pt1 | contig 10349 bp, 8 predicted proteins | sample Alteio_BWMinCont_66_FD_153303 | JGI IMG/M metagenome (GOLD analysis project Ga0207046, IMG submission 153303) | Enriched cells from forest soil in Barre Woods Harvard Forest LTER site, Petersham, Massachusetts, United States -... | ecosystem: Environmental > Terrestrial > Soil > Temperate forest >...
GCGGGGCCTGCGCGCGTCCTTTTCAAACACGCGGTTCGGGGCGGGCTGCTGCCGGTGGTTTCGTATCTTGCCCCGGCGATCGCGGGTTTGTTGACGGGATCGTTTGTTGTCGAGACTATTTTTGGGATTCCGGGTTTGGGGCGGTATTTTGTGACGGCGGCGTTTAACCGGGATTATTTTATGATCATGGGTTCGGTGCTTTTTTACGCAGTATTTGTCGTGGCGTTAAACCTCGTGGCGGACGTTGTGCTGGTCTGGATGAACCCGAGGTTGAGGCTGGAGTAAGAATCTGCCCTCTACGCCGCAAATACGCTCCGTAACGAACTTCAAATGGAGATCAATTTTCTCTTGCGCTGTCCGTGTTGGTGTGGTATTATTTTAACCACAAAAACAAATCAAGACTATGTTTGGTGAATTCATAAAGCAAATCCGGGAACGTCAGCGCTTGGGACTACGCGAATTCTGTTTGGAGAGCGGCTATGACCCCAGTAACTGGAGCAAGATAGAACGCGAACTTCTGCCTCCTCCGCGCGATGAAGACACGCTTCGCTCGTGGGCGAAGCAACTGGGGCTTAAACAGGGTTCGGATGACTGGCTCAAATTCTTCGATTATGCAGCGGTGGATTCCGGGCGAATTCCGGATTACGTCCTTAAAGACGAAAAACTTGTGGCCCAACTACCCGTTTTCTTCCGCACAATCTCGGGCCAGAAACCGTCGCGCGAAGATTTGGAAAAACTCGTCGAGCTAATCCGAAGCGTCAACCGTCCTTGAACGACCCGAGCAAATTTAAGGCGCCCTACAATCCCAAGGAGCGTATCTGGCAGGAAGCCGACCGATTGCGGGTGGCGCATCCGGCGGGTCGCGAACTGCCTGTAAAGATCCTCGACTTGGCCGAATTCGACTTGCATCTCGACCTGGTGCCAGTCAACGGCTTGCGCGAGCAACTGGATATTGACGCGCTGCTCATGGGTGATTTGAAATCAATTCTTCTGGATAAACGCGCCTTCATGAGTCCACGGCTCGAATACCGGTTGCGCTTTTCCGTTGCCCACGAAATCGGCCATCTTGTTTTGCACCGCGACATCTACGCTGGTTTGCGACATGCCACCGCCGCCGAATGGTTCGACTACATCTCCGCAATTCCCGAAGTGGAATACGGCTGGGTGGAATGGCAGGCGTATGAATTTGCCGGACGCCTGCTTGTCCCGCCCGCACCGCTGCGTGAAGCTTTTCGAGGCGCTCTTCAAACTGCGGAAACCGCCGGTTACGCCGACTGGCTGGCTGCCGACGAAGCCGCGCTGGATTACATCGCCACACGCATCGCGCCAAAATTTGGCGTCTCGGCAGAAGTGATCGCCAAACGGTTGCGGGTCGAAAAACTTTGGCCTCCAACGACAGGTTAATATATGGAGTTGAAAAGTTCGGGTGTCTTAATTTACTGAGTTGTCAATATTAAATGATGACGGTTGATCAGAATTCGGATTTATTGCCGCATATCGAAATCTATACGGATGGCGGCTGCGAGCCTAATCCCGGCCCGGGCGGTTATGGGACGGTTTTATTGCATCCCAAAAAACGGGCCGAGGCGAGCGGAGGCTTTCGATTGACCACTAATAATCGAATGGAGATATATGCGGCAATTAAAGGGCTTGAATTGTTGAACCGGCCTTGCAAGGTCACGGTTCACAGCGACTCTCAATATTTGGTGAAGGCGATGACGGAAGGGTGGGTAGCGAGGTGGAAAAAGAAGGGATGGCGGCGCACGAACAAAGAACGTCCTGAAAATGTTGATTTTTGGCAGAAGCTCGAGGAGTTGTGCCAGAGACATCAGGTGGAATTCCGCTGGCTCAAAGGGCATGCAGGGAATATCGAGAATGAACGATGCGATCAGCTCTCAATGACCGCGCTGCGTCAGCCCAACCTTCCTGCAGATGATGGTTACGAAAACAAATCTGAAAGCGACGGCGGTCGGCCCGCGATGCAAGAAGGCGAAAGCTGTCGTAAATGTTCAACGCCGGTTATCAAACGACAGGGCCGCAGAAAACCGGGCCATGATTACTATTACGAGTACCATTTATTTTGCCCCAACTGTCAGACCCATTATCACATTGAAGAAGCCAAGCGGTTTGTTGAGCAGCCCCAGTCGCTTTTTTAGCGAGCTCTCCCTCCACGCGAGATTGATCGAAAGGGGAAAAGGATACTCGCGCAGAGGTCAGCAGAGGCCGCAGAGGAAAAAGTTATTGACGCATTCGCCCAGATCGAAGGGTGGCCAATTTTTCAGGCCGGGCATCCAACCGCTGTTCAGCCCTTCTTTGAAATCATCCAATGTCGGTATTGCAACAATGAACGGCCCTCCAATCCGACATGCAGAAAAAAGTGGTTTGTTAATCGCGATAAATCAACGGGGTTCGCTGGAAGCGGCGTTATTACTCTGAAAATTTGAACAGGTATGGCTGGGAAGATAGCCTTCGGAAACTCGGAGCCTTCGGGCCACTTAAGATGACGGGCTTTAAGAAAACTCCGTATGGCTTGTTGGTGAGGGGATACCGGCGGAATCGAAATACTTCCTTCGACTGCGCTGTCAACTCTTCTAGTGAACAGGACCGTTATTTGGTCGTCTGGTTCCGTGATGCGCAACTCAGCAAACTGGCCTCGGTATGCGCAGAAAGCCAGCAGGTGAACCTCTAGGTCCGAAAGAGGGGCATCCAAGACCTCATCGCGCGTGACCTCGAAGTCTTCAAGCCGAGGAACGCGCTCGCCCGAGTCGTTACCTCGAAGCAGGTCAAAAAGATCCTTACAGTGGGCCGGTAAGGCGACGCCGCGCTTATTATAATTGACTAAGTCCGACACGATCCTTGGTAGGATAACCAGTGTGGCTTACAGATTTCACGCACAAAATCGAACGAATCGAGCGGTCTTGACCGCGGCGCGACGGCAGAGACGAGTCCGGTTAAGAAGGGCGAGAAAGGCAAACTCGAAGGGAAAGGAATTGAAAAGGGGGTTTGGCACAAGGATAATTCGTCTGTGTTAGGCCGTATCCATGCAAGTGAATCAGTCGCGGAAGACGGAACTGAATTCTTACCCCGTGCGCGGCAGGGCGCCGTGCGAGCGGGCGCCTCGGCGAGCCTCCCCTACCTGAAATGAGCGCCGCTGTACAAACGATTGAAGAAGTGGAGGCGTCGGCTTCGTTTTGGAGCGATGCGTGGCACCGGTTGCGCAAGCATAAGCTGGCGATGTTCGGCCTTGGCGTGGTTGTCGTGCTGTCAATACTCTGTTTTAGCCAGTCGTTGCTGTGTCGGTACGTGCTGGGATTTACGTACGAACAGCAGAACCTCGCGCTGGGGGCCGCGCCGCCGAGCAAGCTTCATTGGCTGGGGACGGACCCGCTGGGGCGCGATTTGCTGGCGCGTCTGCTTTATGGAGGGATGATTTCGTTGAGCGTTGGGTTGTGTGCGACGTTTGTCTCGCTTGTCATTGGCGTGATTTATGGGGCGATTGCGGGATTTGTCGGCGGCAATGTGGATGCGGCGATGATGCGGACTGTGGATATTCTCTACGCGCTGCCGTTTACGATTTTTGTAATCCTGCTGATGGTGTTCTTCGGGCAAAATATCATCCTGCTGTTTGTCGCCATTGGCGCAATCGAATGGCTGACGATGGCGCGGATTGTGCGGGGTCAAGTGATGTCAATCAAACAACAGGAGTTTGTGGAGGCGGCGCGGGCGTTGGGACTGCGACAGCGACGGATTTTGCTCAGGCATATCCTGCCGAACTTGCTTGGGCCGATTATAGTTTACGCCACGTTGACGGTGCCGGAGGTGATGTTGCTGGAGGCGTTTTTGAGTTTCCTGGGTTTGGGAGTGCAACCGCCGCAAAGTTCGTGGGGCGTGCTGATCAAGGAGGGCGCGGAAATGATGGAGGAATATCCGTGGCTGCTGATTTATCCGGCGGTAGCGATGGCGTTGACGCTATTTTCGCTTAACTTTCTGGGAGATGGACTGCGGGACGCGTTGGATGTGCGTTCGTCGAAGGATTAGGGAACTCAAAAAGAATACTTATAACAATTTGCAGATCAACAACTTACAAATCAGCCGCTTTGCACGAAAGAGGAGGAAAGCAACAACGGACACACGGATGGAACGGATTGAACGGATTGCAGATTGAAATGAACGTGTGGCAATCACTCTATCAAATCCACCAAGGGGGGCGCTTGGCGTACGAGCAGAACCGGTTGGCTTCTTCGTCGTTGACAAACTCGACCTTGACCGGATCGAAGGTTACCGGCCGCTCCAGCGCGAGCGCCATGCCGCCCGTGAACAATGCCCGCATGGTGTAAACGGCCACTTCGGGATTGCAAATTGTTGGCTGCCGGGTGCGGACGCAGTCCAGGAAATTGCCCGACTGGCTGTTGCTGTGATAAACCCGAATGTCATTCGGACGGATTGGCTCCTTCAATATGCTCTCTGGATACGAAACGATGCTGTCCCGGTCCACCGCAATCCGCCCTTTGGTCCCTACGAAGCACGCGCCACCGTCCTTGCCGACGGATTCGCCGGGATACGCTTCGGACTTGACGATCACGCCGTTGCTGTATCGGTAGCGGACCTCGCCATTTTCCAAATGCGCCTCGATCGGCGCAGTCACGTCCGGGTTGACCGTCCATTGAATGATGTCGTAGTGGTGCGGTCCCCAATTGACGTCGCCCACGAACAACCCCGGCACTGTCTGCGCCGGCATGCCGTTAAACGGACGCCACGGCAGCGGCCCCACCCACATATCCCAATCCAGTCCATCGGGGATTGGCTTCGAACCTTTTGGGCTCAAGTCCGACGGGAAAAAGACGCCGGGCTTGCGGAAAGCGTACACTTCCTTCAATTCGCCGATGCGCTTGTTACGGACCAATTCGCAGGCCAGGCGAAAGCGCCCGGCGTATTCCGACCGCTGCTGCGTGCCCGCCTGATAAATGCGCCCCCACCGGTTCGCGGTCGCCAGCAGTTCCGTCGTCTCGTTCATCGTGATCGCCATCGGCTTCTCGCAATAAACATCCTTGCCCGCGCGCATGGCGGCGCAGGCAATCACGGGCGCCCAATGATACGGCACGGCCACCAGTACTGCATCAATGTCCGGTCGAGCCAGCACTTCGCGGAAATCGTTGTAAGCCTTGATGCCGTCGTACGTGGCCTGGTTAAGCCTTTGGGCATAAACTTCGTTGCAATGTGTGCGGGCGCGCTCGCGGCGTTCGCGGAAAACATCGCAAACGGCCAGAACCTGGACGTCCTTGCGGGCGACGTAGCCCCCAGGCACATACGTCCAAGCCCCACCCATCAAGTGGCCGGAGCCTTGCCCGCCCAGGCCAATGAAGCCCATGTTGATGCGTTCGCTCGGGGCAATCGCGCCGTTCCGTCCCAAAACAGACGCAGGGATGAACATCGGCGCCGCCGCCGCCGCAGCCACCAAGCCCGCCCGCTTAAGAAAACTTCTCCGTGAGATGTTGCGGGAGGGTTTTGAAGATTGACGATTCATTTTCATGTGAGGAAACAAGTTCGCTTGTGCCGGGCGTAACGCAAGAATAATCGCTGTTATATTTGGTTGGCCCCGTCCGGGTTTAAGGGGCTTTGTTTTGCACCAGCGTCCCGGTCCTGCCCCTTGCCGCCGCCTGCAGCCTTGCCAACTTTTCCTGGGGTTGCAAAAGCCCCAGCGGCGCTGCGTTGTTGAAGGTGCGCTCCACCATTTCGTCGATCACCAGGTCCGGTTTTTCGGCTGCGACCGCGTCGCAGAAATTACAAGTGCGATGCCTGAAGAGCACTTCTTTGAAGCTGTAGCCGACAAAAGGTATCAGCGCGTCGAAAAATGAGTCACCCAGCACCAGCGCTTTGCCGGTTTTGGCCGGATTTTCCGTGCGGGTCCAACGTTCGGTTTCGTTTTGCCTTTGTTTCAACGGGGCCAGCGGCTTCTTGGGATCAAAGACGGTATTGTATGATTCCAGCATCACGTCTGCCTGGTCGATGCATTGGGCCAAATCGCCCGTTCTGGGCATGCGGCGTTGGGTGAAGTGTTCCAGCGGTTCGGGCTCGATCCCCGCAGCGTGGACGATTTGCTGATAGCCCACAAAGCCTCCAAAGTTGTTCCAGTGCGTGTCCGTGCGGAAGTAGGTTGGTTCTTTTTGTTTGGCTCGCAGCAGGCTGGGACGCAGATCCACCACGATCACGCTGGAGTTGGTTCGCATATAGGAAACAAACTGATCGAGCTTGACCGGCTCCGCTGTTTTCACCAGCCATGTGGGCAGATATTCGGGGTAGATGGATTCTTTGTTGGGCGCGACCACCATAATGTATTTGATGCCTTTGCTGGCTAACCAGTTCCGCCGGGTTTCCAACGCCGTTTTCCAATCTTGCAGGTCCGCGTCTTTGAACCTGTGCTGTCCCGTGTAGTTTTCGATCATCCCTTCACTTTTGTAGTAGAGCCAGCCTTTCTTGCCCTGCATGACGATGGTCCCCGCCTCCTTGAACGCCTTTAGTTTCCAGTGCGTGTTCCAGCGCACCAGTTGGTTGCGAAAGCCGAAGTGGTCATCGAAGAACTGGTTGCAGGCGGTCAGATAGGCGCCGCTGACTTGGAAGCATCCCGGAAACGGCGCCGGGTTTCGGTTTTCGTTGGGCGCTGGACAATGGTCCAGGTCCCAGATCCAGTCCCAGGTGGGCAGCCAAATGAGGGCCAGGAAGCTTACGATGATGAGACCTTGGCTCACCTTTTCTCTCTTTTGTGATGTGGCCATGACTAAAATCGGAAATAGATAAATGGGTTGTAGGTTCCGCCGGCCAGCCACGCTGCGGAGATGATGAGCAGGCCCACCACGATGGCCACCTGCACTACTGTGCCCGTCCACAGCGCCGCCGCGCTCCAGGCGCCCGGGCGTTTTTCCAGATGTCTTTCCGCCCATTTTTGGGCCAGGTTCCACAATGGTGTGGCCAACAGCACCCCTGCGCCCAGCGCCACCATCGTTTGGTTGGTCCAGACTGTGGCCAACGGTTGGCCGATCATACTTCCCGCGTGTATGTTCACCAGGCTGCGCAGATAAACGATGGCGTCCGCGAAGCGCTCCGCCCGGAAAAAGACCCAGCCCACCAGGATGACCAGCCCGGCGTAGAGGTGCCGCGCTGGCCGAGGCATCGCTGCGATGCGGCGTCCCATCGGTCCGTGTTCCAGGACGATGAAGATCCCGTGGTAGATACCCCAGATGACGAAAGTCCAACTGGCCCCATGCCACAACCCGCAGAGCAGAAAGACCAGAAACAGGTTCATCTGGTTGCGTTCCTCCGAACAGCGGTTGCCGCCCAGCGGGATGTAAAGGTAGTCCCGGAACCAACTGGAGAGCGAGATGTGCCAGCGCCTCCAAAAGTCGCGGATCGACTGGGTGACGTAGGGGAAATTGAAGTTTTCCATGAACTCGAACCCGAACATTTTGCCCATGCCGATGGCCATGTCGGAGTAGCCGGAGAAGTCAAAGTAGATTTGCAGTGCGTAGCAGAGAATTCCGAGCCATGCCATGCCCAGGGGCATCCACATGCCCTGCGCCACGGCGCCAAAAGCCAGGTCCGCCGGCGCGGCCAGCGTGTTGGCAATGAGAACTTTTTTCCCCAGCCCTTGGGCGAAGCGTTGCACCCCTTGGGCGAACTGGCCGGTGCTTTGCCGCCGGCCGGCGATTTGCGGGGCGATGGCGTTCCAGCGCAGGATAGGTCCGGCGATCAATTGCGGGAAGAAAAAGATGTAGAGCGCCACGTCGGCCGGGTTTTTGGCCGAAGTCCATTTCCGGCGGTAAATATCCATCGTGTAGGAGATGGCGTGGAAGGTGAAGAAGGAGATGCCGATGGGCAACCGCACTTCTTTGACTTTGAACGGTTGGCTCCCGCACCAACCCAGCACCATATTGACGTTGTCCACCGCGAAGTTGGTGTACTTGAATACAGCCAAAAGGCCGATATTGAGGGTGATCGCGACGGCAACGGCCGCTCGCCGGCGTCGTTCTTCTGTTTCTTTTTCGATCCAGCGCCCCAACACATAGTTGACGACCGTGGACGCCAACATGAGTCCCACAAAGTTTATTTCACCCCAGGCGTAGAAGATGAGGCTAAATGTCAGCAGCCACAGGTTGCGCAGCCGCAAGGTGGGTAAGAGGCAGCCTTCCAGCACGACGGGCAGGAAGAAAAACAGGAAGATGGGCGAACTGAATACCACAGTTTGTTTTGTGTTTTAAAAGCCGCCAAAAAGGACGCCGGTTGGGCATGATTTTCAACCCGATTCGGCTTAACATTCTTTCAGATTTCTCCGGCTCTATATCGGCACGATGGCCCCCGGGCTTTAGGTAAGTGAGGCCGATAAAGATTTACGGCGACTTCATGCAGTTTCGATATTACCTTAGCCACAGCCATGCAATTGAATCGGGCGCGTCTGCTGGATCTTTATGCGCAAGAACTTCGTCGTTCAGCGCTTACAGATTTTCTGTCAAATATGCTGGAGCTTCTCATGATCGATTTTTATGCCTGATGCGCTTTCAGCCAATCCGATGCCGCCCAAGACGGGCGGGGGATTTGCCGACCCCAAGGCGCTGATGGCGATTCGAAATCTGGAACTGCGCGCGCGGGCAGTGGTCGAAGGTTTTTGGAACGGATTGCATCGCAGCCCGTATCATGGATTTTCCGTCGAGTTCACCGAATACCGCCCTTACTCGCAGGGGGACGACACGCGGTATCTGGATTGGCGCTTGTTTGCGCGGTCGGACCGGTATTACCTGAAAAAATTCGAGGATGAAACGAACCTGCGCTGCCACCTGCTGGTTGATCAAAGTCACTCGATGTCCTATGGCTCGATTGGCTATACCAAAGCCGATTACGCCCGCACGTTCGCGGCGACATTGGCGTGGCTTCTCAATGCGCAGGGGGATGCCGTCGGGCTTTTCACGTTCGATGAACAGGTGCGCGAGTACCTTCCGGCACGTCATCGGCACGGGCACTTGCGGCAATTGATGCTGGCGCTGGAACGGAAAACTGATGGCAAGCAAACCAACCTCTCCGAACCACTCCGGCGCGCCGCCGAGCTGGCACGCAAACGCGGAATGATTGTTCTTATATCGGACTTGCTTGCGCCGACGGACGAGTTGGAGCGGCATCTGGCGCGCCTTACCGCGGCGGGCCATGAATTGATTGTTTTTCAAGTGCTCGATCCGAAGGAGTTGTCGTTCGATTTCCATACGCCTTCGTTATTTCACGACGTGGAGAGTGGCCGCGACTATTACATCGATCCCGACGTTGCCCGCGCGGAATACCAAAGCCGGCTAACGTCACATGCCACGGCCATTGAAAAGATTTGCGGCAAACTTGGCTTCGCGTTTCATCGGCTGACGACGGATCGGCCATTGAACCTTGCACTGGCAGATTTTCTCCGAAGCCGCGCGCGACGGGGCAGGCTTATCCGACGGCGCGCCCAGCGAGGATTTTCGTCATGAGCTTTCTTGCGCCGTTATTTTTGGCGGGTGCATTGGCCGTGGCGGGGCCGATAATCTTTCACCTCATCCGCCGCTCGGCGCGAGAGCGGACGCCGTTTAGCTCGTTGCTGTTTCTGCGGCCCACGGCGCCAAAAACAACGCGGAGCCGAAAGCTCGAACATTTCTGGCTCTTGGTGTTAAGGTGCCTTTGCCTTGCCGCGCTTGCATTTGCGTTTGCGCGTCCATTTTTTGCGAAGGACATGCCGCCGGATTTGGCGTCGAAACACCGGCAATCGGTGATTCTTATTGACACAAGCGCCTCGATGCGCCGGGCGGGATTGTGGGAGAAAGCGCGCGCCATCGCCGACGAATACATTGGAAAGGCCGAACCCGGCGATGAATTCGCGTTGATGACGTTTGATCGCCAGCCGCGCACGATTTTCACAATGTCCGAATGGTCGTCGTGGCCGGTGGAGCAACGGGCGGCGCTGGCGAAACAGCGATTGGACGCGGTTTCTCCCGGCTGGATGGGCACGCGCATGGGACTGGCCCTGACCGAAGCGGCGGCGCAATTGCAAAACCGTTCCGTTGACCGGCAGACGCCGGGCCGCCGAAGCGTGGTTTTGATTTCCGACATGCAAGAGGGGGCGAAACTGGACGGTTTGCAGGGCCGCGAATGGCCGGTGGGAATGCGAGTCATTGTGGAGCGCGTTGCGGGAACGCCGCAGTCCAATGCGGGAGTGGAAATTTTAGACCAGATTCCGCCGGGCGCGCGCGTGACGAATTCAAAAGATTCGCGAGCGGAAAAATTCCGGCTGGCGTGGAAGGGTGCGAGCGATTCGATGGAAATTTATTTACCGCCGGGACAAA
>Ga0207046_10354_pt1 | contig 10335 bp, 10 predicted proteins | sample Alteio_BWMinCont_66_FD_153303 | JGI IMG/M metagenome (GOLD analysis project Ga0207046, IMG submission 153303) | Enriched cells from forest soil in Barre Woods Harvard Forest LTER site, Petersham, Massachusetts, United States -... | ecosystem: Environmental > Terrestrial > Soil > Temperate forest >...
GGGTGCTCAGATTGGCGTGGTAGGTGCCGTTGCCGCTGACCGCGACGACGACCTGGTGGGTCCCGTCGGAGAAGGTCACCGTGCCGCTCGCGCTGTCGTCGAGGCCGGCCAGGGTGAAGGCCGCGCTCGGCGCCGCCGCGGCGTTGACCAGCGGGGCGAGGCTCAGCGTGAGAAGCGTGCCCCCTGGAAAGTCCAATGTTCTGACGCGCCACCCACGCGTATAGGCCTTAAAACCGCCGTCGTTTCGGGTCAGGGTCGGCGACGAGGTTCCCGCGTCGGTACTCTTCACCGCGCCCGCGCTCTGGTTCTTAGGCGCCAGCACGCCCCCGTAAGACGCAATGCCGATTGCAGTAAGCGGTGCACCCACCCGAACAGCCACCGAGCTGACGTCGAGCCCCCAGCGCCCGCCATGCGCTGCCGCGCCGACGAGGCCCCGTGCCGCCGCGACCTCGGCGCCGATGGCACGCGCCAGCGCTTCGACAAAGGCCGCACCGCGTTGCCCCTGGCCGGTTTCGCAGCTCCACAGCAAGAGGCCGCCGTCGGCACTGAGAGTCTGGCCGATCACGGTGAGGCTCGCCCGGTACTCGTCTATGGTGTCGAGCGATAGCGGTCCGAAGGCAAAACACAATTGGCCTGCGGTGCCGTGGCTGATGATATGGATCGCCTCGAGCCCGCTATGACCATCGAGGGCGCGCGCTATCTGCGCCATCGCGGGCGCGGCCGGGTCGAGCCTAACTGCGACCACCCTGGACCGCAGGCCCTCTATCAGCGTCTCGATGTTGCTGACGGTAGGATCGATAAAGGCAATTTCCTTGATGTTGGCCACTGCAATAACTTCGAAATGTGCCGGTTTAGCTACTCGCGCCGGTCCCGGTATACCGACGAACCCGCATCTGTGGCAGGGACAGGTGAAGATTTAATTATCAAGCTAAATTCCGTCGGTACTGCCACCGAGGCGTTCGGCGCGGATGCGGCAAAAACCGTCGAGTTCCTAAATCCGCCTCCCTCGGCGTGATCCTCCACCGCACCCCCAGTCTATTTGGGCATAATTCAGCAGCTACTAAGCTTTCCGTTACATAGTAGTGGAAGCAAGGGGCCTTACGATATGCTGCAACCATCTGTCGCCGATCAGTACCGCTAGGAAGCCTCGCGTCTTCGTCGCGAGGCCGAAATGGCGGTGCGCACACTTTTCCGTGCGCAGCTGATCGCTGTCGCGCATCGGCTCGAAAAGCTGGCGGCGGTGTCTGACGAACGGGCGGCAGAAATTTTTTAGACTTCTATCCCCGGCTCTGTAGGGGCGATCTTCCACAATGCGCCCGAAGGGCTCGCCTGGGCCGCTTTCCGATGTTCGATTTCGGCCCGAATCAATTTCAATTCTCAGAACCCATTTCGGGTCTGGGCGCGCCTGCTGCGCCACGAGCAAATCGACGAGTGCCTCTTCCAACGAACGGAACGCCCGCATTACAACAACTCCGGGTCGCGAGGGTTGCCTTCGACCGAGCGCCGGGGCCATGCCCTATTCTCGGCAATCCCGCGCCGTTTCAGGTCATACAGCACGTTCGTAAAGCGATTGATAACGTCCCGCTTGGTCGCGCTATCGGGCGCGGGGATTTGCTTTGGCTCGACTGCTGAATAGGCGACCTGGCCGGGAGAGATCACCCCTGGTCGCGGAGTGCTTCGTAGACCTCGCCGTGAGCGAACCATTCGGTGCGCCGGGGATGGCGCGACAGCGCCGGGATGTCTTCTGGATCGGTTGCGGGATCAAACAGTCGCAGCTTTTGCGCGCTGTTTCGTTAGCGCCTGTCTACTTTCCCTTGTTGGCGTTTCCGTTGGTGCCCCACCTACCTCGAATCGTGTGACGCCGGGGTTCTTGTTGACAGACAATGAGGTCGGGGATGCCGCTGCGCGGGCTACATGTGCAAGCACCCGCAACAGTTCGGGGTGATTGCCGGGCGACTCCGCATTGCGGTCTAACTCAGCAGCAAGCGACGCCGCTGGAAGTGCGCCGTGGGCCCCCAAGCTGCCAGATCAAAATTGGAGTTGACCCCATTAAACCGGACACGCAACGGGTTGGGAAAGGATGTACTCCCGGGGTGAGCGGTAGCCCAGCCGGGAATGCGGGTGAACGGTGTTGTAGTCCTCCATCCAGCTATCGATGAGAGCAAGAGCGGCAGCCGCATCCGGGATCGGGGTGACTCGGACATAGTCGCGCTTGAAAGTCTTCACGAACGCCTCGGCCATGCCGTTGCTCTCTGGGCTCTCGACCGGGGTGAAGCATGGAACCAGGTTGAGCGCGACGGCGATCTCGATAGTTTTGTGGGCGGCGAAGATCGAGCCGTTGTCGGACAGCCACTGCACGGGATGCGGGGCGCGGATCGCGCCGAAGCGCTGCTCGACGCAGCGGACCATCATGTCGCGGATCATCTCGCCGGAGATGCCGGCGGTTGTCGCCACCCAGCTGATGACTTCGCGGTCATGGCAATCAAGCGCGAAGGCGACGCGGACGATCTCGCCATTCCAGCAGGTGAACTCCAGTGCATCCGAGCACCAGCGGCAGTTCGAGCGGATCGTCGCCACCTGGCCATCGTGCTCGCGCACCCGCCGGCGTCCGGTATGGCGTTCGAGCAAGAGGCCCTGCTTCTTCATCAGCCGATAGACGCGCTTGGCGTTGATCGGGACCATACCGGCGGATCGCCGCTCGCGCTTTAATAGCGCGGCGATCCGCCGGTACCCGTAGGTCGGTCGCGTGTCGACAAGACGACGGATCGCGCTGGCCAGCTCGACATCGCCAGAGCGCTCCTGCGGTCCGCGCCGAGGTCTTTTGCCGTCGCGGCGCTCGAGGACATTCGAGCGCGCCACCCCCAGCGTGGTGCTGACGGTCTTCACCGGATATCGCCCGCGAGCGGCGAGTGCGACAGCAAGGTCGGTTTTTTTGCCCGCGCAAGATCGAGGGCCTCTTTGAGGATTTCGACCTCCATCGTTTTACGCCCGAGCCGCCGCTCCAGCTCTCGCACGCGCTCTTCGAGGCGGCGGACCTGGGAAGCCGCCACCACTTCATCATCGGCGCGGACCGCCTCCTTGCCGCCTTCACTCATCAACTGCCTCCAGCGGAATACCAGGCTGGGTGATAGCCCGTGGCGGCGAGCAACATAGCTGACCGACATCCCAGGCTGCATCGTCTCGGCAACTACGGCCAGCTTCAGATCGGTCGAGAAGCGCCGTCTCCGAGCGATGCCGGTGATCACTTCAACTTTCGAGAACGTATCGGACATAGGCATATGCCTAGGATTATCCCTAGGCCCTCCGGCTAACGCCCGTGTCCGGTCAAAACGGGGTGCACTTCAAAAATCTCCACCGCGGCAAAAGCGGCGTTATCCACCCTGATCATAAGCTTTTCCCCCAATGGGGCAGTGTCGTTAACGGATGAACCGTCTACGCGCGAAGATAGAATGTCTCTGATCTCTGTTTGCGCCCGGCACGTTCTTGGAATGTCGCAAGATCAACATACAATAGTATGTATGCGGAATTTATAGGCGCCGGCGACGCCGGGCACTTCTCCGTTACAGGGTTGTGCCACAATACCGCGATCATCTAGATTGCTGGAAAATCACTGTTCGGGTACTCTTGGACGAGGATCGGAATATGTGGCGTCGATAGCGCGTGGGAGATGCGATGTTTTCAACGAGCCGGTCTGCTAAGATTGAGGGCTGGCGATCTAGCTCGAATCTCTCCGGTGCAACGCTGGGCACAGCGGCCACTAGGCCAAGGTATCCGCCGTGAACAACATTACCGCCTTTGCAGGCTCCAGGGGGTCAACGGCCGGCGTTCCGCGGGAAGCGGTCCAGATTTGGAAGATCTACCTCTCCGGTCCGATGCGAGTGATCGACCCCCAGGGGAACGAAATCGCTTCGCTCCCTCGGAAAACTCGGGGTTTGTTGGCGTATTTGTGCCTAGCGCAACCTCAGCGCGTGTCGCGGAGCCGACTGACCGCGCTGCTATGGGATCGCCCTGACGATCGCGCACGACGAAATTTACGTCAAGCTCTCTATGTGCTGGAGCAGCTTACCGGTGCGAAAACGGCGGGCCTCATCGTCCTCGACCGCGAATATGTGTCTCTTAATACAGAGGTGTGCTGGATTGATGTATTTGAGGCACCCGATTATCTCGTGGAGCGACTCGTCGATGGTCTCGAAGGAATTTCGACGCCGTTTGATCAGTGGTTGTCCGGCGAGCGAAGCCGGCTCGAAGATCGCCTGCGCGGCACCCTCGAAGCCGAGGTTGAACGGCTCGGCAAAGAAAGCGCACCTGCCGAACGGCGAGCAGCGGCCGCCCGCAAACTGCTCACCTTCGATCCCACGCACGAAGGTGCTGTCTGCGCCCTGATGACGGCGCTCGCTGGGATGGGTGAGCACGCCCAGGCACTTCGCGAATATGAGCGCTGTCGAGCGGCCCTTCGCGCCACGCTCGATATTTCACCGTCGCGGGAAACCATCGCGTTATACGAAGCCGTCCGCCTGGTCTCGCCTCGCAGTTCGGCGAAGATTGGAGCACCTCGAACCGTGAACCTCGTTGCTTCAAACGCGAACGTGGTGACTCCGGACTGGCCGTGCCAACCATCGGTTGCGGTGCTGCCGTTTCGAAATCTCTCAGGCGTGCCAAGGCACCATTACACGGCTGACGCCTTGGCCGAGGATTTGATCGGGTTGTTGTCGCGCGTGCCTGGCTTTTTTGTCATCTCGCGCTTGTCGACACGGACGTTTAGAAACCAGGAGGATCGCTTACCGCAGGAAATCGGGGATCTGCTCGATGTTCGGTATCTCTTATCCGGGACCATGCGGGTCGCGGGCAGTCGCCTCCGCGTCAACGCGGAGCTGACTGACGCGATCAGAGGCATTGTCCTCTGGTCCGCCGGTATCGAGGAGCGCTTTTTTGACCTGTTCGATATCCCGATGCGTCTCGCGGAAGAGATCGTCCGGCAAGCGGCGCCTCATCTACGAACAGCCGAACTAACCCGCGTGCGTTCCAAGCAACCTGAGCAGCTCAATGCTTATGACTATTTCCTGCAAGCGCAGGACGACATGCACAATTTCTCACCGAGCATGTTCCAACGGGCCGAGCGTATGTTCGACGCCGCACTGGCGCGGGTTCCGAACTACCCGGCAGCCCTGGCCTGGCGGGCCTATTGGCACGTCCTGCGTATCGGTCAAGGATGGTCTCCAAATCGTGAACTTGATGCGACGCTAGCAGCCGAATTTGCCGCTCGGGCGCTCGACGGCGATCCACTCGAACCCATGGCCTTCGGCGTCCAAGGGCACATTGCCGCATACCTACGCAAAGACTTCAACCTTGCCTTTGAGCAATTCAAGACCGCCTTACGGCTCAACCCCAATGCTGCACCGGTCTGGCTGTGGAGCGCCGCTACACGAGCTTGGGATGGTGACGGAAGGGGTGCTGTCGAGGAAGTAAAGAAGGGCACCGCACTCTCCCCGTACGACCCGCTGATGTACTTCTCCAACATCATTGCGGGGATGGCCTACTTGACGAACGCCCAATACGACCGGGCGATCGAGTATGCCTATCTCTCGCTCCGGGAGAACAGGAGCTACGCGGCGGCCCATCGCTTGCTCGTCATCGGGTTGGTGTTGGCCGGCCGGCTGAAGGAAGCGCACTCAGCGGCCCATCGTTTGATCACCCTGGAACCGGGCATTACGGTCGAAAAGTTTCGCAACCGGTATCCTGGGGTCGGCGATCCTCGTGCGGCCCTCTACTGCGACGCGCTTGCAGAAGCTGGAGTGCCTCGCGCCTGAGCGCGTGTACCTCCTTTGTTCTGGATCAATCCCCTCTGACCTGATCGACCACGTTTTACAATTTGACGATTTGACGCTCAATCGTCGTCTATTTTGACGCTGCTTTGCTACGAACTTTGCCATCCTCCCCTCGCCGATGGGCGTGGTGCCCCGGCCAAGATGGAGGATAAAGATGCGCAAGTTGACCGACAAGACCATGCCGGCGGTAAGGGCGCCGAAGCCCGAGATCGAGGATCGCGGCACCGTGCGCCTCGGCAACGGCAATATCACATCGGAATTCGCGCCGCTGAAGCGGCCAGGCCCGGAAATCGAGGATCGCGGCACCGTGCGCCTCGGCAACGGCAATATCACCGCTGAGTTTCCCGCCTAAGTGCGGGCAGGTGCGGATTGCGGGTTCGGAGATTTGACATGGACGATAAATCTAAACCGATCACAGCCCGGTTCTACCGGCTTATCCCTGGCATTCCGAACCCGTGCCGTGCCGATCGTTCTGCCGACGGCATGATCCCGATGCGCGCCTACCGATATTGCGAGGCGCTGACCACTGCTTCGGGGTTCGGTTGGTACCTCTACCCACCGATTAACTTCAGCTTGTTGTTGGAGGGAAATGAGATTTTCTGGACGTACGAAGGCGCCGACGGATCATATCCGCTGGGTGGCACGCAATTTCCCGGGTTTCGTCAGTTCTTTGAAGACAATGCCCCCGACGCGTTGAAACGGCTCGCGCCGCCATTTTTAGTGGCTTCGCGCGATCCCGGTGTGGTCCAGATTTGGAGTGGGTATTTGGCGTGGACGGCTCCGGGATGGGGTCTTCTTTCGCGTCGGCCAGTAAATATTCCGATCACCAAGGCATACGAGCACTTCGAAGGACTGCTTGAGACGAATAGCTGGTTCGGTCCGCTTTTTACCAACATACGCTTGACGCGCAGCAACAGCCGCATCGACTTCCACGTCACTCAGCCGCTCTTTCAGGTGCAGCCCGTGTTGCGCGAGTGCTACCAAGATCGGGCATTCGAAGTTCTCGAATTCGAGGATCTGAACCACGCCGATTGGGAACGTTTTGAAAGAACGATGAAGCCCAATGCAGACAACAAGCGACGACCCGGCCATTACGCGGTCGAAACGCGCAAACGACTCCATGCCGAGGCCGCAGATTAGTTATGACCTCGCACCGGTTCGCAGCCCTGCTGATGGTTGCGCAAGCGATGCTATTCGCGGCCGAGACGGCTGCGATCCACCAGATTGGCTCACAGATGTCACTGATGCAGTTGGTGCTGCTTCGCTCCGCGGGTGGCGTCATCTTGGCGCTCGTCCTCGCCCGCAATACCGGGTGGGCTGTGATGCGCACGGGCCAGCTACAGCTCCAGCTACTCCGCGGTACGATATCGCTGCTTTACCTATGGGTGATGATCTACTCGTTTTCCCAAATGCCCTTCGCGGACGCGACCGCCATTTCCTATACCCAAGTCGCGTACATAGCGATTTTTTCAGTGCTGATACTTGGTGAACCGATTAGCCCAGCGCGGTGGGCTGCTGCGCTGATGGGCATCGTCGGCGCGCTTCTGATCGCCAAGCCGACTTTCAGTAGTTGGAACAGTGTCTATCTCGTTGCGCTGATTGGTACCAGCTTGAACGGCCTCGCCTTTGTGCTCAACCGATATCTCCAGCGTAAAGATACAGAGATTACAACCATGTTTTACAGCAATCTTGTTCCAGTCCTCGGCAGTGCGCCGGCACTGCTGATGGTGGAGCTCCCCACATCCGAGACCTTGCTATGGTTGCCTGGCTTGGTTCTCTTTGGACCGATCGGCATGTTTTTGGGAATTGTTGCGTTGAAACGGGCGCGTGCGGCCGTCCTCGGCCCGTACACCCTGCTCCGGCTCGTGATGAGCGTCGGTATAGGATTAGTCGCCTTCCACGAGCTACCAGATATGCCCGGCATCTTTGGTACAGTCTTGATTCTCTCGGGGTGTTTGCTTTCTTTGAGTGGTGGCAACGCGTCAGTGGAGCCCACTAAAGACTGGCGAGGCGTGGGCGTTTATCCGAGCCGCATCTGATTGAGGTGGTGGGGGATCTCGTGTGCATGGTGTGACCAAACACAATATCATCGTCGCCGGTCATCGCACCACTGTGCGCCTTGAGCCGGTAATGTGGGAGGCGCTGCGCGACATAGCCAACCGGCAGGGCCGATCGGTCAGTAGGCTCGCCACCGAGATCGATCGAGATCGGACAACGTTGAGCCTTACTGCCGCTCTTCGCGTCTACGTTGTCGAGTATTACCAAACGGTCCTCTCGCGCGTGGATGAGCGGTCCGCTACTACGCCGTCAAGGTGAGCCAGCGCAACCACTGAAGGCCCGCAATTCATGATCTTTTTGCCCCTCGGAGTCGCAGAACAGCTTGTTCTCGCTCGCGCTGTAAAAGAAACCAGCAATCGGGCGCACACGCCAACAGTCTAGCACACTCGCCGGTTCCTGGAACCCAAGTGCAATGCTCGGCCCAGTACCGGGCCCTTTTGGGCTCGGCGAGAATGGCATCGATCAAATCAGGCAGATCGCGGGAAGGTGGTCGTGGTCTTTTCATGGTGCAACGTATAGGTTGATTGTATAAAGTCACTGACGCACATCTACCCCTCCCAATTCGCGGTTTGTATCGAGATGCCGCTCCCCGGTTGAAACTCCCTGGGATTGAGCGGCGGCGCATCAGTGGGTTTTGCGCGAAGCTACTATCCAGAGTAGTGGTTGAGCAAGGACATAAAACGTCCGCTTCCGTGAAGGGTTTCGGATGCCGGCCCGTCGTGACCTATCCACCGGTGCTGGGGCCGGCGTTCTTTAATCGCGCCGCGCTTGGCAAGAGCAAAGTTTCTCAGTTCGGCTTGGGAGACCATTTCTCCGTCCCGGCCTAAGGGTCGAAGTGCGGCGCGCGCAGGGGCGGCGCAGGCGGCGTGGTCTTGACGGCCGCGAGCACGGTGCGACGCTCGATCAGACGGAATCTATGCCACGTCCTGCCGGGGTCATGGTTCTTTCCGCGGTCTGCCCCGTTGTCGGTCAGACGCAACCTGGCATCGGGGAGGCTGGCACCGCTATGTCCGAAACGCGATCAACTTCGTGAGGAGTGTCGCAACGCCGGCCCCGCGATTGCCAAGCCTCGTCCCGGCTGGGACGCGTTTCCGCCTTGTGCTAGGCGAAACTCGAGAGCTTTTGTGACCTATCGGGCGGTGATCATGCCGCGACCGGAACGTCGCCCCAGCGGTATTCGCTGCGGTCGCTCCAGATCCGGTGCATGATGACCGCGAGCTTGCGCGCGACGGCCACTTTGGCGCGTAGCATACCGATCCGCTTGGCGAGAGCCAGGCCCCATGTCTTCAGCGTCGAGGCACGTGAGTGCCGCTGGAGCAGCACCGTCGCGGCCTCGAACAAATAGGCACGTAGCAGGCCATCGCCGCATTTGGAGATGTGTCCGCTGGTATCGGCTTCGCCCGATTGGTAGCGCCGCGGCGTGAGACCGAGATAGGCGCCGACGGAAGCCGACCGTCGGAACCGCGCGGGATCATCGATGACGGCGGTGTAGGCGAGGGCGACCACGACGCCGACGCCGGGGATTGTCATCAGTCGCCACGCGGCGACATCGGCGCGCGCCCGAGCGAGGATTTGTCGGTCGAATATCGCGATCTGCTCCCGCAACGCATTCCGCACGGTGAGCAGCGGCTCGACGATCGCTGCCAGCCCGTCATTGCCGACAATCTGCTCGCGAACACGGATCGGAAACAGCCCTTTGGCCCCCCGCACGATGACCAGGCCGAATGTCTTGAGCAGCCCCCGGATCGTGTTTGCGATTGTTTGGCGCTGCGAGACGAGCTGCGCCCGTGCCACTAGCAGCATCCGCAGTGTCTGGGCGTCCATGCTTTTGACCGCGACTTCCCGGTACCAGCCGGTGCGCACGATCTGGGCCAGGCCGAAGGCGTCGTTGGCGTCGGTTTTGTTGATCTGCAAGCTCAGCGCCGCCTTGGCGTGCCGGGCATCGAGGCAGACGACGGGAAGACCGCGGCGGCGCAGATTGAGGGTCAGCCAATTGGAGAGCTGTCCGGTCTCAAGCCCGACCCGGACGGCCGCCGGGGCGTATGTGTGCACCGCCTCGGTGATCGATTCCAGCGTCGAGGCGCATTTGCCGCGCCAGACTGCGGTGCCTTTGTCGTCGATGACGCAGATTGACGTGGTTTCGAGCGAACGTCGAGCCCGACATAATGCTGTTGCTGATCCATGATGCCCTCCGGGGTGGTGTTGATCCCCGCAGAGGCTATCGGTTTCGGCGTCGACGATCCGCCGCCCCTGCGATTACGCCATGTCCGAAAGCCTCCGAGGAAGGAACTCGCGGGGCGCTGTTAGGGGTGTGCCGTGTATGGGGATTTGACCGAGCGGCGACCTCAGCGAAGGCTGGGCTGGTCGGCGTCGTTAAGGGTGGACTGCCGTCCATCATCGAGCATTGGCCGCCGCCGCTACACTCGACGGTGTGATTGAGCAACGATCGGCG
>Ga0207046_10357_pt1 | contig 10309 bp, 10 predicted proteins | sample Alteio_BWMinCont_66_FD_153303 | JGI IMG/M metagenome (GOLD analysis project Ga0207046, IMG submission 153303) | Enriched cells from forest soil in Barre Woods Harvard Forest LTER site, Petersham, Massachusetts, United States -... | ecosystem: Environmental > Terrestrial > Soil > Temperate forest >...
GCCAAACCTGACTTTGCGGATCGTGCGGCCATCCTGCGGCTTTGCTGTCACCGTGTGCCGCTGGCGCTCGATGTGGATTTCGATGAGCTCGCTGGTCGGATGGAAGGGTTCACAGGCGCCGATATCGAAAGCCTCTGCAAGAAGGCGACGCTATTAGCGATAGTCGAGTTTCAGGACGGCACACGCGTCCCGCCTTTCGTCGTTTTGCGAAACGATTTCCTGGCGGTTCTTGAGTCCGAGCGTGGAAGTCCCAAGAAATCGAAAAAAACTAACACGCTGGGGAATGGCGCCGACGATTTGTGCTCTGCGGCCCACGAGCTCAGTGGTGACGAGGGTGGATCATGAGTTACACGGAACTCACTGTTTGGACGCGGGGCATCATTATGGACAAAGAGGGCCGCGACATCGTCAATTCCATCTCCGCTGCCGCCCGTCTTGAGGGCAAGTTCGCGCAATCGATGGAGAACTACGTCGACAACCCCGATCGCACCAACGCCCCGACCCGCAAGTACTGTCGCGTGAGCGAGGGCGTGATCGAGAACGCGCTGACCTACGAAAACGAGCATCCCAACATAGTCGTGCTGGTGGAGGAGACCATGGTCAAGGGATGGGATTATATACGCGGGATGCCTCCGGGCGGAACGCTGGTGATCAACACGCACTATACACCGGAGTACATGATTCGTTTCGTGCCGGATTCCGATCGGCTGGCGCAACTCGTCTGTGTTGATGCCGCTAAGCTGGCCGACCACAAATGGCTCTACTACCGGCTGGGCGAACTAGGCCTCGACCGCCTATCGACGGAGGGCGCGGCAGAGCGAAACAAGGCGATCGCACCCGATATCGCCGCTCCGCTCATCGCGGCGGTGGTCAAGACCACGGGCATCGTCAAGGTGGAGACGATTGAGCCGATGATTGCGAATAAGAAGGCATTCCACGTGGCGCTGGACGAGCTGCACATCTTGCCGCTGAAACCAGTGGCTGCTTAGAATAAGGATCCCATGTCGACTAAAGGCACACATATTCCCGACTGGCTCACGGTTCCGTTTGCAGGCATAACGCCTGCACCTTCGCAGGAAAAGGGACAGGACCTATTCCCCACCGGCAACTGGCGCGCGATCAGGCCGGTGTACCGGGACAAGCTGCCGCCCTGCAACAACGCTTGCGGAACCAATGAAAAGATTCAGGGCTATCTCGACCTGGTGAAGCGCGGCAAGTATCTGGACGCCTACGCACTCATCAAAGAAGACATGCCCTTCCCATCGGTCACCGGCCGGGTGTGCTACCACCCGTGCGAGCAAGCATGTAACCGCGGGCAATACGATGAGGCCATTTCGATTCGCGCGGTCGAACGGTTTCTCGGCGATCTCGGACAGGCGCTGGCGCACGACGTGGTCAAGGCCGGGCCGCCCAACGGAAAGAAAGTCGCCGTTGTCGGATCGGGTCCCGCCGGCCACAGTGCCGCGTACCAGCTCGCGCGCCTCGGCTACAAAGTGACGATCCTTGAGAAGTCGCCGAAAGCGGGCGGACTAAATCGCGGCGGCATCCCAGACTGGGTCCTCCCGCAGCACGTCCTCGATCGCGAGATTGAGCGGCTCGTCGAAATAGGCGTGAAGATCGAGACCGGCGTCGAAGCCGGGAAGGACGTCACCTGGGACGATCTAAAAAAGAACTACGACGCGTGCGTGCTGGCCGTGGGCCTCACTGAACCCAATAGCGTGCGAGCCGAGGGTGAGAATAAAGACGGCGTGCTTTACGGACTTCCGTTTCTTCGCGACATCGGCATGGGGACATCAAAGGTCAAGGTGGGTGCTCGGGTGGCCGTCATCGGCGGCGGAAACACCGCGATCGACTGCGCTCGCGAAGCGCTGCGGCAAGGCGCATTAGAAGTGACCATGATCACGGTGGAGTCCAACCCCAAAGAGATGCCGGCCGTGCCAGAAGATCTGCACGACATGCTCGAAGAAGGGGTGGAACTGTTGCACGGGCGGGCGATGACCGCCGTGCTCGGCAACGGTCGGGTCGAGGCCTTGCAACTGCATCCTGCGCGCTTCTCCGGCGCCATCAACGCCTCGCCGATCACCGTCAATCGAGAGACCCCCGCCGAGTCCTTCGCCGTCGACAACGTGATCATCGCTGTGGGACAGCGAGCGTCGCTCGGTTGGTTGCCGCCCGAGTTCAAAACTGAGCGCGGCACGATCAAGATCGACGCGTTCGGACGTCTCGGGGACACGAACTTTTTCGCCGCAGGTGACGTCGTGCAGCTGGCTTCGGGGCAGCCGCTGATGGTGGTGAATGCCGTTGGCGACGGGAAGCGCGTTGCCTTTAATCTGGACAAGGTGCTCCGCGGGGAACCGTTGCGGCCGCAGGCAACCAACGTTGACGTCATCTTTGATTTAGACCGGATGAACATGACGTATTTTCCTCACTTCCCGCGGGTCCAGCAGGTGCTGTTGCCACCGGCAAGCCGGCGCAGAACGCAGGAGGAAGTGATTCAGTCGTTCTCGGAAGAGCAAGCGATCGAGGAGGCCAGCCGCTGTTTCAGCTGCGGCACCTGCAACGCCTGCGACAACTGTTATCTGGTTTGTCCCGAGCCCTGCATCGTGCGCTCGGTGCGTTCCAACGGCCTCTATAAGATTCTGGTCGACTACTGCAAAGGCTGCCGCGTGTGCATCGAGGAATGTCCCACGGGCTGCCTCGAAGGCGTTCCGGAACTCGACTTCGATACCGGCGTGGTTCGAATGGACACGGCGTTCGCCATCACACCCGGGCTGCACGGACGGCAGGCGCAAGAGTTGAGGAATTTGTCGGATCGAGCGGCGAAGAGCATTTAGAAGTGACGTTTTAAACCCGGCGCGAAACGCACACGCGTACAAATCAATCGTAGCGTGCGTAGCCGCCAATCGGAGCGTCCGCCCGCGGGCGGACCGTGCGGAGTAAATCATGGCAACGGTTGCTGAAATAAAAAAGAAAACGGTTCGGATAAATGGTTGCGTGGCGGCAGCGCAAGCCGCCAAGTACGCCGATGTTGACGTGATTACGGCCTACCCGATCCGGCCTTACACCGCCACGATGATGGCGCTCGCGCAGATGGTCGCGAATGGAGAACTCGACGCCGAGTACATCGTGGCCGACAGCGAGCACTCACAATTGAGCATCGCGCACGGTGCCGCGTCGAGCGGCGCGCGCGTTTTTACCGGCAGCTCGGGTGTCGGCGTGCAGTTTGCCTACGAGCTCTACTCGCCTATCTCGGGCAGTCGTATGCCGGTGCAGATGATGATCGCGGACCGCACGCTCGATCCACCCGGTGATTTCGGTTCCGAACATACCGACGCGCTGTCGACGCGCGACATGGGGTGGCTGATGGGCTGGTCGTGCGACGCTCAGGAAGCCTTTGACAATCACTTGATGGCCTATCGAATCGGTGAGGATCCGCGCGTGCTTTTGCCCCAGATGGTCTGCCAGGATGGCTTTTTTGTTTCTCACATCACGTGTGACGTCGATTTGCCCGACGCGGGCCAGGTGAAGGAATTCCTGCCGCCCTACAAGCATCCCTACCCGCTCGATCCGCGGCACCCGGTGTCGCACGGCCCGCAGATCATGCCGGAGCAGGGTCCGCCACTGCAGTTGGAGCGTGCCCGCGCCATGGAAGGTTCAATGGCGGTCATTGAGCAGGTCCACGACGAGTTTGCGAAGATCTTTGGGCGACGATACGACCCCTGGGTAGAAGAGTTCATGACAGACGGCGCCGACATGGTATTTTTCTTGCAGGGCGGTCACGCGGTGACGGCGCGCTTCGCGATTCAGCACCTGCGTGATCAGGGCGTGAAGGTTGGTCTCGTAAGGCTGCGAACCATCAGGCCATACCCGACCGATCGCGTGAACGAGGTTCTCAGCAAGTTCAAAGTAGTCGGCGTGATCGAGACCAATATGGGTCTCGGCAGCGTCAGCAGCGGCGGCTCGCTCTATGCTGAGGCCTGCGCGGCTCTCTATGAAAGCCCAAAGCGTCCGCTGGTCGTCTCGTTTATGGCGGGAATGGGTGGCGAGGCCATCGTGCTGAAGGAATTCTACTGGATGACTCAGAAAATGACGGAAGCGCAGAAACGCGGGAGAATCGAAAAGCGCACGCATTGGGTCGGATTCGAAGAATAGTAGTGTATTTGTTTGGGCGAACCTAAAGATCCGAACCGCTACAGTGTTGGTGCAGGGTCTGTGGGAACTGCCTTTGGGGAGAAAGCGATATGCCAACGATTGAAGTACAGCGGCAGCTGCTGCCGATTCTCGACAGCCCAAATCAGGGGGCGCGTTTCTATAACCCGGATTTGCCGTCGACCGAGCCGTTCGTCCCCGGCCACCGCACGTGTGCCGGCTGCGGACCATCCATACAATATCGGATGACGAGCAAGGCCGCGGGCGACAATACCATCCTGGTCGGCCCAACAGGCTGCATGTATGTCGCGAACAGTTCGTATTTGTGTACGCCCTACAATGTGCCCTGGGCGCACACGCAGATTGGCAGCGCGGGCAGCTTCACCGCGGGCGTGGCCGCCGCCTACGAAGCCATGATTCGAAAGGGCAAGTGGAAGGGGGCTTTTCCAAACATTATATGCGAAGCGGGCGACGGCAGCGCCTCCGACATCGGGCTGGCCTCTGTTTCCGGGGCGCTCTATCGGAATCACGACTGCCTGATTATCTGCTACGACAACGAGCAGTACGCGAACACCGGCATCCAGGCGTCGTCGCGCACGCCCTACGGCGGCATGACGACCTTCTCCCCTCCCGGGCCGATGGTTCCCGAAGCGAAGACCCTGTTTCCCAAGGATCTCGCCCGCATGATGGCGGCGGGCCATCCCCACTGCTATGTGGCCACCGCCAGCGTCGGCTATCCCATCGACTTGATGAATAAAGTTCGCAAAGGACTCAACCACAAGGGCGCGGCGTACCTCATGATCTACACCCCCTGCCAGAAGGGCTTCGTGTATGAAACACCGCGCTCGATCGATCTCGGCCGACTTGTCGTCGAATGCGGGCTCTACCCGATCTGGGAGTGGAACCCCGAGAAGCGCGCGTACGACTACAGCTTCCGCCCCAAGAATATGCGCCCGGTATCAGAGTACTTGAAATTGCAGGGACGCTTCGGGCACCTCCACGCCGAGCACATCGCGAAGCTGCAGAAGTTTGCCAACGAGCAATGGGGAATGATGGGTGTCGAACTTCCCGAGGCCTTGATCCAGGCCGCTGATGCGAAAAACCTGATCAATATGGCTTCTGCGATTGAAGCCGCCGCCGTGGCGGAAACTTTATGAGCACTAAAGCAACCCCTCCTCCGGCGCAGGAAAGCTATATCGTCAGCGAGGGCAAGAAGCGCGGGTCGACGCGCGACGTGCGGCCGGAAGCGGCTTTCGACCGCTACTACACCGTGCTGCGCGTGCACGCGGGTGACGCGATCCTGACAAACAACTGGCACACCAATGAAGTGCTGGAGCACGCGCGCAACAACTTCGAGGGATACACGTTCGCCATGCGCACCCTGGAGGCATGGGGCGCAATGATAGAGAACGACAACCGTGCCTACTATACGGCTGGCGGGCGAGTGTGGGTTTTGGATCTGCAGCCCTCCGACGACAAGAAGAAGCGGTTGCCTAACGCCGAGACTGGCAAGAAATAGCGCACGCTTTGTCTCGCATCCTGCTCATCGACGACACGTCGGAGATTGCCGAGCTGCTCACCTGTGCGCTGCGTGATTTCGGCTTCGAGGTCTTCGCGGCGGGATACACGGACAGCGTCAACGAGCTGATTTTGGAGCGACAAGCCGATGCGCTCGTGCTCGACTGTTCGGTCTTCGACATGAGCGAGTCGCTGTTCGATACCGTGCGTCACCATCCGGACCATGCCGAGCTTCCCGTCGTCATCATCAGTGATACACCGGAGGACGCGGACGCGAGCCTCCGCTCCCGCAATGCGCAAAAAGTCTTGCTGATCCCTAAGCCGTTTACCGGATCGCAGGTCGCAAGAGCGCTCAAGGACCTGCTTGCATAAATATGCCTCTGTGGAGCATGGACGAGTGGCAATACGTCGAGCGGGAGGTCGTCACCGACCCGAAAGGCAAGCAGTGGACTGTGGCGCTGATGGACGTTCTGGGTCAGGAAGGGGACCCCGACATGCCGAACCAGTATCTTCAACTTCAGTATTCATCAGGCCGCTATTTCACGCTCATCTACGCGGAAAGTGGAGCGCTACAGTCGGAACGCGGTTACACCTCACTGCCAGAGGCAAGGATCGCGTACGGAAACCTGCTGGTGGCCGTCATCGACGGCAGCCTCGATCCATCACAACCGGTGTTCCGGCAGGATCTAGAAGATTGACGGTACCATTAGAGCGTGGTCGATCTTCTTTCCAACCGGGGCGGGTTGCCACAACCCAGTGTGCGGTTCGACACAGATGGAGCAAGCTTGTTAGCGTACGACGCCGTCGCCGCAAATCGTTTTTCCATCCAAGCGTCTCGAACCCCCGTGCTTCCCGCCGAAGGAACTTCGCACGCGAAGTATCTCTCGCGTGTCGAAGCACGCTGGCCGAACAGCGGGTAGTTTACTATGGCGCTACCGACCGGGATCCAGATCCCTCATCACGACGCGAAGCACCTGCCCGGCCAGTCGCGCATTACTCTCGGAAACCGTTGCCTTCGGGCCGCTCTCACAGTCGGCATCGGTGAGATCTCGATACGTCCGCGCGACCGCTGGCAGCCGGGCGCAACCGCCGCGAATGAGTCCCGTCCTCTCTGCGACGGCGAGCCGGGTCTCAAACGACCAATCGGCAATCTTCCCGGCGAGTGTGCCTGAGGCAGCCAGAGCACTCAACCCCTTGTGTTCCAGCGCGTCGGTTACGATGGCTTCCAGGATTCCGCAAGAAGTGCGCAGTGCCAGGCCATAGTCCCCCTGCTCGAAGGAATGCCGAGTATCTGTGTAGGCCTGCTCGAGAACGGGCCGCAGCTTAGGGTTATGAACGAACTCGAACCGGCGAGGAGGCGGCCCTTGCGATGATGCAGAAATGACCTGGCCATCGTCCATTCGGGAGAGCGAGGCAACGGCTTGCTCGAGGACATCGAGCAGTCGCGTGACGATCTCGTCCGGCGCCGCCCCTGCGACGGCAAGGCCGGCTGTTGTGCGCTTCAAGAACGCTTCGCTAAACGACCGGGCAAGCCAATGGGCCTTGCTACCGCCGGACAATTGATTGATTGTCACCCCACAGTCTTCCTGCCAGACGCGAGTGGCCGCGATCGCCGATCTGTTGGAGGGATCAGTCGTCAACGTATCGCGAACCTGACACCCGCGGCGAATCAAGCCATCGAGGTGGGCCAGGTATGTCTCGATTTGCGCTCTCAAGCTCTCATTCATCGGTCGCGTCTTGCACTTTTATCTAAAGTCACGGCTAAGCTTGCGGGCATGACGAGCCGCTCCACTTTTGCTGTGAGCCCCCCCTTGACCGCCCCGGGCCCGCATGTTAGATTGCCGCCGCAAGTGGTTCGATGAGCGGACCAATATATCACAGTTCGCACTGAGCTAAGAGATGCTCGAGTTTACGGCTAGCTGACCGTGAATAGCGCAGTCTCGAGGCTCTAGATAGACGGGGTGCTCAGGCTGCCCGGCAGGGCACAGCAAAAAATCGGGAGTTCGGCAGTACGAGATTATTGACGAAAACACAAGGAAGCGTACTTTACGATTGATAGCGATTGCGTCCAAAGTAAAGTCGATGAGATGTGAGATAAAGTGCCTAGTTCCCGGTGTGATCCCATTCCGGATAGAAGTGGAGGCCGGCGCCGCGTCATCGAGTTGGAGTATGTTGGCGCGAAGGATAGTCGACAACCTGAATTCTACGGAACAAGGTCGCAGACAAGATTGGGGAAAGAGGCGGTTTTTGCAGTGCGCTTTTAAAGTCTAACGCTCCGTAATGGAGGTATCCCAATGGCTGCATCCCAGGCCTCCCTTATTCACCCCTCGCGTATTCCTAATCGTTGGGTGCAGTTAGTTGCTGGCATCATCGCGATGATGGCTATCGCGAACCTTCAATATGCCTGGACGATTTTCACCAAACCCATACAAGCCCATCTGCACGTCACGCTGGTCGCTGTCCAGTGGACCTTTACTTTATTCGTCGCCTTGGAAACTTGGCTCGTACCTTTTGAAGGATACCTGGTAGATCGAATCGGACCCCGATTCATGCTGGGTGTTGGCGCGATCCTCGTCGGACTGGGCTGGGTCGGATCCGGTCAGGCCGAAACGATAAACGGCATCTACTTTTGGTACGGAATGGCCGGTGTCGGCGCCGGGATTGTCTATGGGGGCGCCATCGGGAACGCGCTGAAATGGTTCCCGGACCATCGCGGTCTCTGCGTCGGCCTGACCGCTGGGGCTTTCGGCATAGGCACCGCGACGACGATCGCTCCCGTTGCCGGCATGCTGAAAGCTTCGGGCTACCAGCACACTTTCATCGTCTGGGGAATTATCCAGGGAATCGTTGTGCTGGCTGCTTCCCTCTTCCTGGCCAGGCCGCCGGTTGGATGGACGCCAGCAAACTGGAAAGAGAAAGGAGCGAAAATAAGAGCAAGAGTGCAAACCTCCGCCGTCGATATGGCGCCCTGGCAGGTGCTACGCCAGCCGTCATTCTATGTCATCTATCTAATGATGACTATGTTAGCTTTCGGTGGTTTAGTTGTTACCGCACAACTTAACCCAATGGCTTCCTCTTACCATGTGGATAACATCATCGTGGCCTTCGGCATGACCGCTTTGGTGCTGGCCATCACAGTTGACCGGATTCTGAACGGGTTAACACGTCCCTTCTGGGGATGGGTGTCGGACCATATCGGCCGGGAGAATTCCATTTTCATTGCCTTCATCTTGGAGGCAGCGTCGGTGTTTGCTCTACTCCAACTGATCAACCGTCCTATCTGGTTCATTGTGCTGTCAGGCCTGTGTTTCTTCGCGTGGGGCAATATTTTCTCGTTGTTCCCCGCGATTACCGGCGATCTGTACGGGAACAAATGGGCCACCACCAACTATGGAATGGTTTACACCGCCAAGGGAGTGGCTGCAGCCTTTGCCGGGCCCGGCGCCGCCTGGATGTTTGCCAAGACCGGCTCCTGGACGAAAGTCTTCTGGGCGATGATTGTGTGCGATCTGGTTGCTGCGTTCATGGCGTTGCTGTGGCTGAAGCCTTTGGGAGCCCGCGTCGTCAAAGATTCGGAGCATGCAGGTTCGAATGCCGATGTAACTACGCCGATAAAAGCACCACAAGGTGTGGCTAAGGCGGCGCCCTCGAAAGCCAGGTCGGCAACCGCGAGTTAGGATTTCTTCAGAGCGAATCGCCTTACGCCATCACGGTCGCGTAACCCAAAAAACGAAAAAAGAAACCGCAGCATGGCGGTTCTTCCACTCCCGTGGCTTCCCGGCTCCCAACATCGTGCGCACGAGCAAACCCAAGTTGAAAGCGCCAACGTCAATCAGCAAGCGCTTGAGTATATTCTTCTGCCCTCGCAGATGCGTTCGTCTCATCCCACCCGTCTCGTAGCAGTGCGCGAAGCTTCGTTCCACGAGTTCGCCTCTTTTCCGTAGCAAGCTCTTCCCGTACGCTCCGCCAACTCGCCGCCGGTTCGCGTAAGCCGCCTCTTGTTGCGCTCGCGCTTTTGCTTGGTTCTTCTGGCCATCCCAATCTCGTCGCCGTGCCTGCTTTTCTCTGGGATATAGGTCCGGACTCCCTTATCCTTTATTTCTACCAGCACGTCACCGCTGACACTGGTCCAACATAGGGACGCGTAGCCGTTTTTCCTTTATGTCTGCGATTGGGGAACCACTTGAAGGTGTCCTACACGAAAGAAATCGTCATCCGCGTTGACAAGAGGTACGGGGTCGGCAAGGCGTTCGGGAATCCGCCGCTGTCCTCCGCTGCGCTGTCGGGAGGAGCACCCGAGGGCGCCAAATCCGGCATCGACCTGGTCGAATCATTTGTCAATTCGGATTCCCCACCACCATCCAATCGAACCTATCCGTCGTTCCCGTGCAAGAGACTGTGAATCCGCTCTTGCTCTTAGCCGATAGCTTCGCGCCACCAGCCGTCGTCTCATCGAACACCAGAATAGCTGGCTGCGAAGTGAATGTTGGAATGAGTGCAAGATTGATGGTCTTGATTCCACCAGAACATGCGGATACGCCAGCAAATTGAGAAGCGACCACCTGATTCAGAAGAGGAATCCTTTGAGGGCTTTCATACGTCCAGTTGTATGGCGCATTCGAAGTGCCCAGCGGGGTAATCA
>Ga0207046_10332_pt1 | contig 10013 bp, 8 predicted proteins | sample Alteio_BWMinCont_66_FD_153303 | JGI IMG/M metagenome (GOLD analysis project Ga0207046, IMG submission 153303) | Enriched cells from forest soil in Barre Woods Harvard Forest LTER site, Petersham, Massachusetts, United States -... | ecosystem: Environmental > Terrestrial > Soil > Temperate forest >...
AAAAATGAAAACATAATTACAACCAATAATACACCTGCAACGGATGCTATAACAACCTGCTGCCTTTTCTTTTCCTCGCTGGCAACAGCAATTAATTTTTCCTGCTCTGCATCCGATTTTATTTTTAATTCAGCTTCTTTTTTCTCTACTTCAAATTGTGTTTTTAAATCACCTAGTTGTTTACTGTTATCTGCATTAAAAACACTATCGGTTAGTTGCTTAAATTTTACATGCGCCTCGTATGCTTCTTTATATTTACCTGTTTTACAATATACATCAGCTAAATATTGATAAGAGTAACTCTCCATATTAATGTCTCCTATTTCTTTATTTAGCTGCAAAGCAGAATCTAGATATTTTGTAGATTTCCTAAAATCTGATAAATCGATGTATAACTCGCCAATACTATTATAACAATAGGCAATCCCTGATTTATCTTTAGAGGTCTTAAAATACGTTAAGGACTTTAAATAGTACTCTAATGCTTTTGAAAAATTATGTTGATAATTATAAGCAAGTGCAATATTACTATAACAAAAACCAACCCCTTGTTTATCATTTGTTTCCTCGCAAAATTTTAAACACTTTAAAAAATAGTCTAAAGCTTTAGTGTAATTGGCTAATTCTAAATAAACACTGCCAATGTTACTGTTACAATCTGATATTCTCTTTTTGTCACCAAACTCTTCTGAAATTTTTAACGCTTTTAAATAATAATCTAAAGCCTTAATATAATTAGTTTCAATAGAGTAAACATTTCCAATATTAAGATAACAGGCTTCTATGTATGGTTTATTATTAGTTTCTTCCGCAATTTTTAAGGCACCTAATTCGTATTCCAATGCTTTCGGAAAATTACTTTTAGTAAAAAGCGATACCCCAATAGTAAGAAGGGCATTTAGTTTTAATGTTTTATGATTAGTTTTTTCGGCAAATTTTAATTCTATGTTTGACAACATGATGGCTGTATCAGGATTATTTTCACGATAACTCCATGCTATACTATTTAAAACTTTTATACGTGTACTGTCGGCCTGAGTTTTATCATTATAAACTTTCCACAGCGAATCTCTGTTTTGAGCACAATATATTCGAAATGTCAAAACAAGAAAGATAGTCATGTAAATAAACTTTTTCATCCCTCTATCTCTTCATCAATTTGTTTAAACTACCCTCAATATACTTTTCCGATGTAATTAAAGCTGTCTGTATTCTTTTAGCGTAATGTATGCTATCCACTACTTCTTTATTTTTTTCGTGTAACTCTTCATAAGCTTTATCAACCAATACTTTTTGTTCTTCAATTACTTCTTTTTGCTTTTCAGTTATTTTAAAGCGTTTATACAAAAACAACGAAAATATAACAACAAGCAATAGCACACCAACTACCGATGCTATAACAACCTGCTGTCTTTTCTTTTCTTCGTTTGCAACAGCAATTAATTTTTCTTGTTCTGCATCCGATTTTATTTTCAGTTCTGCTTCTTTTTTCTCCACTTCAAATTTGGTTTTCATATCACCAAGTTGTTTACTGTTATCGGCATTAAAAATGCTATCGGTTAGCGCTTTAAATTTTACATGAGCTTCGTATGCTTCTTTATACTTATTTGTTTTAGCATAAATCCCCGATAAGTTTTCATAAGCCTCTCGTTCTTCATTAATGGCTCCAATTTCTTTAGCTAATTGTAACGAGCTATCACTGTATTGTAAAGCTAATTTATAATTGCCCAATTTTAAATATAAATCACCCATGTTGCCAAAACAAAGTGCTATGCCTTGTTCGTCGCCAATTTCTTTTTTCGCTGTTAAGTTTTTAAATAAATAATCCAGTGCCTTATTATAATTGCCTTGGTCGGCATATAAGTTACTCATGTTAAGGTAACAAATTGCAATGCCTTGTCTGTCACCTATTTCTTCCAGCATGTTCATCCCTTTCATATAATAACTAAGGGCTAAATCATCTTTTGTTTGCTCGTCGTAAATAATGCCTAAATTAATATTACAGGCAGCAATGGCTTGTTTATTACCATTCTCTTCATAGCTTTTTAAAGCTTTTAAATAATAATCACGTGCTTTGTTATAATCGGACTGATTCAAATATAAATTACCCATGTTACTGTAACAATTTTCTACTCCTTTTTTATCACCCGTTTCTTCAGCTATTTTTAAACTTTTTAAATAGTACGCTAATGATTTTGGGTAATTACTTTGATTAAAATAAACCATAGCAATGTAACCATAACAAGTTCCAACGGCTTGTATGTTGTTTAATTCTTCGTATAACTTTAACGCCTGTAAAAAGTAGGTTAAAGCCTTAGTAAAGTTGCCTTTATTAGCCAGCGATGATCCAATTGTACTATAGGCCTTGGCAGTCCACCGTTTTCTTTTCCCTTCCGGAATCAACTTAATAAGTCTTAATTCTTCTTGGGCCAAAAAAATAGCTGTGTCGGGATTTTCGCCGGTGTAGCTCCAGGCAATGAGGTGCAGAGTTTTTAATCTTGTACTATCAGCTTCATTTTTGTTATTGTATATTTTAGTAAGCGAATCCAGTTTCCCATTTTGCGCAATGGCAGCATAAGTATAAGCAAGTAAAAATGTATATAGCAGCAGTTTTTTCACCAATCAAATCTATAAAAAGTTTGCTATAAGTAATAATTAACTAATTAAAGTCTCGCATCATAAATTGGTAGAAATAAAAACTCTTATAAGAACAAAAACAAATCCTCACCAAAATATTCAGCACCCGTAAAACTAATCTCAAAAAAGTAGATGATGTTGTCATCATCGACATTAAAATATGATTCAACTTTTTTAAAAAAATAATGTTCGTATTAAATATTTTTTTAATTTAGTATCCTCAAGAAACTAGAACTAAAATCAATGGGGGCTTAATCGCCCCTTTTTTTATTATTGAGCAATCTGTCTTTTATAAACTTCTCAGAGTTTAGTATGTAAGCAAAATGCAGTAAAAAAATTACTCGTAACGCAAACTTTCGATCGGGTCTAATTTAGCAGCTCGGCTGGCCGGTATAATGCCAGATAGTAAACCAACGGCCACACATAAAAAAGAAGCTGATATAACCCATTTCCACGGCATATAAAAACCAATTCCCAGCTGAAACGAAAGCAAGTTACCCAAACCAACACCTAAAATTATACCAAGTGTACCACCAATTAAACAAATAACAACTGCTTCCATTAAAAACTGATTGCGTATAAGTTGTGCAGTTGCTCCTAATGATTTTCGTATACCAATTTCGCGTGTGCGTTCCGTAACAGATACCAACATAATGTTCATCAGCCCAATAGCTGCACCCAGTAAGGTTATAATGCCAATAAGTGTAGCGCCAATAGTAACCTTTTGTATGTTGCTAATTAGCATATTGGCTAACGAGTCTGATTTTGTAATTTCAAAATTAGCTTCGTCTGTAATTTTTACTTTTCGTATCTGCCTGAATAAACCTGTTGACTCTGCAATGGCAGCTTCCATTAACGATGGAGTTGGGGCATATACATTAATAGTAAACGTAGCATCCTGTTTCGGGAAAGTGCTACGCGCATTTTGTATCGGTATTAAACAAATTTTATCGCCGCCAAACCCCATGCCCGTGCCCTTGCTTTTTAAAACACCCACAATAGTATATTTAGCACTGCCTATTCTAATTTCTTTTCCAATTGGATTTTTTTCTGATTTCATTACGGTGGTCAATAATTCGCTTCCAATAATAACAGAAGAAGAACCATTTAAAATTTCAAATGATGAAAAATTTCTCCCTTGTTCTAACTCATAGCCAGATGTAGTTAAATAATTATCATCTATGCCAAACACTTGTATGTTTGGGTTCGATTTAGCGGATAGATACTGTACTTTACCTGTAAAAGTAGCCAGTGTAGAAATGCTCACTGTTGTCGGAAACTTAAATCGGTCTCTAAACTCTTTAGCTTCAAAATAAGTTATACTGGGATATATTTTTGGTTTTTTACCATCATTGCCAATGCGCACATTCATGCCTCGGTTTCTAATCGTAAAGGTGTTAGAACCCATGCCTGCAAAATTACTGCTGATAGAAAATTTCAAGGCATCAATCGCAGTTAAAATCCCTACCAAAGCCCAAATGCCAATAGCAATAATTAGCGCCGTTAAAATAGTGCGCAATGCATTAGCACGTATCGATGAAAAAGCAATGCGTAAATTTTCTGAAACAGGTAATTGCATGCCGTAAATTTACAACAAACAATTTTTTATGCTTTACCGTTGGTGTATTTTATTTTTTAATATACTTGCCGCTAAACATAAAGGGCAACAAAGTTTCTATGCCATTAGCCGTATAAATTTTTCCGGTGGTGGTTGCCATTACTATTTTAATTTTTTTCCCCGTAGTTTGTTCGTATTCAGCAATGGCTTGTCGGCACGCACCACAAGGGGTTAGGGGTTGGTCGGCCACCACGTCGCAAATAACAGCAATAGTTTTTACAGCCACGCCTGGATATTGTGAGCCTGCATAAAATATAGCAACACGCTCGGCACACATGCCTGATGGATAAGCGGCATTTTCCTGATTGTTACCTGTAATAACTTTTCCGTTCTCTAAAAGTACTGCTGCACCCACGTTAAATTTTGAGTAGGGCGCGTAAGCATTGCGCATGGCTTTGGTAGCCTCTAGTATTAAAGTAGCTTCTTCAGTGGGTAACTGTTTTGTGTTTTCAAACACATCAACAGTAATTACATATTGCAATTTTTCGGGATTCATTATTTTTTTATTTCAAGGTTTTTATCTTTCAAAACTTTACCCAAACTATCATACGTTCTTTCAACGGCAAGCTTTCCTGTAGTATCATAATAATGCCATATGCCAACGCTAATATCTTGTTTATAATCTCCTTCGTAATAAACCTTTCCGGTTTCATAATATACTTTCGAGTGCCCGTTCATTTTGCCGTTATCATACAAAGCCTCGCTCCACAGATATCCGTTTGGATAAAAATAAAACCATTGCCCGTGGCGTTTACCAAACCTAAAAAACCCCTTTGTTTTTATCACCCCTGTTTCATATTTCTGAAAAAACTCTCCCGTATAGTCACTATCAGGCGGTGCAAGCTCATCTACAATTTTATCTATCTGCGATTTTATTTGCTGACCCGCAGAGTCTTCAGCAGTCATTACTTTTTCTTCTTTCTTCTGATTCGACGTACAAGCACCTAATAAAAACACAGATATAGATGCTACTATTAAAAATTTCTTTATCATGATTATTTTTTTCTTTCTACAGTATAAATTACTAATTGTTCTAACGATTTTTTCGCATCTCCATCCGGAAACCCTTTAAGCAAATTTAATGCCTCGGTTTTATATTGATGCATAATTTTTTCGGCGTACTCAATTCCTTTTTTTGCAAAAACAAAATCAATTACCTCGGCAACTTTCTTCGGGTCTTCGTTATGGTTTTTTACAATGTTTATTATTTTTCGTTTCTCTAAAAAGGTAGAATTATTAAGGGCATAAATTAAAGGCAGAGTCATTTTCTTTTCCTTAATATCAATGCCGGTCGGCTTACCAATTTCGCTGCCATCGCCAAAATCAAATAAATCATCTTTTATCTGAAAAGCAATGCCGGTAAGTGTGCCAAATTGTTTCATGATTTCAATTACCTGCTTGTCTTGCGTAACTGATGCGGCACCTGTAGCGCAACAAGCGGCAATCAAAGTAGCTGTTTTCTGACGAATTATTTCAAAATAAATCTCTTCCGATATATCCAGCTTTCGTGCTTTTTCTATTTGCAGCAATTCACCCTCACTCATTTCACGCACTGCATTACTCACCAATTTCAGTAAATGAAAATCATCATTATCTAACGATAACAATAACCCTTTCGATAATAAATAATCTCCAATAAGTACTGCAATTTTATTTTTCCAAAGTGCGTTAACCGAGAAAAAACCTCTGCGTTCATTGCTATCATCCACCACATCATCATGCACCAAAGTAGCTGTGTGCAATAGTTCTATCAAAGCGGCGGCACGGTAGGTGCTTTCATTAATTTCGCCGTGCATTTGTGCCGATAAAAAAACAAACATAGGGCGTATTTGTTTGCCTTTGCGTTTTACAATATAACTTGTAATTTTTTCTAATAAAGGCACAGAGCTTTTCATAGATTGTTTGAATTTTATTTCAAACGCATCCATATGTGTTGCAATTGGTGCTTTTATTTCGTCAACGGCTTTCAATACAAAAATTGAGACCTTAAATGTGCAAATTTATTGGTTAACTTGCTATTTTACAGGCATATTTTTAGCCGATTTATTTTTGTTGGCTAACTGCCCGCAAGCGGCATCAATGTCCTTGCCACGGCTGCGGCGCACATTTACAATAATGCCTTTGCCTTCTAAATGGGCTTTAAAAGCGTTTAATCTTTCGGGTGTGGTTTGTTTAAACTCCCCATCATCAATAGGGTTGTACTCAATAATATTAATTTTTGCAGGCACTTTTTTACAAAAAGCAGCGAGTTCCTTAGCATCAATCAACGAGTCATTAAAATCTTTAAAAGCAATATATTCAAAGGTTACGCGCGTGCCTGTTTTATCATAAAAATAATTAAGAGCATCAGCCAAATTCTCAAGTGTGTTACTTTCGTTAATCGGCATAATGTAATTACGCTTTTCATCATTAGCCGCGTGTAACGATAACGCAAGGTTAAACTTTACATTATCATCACCTAGTTTTTTTATCATTTTAGATATACCTGCGGTAGATACTGTAATGCGTTGCGCACTCATGCCTAAGCCATCAGGCGATGTAATTCTGTCAACTGATTTTAGTGTCTCAGCATAATTAAGCAACGGCTCACCCATGCCCATATATACAATGTTCGATAGGTGCTGATTATATTTTTCTTTCGCCAAATTATTTACTAAAACAACCTGATCATAAATCTCGTCTGCATTCAAATTACGCAAACGATTCAATCTGCCCGTAGCACAAAACTTACAGGTTAAACTACACCCCACTTGTGATGATATGCAAGCTGTCATCCTTGTTTCTGTAGGAATTAAAACACTCTCCACCACATTACCATCAAACAATTTCATGGCACATTTAATGGTTCTGTCACCACTAACCTGCATATCATCAATAGTAACGGCATTAATTACAAAGTTTTCAGCAAGCAGCAAACGCAAGTCTTTCGATAGGTTGCTCATATCATCAAAACTATGTGCACTTTTTTGCCAAAGCCATTGCCAAATTTGTTTAGCACGAAAAGCAGGCTGACCCTTTTCTTTCAAAAAAGAGTTTATTTGCTCTGCCGTTAAAGCCCGTATATCTTGCTTTTGTGCCATACTGCAAAGGTAACACTTAGATTTGAGAAATAACCAGCCCTAAAAACCACCTTTTTACTACTTTTACAGCCATGCAATTTATTATCGCCTCTAAAATTTACCCTATAAACACCCCGCCGTTGCAAAACACCGTAATTGTGTACGATAGCCACGGTTTAATTATTGATTTAGTTCCTCAAAACGACCTCGACCCGCTTAAAATTAAACATTACGAAGGCGCTATTTGTCCAGGTTTTGTAAACGCGCATTGTCATTTAGAGCTTTCGTTTTTGAAATCTAAAATCGAAGCAGGGCAGGGGCTTCACACCTTCATAAAAGAAGTAGAAAGTCTTAAAAAACCAAACGATGAGGAAATTTTAGAGGCTATAAAAATTGCTGATAAAGAAATGGATGCAAATGGCATTGTTGCCGTGGGCGATATTTCAAACACATCAAACACCTTTGCCTATAAAGCAAACGCATCAAAAATTTACTACCACACCTTTTTAGAGATTTATGCCTTTGACGAAACTCGTGCCGATGCCGCTTTCGAGCGTGGATTAAAATTACAAAATGAGTTAAGAGAATTTTTAGACGACAGAATTCACCTTCAATCATCCATCACACCACACGCGCCTTATTCGGCTTCCATAAAATTATTGAATTTGTTTAGCCGCCATGCGCAACAAAACAATTCCATCCTCACCATTCATAACCAAGAAACCGAAGACGAAAATCTGTTTTTTACCGAAAAAAAAGGCAGCATTTTAGATAGATTAAAATCCTTCAACATTCCCACCGATAATTGGCAAGCGCCCGGCAAATCAAGTTTGCAGGCAACCCTGCCGCACTTGCCCGCAAGCAATAAATTGCAATTGGTACATAACACGTTTACCAATCAAAATGATATTTCATTTGCTACAAATTGCAACCCAAACCTGTTTTGGTGCTTTTGCGTAAACGCCAATTTGTATATCGAAAATAAAGTGCCTAACGTAAATCTATTCACTCAAAATAATTGCAACATAACATTAGGCACCGATAGTTATGCAAGCAACTGGAGCCTCAGTATTTTCGATGAAATTAAAACCCTGCAAAAACATTTTCCTCAAATTAACTTAAACACTTTACTTACTTGGGCAACCTTAAATGGGGCTAACTATTTAGGCATTCAAAATAAATTTGGCAGCATACAAAAAGGTAAAACCCCTGGTTTAAATTTAATCAGCACTGACTTAAAAAATGTGAAACGTTTAGTTTAATTTTCGTTCTCTGCAAAAACTTAGTAACTTAGTACTGCCTATGAAACGCATTATAATATCACTCCTTCTCATTCAAATTTCTCTTAGCAGTTTTGCTTCACAATTGCTAATTCCTATGGATGCTTCTCAAAAAAATCACCTCAAGGCTTATGGCTTGGCCTACTTGGCTTTAAAACACGATATCGAAATTTACTGGTTGCTAAATTACCGTGGCGGCAGTTTTATGTTTCGTAACGATAAAATTTTTGTAGATGAATGCAACATACGTGGCATCTCCTACGAAATTATTCCCGATGCAAAAAGCACAGCCATCTTACAAGAAGTTTCAAATCCCGAATTAAATCAGGATGCCGTTAAGTTAGAAAAAGCACCACGCATTGCCGTATACTCACCTAAAGGCAAACAACCTTGGGATGATGCGGTTACCCTTGTTTTAAACTATGCCGAAATTCCGTATGATATTGTGTACGATGAAGAAGTAATGAATGGCAAACTGGCCGAGTACGATTGGATGCATCTGCACCACGAAGATTTTACCGGACAGTATGGTCGTTTTTGGTTTGGCTCGCGCAACACGGCTTGGTATCAAACTGAGGTAAGAGAGAATGAAGCCATGGCAAAAAAATTAGGCTTTACCAAAGTATCGCAAATGAAATTAGCCGTAGCAAAAAAAGTACGCGATTTTGTTTCAGGCGGTGGTTTTATGTTTGCCATGTGTTCTGCAACCGATAGTTACGATATTGCTTTATGTGCCGATGGAATTGATATTTGCGAAAGCATGTTTGATGGTGATGGCACTACGCCCAACTATAATAAGCTAATTGATTTTAATAAATGTTTTGCCTTTGAGAATTTTAAGCTAAGCGAAAATCCATCTGAGTATGAATTTTCTACTATCGACACCTACAACACCCGTACGCAAAAATATGGGGTTACTAAGGAGAACGATTATTTTTCGCTCTTCGAGTTTTCTGCCAAGTGGGATCCAGTACCATCTATGCTTTGCCAAAATCACGAGCAATTAATAAAAGGTTTTTGGGGACAAACCGTTGCCTTTGATAGAAACTACGTAAAGAAAAATGTTTTAATAATGGGCGAAAACAAAGCGGCCAACGAAGCCCGTTATATACATGGCGAGTACGGCAAAGGCACTTGGACTTTTTACGGTGGCCACGACCCCGAAGATTACCAACACCGCGTTGAAGACCCCCCAACTGATTTAAGTTTACATCCAAACTCAGCAGGTTATCGTTTAATCCTAAATAACGTTCTCTTTCCTGCGGCTAAAAAGAAAAAACAAAAAACGTAATTTTTTGTTGTCATTGCGAGGAGGAACGACGAAGCAATCTTCTCCGCTTGTCATTTCGAAGGAGGCACGACTGAGAAATCTATTGTAGGGAAATAATTCTCATAACACAATTTTATTATCTTTACTAT
>Ga0207046_10362_pt1 | contig 9978 bp, 6 predicted proteins | sample Alteio_BWMinCont_66_FD_153303 | JGI IMG/M metagenome (GOLD analysis project Ga0207046, IMG submission 153303) | Enriched cells from forest soil in Barre Woods Harvard Forest LTER site, Petersham, Massachusetts, United States -... | ecosystem: Environmental > Terrestrial > Soil > Temperate forest >...
TGTTGCAATGTCCGAGAATCGAGATAACGCGCAGTTACCAAGGCTCCCCGCGCCGGGCCGGCTGCGCTCCCGGTCGCCTTGATGGAAATTTAGGTCGGTTGGACCACCTCTTGTGATTCAAGTGCCTCGCGCACCTTTCGTAGCAATGTTTCTCGTGTGAACGGTTTCTGTAGCAACCTCATGCCACTATCGATGAGTCCGCTGACACTGGCAAAAGTGCCGGTGTAACCGGACATGCAAAGTACTTTCATGCTTGGGTTAGTTACAACCAAGCTTTCGGCCAACTTGGGTCCGTTCATTCCGGGCATCACCACGTCGGTCATGAGAAGATGTATGGAACCAGAATACCTTCCCGCGACTTCGAGGGCATCAATGCCATTACTAGCTTCTATTACCGTGTATCCTGTCTCCTCTAAGAGAGTACGAGTCAAGACTCGAACAGATTCTTCGTCTTCCACCAGCAAGATGGTCTCCGTCCCAAGAAAGAGCTGGGGTGCCGAGTCACTCGGCCGACACTGCTGAACCGCTTCGTCCACACGGGGCAGATAGGCCTTGAAGACAGACCCGTGGCCGAGTTCGCTGTAGACCCAGATGTAGCCTCCACTTTGCTTGACAACTCCATAGACGGTCGCAAGTCCGAGCCCGGTTCCTTTCCCGAGTTCCTTTGTTGTAAAAAATGGCTCAAAAATGTGGGATTGTGTCTGCTGGTCCATTCCAGTACCGGTGTCAGTTACGGCGAGCAGCACGTATCGACCCGCCCTCAAAGGCGGATGGAGATGGGCGTACTTGTCGTCGAGTTCCGCGTTACTGGTTTCAATAACGATCTTTCCACCATCCGGCATTGCGTCCCTTGCGTTAACAACCAGATTCATTATGATCTGCTCAACCTGTCCGGGATCGACTTTCACGGAACCCAGTGTAGAGTCTAGAGTGGTGAGGAGCTCGATGTCTTCGCCAATAAGACGCTTGAGCATCTTCCCGGTCTCAAGCACCACGGTATTGAGGTTCAGAACTTTCGGCTCCAACACCTGTTGACGGCTAAATGCGAGGAGCTGGCGGGTCAACGAGGCGGCGCGATCACCAGCTTTTTTGATTTCCTCGCATCGGCTATGCATCTTGATATCGTTTTGAGTGCTATCCAAAAGCATTTCGCTGTAGCCAATGATTACGCTCAGTAGATTGTTGAAGTCGTGGGCAATGCCGCCAGCGAGCAGACCGACAGCTTCCATCTTCTGCGACTTGCGAAACATCTCTTCCAAGTGCTTACTTTCGGTGATGTCCCGGGCAACGCTCGAAACACCGACTACATGGCCATCCGAGTCCTTGATCGGTGAGAGAGTGATCGCGACCTGGATTTGGGTTCCGTCCTTTTTGGCGCGAGCGGTCTCGAATTGCTCCACAGCTTCGCCTCGTTCTACCATCTTCAGGAGTCTTGAGCCTTCCACTGGCTGGGCGACAGGAGAAAGGACCAGAATCGACTGTCCAATAGCTTCCTCAGCCGAGTACCCATACATTCGCTCCGCGCCGTGATTCCATGTAAGGATCACTCCTTGGGGCGTGAGACTGACGATGGCATCGTACGATGACTCGACGACAGCGGCCAAGCGGGACAGGTCATCTTCACGTCGCTTGCGTTCCGTAATATCGCGGAAAACGGTTACCGCTCCAGTAGCCTGCCCTTGGCGGTCGTAGATGGGTGCGACGGAGTTTTCGATTGGAATTTCAAATCCGTCTTGACGGATAAGAATGCAGTTGGACGATAGGTGCTGGATCCGGTTGTGCACAATTGCTTTACCCATCGGTTTCGGGCTGATTTTGCGAGTCGTGGCGTCCAGAATTCGGCAGACCTCGGCCATGGGACGATCCACCGCTTCTTGCCGCGACCAGCCGGTCATTTGTTCCGCGACGAGATTGAGGAAGGTGATATTCCCTGCGATATCTGTGCACACCACGGCGTCGCCGATGGAGTTGAGCGTGACTTGGGCGCGTTCCTTTTCCCCGAACAACGCGTCGTCCATAATCTTGCGCTCGACGGAATGGCGCAAGGCTCTGAGAAGCCCGCGTGTCTCAATTTGACCTTTGATGAGATAGTCCTGCGCGCCTTCTTGCAGGGCTTGTGTAGCAAGTGATTCGTCATCCAATCCAGTCAGCACCACTAAAGGGACGCGCGGCGCTGCGGCGTGGGCCCTCCGGACCGCTTCCAGCCCTTGTGCGTCGGGCAACCCCAGGTCAACTATGATAATGTCAGCTAAATGGGCAGCAAGATACTTCTCAGCCTCAAACATGGACTTTACGTGAGTCAATTCTGTTTCATGTGAGCCCTGGTCCTTGAATGTCTCGCGGAACAAGCGGGCGTCTCCGGGGTTATCTTCTACCAGGAGAAGTGTTTTGATCGATTTCTTGATCATCGCTTTGCCACCTGGTTCTAGACCTATTCAGGATAGATTCTGTCGATTCAGCAGCCTTCATAACAAGAATCCGCGAGCTCGCTTTGTCAAATACGCAGGCTTCTCCAGCTCCACGAGTCCTCCAAGGGTTTTCGGCCGCCAGAAGTTGGCATTATCCACGGGTTTTCGGACAAAAAGCGTCGCGGAGAAAACGGGCATCTCGCGCGTTATCCTCAACTAGCAGAACTAGGAGCACCTTTCCTTTCGTGAGCGTTCTTCGTGCGGGAACTTGACAACAGATAGCCAGAAATTGTCGATGCTTTTTATGACTTCGAGGAATCCATTGAGACCCACAGGCTTTGTAATGTAACAGTTCGCATGGAGCCGATAACTTCGCAGGATATCCGCTTCTGACGCCGAGGTTGTCAAGATAACAACTGGAATGCTTCTTAGAGTCGGGCTCTCCTTGATTTCCGTCAAAACCTCCCTACCGTCTTTCTTGGGCAGGTTCAGATCGAGCAAGATGAGATCCGGGCGGGGGACACCGACATACTCCCCCCTGCCCAATAGAAAAGCCATTGCCTCATTTCCATCAGACGCGACGTGCAAATTAATATGTACCTTGGCATCTTTAAACGCTTCGCGCGTAAGCCGGACATCGCCCGGACTATCCTCTACCAACAGAACTTCGATCGGTGCCGCGCCATTTCCAATCGATTCCATCATTTTCCATCGCCTTCCGGCAGCGCAAAATAAAAGGTCGAGCCGTTTTTAGGCTGGGATTCGACCCAGATCCTACCGCCCAGGCCCTCCAGCACCTTCTTGCAGATGGCCAATCCGATTCCCGTACCCTTGAACTCTGTTGGCCCGTGCAAACGCTGGAAAATAATGAAGATTCTTTCAAAGTACCGAGGGTCGATTCCCAAGCCATTGTCCCGCACCGAAAAAATCCATTCATTGGCGCCGTTGTTCATGGCAGAGACGTGGACGTGAGGAACTTCGGCACCATGGTATTTAATTGCGTTTCCAATGAGGTTTTGAAATACCTGAGCCGGCTGCGTCCCGTCCGTCGTAATCGCTGGCAGCTGGTCGTGGGTCACAACCGCACCGCTCTCCTCAATCGTTGCTCGTAGGTTTTCAATCGCTTCTTTCAACGCGTTTTCACTGGAAATTTCGCGGAGCGTTGTTCCATTTGTCCCGGCGCGTGAATAGGTCAGTAGATCCTGAATCAACCTCTGCATCCGGGTTGAGCCGTCTACTGCATAATCGATGAATTCATCGGCATCGGAGTCCAGACGCCCTTTGTAGCGCCGGGCCAGAAGCTGCGTATAACTGGCCACCATCCGCAACGGCTCCTGGAGATCGTGTGACGCGACATAGGCAAATCGCTCCAGCTCATCATCGGAACGCTTGAGGTCGCCCATCGTCTTCACCAGGTGCTCCTCGGATCTCTTGCGCACGCTAATGTCCCGGATAGCTGCCGTCACCAGAATTCCTTCGGCGCTTTCCAGCGGGCTCAGCATGATCTCGATTGGAAACTCACTTGCATCTTTCCGCCGCGCAATGAGCTCAATCCCCGTACCGATCTGTTGTGCCAGCGCGTCTTCCTCAGATCGAAGGTCGTCCGCGACCAGCCGCTCCGCGAAACCCTCCGGGATAATGTTCTTCACCCTCTGTCCCACAAGCTCGTCGCGGCGGTATCCAAACTGTTTCTCTGCCTGAAGATTCAGCAGGACGATCTCCCCAGCCTGGTTTACCACCACCATCGCATCCGGAGCCGCCTCCAGCAGTCCGCGATATCTGCCCTCCATCTGCGCCAGATGTCTCTCCGCGTCCTTGCGCACGCTAATATCCCGGATAGCTGCCGTCACCAGAATTCCTTCGGCGCTCTCCAGCGGGCTCAGCATGATCTCGATTGGAAACTCACTTGCATCCTTCCGCCGCGCAATGAGCTCAATCCCCGTACCGATCTGTTGTGCCAGCGCGTCTTCCACGGATCGAAGACCGTCAGCGAGTAGCCGCTCCGCAAAGCCTTCCGGAATGATGTTCTTCAGCTTCTGCCCGATGAGTTCATCACGGCGGTATCCGAACTGTTTCTCTGCCTGAACATTCAGCAGGACGATCTCCCCGCCCGAGTTCACCACCACCATCGCATCCGGAGCTGCTTCCAAGAGACCTCGGTATCGCGCCTCCGACTCCTTGCTCTCGCTGAGATCGTGGCTGAACTCAGAGAATCCCCGCAGATTTCCGTTCCGGTCGCGTAACGCTGTAAAGGTGACACTCGCCACAAATCGTGAGCCATCCTTCCGCACCCTCATGCCTTGTTCCTCGTGCCTGCCGTATGCGGCAGTCAGCCGGAGTACCTCCTCTGGCCTACCGCATTCAATATCTTGCAGCGGAAAAAAACAGGAAAAATTACGACCGATAATCTCTTCGGCTTTGTATCCCTTGATTCGTTCGGCACCGGCATTCCAACTGACAATCTGGCCTTGTGGGTCGATCATAAAGATCGCGTAGTCCTCGATTCCGTCGAGGAGCATCCGATATTTTTCTTCGCAGTCCCGGAACGCGTCCTCTGCCAAGTTGAGTGCCTTGGCATTCGTCTCAGAGACATCACTGAATGCGCGTTCTATGTCGAAAGAGGGTTCACGAGTCATACCGCCAGTCTGGCCCTAGCGCTTGACTGGAGTATATTCAGTTCTATACCTTTCCCTTCGGGTTCCGTTCTGGTACACGCCCATAGCCGAGCAAGGCGCGGCAAGTTATGGCCTTTGCTAGAGTTGGAGTAAGGTGTCGATTAACACACAAACATAAGGATTTATTCATATAAACGCGGGAAGCGTGGAGAGCGAGCAATATAACAACGTGATGCATGACGCGCGCTCGTCGAAGATCGCTATTGGCACGGCGGCACGCTCGCGGTTGCAAACTGTCAGAGCTCGCGAGTGCTAAGTTCAGAGCTCCAGTGTGCTACCGAGAATTCCGTTCGTATCAACCAGCATCGTTGTGGCACGCTAATCGCAGATCTCGTCGACGCACTTTCCTCGTTGGCAAGCACATCGCTAAGGACTGGCAGTCTCTGCCTCGTCCTGTCGTCGAGTGCCCCCAAGTGCAGGGAGTCCGTGTCGCGAAAGAATGCAGTTTTGGATCAACAAGAGTTTGGTCGGGTAGATCAAGGAGAAGCGGCACGTGTCGTGTAGCGACGGGCGAATTTGCACAGAGGTTCCTGGAACGCACTTTCGAAATCATAGCCCCATGTTTTCAAGGCTCTTCGGATTGTCAAACTCGGTGAAGAATGGTTTCTTGGGTCCTCGGAACCAACGCACTGACGGGAACCAGGCTTTTGCCGTCGCTGATGAGCTTTTGAGATTGATTCATAGAACTGGTTATCGTTCGCTAGGCTTTCACCTCCGTTTAAAATTGGCTAGATCCAACCTTACAACGACGCGGGCGAACCACTCATACGAGCGCAACGAGCAAGCGCGCCCATGATGCGGTTGCAATCCAGACCTCCCAGAACTCATCTCCGTCAATCCGTCAATCTCAAAATGCGGCGTCTGCTGTGTCTTCGTGCTACCATCCCCGCCGGGAGCCTTTCATGAAATCGTTTCTTCTTGGCGCGTTCTTTGCTTCGGCTATCCTCTTCACCGTCCGTGCCCAACAATCCACGCAAACCCAACGCATCCCGTTGCTCGAAAATGACGACGTCAAGGTGTGGAAATCCGTCATCTTTCCTAGTGCTCCGCTCGCCATGCATCGTCATGAACACCCGCGTGTTATCGTCGCGCTCTCCGGCGGCACCATGAAGATTGTCGAAGAGAACGGCTCCGCAGAGTCTCACATCTGGGAAACCGGCAAAGCCTACTGGCTTCCCGCAAACCCGCTCAACACGATGCATGCCGACGTCAACGCCGGAGATAAACCCATTGAAGTTGTCGTGGTCGAGTTGAAAAAAGAAAAGTAGTTCCGGAAAATTGCCAAAGATCTTTTGGTACCTTTCGTACGTCGAAATGGTGAATGCCTTCTTCGTTTGACCAATACAAGACAGCATTTTTTGAGGCATCTTCTTGTACCGAGGGTCGACGCACAACTTGCTTGAAGAGCACCTGCGGACGCTCGATCAGCAGGTTTCGGAAAGGTCCGAAGGGGCCGGGACAGCCAGTGCATTTTGACTCTGCGGCATCGTGGAAGACTGTATACCAAGGGGGGCAGCGAGCGGATTGCACGGACAATTACAGTTCCGCCAGAGAGCGGTGAACGAGCGAGATGGAAATGGCTGCAGAATATGCGTAGTACTAACTACGGAGCTTTGCTCGTTTCTGGCAGCGCATCGGACGCCCGGTCCATCGCGCGCGCAGCCATCGCGCGGCTGGGGCGCCCTCCTAGCCGTCTGCTCGTGGTGAGGACCACAAGCGGGTACGGATGGGTCGCCCCATTTGCCTCGTGCGGGGCGCCAAGCCTCCAAGCCTAGAGTCCAAGCGCCGCCGAGCACTCAGTAGTGGTCGTTGTCAAACGATCATCTCTTTACGTTGCGAACTAGCCCGTGAATGGGCTGTGACCCGAAATGCGTGGCGGCCGGGTCCGCGAATACCAGCGTGATATTCGAAAATGGCGCGTTCGGATCGTTTCCTCCCGCAATACAAACCTGCAACTGTGAAAACTCCCCGAACGGTGCAGCGCTGCCATTCGCGAAAACGCTGGCGGTGTTGGTAATCTCAAAACGGGCGACGTAGGGAGGCGTGGTCGCGGCGGCGGTAGGGCAGTCGGTCGGGTTGTAATTGACCGTGCCATCCATCGTGATGCTGTGAGTATGCTGTGCCAGATTGACCGCTTCGACGTTTGTAGACGTTTGGCCAAGGACTGACAACCCCATCGTCAGGGATCCTGAGAAATGGGCTTTCCCGGTTTCTTTGTTCAATGTCAAAGTCCATGGCCCGTGAAGTTCCCACGCCGTGGTGCCGCCCGCTATGGGTGCGTAGTCATTGATTACACCGCTGAAACGCTCATGTCTCGGATCCTGGGCCATGGCACCCGTACCTACTGCCATGAGCGCGGCTACGATGATACGTACTGCCATCGAAAGACTCTTGCTATTCATAGAAGCTCCTCTAATTTGGAACTGAACCTCGCCGAAAGACCTAGGACCGCAGAACGCCAGAACCTGGACCGGCCTTCGACCCAAAAACCATTCGGCAGCGACGCTGTCAGCGCGCGCTGACACGTTCGGCCACCAGGGCGCTGCCGTCAAACTGCAATGCGCAGAATTGCCGTTGTTTCTTTCATTTGCGTTGGAATGCGGTACTTTGCCGTGCCTATGCGGGTGGGGTTACAATGCGCGTAACTGTCCGCGCGCTCCCCGTGGCGCTTAGGAGCACACTTGGGCGAACTCTCATCCGTCACAACCTCGGTGGATATGCCGCCTGCAGACCGGCTCGACTCGTGGAAGGAAATCGCAGCCTACCTTGGCCGCGATATCACCACCGTGCAGCGCTGGGAGAAGCGGGAGGGTATGCCCGTTCACCGGCACCTGCACGAGAAGCTCGGTTCCGTATATGCCTCGAAGACCGAACTGGAGGCCTGGGTCCGCAGCCGCAGGGCGCGTTTAGAGGCGGAAGTAAGGAGCGACGACGTTTCGTCGCCGAAGCCAGTGGAACTGGAGCCGCCGAGCGTTCCTGCCAGGCGTGCCCGCCGTTGGTGGGTCTTGGGCGTCGTAGCGTTTCTCGCTTTGCTGACCTTCGGATACGTTTTGATCCCGCTTCGAACTAAGGACGCCAACCGCCGGAAAATCAACTCTCTAGCGGTGCTGCCTCTGAAAAACCTCTCCGGTGACCCAGCACAGGAATACCTTGCAGACGGGATGACGGAGGCGCTCATCGGAGGCCTTGCCAAGATTCGCGATTTGCGGGTGATTTCTCGCACGTCCGTCATGCGCTTCAAAGATACTCAGCTCACAGTGCCAGAGATCGCCAATGCGCTCCGCGTGGATGCCGTTGTGGAAGGATCGGTAATACGAGAGGGGAGCCGGATTCGAGTCCACGCCCAGTTGATCCGCGCCGCGACCGACGAGCACGTCTGGTCGGAAGCTTATGATCGCGAGTTCCGGGACGTGCTTACTCTGCAAAGCGACGTGGCCGAGGCGGTAGCGGAGCAGATTCCGATGCACTTGTCGCCCGAACTGCAGGCCCGGCTCCGCTCTGCGCGGGCGGTGAATCCGCAGGCTTATGAAGCCTATCTAAAAGGGAGATTTTACGTCACGGGTACGCGTGCGGCTCTGAAACAGGCGCAAGGCTACTACGAGGATGCCGTTCGAAGAGATCCCACGTTTGCGCTCGCATACGCAGGGCTCGCGGATTGCTACCTGGATCAGGGCGCTTACCGACTGGTGCCTCCGCAAGACGCGTATCGGAAGGGCAGCGGAGCCATTCAGAACGCTTTACAGCTGGACCAAGGGCTCAGCGAGGCTCATGGCTCGCTGGGTTACCTCGATTGGCAATTCGGTTGGAACTGGCACGCGGCCGAGAAGGAACTCCGCTACGCTGTCGACCTAAATCCAAACTCCATGGAGGGTCACGAGACCCTGGTTTGGTTCCTGGCTTGGAGAGGCCAACGAGCAGAGGCGCTGACCGAAGTGGGAAAAATGCGGGAGCTTGATCCGGCGTATCCTTTCATACCCCTCCAAGAATCAGGCGTCTACTATCACCAACGAGATTACGAATCGCTCGTCGAGGCAGGTGAAGAATCCGTGGCCGGGTATCCGAATGGCTGGCAGGGTCACTATTTTCTTGCGGTTGGCTATGAGGGTTCGGGGCGGCCAGCACAAGCCATTCCCGAATACCAGCGAGCGGTCGAATTGTCGGAAGCCGATACAGACACCATAGCCGGACTAGCACACGCGTACTCGGCGACGGGCAGAAGAAGCGAGGCGGAGAAAATACTTCGTGAGCTGCAGACTCAGTCGAAAACTGACTATGTCTCACCCTACATGATGGGGGTTGTCTATGCGAGTCTGGGTAACAAGGACAAAGCCTTCGAATTTCTGGAAAAGGCCTACAAGGAGAAGTCCCCCGATCTGGCCTATTTCCTTAAAGCTGACCTGCGAATCGACACTCTACGCTCTGACCGACGCTTCCAGGAGCTGTTGCGCCGGATGAATTTCCTGAACTAAGTCGGATCTGGTCAGTGCTCCGGACAAGGACAGGCCTCGAAAAGACTAATGCAGGAGCCGACCCGCCCCGATTTCGGGGAAGGCCGAAGTCGATCTCCTGTTCTCACACTGTACATAACCAGGCGATACCTGTATATCCACTTCCACAGAAGCCGCCCTGGCATATTGAGGATTACAACCCGATGCGAAACCAACGCCCGGAGAGACTTGACGGTCAGAGGCTCAAACGAAACGCTAGTATTCGACCGAACGGATTGGTCTGTGCGCTAGTCTTCGCTCTTTCGCTTTCTTGCGGCGGCTGTCCGAGGTCGTCCCCCCAGGCTAATCCAGCTTCTTCGACCACAGGTGGGAGTGGCGCTCCGAGCCGACCGCCAACAGCATCGTGCTCGGTAGACTCGCCTGCGGTGCGACCTGGTGAATCGGTTT
>Ga0207046_10364_pt1 | contig 9949 bp, 7 predicted proteins | sample Alteio_BWMinCont_66_FD_153303 | JGI IMG/M metagenome (GOLD analysis project Ga0207046, IMG submission 153303) | Enriched cells from forest soil in Barre Woods Harvard Forest LTER site, Petersham, Massachusetts, United States -... | ecosystem: Environmental > Terrestrial > Soil > Temperate forest >...
TAATGGTTTCAGGGATAACGATCTTAAAACTGTTCGGTGATGATATCGAACAGGTCGGTGTTGTTGATAAAACCGCGCAACTGGGCCGAGCCATCGCCGCGCGAGGCAAGCCATGCCGGTTCGGCCAGGGGTTGCGCCTGGGTCTGAAATCGCAGGGCAGGTTCGGGTTGGAGAAGGCCCGGCGCATCGGAACTGAACACCCCGTCCTCGTACCGTTGACGCAGCCAGGTGGCCTGTGAACGCGTGACGGTCGGTCCACCCGGTCCCGCCAGCCAGGCGGGCGGAGGCGGCGGCGCCATGGGAATAGTCGCATTTTTGACGGGAACTCCATCCGCATTGACCGTCGGGGTGGGCGCAGCCATGTCGTGCTCGGCCAGCGGGCCGACCGAACCGAGGCTGTAGCTATTGGTGATTATGACGAGGGCGTCGGGACCGGCGTACTCAACGGCCGATTGGATCGCTTCGTCCAGGTCGGCAACTTCATTGATGGTGAGCTTGCCCAAGTTCTGTTCAGCAGCGCGGGCCACAAGGCCGTCTTGCACCACGAGGAAGTAGCCGTTTACGTTGATTTTATAGTTGAGACAGGAAATGGCCACGCGAGTCATCTCCGCCAGTGACGGCTGGGTCCGATTGGCCGGCTCGAGCGCGGAAAAATAGAATTGGTCGGGTGCGAAAAGACCAAAAAGATGCGCGCCCCAGGTGGAGACATTATTGAGTTCATCACGCGTGTGAATAACGGTGTAGCCGTTTTTCCTGGCGTCATCGACGAGGTTGCGTCCATCGGGCCGTCCCCACTCATTCGTGGCCGAGGCGGGAAGGAAGTATTGTTCGCCCCCGCCGAGTACAATATCGATGCGAGAATAGAGCAGATCGTTGGCGTTGCGATAGGGATCCGGCTTTCCGTTGGTCGTTGAATAAAAAGCGACAGGTGTCGGCTGAACAAAGGAACTGTTAGTGACCAGTCCGGTCGCGAGACGCGAATTTTGCGCGGCGTAGATAAGCGACCGGAGCTTCTCGTTCCTGTTGTTGAAGGCGACGAATCCGTTTTCGACCCGCTGACCGCAGGCGAGCGCAGTGGCATCAACGCCTTCGTCCGGTACAGGCTGACCGGGTTCCTGGATACTGAGCAGCGCGATGTTCCAGAAAGAGTCGAGATTCAGGATTTCGCTCCGATAGGCGGAGCGACGGCGCGCATCGCTGATGGCGGGGTCATCAGGATCGCCGAGAGAACTGCGGTTCAGCTGCTGGCGGGCGAGATTGAGCGTGTTCAAATCGAGGCCATCGACGACGAAGAGAATGACCGCGTGCTGGTGCTTGCGCACGTAGGAGTTCACGTAAAGATAGGCGAAGCCCGCAAATAACGTGAGCACGAACAAGACCGTCAGGACGATACGCCATTTCATCGGAAAGGAGTAAACGGGAAAGCACCGCTTAAGAAAAGGGGGAAGTGCAAGTAGCGGCAACAGTCTGCGGCTATATTTTGAATGTCTCCTGCAAAATATCGCAGGCACGGGCCGGGCCGTCTTCGGTGCGAATGAGTTCACCGAGGTGTCGCGCGCGCGCGGTGGCATCTCCGGCAAGGAGACGGTGCAGGGCCGGGCCGATGTGATGCGGCGTATGTAAATCCGGCAGGATGACTTCGGCTACGCCAAGTGCCTCCAGTCGCCGGGCGTTGTTGGGTTGATCGAAGGCAAATGGACATGCGAGTGAAGGGACTCCGGCTCGCAGCGTGTGAGAGAGCGTGCCGATACCGCATTGATGCGCAACTGCCCTGACGCGAGGCATAAGCGGACCGTAAGGAGCATAAGACGCGGCGAGAATTGTCTCCGGCAGGTTGGGCAGACGGTTGGTTTCCGGACCAATCAGCAGGAGTCCGCGTAAACCAAGAGTCTGCAAAGCTTCGACGGCACTTTGATAAAAAGGGCCCGGATTTTGTACCGCCGTCGAACCAAGGGTAAAAAGGACGGGCGGTTCGCCGCGATCGAGAAAATCTTCAATTTCTGGGGCGAGACTCTTCGCGTCAGGCGGATCGTAAAAGCAAAATCCGGCGACCTTCTTCTCGGCGCTCCAGTCGGGGGGACGTGACACGAAATGCGGACTGTAAAGCTGGAGGTTGAGAACGCGAGAGTGTGCCTCGAAAACGACATCGTAGGCGGGGCCGAGACCGTGCTTGGCGCGCAACCGGTTCACGACCGGATCAACCATGGAGCGCGCGATGCGTTGTCCCGCCGACCAGATGAACCGGTTCCACTGACGACTGAAGAAATCTTGTCCGGCACGGCCAAAGTTGGAGCCGGGCAACGTGTAGGCCGAGGGAACCACACCCGGAGCGAGACTGACGGTCGCGTAGGGAATGCCGGTCAGTTCCGCCGCAACAGGCGCGGGAAAGGTGAAGTGATGCGCCACCATGGCATCGTGATTCGGGATCTCGGCGAGGAGCGCTTCCATGTAGTGACCGAAGCCGGGCGCGATGGCCTTGTTCACCAGCGCGTGGAGCGAGACGAGTCCGCCCCACTTCATGGAGAGGACTTCGGGGTTATTGCGGATGAAATTCTCGCGGGAGGGTTCGCCGGTGGAGACAAAACGAAGTCCGGCGGCCTCGGTTTCTGCACCCCAATCGGGGTGACCAACGAGAGTCACTTCGTGCCCGCGCGCGCGCAAGCCAAGGCCCAGGGCGAGGAAGGGATGGAGGTCGCCATGCGATCCCCAGGATGTCAGCAGCCAGCGCATTGGGCTCCAATGTAGCGGCGGGCTATGACCGTCGCACTTTAATTTCACGACGCCCCGAAAATCACCGACGGTCATAGACCGCCGCTACATTAAAGGGCGGGCTGCTGCTGGGTGATGCAGTGGAACGCGCCGAGGCCCCAGATGAGATCGAGCGCGGGAAAGAGCACGACGCGGCGAGTGGGGAAGAGGCACTGCAAAATATCGCGGGCCTTTTCGTCGTTGGGATGATTGAAGCCGGGCAACACGACGACATCGTTGGCAATGTAGAAGTTGGCGTAGCTGGCGGGCAGTCGTTGGCCGTCGCTCTCGAGATAACCGGGCGTGGGGAGATCGACGATATTCCATGGCTTGCCCTGCGGATCGCGCATGGCGGCGAGGCGTTTGCTGTTCTCTCGCAGGAGAGTGTAATTCTCATCGGCAGGATCTTCCTCGACGATGGTGACGAGCGTGGTTGGATCGACGAAGCGGGTCAGGTCGTCGATATGTCCGTCGGTGTCGTCGCCGACGATCCCCTCGCCGAGCCAGAGGATTTGTTCCACGCCGAGGTAATCGCGCAGGTTCTGCTCGATCTCTTTTTGCGTGAGTTCTGGGTTACGATTTTTGTTGAGCAAGCAGGCCTCGGTTGTCAGCAGCGTGCCCTCTCCGTTCACTTCGATGGAACCGCCTTCGAGGATCATCGGCGGCGAGAAGAGACGCAGGTCGAGAAGTTTTGCGACGTACTGCGGGACGTCGTCGTCGAGATCGCAGGGTGGATATTTACCGCCCCAGGCATTGTAGCGCCAGTCGACGATGGCCATTTCCTTTTCGTTGCGGACGAAGATTGGACCGTGATCGCGGCACCACGGTTCGTAGGCGGGAAAGGGATGGAGATGGATGCGCGTGTCGAGCGGCGCTTCGGCTTTCTTGAGCGCGACGCGGATGTCGATTTCGTGCTCAGGAGAGAAGACGTTGATGTGGACATGCTCGCCCTCGGCCAGCAGCTTCGCGAGACCTGCCCAGAGCGCGGGGATTTTCTCAAACGCGCCGGGAAAGCTGATGCCCTCGGGACGCGGCCAAGTGAGCCAGGTTGCGTCATGGCGCGCCCACTCCGCAGGCATGCGAAAGCCGAGGGAACTGGGTGTGGCAGTGGGAGCAGTTGCGTTCATACGTTTTTAAAGCCTGTCATCCTGAACTTGTCGAAAGATCAGCCTCCAGAAAATTTGACGTCTGGCAATGGGGTTCTTATTTCGAAAATGCCTTGGAAGCTGATCCTTCGACAAGCTCAGGATGACGGATTTCTTTAAGATTTAATCAATCAGCCGTCGAGTCAGATCGCTGTAAGCATCGATGCGGCGATCGCGGAGGAAGGGCCAGTGGGTGCGGGTGACGTCGACGGTGGCGAGGTCGATTTCCTGGATGAGGATTTGCTCTTTGTCTTCGCTGGCCTTCGCGATGATCTGGCCGGAGGTGTTGGCGATGAAGCTTTGGCCCCAGAACTGGATGCCATCCCCACCGATCGGTTGTTCCAAGCCGATGCGGTTGGTCACGGCGACATAACAGCCGTTGGCCACGGCGTGGGAACGCTGGATCGTTTCCCATGAGGAGTGATGTGCCTCGCCATATTTCTCGCGTTCGCTGGGGTGCCAGCCGATGGCGGTGGGGTAGAAAAGAATCTGGGCACCGCTCATGGCAGTCAGACGCGCGCCTTCGGGAAACCATTGGTCCCAGCAGATGAGGACACCGATCTTACCGAAGCGGGTATTCCACGTCTTGAAACCGAGATCGCCCGGCGTGAAGTAAAATTTCTCGTAGAAAAGCGGATCGTCAGGAATGTGCATCTTGCGGTACTTGCCGAGATAGGTTCCATCGGCGTCGATGACGGCCGCCGTGTTGTGATAGATGCCTGCGGTGCGCTTCTCAAAGAGCGAAGCGACGATGACCACGCCCCGCGCCTTGGCGAATTCGCAGAAGGCCTGCGTGCTCGGGCCGTTGGGAATTTCCTCGGCGAGGGCGAAGTTCGCGTGGTCCTCGCTCTGGCAAAAATATTGGGAACAAAAGAGCTCTTGCGTGGAGATGATCTGCGCGCCCTGGTCCGCCGCGGCGTGGGCGAGTTGCAGGGTACGCTTCAGGTTGGAGACCGGATCGGCATCGGCCCAAGTTTGGAGAAGGCCCAGTTTAATTTTTTGAGAAGCAGCCATGAGAACCGACAATCTAGAACGAATTCCGCATTTAGCAAAGGCTCCGACTGTAAAAATCCGGAGACATTTCCGTCAGAGAACTTCTAGCTATTGGCTTTTTTAGAATCGGTCAAAGACCGCACTTGCTCTTCGAGCGCTTTGAGCCGTTCGAGCATTTCAGGAAGGCGTCGCCCGAGGGCTTCATGCTTCAATGCTTCGCGGGCCGGCATGGCATGGCGGCCAGAGAGGATTGCTCCGGCGGGAACGTCCTTGTTGATGCCGGATTGCGCGGTGATGATCGCACGGTCTCCGACGGTGAGATGTCCGGCGAGGCCGACCTGCCCGGCGAGCGTAACGTAACTCCCCAGCGATGTGCTGCCTGAAATGCCGGTCTGGCCGACAATAATCGAGTGAGGGCCAACCGTGACGTTGTGTCCGATCATGACCAGGTTGTCGATCTTGGCGCCCTGGCCAATGTGGGTCTTTCCAAAACGAGCGCGATCAATGGTGGTGTTGGCGCCGATCTCAGCATCATCATCGATCTGAACGTAACCGGTGTGGCGAATTTTAGCGTGACGGCCCGTCTTGGGATCAAAGTCGTAGCCGAAGCCGTCCGCGCCGATGACCGCGCCGCTGTGGAGGATGACGCGATTGCCGATAATGCAACGCTCCCGCACGGTGACGAGCGGATAGAGGCGGGAGTCCTGGCCGATGACCGTCTGCTCGCCGATGTAGCTATTCGCACCGATGACAGCGCGCGCGCCGATGCGGACACCCGCGGCGATGACCGCGTGAGGCTGGATGCTAACGCCTTCACCGATGACGGCATCCGGCGCGACGACCGCTGTCGGATGGATACCGGGCTCATCGCGGATGGGCGGTGGAGCGAAGAGTTCCGCTATCTTTCCGAAGGCCTGGCTGGGCGAATCGACCACGATCCGCGTGAACGAAAATTTCGATGAATCCTTGGGATTGACCAGAATCACCGCCGCACGGCTGGCCCGGGCCAGGGCCTCATATTTCGCATTGGCAAAAAAGGAAAGCTGATCCGGCAGCGCTGAGCTGAGATCGTTGATGCCGGTTACGAGGGTATCCGCACCCTCGCCCAAAACCGTGCCGCCAACATGATCAGCCAGGGAGCGTACAGTATGCATGGAACTCAAACTCGTTGTACCCATGCCTCACATGAGGAGGCACGGGGTGGTTGGCTCAGGCGGATGACCCGCGCTCAATCAATGAGTAGCGGGAGTGGCCGGAGCAGGGGCCGCACCAGACGGAGCTGTTCCGCCAGCGGGAGCACCGGCATTGAGCTTGGCGATGACGTCCGCCGTGATATCGATCAGCTTGCTGGAATTATAGAGGATGATGGGAATTCCGCTCGCCGCGGAAGCGGAGGATTTGTCGATGACGAGATCGTAACCCTGGGGAGCGGAGATGGCGGTGACGACGCCGGTGATTTCATCGACGATTTCCTTGTGACGGCGGAAGATCTCGTCCTTGATCGCATTGCTGTCTTCAGTCTTCATCTCTTCGATCTTGTTCTGCATGTTGAGCAGATCCTGCTTCTTTGCGGTCAGGGCGGTGGCCTTGTCGGCGCGGGCCTGCTGGGAGAGTGTGGCATCGTTGGCTGCCTGATAGAGCTTCTGGGCGTCATCCTGCATGTGCTGGAAATCGGCGACCATGTCTTGGATATCCTTGGTATAGGCTGCTTTCTTTTCGTCGATATGAGCGGAGGCATCCTTGGTCTTGTAATAGGCGTCGAATGCTTTTCCGAGATCGACGACCGCGATTTTTAAATCGGCATTAGCGAGGGAAACAGGGGCAAAAGCCAAAAGGCACAGCAGGAGGAGCTTATTCATGAGCAGGGTAGCGTTTCAAAATTGATAACCGACGTCAAAGCTAAACTTCCCGGGGTGGGACGCATTCCAGCCTTGATCCTTATAAGGGATGCCGTAATCGAGCCGCAACGGGCCGATGGGCAGATTTAACCGCAGACCAAAACCGTAGGCCATATTCATTTCAGACCAGGCATTGCCATAACTGAAGGCGTTGGGATCCAGAAAACCCATGTCGTTAAAGACAGCACCACGGACGCGGTCGATGATGGGGAACGTCAACTCGACGTTGTTGTACATCATGGTATTGCCGCCCAACGGCTGGTTGTTGTCGTCATGGGGCCCGATATCGCGATTGTCGAATCCACGAACAGATCGCGAGCCACCGATGAAGAAGCGATCGAACAAGGGCACTTGGGAGTTGTTACCGTAGAAATCGACATTACCGGTGGCGAGGGCCAAGGTCAGGATCATGTCGTAGGGCAGCAGAATGTATTTCTGGGCATCAGCCTGGAATTTGTAGATGCTGGTCTGGCCCCATAGCGGACCACCCGCAAACTCGGCGGAGAAATCGGCGTGCATTCCGTGACGAGTGAGCAGAACGCTGTCGCGGGTATCGTAAGCCATGCCCAAGGTGATGGAGCTATCCGAACGCCACCCTGCCTGCGAAAGCAACTGAGGCGATGTCCCGCTGATGAAGTTGTAGAGATCGAATTCCTGGAGCGTGTAGGCGATGGAGCCGCTCCAGAATTGACCAAAGGCGCGGGCGAGACTGACGGAGCCGCCGTAATTTTGCTCGTTATAGTAATCGGAGAGATACGTGGCGTTGTGATAGAAGAGATTGTACCCGAGCGCGAGGCGTTGCTCGAGGAACCAAGGCTCTTTGAACTCGACTTCGGCGTCCTGACGTTCCAGACCGTACTGAAGTCGAACACGGAATTTTTCGCCGCCGCCGGTAAAGTAGGGGAAGTTGAAGATATCGAAATTACCCTGGGTGATTTCAACGAAGCCCAAGAGACTATCCACCGAGCTGAAGCCGGCGCCGAAGGTGATCGAACCAGTCCGCTTTTCCTCCACGGTAACGACCATGTTCTTGCGATTGGGGACAGTGGTGTCCTGGGGCGAAATATCGACCTTCTCGAAGTACTGCAGATTTTCGAGGCGCTTCTTGCTCTGGTCGGCGCGAACGCTGTCGTAAATCTGTCCGGGCGTCACAGCCAATTCGCGGCGGATGACCTTGTCCTTGGTGCGGTTGTTGCCCTGGATGATGATCTGCTCCACGAAGGACTGCGAGTTCTCGACGATATGATAGAGGATGTCGATCTTACCGCTTTCGACATTGGCCTGGCGCTCGGGGGTGAGCTGCATTTCGATGTAGCCCTTGGTGCCATAGAGGTCACGGATGCGCTTGATGTCATTCTCGAGGGTGGGTAATTCGTCCAACTCAGGTTTCGGCGCTTTGTCCGGCGGAGAATAGGCGCGCGGCGAGTAGATCTTGCCCGCCGTCATGCGGGTGACCGGGTAATTGCGGTAAACAAATAGCTCCTGCGTGGTGTAGACCGTATTGCCGGTGAAATCGATCTTGCCGACCGTGTATTGAATGCCCTCGAACACCGTGATGGTGACGTGCATCTCGCCCTTGACGGGATAGTCGTACTTGACGTCCTTGACCTCCATGTCGATGTAGCCCTTGCTATTGTAGTAGGCGCGAAGGTCATCGAGATCCTGCTTGAAAACGTCTTCCTTATAGATACCGGACTTGTTGATGAAGGAGAGCCAATCCTTCTTCCGGGTCTTCATGATCTTGCGCAGCTCTTTTGTCGTCAGGTGTGCATTGCCGACGAAATCGACGGACGTGACATAATCGCGGTCACCTTCACTGATGATGAAGGTGACGACGGAACGACCGAACTCCTCGTTGGTATCGATCTTGTAGCTGACCTGTACCTGACTGTAGCCCTTGTCGAGATACAGCGCTTTGACCTTGTCGGTGTCGGTCGAGATTTGCTGCTCGCTCAAGGGACTGCCGATCTTCGACTTGATTTCCTTTTTGACGCGCGATTCCTTGATCTTGCTGGCGCCAGTGATGATGATTTCCTTCACCAACGGCTTGGGCTGGACGACGACGTTGACCTTGACGCCGTCGCCGAGGGGTTCGTCCTTGATGGCGAGGTTGGTGAAAAAGCCGGTGGCGTAGAGATTGCGCACGTCTTCTTCCACCGAGGAGGCGGAGTAGGTCTCGCCAACCGTGGTGCGCATGTTGGAAAGGATTACCGACTTGGCGACAGTCTTGGGCCCGATGTATTCGATGTCGATTTCACGCACGACGGGGCCGTTCTGGCCGCCAGCGGCGGACTGGGTATCAGGAGCGCCGACAACCTTCTTGGCTTTTTTGCCTGAGGGGGTATTTGCGTCCGGCGCAGGGACGCTTTGATCTGGAGCGGCGGTGGCGCCTGGAGTGGCCATTTGATCAGCCGGCGCGGCGGGTGTTGCCGGCGTGGCTGGTTGCGCGGGCTCCGCAGGCGTGGCAGCCTGAGGATATGCTCCCTGCATCGGGAGAAGGACGAAAAGCGCGACCGCAAGGGCTCGGGCAAATCCAGAATTTCTAATTCGTCCAGTAAATTGTTTCAAAACTTCCCTTTGTTGATAAGAACAAGCAGCTTAGCTACACCACGACTGCATTTAAAGCTCCTCACCCACGTCTCGGGCAGAATTTGGAGATGTGGGTAAGAAAGGTCAAGCGAATAAGATAGGCTTTTTTGGGCCTATTCTGATTTCGCTTCGGACTTCTTGCCCTTGTAGGGCTTTTTTCCGCCCTTGGCGTCGGTCGCTTCCGCGCCGGGAACTTCCTTGGGAGCGGGATGATTGACCGTGACGTTGAGCTTGGCCTGGATGTCGGAGCCCAACTTGACGATGACTTCGTGATCGCCCGTGTCCTTGATAGGCTTGGGGAGATCGATCTTTTTGCGATCGATATCGTAGCCAGCTTCCTTGAGCTTGGTGGCGATATCGAGATTGGTGACGGAGCCGAAGCTCTTTTCCTGGCCTTCACCGGCTTCGAGAACGAACACGAGCTTGAGCTTGCCGAGCTTGCCGGCGAGTTCCTGCGCTTGGTTCATCTCGTTGGCTTCACGCTCGGCGCGCTTGCGGCGGAGTTCCTCGACCTGGCGCTTGGTGGCCTGGGTGGCGGGAGCGGCAAAATCTTTCGGGATGAGAAAGTTGCGGGCG
>Ga0207046_10361_pt2 | contig 9927 bp, 7 predicted proteins | sample Alteio_BWMinCont_66_FD_153303 | JGI IMG/M metagenome (GOLD analysis project Ga0207046, IMG submission 153303) | Enriched cells from forest soil in Barre Woods Harvard Forest LTER site, Petersham, Massachusetts, United States -... | ecosystem: Environmental > Terrestrial > Soil > Temperate forest >...
ATTGCTTAATGAGTCTCAGTCGAAAAGATAGCGGCTGATCGCTCCTATGGCTTGAGATCCGGAGCAAAGCTTTTGGAGTCGCAAGCGGTTTCGATACCCCATAATGCGGAACCGGGTCCCGAAACAGAAGTTCAAGCCATAGGAGCGATCAGCCGCTATCTTTTCGACTGAGACTCATTAAGCAATGAACACACAATATGTCGTAGTTACTCCGGTTCGTGACGAAGAGTCATACTTGCCGCTCACCATTGACAGCATGGTGAAGCAGACTATCCGGCCGCAACAGTGGATTATTGTGAACGACGGTTCGAAAGACAGTACAGGAGCCATCATTGATCAAGCTGCCGAACAACATTCGTGGATACAGGCCGTGCACCGCAAAGATCGCGGCTTCAGAAAATGGGGCGCGGGAATTATTGAGGCATTCTATGATGGCTTCAACCAGTTGGCATGCCAGGATTGGGATTTCATGTGCAAACTGGATGGCGACCTTTCCTTCGAGCCCGACTATTTCGAAAAGTCATTCAAGCGATTTGCGGAGAACTCACACATCGGTATTGGGGGTGGAATTCTCTATAACAACGAAGATGGTAAGGTAGTGTTTGAAAAGCATCCTGTGTTTCACGTTCGCGGAGGAGTGAAGATTTACCGGCGCGAATGTTGGGAAGCTATCGACGGGCTTTGGGTCGGTCCGGGGTCAGACACTGTGGATGAAGTTAAAGCCAATATGCTGGGATGGAGTACGACCAGCTTTACCGAGTTACACCTGCAGCATCATCGGTTCACTGGTGCGTCATGGGGCCGATGGGGCGGGCTCGTAAAGGACGGGAAAATTGATTACGTCTCGGGATACCATCCCTTATTTCTGGCCGCCAAGTCACTAGTGCGTCTTTTTCGATCGCCGTATCTTCTGGGCTCGTTTGCCCTCGTGTACGGCTATGTCAGCGCTCATGTACAGCACACGCCGAGAGTCGATGACCCTGAATTAATTCGGTATTTGCGGCAGCAACAGCTGGCGCGGCTTTTCGGTGGCGAAACCATTTGGAAGTGAACATCAATCAGATAATAGTTCAATCCACTTCATCGCTGGACATGGTCGAGACTCACTCCGTTCTGAGTGAATCCACGGCCAAAAGTTCACGCGTAGTAGATCTCTCGATTATCTGCGTGAACTGGAACTCGCTGGATTATCTGCTCGAGTGTGTCGCTAGTGTTTATGAACATACGCACGGGATCTCGTTTGAACTTATTGTTGTTGACAATGCTTCACCTGAAGGACGAATCGAAATACTCAACGACCAGTTTCCCGAAGTTACAATTGTGCGAAGCGAGAAGAATGTGGGGTTCGCTGGCGCAAATAATCTAGGGTTTAGGCATTCCACGGGGCAACATATTCTCTTGTTGAATCCCGACACAAAGCTCATGGAGCCGGCCATCACCATTATGCTGGAGCACCTTAAGTCGCTGCCAGATGCAGGCGTCGTGGGCTGCAAGCTGCTAAACACTGATCTCTCTGTCTCGACTAGCTCCATTCAGACATTTCCCACAATTGTGAATCAGCTGCTCAATGTGGAGTACCTCAGACTGACCTTTCCGAATTGTTCTCTTTGGAATATCGCTCCGCTCTTCGAGGAGAATCAGTATCCGGTCAAAGTGGACGTTATTCCCGGTGCCTGCATGATGCTGAAGAGAGATGCCTTCGAACGAGCTGGTTTGCTGACTGAAGATTACTTTATGTACGCTGAAGATATCGACCTGAACTACAAACTTCGACAGCTTGGGTTGTCAAGCTATTACGTAGGACAGGCGCAGATTGTTCATCACGGCGGCCGCAGTAGCTCACGCCAGAAGGTGAGCCAATGGTCAACGGTAATGACCCACAACGCCATGATGCGGTTTTATCGAATGAGCCGGGGCTGCATGTATGCAGCACTTTACCGCGCGGCCATGGGATTCGCGGCCACAGTCCGGCTGGTTCTTCTCGCAATGATGTTTCCCTTCGGAGACAGGCAAGGAATTAGGTTTACAGTGGCAAAGTGGAGCACGGTGCTGAAGTGGGCACTTGGTATCGGACAAATGGGTGTCAGCCAATAGCTGGTTTCGTCGGAGGTCTTGATCTGTGTGTGGTATCTGCGGAAAGCTGAATTTTAATCGGGAGTCGAAAGTCTCACCTTCTCTTTTGCGCGCCATGGCGGATACCATCGCGCATCGCGGGCCAGATGACGAAGGGTACTACGTGTCGGGACCGGTCGGGTTAGGGTTCCGCCGTCTTTCTATCATCGATCTGGCCACGGGCCATCAGCCACTTTCGAATGAAGACGGAACAGTTTGGATCGTCTTTAACGGAGAAATATACAACTACCAGGAATTACGGACGTTTCTGCAGGACAAAGGTCACGTGTTTAAGACACAGACTGATACTGAAGTCATCGTGCATCTGTATGAGGAGTTCGGTGAGGATTGTGTTGAGAAGTTACGAGGAATGTTTGCTTTTGCAATATGGGATGAGCGGCAGAAGATTCTATTTCTGGCTCGGGACCGAGTGGGCATCAAACCACTCTACTATTCGTTATCAGACAAGGCCTTGATTTTCGCTTCCGAGATTAAGGCAATCCTCGGGGACCCTGAGGTGCAGCCAGAAGTAGTTCCGGAAATGATCGATAGATTCCTTTCCTTCTATTTCGTACCCGGTGAGGAGACTTTACTTAAAAATATTTACAAGCTTGCTCCCGGGTCGCATATGGTTGTGCGGAACGGAACGGCTCAGATCAAACAGTACTGGGATCTGCAGTTTGCTCCGACCGAGTGTAGTGTGCAGGATGCCGAGACAAAACTGCTTACTTTGCTCGACGAATGCGTTCGCATGCACATGATCGCGGATGTGCCGGTGGGATTCCTGTTAAGTGGTGGCGTTGACTCTACGGCGATGCTGGGTATGGCTGTCGGCAAAACCAACCATCATCTCAGTAGTTTCACGCTGGGATTTGATTCTCCTGGGCTAGCAGATGAGAGACCTTACGCACGACTTGCAGCCAACCGCTACGGATCCGAACACCATGAGATGACGATCAGTGCGCAAGAATTCGCCGATTTCCTGCCCAAGTTTGCCTGGTATATGGAAGAACCAGTTTGCGAACCTCAGGCCGTGGCTTTGTATTACGTAACCAGACTTGCGAAGGATTTTGTAAAAGTCCTGATATCCGGAGAGGGTGGAGATGAAGCCTTTGCCGGGTATCCAATCTATAGAAATGTTCTATGGATGGAACGACTCAAGAGCCTTTTAGGCCCTTTTAAGGGAATAGTCTCGTCTAGTCTTTCTAGGTTGAATCGCCGCTGGCCCACACACCGCGTGGCTAAATACGCGCCGCTATTGAATCTGAAATTCGAATCTTATTACTACAGCCGAACGTCGAGTCCCGGTCGTTTCTTCAACAGCAATACCAGGGAATTGTATTCGGCGGACTTCTTGCATTCAGTGGATCGAGACTTCTCGACGAGCGCCGTTACCAGATACTTGACTAATAGTTCCATTAAGGGAAGAGTGAACCGAATGCTCTACGTCGATACTAAAACGTCATTGCCCGACGACCTGCTGTTGAAGGCTGACAAAATGACAATGGCCAATTCCATCGAGCTCCGGGTCCCGTTTCTTGACCATAAGTTTCTGGAGTTCGCAGCGTCGTTGCCTGAAAATTTCAAAGTGCGAGGTTTCACCACGAAATACATCGCAAAAGAAGCACTGCGTGATCGAGTGCCTCAAGAAATCTTGCACCGCAAAAAGGTGGGGTTCCCGGTTCCTTACGAATCTTGGATGAGGACGGAACTTAAAGATTGGGTCCGCAGTGTTCTGCTCGATTCCGAAAGCGTATCTCGAGGTTACTTTAATAGAGGCTGCCTGGAACACCTTATCGATCAAGATCTTCGATTTCAGAGTTATCCCAAAGAAATCCTTTCCTTAGTCTCGCTTGAACTCTGGCATCGGGCGTTTCTAGACCGATCCACAGCGTCATCGGCAGTTACAGATCACGTTCCCATCACTGTCGGCAACTAAGCCGAGTCTTCAATCGACCAATACAATGTACGAAACCGAAGCCAATCACTACACCGAATCCTCGAAGCAAATCCCTGCGGAGGTACTTGCTCAGTTTTCTGAGCTGAAACGAACCGTTGTTGACCGTACTGTACTGCCGTGGAGCGAACATTGCACTGAGTGCGTCTGGCCCACTTGCTATTCGACCTGCGATCTTTACAGCGCCAGAGAGGATGGAAAGTGTCGCAGATTCGTAGACGGGATGGTTAGAATTGATTGCCCCGAGGCTTTGAATTCGTATGTTTTGCGAATTAGTTTTAAACGCTGGGGTAAACTATGGGCCCCGGGAAATATCAATCTTCGTTCAGTTGAAAACTCGCTTGCGATTGAACGTCGGGATTATCGCATCGGGACATTCCTGTATCAGTTGCCTGTGCCAGCACCTGTCAAGGGAATGGTTACCGGCAAGAGATACAGCCTCAAGAAAAGACTTGCGTACCGAACTAACAGGAGCGAACTGCTTCCGACTTCGTTCTTGCTGGAATGCTACAATCCCAGTGCCCAGCCGGTTCCGCTTTCACTGACTGTGCGCTCGATAGACACGGAAACGCAAATTCCCTTCCAGAAGCTGATTCAAGTTGGCCCTGGTTTTCAGCGCATTCGGATTCCACTCCAAGAAATCGAACAGGCCGTGGACCTGGCTACGCCCTTTAATGTCGAGCTGATTCCCAACGACGACAACAATGAAGTCACTCTTGTCTTCGGGCTCATGGATTTCGTTCGTGAAATTCCTGATCTGATCGCTGCGATTCCCGAGTCCAGTACCGAGCCAAAGAAGGTCAAGTGTATTGTGTGGGATCTTGACAATACGCTGTGGAACGGGATTCTAGTCGAGGATGGCGTTGACAAACTAACATTGAAGCCAGGCATTAAAGAAGTCATCGAGGAGATCGATCGCCGGGGGATTCTCCAGTCAGTCGCAAGTAAGAACAATCACGACGAAGCCATGTCAGTGATCAAGAAGTTTGGGATCGAGGAGTATTTCTTGAGTCCGCAGATTTCCTGGCGACCGAAAAGCCTAGCTGTTCAAACGATTGCTCATCAGTTAAACATTGGTTTGGACACGCTGCTGTTCGTCGACGATTCCGAGTTTGAGCTTCAGGAAGTCAGCGGTGTTCATCAAGAGGTTCGCACCCTAAACGCCAGCAAGTATTTGGAGATCGCATATCTCGAGGAATGCCGAGTTCCCGTCACTGACGAGAGTCGTAACCGGCGTAAGATGTATCGGGTGGAGACCCAACGGCGGGACGCGGCAGAGAGTTTCGCGGACGATTACCTCGCGTTCTTGCGGCACTGCGAAATCAAGTTAAACATTCGGCCGATGATCGACGAAAACCTCGAGCGTGTTCATGAACTGACGCAACGCACAAATCAGATGAATTTTTCCGGCAACCGGTATGATCGCAGTGTGCTGAAGGAGATTCTTTCCACGCCATATCTAGACACCTACGTTCTGGACGTCGAAGATCGATTTGGCACCTATGGGGTTGTTGGTTTTTGCATCGTCGATAGGCGTGTTCCACTTATGACTGACCTCATGTTTAGCTGCCGAATCCAGTCCAAACGCGTGGAGCATGCGTTCTTGAGCCATATAATCCGGGAATACATTTCGGAGATGGACAGAGACTTCTGGGCGAATTACCGCAAGACTCCGAGAAACGCTCCGTCAGGACGGGTTTTCACGGATTTGGGAATGCAGGAATCTGAAAACATCGCTGGAGTTTCACGATTGATGTTTCCCAAGGATCGAATAGTCCCTGACGATGGGGTAGTGAACATTACGGTGCGCGAGCCCGCCTCCATTACATAATGCTGAACTTGCGTTCATGGATTGGAGCGGTACGGCGCTATCTGTGGTGTTCCTGCTATAGGCGCGTGATGCCGCTCGGAAACCGCGGCCCAATTGTTACCTTCAGTTTTGATGATTTTCCCCGCAACGCGCTCACCAACGGTGCGCCTATTATCGAGCGCTATGGTGGACGAGCCACCTATTATGTGGCGATGGGATTGATAGACAAAAACAACAACCTTGGGGAACAGTTTCGTACCGCGGACTTGAGTTCCCTGATTGAGCGGGGACACGAAGTGGCGAACCATACTTTTAGTCATGTCTCCGCACAGAAGGCTCCATTTCAGATGTTCAAGCGAGATGTGGTCCATGGTGAACAAGCGCTTCGTGAGAGTATTACCATCGGTTCGTCTAACAATTTTGCTTACCCATACGGCGAAGTTACTCTCAGCGCGAAGAAGCATCTGGGTCCGCAAATGCTGAGCTGTCGCGGCACGTCTAGTGGATTTAACGGGCCGCAAGTGGATCTCAACCTGCTCCGTGCTAACAGTCTGTATGGCGGCATGGATGCGGCCGATACCGCAAAGGAGTTGATCCTCGAAAACGAGAGCCGCAAAACCTGGCTTATTTTTTACTCTCATGACGTAACGGACAAACCCTCTCGCTTCGGGTGTACCCCCGCATTGCTGGAAGCAGTTGTTTCCTTCGCGGCGGAGCGCGGCGCAAAGATAATGAGGGTCGCGGATGTTGTGGCGGAACTTTATTCGACAGATCAGATCGGTGACTAGTCATCAAGACAACCGCATTGGCATCATGGGCTCATCTTCGCGATCGTTCCCACTGATCTTGAAGCCAGCAGTTGCAAAAGAGGAGAACGTGTCCACACATCACCAACTGGAGCCCAGAGCATAGTGAACAAAATTATCCTTGATTACTATCAATGTCCGGAAAGGGACGTCCGGCTAGCTCAAAGGGGCCCGCTCTCACAGACTAAAGGATACTTTGGGTTCGGGGATGGGGCTGTCTGTTATGGCAGGTATTGTGGGCGGCGTGTCTCAGAATCCCCAGAGGGTAGCCTGCACGATGCTTTGCTGGATACGTCCAGTTCGGATGGAACAACTGTCCTGCCATTTGATCTGACCGACGTAGTCGAAAACCTTCGTTGCGAACAATATGCGCAAGACTGGCGTGGCGGCTACTTTAGGTCAGTTCTGTCCAGGCTGTATTATCTCGTTCGACCTGCCTTGCCATTCGTTGCCAGAAACTACCTAAAGAAAATCCATTTACAAGGTTGGGAAGAGCAATCATTTCCGCATTGGCCTGTCGATTGTTCTGTCGACAATTTAATGGCCCGGGTATTACAGCTAGCGCTCAAATCAAGTGGAGCTCGTGAGATTCCATTTATCTGGTTCTGGCCGGAAGGGGCGTCCAGTTGCGCAATCATGACTCACGATGTGGAGACAGAGGTAGGACGGGAATTCTGTCCAAAACTAATGGACATCGATGACTCCTTCGGAATCAAGGCATCTTTTCAGATAGTTCCGGAAGAGCGCTATCGCGTTAGCACTCAGTTCCTGGCTTCCATCCGTGAACGCGGGTTCGAGGTTGTCGTTCACGATCTGAACCACGATGGTCATTTATACAAAGACCGCGAACAGTTTCTTCGGCGCGCGGCTAAGATTAACGCTTACAGAAAAGAGTACGGGATTGAGGGATTTCGCGCGGCGGTATTGTATCGGAAGCAGCTCTGGTATGACGCATTACAATTTTCTTACGACATGTCGGTGCCGAATGTGGCGCACTTAGACCCGCAGCATGGCGGCTGCTGTACGGTCATGCCATATTTTATTGGTAACATAGTGGAATTACCCGTAACCACCACCCAAGACTACATGCTGTTTCACATTCTCAATGACTATTCGACCCGCCTATGGAAACAGCAGATGGAGCTCATCATGGAGAAGCACGGACTGATTAGCTTCATTGTGCATCCAGATTACGTAATGGATGGTCGGGAGCAGGCAATATACAGGGAGTTGTTAGCTCACTTGGATGAGTTGAGGGAGAAGAAAGACCTTTGGATAACTACCCCTGGTGAGGTAAACCGCTGGTGGCGACAGCGGGCGGAAATGAAGCTTGTTGAAAATGGTGAAGAGTGGCGAATCGAGGGGGCCGGAAGCGAACGCGCACGGATCGCCTATGCCAGTGAACAGGACGGCCGGCTCATCCTGAAGTTCAGCACTGGCGCCAGGGAGTGGGCGACTTCATCTGTGGCTAGCAGGTAGAAGTGAGGTCAAGTGCGCGGCGCAATTAAACGAAAGCAGTGTAAGTTACAGTATTCCGTGCTGAAACGACCGATCAGAATTTCACGCTGATGATTACCGGAAACCCATCTAAATGACCGAATGTGTCGGAGCAACAGAAATCCGATCGAATGTCCGTGTGGCAATTTCCATTTCATCCAAAGTTGAATCGTCCGCGGTGAATGTCTATGAGACCGATCCGTTATCAGACCCCAGGTGGAAGGTTTTCGTCAGGGATCACCCTCGCGCTTCAGTCTTTCATGCTACGAACTGGCTCAGTGCACTGCACACGGCATACGGCTACGAACCTATAGTAATAACGACCTGTTCACCTGACACCGCATTGACGAATGGCCTTGTTTTTTGCCGTATCAAGAGCTGGTTGACCGGACGCCGTCTCGTCTCGCTGCCCTTCTCCGACCACTGCGAGCCATTAGCAAGCAACTCAGCGGAAATCGATGATCTGCTCTTCGAGATGAGACGTCGCGTTGACTCAGGCAAATGGAAATATGCAGAGATCAGGCCGACTGCCTTTCAGCCAGGCGAGCAAACAGGGCTTCACCGGAGCGTCGAATACTCTCTTCATAGGTTAGACCTGCGGGTAAGCACATCGCAGTTATTTGCGAACTTTCACAAAAATTGTGTGCAGAGAAAAATACGCAGGGCAGAACGGGAGAAACTGCAATACGAAGAAGGAAGCTCCGAAAATCTGCTCAAGAAGTTTTACACGCTGCTGCTGGCAACTCGCCGGCGCCAATGCCTGCCGCCCCAACCTTTGTCTTGGTTTCGAGCCCTTATTCATGCGTTCGGCGATGACCTCAAAATCCGGATAGCCTCGAAGTATGATTTGCCGATTGCGAGTATTCTCACACTCTCCCACCAGAAATCGATGATCTACAAGTACGGTTGCAGCGATGCGCGCTTTCACAGACTTGGCGGAATGGCGCTTCTGTTCTGGAATACTATCCAGGAAGCCAAAGAAAAATGTATCGAAGAGTTGGAAATGGGACGTTCCGAGAATAATAACCCCGGCCTAATATCGTTTAAAGAACATTGGGGAGCTGTCGGCAAGTCACTTAGTTACTGGGGGTACCCATACAGTTCGCACATGACCCTCAGTAGCTGGGATAAAGCAATTCTCCGCCAGGTTGTTCCCGTGTCCCCAGATGCTTTTCTAAGTACTGCAGGGAAACTTTTGTATCGGCATATTGGTTAGAGAAATTACACTAGGTAAGCCCATTGGGCAGGTGCTTGGCCGCTACATGACTTCTTCGGATCGGAGCACAAAGCAATCGATGCATCTCCTTCACGTAGTTGGGGCGAGACCGAATTTTATGAAGGCTGCGCCAGTGATGCGCGCGCTCGCCGGTCGACGCGAGGTTCGTCAGACCTTAGTCCATACTGGCCAGCATTACGACGCCAACATGTCGGATGTCTTCTTCACGCAACTTGATATGCCGGCGCCGGATGTGAACCTGGAGGTTGGTTCCGGAAGTCATGCACGGCAAACGGCGGAGATCATGACCCGCTTCGAACCGGTTTTGTTGGAGCGAAAGCCCGATATTGTTCTGGTTTATGGAGACGTTAATTCCACAGTCGCTGCTGCGTTGGTCTGTGCGAAGTTATTGATCAAGGTCGGTCACGTGGAAGCCGGCCTGCGCTCTTTCGATCTAACCATGCCGGAGGAAATTAATCGTATCGTGACCGACCGGCTCGCCGACTTTCTTTTCACGCCTTCAGAAGAT
>Ga0207046_10371_pt1 | contig 9861 bp, 11 predicted proteins | sample Alteio_BWMinCont_66_FD_153303 | JGI IMG/M metagenome (GOLD analysis project Ga0207046, IMG submission 153303) | Enriched cells from forest soil in Barre Woods Harvard Forest LTER site, Petersham, Massachusetts, United States -... | ecosystem: Environmental > Terrestrial > Soil > Temperate forest >...
TTTCGAACGCCATCCATTCGCATTGTGTATCGTCACATTGGTGAGCGTCTGTACTGGGGCTTACGGGAAAAACGAACGCGGCATGGCTCATACAAGATCGCGGAGCCGGAGAAGGTGCTTCTGGATTGGATATACTTGCAGCGGCAAGAAGGACTGCCCGTAGCGCTTGACGAGCTGAATTTGCAGGTCACGGATAACCGGAAGCTCCTCAAGTATGCGTCCAATTACCCGATTCCCGTTCAGCAAACGCTTCACTCGGCTCTGTTGCACAAAGAGCTATGGCCGGAGCGTCGAAACCTAGCCGAAAAGAACCGCGGGTAAAGTGAAAGTATCTCGTCCTGCCAACATCCCTCGAGGCCGCGGGAAATCTGACCTCTGTTTCCGGGCCGGATCCGAGTACTTCCCTGACATCCATACTTTGATAGCAGACGAATTGTTGATTTCGGGCAAGTACCATACTGACGGCCATGGATCCCACTTCGCGCCTAACCAGGCAGAGTAAACGTTCGGCGCAAAGCGAGGTGCAATTTGCGAGAGTTGTTGGATAACCATTGCATTGTTGGTTGTCGCGGCGGTTTTGGTGCCTGCGGGTCCACGGGCGCAATGGAAAACACCATGGAGCTAGGAAAGGGCAAGCGGGCCCGAACATTCGGGAGACCTGGATCCGGATTACGCTGCCTCGAAGTTCGGTAAGGAGCAGTCTCCCATCGACATTCGAAATGCGAAGAAAGCTCAACTCCCCCGCCATACGATTCGAATACAAAAGCGGCTTGCTCAAAATCACTAACAACGGCTACACGGCAGTCCGCGTGAACTACGCTCCGGGAAACGGGAATTTCTGTTTGTGGGAGACCAGTGCTATGAACTAAGCAATTCCACTTTCACCATCCCAGTGAAGAGTCCACGCGAGGTAAGCCCCTTGATATGGTGGCCCACCGGATGCACGAATCCAGCGACGGCAAGACTGCTGGAGTCGCAGTTCTTCTCAAGGCCGGCGGCGCGAATAGTAACCGTTCGCCAGCTCTGGGAACGTTTGCCCCAAACCCCGGGCAAAGAGGAGGTGATCGCGGGCGTCGAGGTCAATCTTGCCGGCCTGCTGCCCCGCGACACCTCCTAGTACACCTGCATGGGATCACTAACGGCTTCGCCCACTACTGAGGGTGTCACCTGGTTTGTGATGAGGACTCCGATGGACATCTCTCGAGAGGAAATCAGCGCGTGCGGCGCGCTTTATCCGCGCGATGTCCGGCCCCCTCAGCCGCTCAAACGGGCCCGTCGTCAAGGATGGTTAGTAACCAGAAAATCCTCGCTAACCACGCGCGGCAGGGAACCCTACCACAGAAACGTACTAGCCGTATGGCTTTGGGTCGTCGCACTGGCAATCAGTTCCGCTGCAGTGATGAACGGAGCGCCGCTACCGACCGAGAGTTTGCCGGAAGACATTCGGGTTCCGGGCGGACAGCCTCCTCATCTCGTATTCGCGTCTGATCAGCCCACGGGCGAACTCGAGTCGATGCTCGCCGAGCCCGGTGTCGTCCGGGCTTTGATAGACCTGAAGGCCGGCATCGCTCTCGCTCCAAATTTAACCGTTGAGGAAGCGAACCTTGTGCGCCAGCTGAACCGAGAGGGCATCCCTGTGACTGCCGGGCTTGCGGTCACAACGGAACAGGGTTACTACCTGAATTCGAGCAACGGCCGGCAGGCGGAAGTTCGCTTCGAAGATTTTGAGAAGTGGACGACTGCCAACGGGCTGCGCTGGGCGGACATTGTTCTGGACATTGAACCTAACATCCAGGATTTCGCGACCCTGAGGCAAGGCAGGAAATGGCATTTGTTCTTGACTCTGCTCGGGCGTTACGCCGATGTGCGACGCGTCCGAGACGCGAAATATACATATTCCGCGCTCATCCGAGAGATTCGGTCGCATGGGTATCAGGTCGAAACCTGCCAGTTTCCATTTATCGCCGACGAGCGCGCCGTCCGATCGTCGGTACTTGAGCGGCTTACCGACATAGTGGATGTGCGGGTCGATCGAGAAGTTTTGATGCTTTACACGAGCTTCAATCAAAGTCTCGACTCCGCATTGATCTGGGCCTACGGTCCGGACGCACAGGCCATCGCGGTCGGAAGCACAACGGGTCCCACATCAGATCCTCATTTTGCCAGGCTAAATTGGGAAGAATTCTCGCGCGATTTGATGGTCGCCAACCACTTCTCGCACTTGATTGGCGTGTACAATCTGGAAGGCTCTGTTCGCCAAGGATTCCTAGCTCGCCTCAAAAACCTCCATTGGAACGAATCGGTCACAATCTCGGCGGAATCAGTTCGAAGAGCCACACAGCTCCGGGCACGTGTCCAGAGAGTCTTGTGGATCGTTTCGAATCTTCCTTATTTCCTTGCCGTGATTCTAATTGTCTTCGCTTGGACAATTGTGTGGTGGAAAAAACGTCGCCTTCGCCGGAATCCGCAGGCTAGAGGAGCCGCAGCGTAAGAGTCCATATTTGCCATGTCCGCATGAGCCAACAATTCGAGTTCCTGTCGAACGATGGCCTGATCCACTGTTGCGCTCGCCTTTAGCCCGCCTGTTCGGTAAGGTAATGCCGTTTTGGATGGCAGGCTCAGCCCTACTGAATTTGATTCTGCTTCTACCCTTCGAGCATCTGGACAAAGTTGCGTGGCGGCTTTCTGCGGTGGCTTTTGCGATTCAAGTCTTCGCGGTGTTGTTTTCACTGGTGGCCCCGGTACCCATTAACAACCGAATCTCAAAGTGGACGTCAGAATCTCTTCCTGGCGACTGGCGCGAACAGGAGCATCGATGGGGATGTCTATCATTGTTGAAAACCTTTTGGTCTCATTGGAGCGTTCGCGACTCGGGGACTCAGTGTTGGAGTTCGTTGAGAGATGAGCGGCGCAGATGGCAAGCCGACGGCTTGCTAAACGATTTCGCCCTTTCCATGTCGAATTCCTTTCGCTTCCCTCTATCAGCTCGCGCACTCTGCTCACAGCCTCCGGGTCGCGAAGCCAGACAAGGTCTTGAGCTGATAGCCGCGGCCTCGGTCGCTCGGGTTCGACAACAAGTCATCGATCGGCAATGCATTCTGAGTCTCTGGGATCTGCTCGGAAGAGCCCCAGGTCGCCACCCAGGTCTGCGGATCGGATGAAGCCGCCGCCCGCAGCGGCGGCATGAAGCCTAAATAATCCGCGTGCACGTTTCATAACCTAAGGTTTAGCATGGATACGCGAAGTAGACAGCTTTTCGAAAACGCCGCAAATCATATCAGTCTGGAGCGTTCGCGTGCCCTTCTCACCTAGATCGTCACTTGTGTATACCTGCCTGCTCCTAATTTTGGGCACTTCGCCATACGTAATCGCGCAAACTTCCGCGACGCCGCCACCGGTTACCTTCTCTACCGATCAGGATCGACAGAACATGATGGATCAGCTCGGGATCAAGGCTCTTCGACCGGGCTCGAGTGGGAACGAGAAGGCCTCCAACCATGCAAACTACGATGAGTCAAAGGCCGATCCATTTCCAAATATTCCCGATCCACTCGTATTGAACAACGGCCAGAGAGTGGCCACGGCAGAGATGTGGTGGAAACCGAGGCGCCCCGAATTGGTTGAGATGTTTTCAAAGTACGTGTACGGTCGCGTCCCACAAATTGTGCCGAAGGTATCGTGGACCGTCGAAACCGTGGATAAGGAGACGATCGGCTTCACGCCTGTGATCGCCAAGGATCTGATTGGAGAGGTTGACAACTCAGAGTATCCGGCCATCAGCGTAAAGATTCACATGACTCTCGTGACGCCTCGAAATGCCAAGGGGCCGGTGCCCGTGCTCATGATGTTTGGACGCGCGGGCTTTCCGAATCCAAACGAGCCTCGCGGCGAGGAGATGGAACGCATCAACAATGCGTGGAAGGCGCTCATGGTTCAGCAGGATCCTTCGCTGAAAGACGTGTTCGCGAAGCACCCGGCCTGGGATCCGGTGAGGGAGACGCCGTTCCAGTTCCCACAGTTGAATGAAGACGGCGATCTGCCAAACACATGGCAGTTGGTTGCCGCCGGCTGGGGCTTCGTGCTGCTCGACCCGGCCAGCGTACAAGCCGACGATGGTGCGGGAATCACTCGCGGAATCATCGGACTGGTTAACAAAGGGCAGCCGCGTAAGCCGGAAGACTGGGGCGCACTACGAGCGTGGGCGTGGGGAGCAGGTCGCGGGCTCGATTATCTGGAGACGGACCAGGCGGTCGACTCTAAACACGTGGGAATCGATGGCGTGTCGCGGTACGGCAAAGCCGCACTGGTCACCATGGCTTTCGACGAGCGATTCGCCATGGCGCTCGTGGGATCCTCTGGGAAAGGAGGGGCAACACTGTTGCGGCGTAACTGGGGCGAGGCAGTGGAGAATCTCGCAGGCGGCGAATACTACTGGATGGCCGGCAATTTTATGAAATACGGCGCGTCAGAAGCGTCGTTCGGCAGCATGAACCCGGGCGATATTCCCGTCGATTCAAATGAGCTGATCGCGTTGTGCGCTCCGAGACTTACGTTTATCAGCTATGGAATACCCGAAAAGGGCGATGCCAAATGGCTCGACCATCAAGGCAGCTTCATGGCTACCGTGGACGCCAGCCGTGTGTTTGCGCTGTTGGGCGCAAAAGGAATCGGAGTGGATCAAGATTATCGCACCGCGAAGATGCCGCCTGTAAATCGGGGACTGCTCGACGGGCAGCTTGCCTGGCGCCAACATGATGGCGGCCACACGGACGCGCCTAATATGAAGTGGTTCATCGACTGGGTCGACAAGTTCATCGGCCACGCACCGTCGTGACGCGCGTTCGGAAATTCCGTGGCGATCCTAAAATGACGGAAGAGCCAGAATTGCCAAAGATTCGGCAGTGGTTGGCTATGATTAACGTTGCGGAAGCATGGAAGAGGAGCTTGAGATTGCAACGCTGGATTGCCATTTCGTTGTTGCTGCAATCCGCACCGAATGAGTTTCTGATCATAGGTGCTGGTCTCACTTTGAAGATGACCCGTGATCCCGACACAGATGCGCAGATCGCGGGGATCTCCAGCATCGAGGAAGTATTGAGGGTCGGCTCCGAATGGAAAGTGGTGGCGCGGCTGAATGGTGACCAAAGCAACCAAGGCCGCCGGCTGACAATGGACCCGCATAAGGTAAAGATTTATCGTTTCCGGATGTACGCCGCACCTCGGTAGTCACCCTCCCGCCACACTATCTTGCACAATTCTTGCATTACGTTGACCCCTGGCGACGGCGGCTGATTGGGGCACTCTCGGATGCAGACCGGCCAGTCGGAAGATTGGCGGGCGAGGGTGGTCGGCTTCCCAACGCTCATATTTTGATTCGGCCTTTCCTACAGCGTGAAGCTGTTCTATCGGTACAAACGCTTGGCGAAATGTGTGCTGATCGCTGCCGACAGACGCTCGCCTGATGAAAACCCAAGCACTCCAATCTTGTGCGGATCGATGTGCCAATAGCTTGGGTCCGGCCTTTCACTTCGCGTGCCCTAACTTGGCTTGTTCGTAGTCGGCTCAAGTTGTCGGCAGCGTTCGAGGGTACGTTCGATGGTCTCGAATAGTTCGCTAGTGCGAATCGGCTTGGAAACATAGGCATCCATGCCCGCGGCCAAACACCGTTCCTGATCCCCCTTGAGGGCATGCGCCGTCATGGCAATGATGGGGACGTGCCTGCCGGTAGATTTTTCCCCTTCGCGAATTGCCGAAGTCGCCTCGAGCCCATCCATTTCTGGCATCTGTAGATCCATGAGCACCAGGTCAAAAAGCTCCCGCTCGAGGGCCGCAAGAGCAGCCTTTCCGTTTCCGGCGGTCGTGACCCCAAAACCTCTTTTCTCAAGCAAAGCGACGGCGAGCTTTTGGTTGACTGGGGTATCTTCGACGAGCAGGACCCTGGTGCGGTGCCGAATCTCGCGCAGTATATGACGAGTCACCAGAGGGATGGCCGTTTTGGGCGCCGTTTTTTGAACGGTGAGGCAAATGGCATCCAGGAGTTCGGCGGGGCGGATCGGTTTCACAAGATAGGCTGAAATGCCCAGCTCGCGGCAGCGCGCCGCGTCTCCCAAGTGGCCGGCGGACGTCAACATCATGATCGTGGCACCCACTAAGTCAGGATTCCTCAGGATCTGTTCAGCAACCGTGAAGCCGTCCATCACCGGCATCTGACCATCCAGCAGCACCAGCGGAAACGGGTACCCCATACTTTTCGCGATTCTTAATGCCTCGAGAGCTGCTTTTCCCCCTTCCACTGCCGTGGGCTTCATGCCCCAGCGAGTCAACAAGCCATGCAGCACGACGCGGTTGGTGTAATTATCGTCCGCAACCAGCACGGCGAGATCCCGCAGCTGTTCGGGCGGGAGCGGAGCGGGTCGGGCCGGAGACGTTTTTTGCATCGCCAGCCGAGCCGTGAAGCGAAAAGTACTCCCTTTGCCGGGTTCGCTCTCAAGCCAGATGCGACCGCCCATCTTTTCGACCAGCCGCACACAGATGGCGAGTCCCAGTCCGGTACCGCCGTATTTGCGGGCCATGGATCCGTCCGCCTGCGAGAATGCCTCGAATATCTTCTGTTGTTTATCGGCCGGAACGCCGACGCCCGTGTCTCTCACCGCGAACTCGAGGCAAATGCTATCGGCGTCATAGGGCTCCGAAGGCGCCTGTTCGACGGTGATTACCACTTCCCCGTGCTCGGTGAACTTGATGGCATTTCCAACCAGGTTCACGGCTATTTGCCGGATACGGGTGGGATCGCCTAGCAGCCCTTCAGGCACATCCGGCTGCACGTCGTAAACCAGTTCCAGCCCCTTCTGATGCGCCCGAAAGCCAAGCGCCTTCATCGTTTCGCCCAGGCTCTCGCGAAGATCGAAGGGAATGGACTCGAGCTCCAGCTTTTGTGCTTCAATTCTTGAGAAGTCCAGAACGTCGTTGATGATAGAAAGGAGCGACTCGGCGCAAGTCCTCACGAGTCCGAGATACTCGCGTTGCTCGGTCGTCAATTCCGTATCGAGTATGAGTTCCGTCATCCCCAGAATGCCGTTCATGGGTGTGCGGATCTCGTGGCTCATGGTTGCGAGAAATGTGCTCTTCGCGCGATTGGCTGCTTCCGCGGCATCCTTGGTCGCCTCTAGTTCCTGCTCGGTCCGCTTCCGCTCGGTAATGTCCCTGACAATAACGTGATAACCGATTGGCTTTCCCTGTCGGTCTTTCCTGAGACTTATGGAGTTTTCAACAAAAATTGCTGATCCATCGGGCCTGCTAGTCGCGTACTCCAATGACCTGACAGGTTCACCCGTTTCATAGACTTTGTGGAAGACCTCGTAGAGCATGGGAGCTTGGAGCGGAGGCACGATCTCCTTGTAGCTCTTGCCGACGATGTCGCTGGGCGGACAATGCAGCATGCGACAGTAGGCGTCATTAACAAGCTGATATCGCCCGCTCAGATCGATCTCGAAATAGCCGTCCTCAATCTGTTCCAAAATCGCTCGATATCTTTGCTCGCTGACGCGGATTCTTTCCTCCGCCAATTTGCGCTCGGTCGAGTCGCGACGAATCCCGATGAAGGCAGAGGGCCGGCCTTGGGAATCCCTTTTGAGGCTGACCGTCTCTTCGACATATCTCTTTGTTCCGTCTTTCCTGGTCAACGCATACTCGAATGCCTTGAGGGGCTCTCCGGTTTCGTAAACCCTGCGGTAGGCCTCGTTCAGCTGTCGGTTGGTTTCGGCATCAAAGAATTCTCGGAAGCTCTTCCCGAGCATCTCGTTCGCGGAGTAACCGGTAATGTCGCAGAACCCTTGATTGACGAACAGATAGCGACCTTCTTGGCTCAGTTCGACCTCGAAACAGCCGTCCTCGATGCGGTCGAGGATCGCTCGCGTTCTGTCCTCACTAATGCGGAGGGACTTTTCCAGTTGCTTGTGCGCGGAAATGTCGCGAACCAAAACCCATACCCGGTGTGCCTCCCCGCACCGCAGCGCCGACATGAACACTTCCATGGAAAGCTGTCGACCGTCCCGACGAAGCATCTTCGTTTCTAGGCGTTTGCTCACAACCGGGCTCGCGCCAGCGGCAAACAAGTCGCTCAATTCTTGCTGGAACGCTACTCGAAAGCCCGGCAGGACAACAACGTCCCCGAGGAGACGCCCCATCATCTCGGGGCCCGTCCAACCGAAGACGGTCTCGGCCTTGGAGTCCCAACCAGCGACGACGCCTCGAGAATCCGTTTCAACGATGGCATCAAACACCATCTCGAGAATGGCTTTCATCTGCGCTGCGCTTTCAGCCAAAGCTTGTCCCTCAAGACTGCCTAGAGCGCAGGTCATCGCCGTTAGGTCAACCACACTCTTGTCGGACACCTAGACCTCCCGGGGCTGGTGACGATAAGCATTGGAGTTGGGTCGCACCCAGCTCCCGAGCGCGAATGCCATTCGACACGCCACACACACAAGGAACTAACGAGCATTAGGAAGGGATAACTTCAACCTATCACGGTCAAATGGAAGGGTCAACGACGGGGGAGCCACGCTGTGCCGTATGCACCGCTATGGATCGTTATCTGTTTCTTAAAATTGCGATAGATGGCGGGCACATTCCGAGGTCGATGACGATGACGCACGGCATCAAAAGTTCACTAGCGGCGGGGCCGCGCAGAAGCGGAGCAACGGGTCGATCTGGACGGTACACTGGCCGCAAGCTAGCGGGGTTCCGATTTCGCCAAGCGAAGAAAATCAGGGCGATCCTTGAGGCCTTGATGCTCGGGTTTTCCGCCCGAATACGTGGCGCGGCATCTATCCATGCCACCAACCTCGGTGAGGTTGGGCGGGTGGGCCCAGCTACGCGAATGGATCTCCTAATCCGCCGAAGTTCGATGTCCGGTAATCTTCTCAATCTGAATGCAATAGAGAATCGGAACGGTTCGAATATGCTCGTCGCGCGTTTGTGAAGTCGCGATCGCTATTCGCCACCACAAGGTTCTTTTTTCCAGTAATTCGTGAGCATGAAGTCGCAGCGCTTGGTACTGCGGATTGTCAGGCAGTTCTTTATAGTGGCCCGCCACCAAGACGCTGGTCCAGTTCTCCTCACTCACGATCTCGTCTGCCTGGACACAAACCAGTGGATTGGTCCGCATCCATTCGATTTTTTGCCCCGCCGTTGAGAATGCGAAGAGATGGTCAGGCTCGTAGGCGAAGTAAATCGGAACAACGTAGGGCTGGTTCTTGCTCGCACATCCCAGCCTGCCGAATCCCACCCGCTCTAGAAATTCACAACATTCTTGTTTGTTCAGATCTTTTATCAACATGAATTGGGCATTCGATCCTTGTCTCCCGTCCGGGATTTTCGCGACTGCCGCCGGACGCAACCGGAACCTTTAATAGCCCGCGGAGCACAGCGTGTCTCGATAGGGTTGAGGTGCATAGCCGTATTCACTTCTTCGCCCGGCGCTCTGGTTTCAGACTTCCGCCCTTTTGCTCCATGGACGGAATGCCAAGCTCGGGGTGGTCTTCCAGAAGATAATCCGGCTGGTGCCGCGGTTTATTTTTCGCAGAACTACTTTTCGGCCCAACCCGGCGAGTAGGCTCGTGTGCTTGCTTGGATTTTGCGGTCGCAGATCTTATCCGCTTCTTTTTCGTCATGTTTGTTTCTCACCGGGCTCTCGAAACTAACTGCTGGCTTATACTCAGTTCGTCTCTTGCGGCTCGGGCGCTGTCTCGAGAGTTGCGCCCGTGCTTCGAAGAGATGAAGCACCTGAAGGCAAGAACCGATGGCATCTTTGATCCTGTCAGCAGTCCCTCGCTTGATCTCTAAGAATGTTCACGTCGCCGC
>Ga0207046_10375_pt1 | contig 9767 bp, 20 predicted proteins | sample Alteio_BWMinCont_66_FD_153303 | JGI IMG/M metagenome (GOLD analysis project Ga0207046, IMG submission 153303) | Enriched cells from forest soil in Barre Woods Harvard Forest LTER site, Petersham, Massachusetts, United States -... | ecosystem: Environmental > Terrestrial > Soil > Temperate forest >...
GCGAAAGTGCCGGAGGGCGTCATGGCTGGCCATACGGTTACCCGCGCCCAGCTCGCGGAAGCGGCCTATCAGCGGGTTGGCTTGTCGCGCAACGAGTCGGCCGAACTGGTCGAGTCGGTGATCGCCGAGATCTCGGATGCGCTGGAGCGGGGCGAGATGGTGAAGATCTCGACATTCGGCAGCTTTGCCGTGCGCCGCAAGGGACAGCGTGTCGGCCGCAACCCGAAAACCGGGCAGGAATTCCCAGTCCGGCCGCGCCGCGTGCTGGTGTTTCGCGCATCGCATACCTTGAAGCGCTCCGTCGACCATCCGCTGACGAAAGCCGGATAGGCGCTTCACTGCGCCTAGGGTCTACTATTTTCGGGGCTTATCCTCACGCCGCGCGACTTCGTCCCGCAATCCGGAAATCATGGACCAGCGCAGGTCGGTCGGGGTGTTCTAGCGGCACCTGCTCCAATTTCCTGAGCAGGCCGCTCAAAACGCAGTCTATAGATCGCGTCCTGAAAGACATGCCGCGAGGACATGCCGTCGGTAGGGTTCAGCTCTGTGAACATCGAACCGGGTTAAGCACGATCTTCGGTGCGCCCGGAGCTGCCTAACAGCGGGAACCGGATCAGGAGCAGTTGCGGCAGGGGGTGTTCAGCAGCCGTTGGCTGCTTGGATGATTGGCAAGTCCTTGTCCGTAACATAAATTCGGCGGTAAGCGCGCGGCGGGCGCAATGCCCCAACACATGGAGCTCGGCGCGCGCGTGAGCGAGAGGTGGTCACCGGGAGGGCCGGCTAAGGTGGAGTTGCAAGGCTTCACCCGAGCCAGCGAGGAGCCGATGACCGACGAGAGAATGGCGCTGACAGAGCCGCTGCAGAGGAGCGGCGACGGCGATTTCCTACGCTCCGTGGCGGCGTCGCGGGCGGGTCAGCTGATCAGGTGCAGCACGGGCGCGAGATCGATCCAGCCGAACGAGAGCGCGATACCAGTGAGTCATACCGCCACAGCGATCGCGACGGCCGCGATGATGACGGCGATCTTCAAGGCTTTCCCCACGCCTCTCAGAGTGACCGGTGTCGAGGGCCCTGCCTACGAGGCAAAGCTGCGCCGGCATTGCCAGGCGAGGGGTACGGCGAGCGGGGGCAACATATGCGGAGACCGGGCGATGTCCGGTGGCGGGCAGACCCGAGCCACTGTCACCTGCAATTAACCATAGGCTTGGCTGATCTGCGGCGGCGCACGGGCTAGGAAATGCTAGCGGCTGGGCGGCGTAACCCAGTAATGAGGCCGAAGGCCGCCGCGCCCGGCGTACTTTGCCGCGGTCTAGTAAAGCGGAGGAGTGCAGGACGGACCGAGAGGGACAAAGCCCCAACCCTCGATCTAGATGCTGGCGACTACTTGGCAATGGCGCTTTTCATCCCGCGGCGGCGGGCGTGTACATAGCGCTTTTCATGTAGATTCGCAGGCGGTCAGGTCAGCCGATCCAATCTAATTTGAAGGCGATTGCGGCGAGCCAAACAACGACAGCGGTGACAATGAACGCCACGGTTCCGTAATTCAAACGCTCGAGGTAATGACTCCACAATCCGGGGGGAGATAGGGGAGATAGAACCTCGCAGAGCGTTGGCGGCCGATTCACGTGAGCGCTGCGCCGTGTATTGAAGCGGGCTCCGAGTGATCGCGCCTCCCGCTAGCCGCAGTTATATCCCGTTCTGAGAGTAGTGCGGGACGCACGTTAGAGTTTGATTAACCATAAAGCGCCAAACTGGCCCGAGTAGTTCGAAAGCGGCCTCCCCGCGGGAGGGCTTGTATATGAGAGTGCTCCTGTCCTGCCTCTTACTTGCCCTCGCAGTCGGCATTGAGAATGCGCCCGTCAAGGAGGCCTCCATGTGTAACGGCGCGGGTACCGACGCGGAAAAGGCGATGCGCGCGCTGGCTAACCCCACTGCGCCTGCTGGTACGCCCGAACAATATCAACTACCGAGATACGATCGGAAGCAGCTTGGCAGGCTCTTTGAAATCAGCAGGACCGACAATCCTTAAGACCCCAAGCCCGGTTTTGGGGCACAGGCAGTTATCCGGCGCCGAACCTGCGCCGGCGCACAGCTGATCAGGCGCTGATCGCGGTCGGGTTTTGGCCGACATCAGCGGGCTAGGCAACCGAGCCGGACGCAACGCACCGAGCGGCCCATCTCCAAGAATAACGGCGTCGTCTCGGCATCTCTAGGACGCGCCAACTTTGCGGCGCAGTCCGTCGTTTCGGGTGCGTGGCTGATTCGCGATTACGGGATGTCCAAACGGGCCGAAGACAATGCGCGATAACGCTCGCAAGATGGACGAAGATTACAAGGATCGCGCGACGAAGTTTGCCTCACTCAATGCGTTCGAAAACATGCAGTCCTATGCTCAGATTGCACAGGAGCACGCCGAAGACGTGCAGCGGCTCGTCACCGCGTTCGAACCTCTCTACACGGCGATGCCAGACTCCCAGAAGAAGATCGCTGACGACGTTTTTCGCAATGTCGCGGCAAAGCGCGTTGAGCAGCACTAAATGGGATGTTGGCCAGGCAACCCGAGCAGCACTGACCGCACTCCTAGCGGCTCGGCGCTCGACGGCGGCGACTGTCAGCGGCCGATGTCGCGCGCGCGGCCCTTTCCAACTGAAGCTTCTTCGCTTCGGCGGACGCCTTTAGTCGGTCATCAATATCAGCGGTTCGTGATTTGCTTATTCCATCTTGTGCCTGCGGTGCCAGCGGTATCCAGGCCTTGCGCCCGGCCCGGCGATCAGCGCTTGCGACGCGCGTAGCCCTCGGATGGCCCGAGCTCAGAGCTGGTGCGCCGCTAGCTTTGAGACGCTCCCTCGAGGCGCGCGGCGATCGCAGCCTGTAGCCGGTCGCCCTCGAAGATCACCTCGACGCCCTGTTTAATGCACATGACCAATTGACCTAGAGCCTGTGCCTGAGCGGCGGCGATGATCGCGGTCTCAAGGTCTTCCGCTGGCGATAGCGGGCCGCTCATCAAGATCACCACATAGGGCAGGAACGGACCGTCGCTCATCGGTAATTCACGGGCCTGGCTAGACCATCCCGTTCTCAAGGCACTTGGCAAGTTCCGCAGCCGCGGCCCGGCGTGCTCTGGCGGGGGTTTTCTCGATACCGGCGCCGATCAGCTCGCCCCTATCCTGGTCGAGCGAGCCAACAGTCCAGCGCCACTCGGCGCCCCCTCGGTGCGAACAGACAAGGGCTCGGAGCACGAGCCCATCGGGGAGGTGCTCCTCGAAGAGCTCCGCACCCGACCAACCTCGATGCGCAGCGAGATTGGGCTTGGGCGCTGACGGTGTACGAGAGACTGCTGTATCGACGGTCATGGCCGGGCGTCTCCAACGGGGGATTGCCGAGCCTAGCGGGGCTGTGGAGTGCAGCAGAAATGCGGAATTCGCGTGCGAGCCGTGCGTGCATATGCGGGAACCATGTCGCAGAAAAGAAAAAGGGCGGCCGTGTAGGGCCGCCCTCGCGCCGGGATGATCCCACCCCAGGAGTCCTCTAAGAAGGTCGGTTAGTCTATGGGCGTCGCGCCTAGTTTCAGCTGCAGCCGCACGCCCGCGAGGGCCTCGCCGCCGCTGTCGCTCACCGAGACGCGATGATGTACGCCGCTGTCGATGAGCTCCCGCGCTCGATAAAGCGCTTCATGCTCGGTGCCAAAATATTCTGTCCGGGTCCCGCATGCGTCGGTCCAGCCGTCCTCATAAGAAATCCGATAAGTCATCTCTTCCCACCCTGATTTGACATAACTTCGGGCCTTCGCAATGTGTCCGGACACTCAAGTCTCGGGCTACATCCCCAAAGCTCGGCAACGCCGAGTTCGTCACTGATGCTCTGTTGCTCCGTGATATCTGCGAGGGTCCGAGGCGAGACGTTGCCGGAAGTTTGCGGCGAACGTGTGACCGATGACCGCGAGCCTGGGCACGATAAGGCGCGATCGTCTTGGTGCTGCTGGTGATCGGCGCCCGCTAGGCCATTCACCTTGCCGATCGAGACAGCAGTCGGCGGATGACTGGCGACAAGGGCTTATCGGTTGGCACCGGGCCACGTTTAATCGGAGAGACCGGCGAAACTACGATTTCGTCGCCGCCTATTAGCCGGCGCTGGTGCCGCTCGCGTCGCAGCTCCTCCATCCGAGTGCGGATCGCATGCAGAATCGCCGGCAGCGCGCGGCCCGTGCATGTTTCCACCCCTCATTTCTTGTGCTTAGAGGACCATTCTAACGCGCTCCTCGGTCGGCTGCGTCAGGGATGTGTTGGAACTCCCGGCGGCCGGACCGGTTTGACAGGTAAATCAAGACCTGTGATCAAACGAGTTCGCATGATTAGGCTTTTTTCGCTGTCCGCAGCGGGATTGCTCCTGACAGTTAGTTCGATAGGCGCCATGGCGCAGATGAATTCACGGCCGCCGAGCACAACGACGATGGCTCCAGCGCCGTCGCAATATACGCCGAGCGCGAGCCCTGCCATGAACGGTCAGTTGCCACCCAACACTTCGGGCTCGGTCGGCACGCCGACCGGCAACGACATAAACGTTTTTCCTGGCGACGCAACGAGCCCCACGTTGGGCAATACCGGCGCGGCGCCCGGCACGGCCGCCAATCCCAATCGGTAAGAGTGCTGTGGGCCGGCCGGGCTTCCCAGCCGGGGTCGGAGTGCGAACTCCGGCCCATATTTTGGGGGCAATAGCCCGCGAAAGTAGCGCTGCTACGTCAATGATGGCTGAGCACCGTGTAGGTCAGATACACAAGCAAAGCGGCTCCCAGCAGCACCAGCAACGTTACCAGGGTAATATCTAGTCGCTCTCCGGGGGCCAACCCTCACCTCGGCTACATCGATATCCAGCGCGGTCTTGCGGAAGCGAAGGGCGGCGAAAATCATCATCCCTCCACCCAGGGCAATCAGGGCCAGTCCGGCGATGTTCCCGACAGCCTGACTGCCTATGCCGGACGTGGCGAGGGAAGCGCTCGCCATCCTCATGAACAGATCGAATTTCTCCACCAGGAAGCCGAACGCGATGATGGCGATTGCGGTGCGTACCCACGCCAGGAACGTCCGCTCATTCGCTGCGTGGTCGCTGAACCGCACAATCATGATGTCCAGCCCCGTTAGGTCGCCTACCATCTTACGCTACGGGCAAGATGACCGCTCGTGCCTTGCATTCAGCGACCGGCCCCTGCGGGCTCGGGAGATCGTCTTACCGCTCCCGCCACAATACGAATGCGATGAGAAATGCGGTTGGCAAAGCGACATCGGCGAGGAGTTTGTCGGGCCAGCGAATGAGGGCGCTGACCATGACCGCGAACAGCGCTAGCACGATTAGGGCATCCGTCATGCGGAAGCGAATAACGAAGCGCCGCCGTGGTCTCATCCCGCCTGTTCTACCTAGCCCATGATTTAGGCTCAATCAGGACGCACGCCCCTCGGCGTTCCTGCGGCCGCTTCAGCGCTTTCGCCACCTTTGGCCCTCCCGTCGAACACGTCCGCAAGATGCCGGTAATGCTTGGCGAGATTCTCGTCCGTCTGCCGCTCTGCCAATTGGCGATAATGGTTTGCGCGATTTTGCAGAAACGCAATGTCAGTCGGATCGGGTTGGCTCATTGTTCGTCTCCAGGCAGTTGGCGCCCTGGGAAGTCCTGTTCATTTGATTTTTTTTTGTCTTTTTCATCTGAAGTTCGGATCGCAGGCCTTTGATCATACGGAGCAGCGCGGGCCGCTCAGGATGGTTGGGCGGAAGGTGCGAGACCTTGCTCGCAATGTCGGCGATCGCCTGCTCCTTGGATCGGGTTCGAAACTGCATCTTTAACGGCTCGACAGGTAACTGAGAGCGAACGCTGCACTCAATAGGGCAAGCGCCCGCCACACCAACTCAGGTGATGAAAAGCTATATATCAGGCAGAAAACGCCGTATCCGCCGAGGACCGCGCCGATCAAAGATGAGGCGCGACGCATCAGGAGTACTTGCAACATTGCTTTTTGCCTCGAATTTCTCCGGCCATCCCCCATTGGGCATCGAAACTCGGGGACACTCCATAAAATTCAACGTTAATTTGCGAAACATTGCTTGGGGTTATGGGCCCATTCTTCTAGCCGTCGGCAAGGGGCCTATCGCGGTCAGTTGCGTCTTGCATTCTTCCCGACCGGCGCGCGGCTTGTAATCTCCGATCGCTCACCAATATTGGCCCCAACGCTCGGTGAACGTGACCGAGCGTAGCCGCCGCCCGTCGGTCAGCAGCGTCATCACCGCGCGGCGTTTGTCTTCGCTCGTGCCGACGCCCACCTGCGGCGGCGAGGGACACGGTGCGCCGCGCCAGCTACAACGCCGCGTATGAGTAAGCGGGACCATCTGCTGATCGGGGCGTCGGTGCGCGCTGCTGGGATCTTCTTGTCGCTTCACCTGTAGCGCGGGGCGCCGGAGTTTCTCTCAAGTTTTACCGAGCATCGCAGAGACGTTTTACGTCGCGGCTAGTGAGCTTCATGCCGGTATCAGCCTGGATCGTCTCGATGATGAGCCCGTCGCTGAGAAGCTTGCTTGCTAGGGCTATCGCCTCACCAACCGAAGGCACCGAGAGCTGCTGCCGATTATCGTCCAGGTCTAAAAAGTAAATTTTCCATGCCATCAAGGTCCCTTAAAGTGGCCCTCTCAAAAATACACGTAAAATGTTGGTTAAATCGCCGCAGAGCGGTTTGCAGTGCCGGTAAACCGACGGCAGGACGGTTTTATCGTGATCGAGCAGCCGCACGGGAAGCGAGATACCAGGTGCCGCATGGGCTCCCGCGATATCACCGCCTATGACGACGCGATGCGGCTGGCGGGGGGTGTGGCACCGAGGCCGTAATTATACGTAGCCGTTGGAGGGAGGCCGCCTCAGTGACGGGGCGGTCTTCTTATACTTTACGGATCCTTTGGCGACAGCGACACGCTGCGCAGGTCAGTTTTGCGCGCAGCTCTAAAAAACGAAGCGAACGTGAGCTAGGTCACATTCGCCTCGCCCACAACGGGATTATCCTGCTCGCCATTAACATCGCTTGGCAGGAGAGGGGTATGACCGACACCACCCACACCATAAACACCGCGACGAAGCGCGTCGCCCGGAAGAGCACCGGTCTTCTCGAATCTGCGATCGTCTCGCTCGCCGGCTTGGCAGTGACGGTTTTGGCAATCACCCATCATATTCCGACCGCTCTCCAACTCACCGTCATGCAGTAAGCTCTTCCATAGGGTAAATCAGGGCCGCCTCGGTCGACTGGGGCGGCCTTCAGGTTGCTTATGGACTATCGCTCCTTGCGGAAAGGTTGCAAGCTGGGGTGGTGGGATCGAAGCAGATAAGTAGGATCGATGCATATATCGGTGGTCGCATCCGTGAACGCCGGGTTTCACTTGGTCTATCTGCCCGTGAGCTCGCCGAAATAATCGGTTCATCTACTCCGGCGGTTCTGAAGTACGAGACCGGGGGTAATCGCATTTTGGTGCGACGGTTGTATGAGATTGCCCAAGCACTGAATTTGCCCATTGAGTACTTCTTTGAAGGACTCGACACCGGCCCGCTTCCAGCGCCCACGCATCGGCGCAGGCTATTGGAGCTCATGCGCTATTTCCATGAAATCGAGGAAAAGCACCAAACAGTAATTATGGATATTGTTCGTCTTCTAAGACGATAGCTGACGGCAAACCCACGGCGATGAGCGTCTGCTTGCGCTTGTAATCCCCTCCAGCGTGCCAATATTGCCGCCAACGCTCGGTGAACGGTGACCGAGCGTACGGCTACGAGGCGGCGCCCGGGCAGTTCGGGTGGCCTGCCCGACCTATGTCGCCGAAAGTGACGAGCGCGCCGTCGCCGACGTGGTACGCGCAGTCGAGACACTCTTTAACGACTTCTTGCGCCAGAGCTTCGAAATGCTCATGCCGCCAGGCTAAAGCCTTACACTAGGCCATGAACTCATAAAAGGGATTCCCCAGTCGGGGTATATCTGATTCAAGCTTCCCAACTGGGGGGTTGGATCATGTGGGGGTATGATCTGAGCGATTTCGCGTGGGGCGTGAGCGCGCCGCTGCTGCCAAACAAGCCGCGAGGCGTGCCTCGAGTGGACGACCGGCGCGTGCTGAACGGGATATTTTGGGTGCTGCGGACAGGTGCGCCGTGGCGGGCGTTGCCGAAGGATTTTGGCCCGCAAACGACCTGCTACAATCGCTTTGTGCGGTGGCGAAGAGCTGGGGTCTGGGACCGCATTCTGGCTGCCGTCACGACCGCTTACGACGGCAATGTGCAGATGATCGACAGCACCTCGGTGCGCGTGCATCAGCATGCCGCAAACTCAAAAAAAGCCACCCGGATCGCTGTATGGGCCGCTCGCGCGGCGGGCTGACGACCAAGATCCACGCGCTCGTCGATGGCAATGGTCTGCCGCTCGAACTGGTCCTGACGCCGGGCCAGGCCGGCGACTGCCCGGTCGCCGAGCGCCTGCTCGGGCACCTGCACGAAGGTACCATCGTGCTGGCCGACAAGGCATACGATGCCGACTGGCTGCGCCGCCAGATCGAAGCCGCCGGCGCCGCGCCCAATATCCCACTGATGGTGCACGCCGCTGGAAACCCTGCTTCAGCCCGACGCTCTACCGAGCACGCAACCGCATCGAACGGTTCTTCAACCGCATCAAACACTTCCGACGAATCGCCACCCGCTACGAAAAGCACGCCGCTAACTTCCTCGCCATGCTCAAGCTCGCTGCAACTCAGCTCTGGCTACGCCATAATGAGTCCGTGACCTAAGCTCCTGGGCCTCAAGCAGCGGCTCAAGTGCAAGTCGTGCCGGTGGAAGGGTCGGGCGGTCGTGAGGTGAGCGGGTTAGCGCCCCGCCAAGAGACGAACGAGCGCGCCGAACGCCTGCTGGTGCTTTTCGCTCGGGATCTCGGTAAAATAGCGCGCGATCTCCAGCGCCCTCCGCCGATGCACCACGAACCGTTGCGGCGCTTCCTTGCCGAGGCCCTCGTAAAAATCGGTCACCGGCTGGTTCAGCGCGCTCGCGATCTCATACAGCTGGCCTGCCGAGAGGCGATCGATGCCGCGCTCGTACTTATATATCGCTTGCGAGGTCGCGCCGACCATCTCGCCGAGCTCGCGTTGGGTCAGACCGAGCGAGATGCGGTGTTCGCGGACGCGCGCCCCTACGTGAGCGTCGACCGACGTCATCTTCTTCCTAATGACCATCCACACCCCGGTGCTTTTGTCGTAGGGCAGCCAGCGGGATGTCAATTTTACCTCTCCCTCGCCACTCTCGCTCTTGAGCGGCCGAGGAGCGAGCGCTGCGGCCACATATCGGGCTTGACGGTTCAGGCAGGCTGTCGCTGTTGGGCCGAATCGCCTCGCAGACTGGGCAAGACAAAACCCCGGCGCCGCCCCAGCGCGCCGAGTTCGTGCCTTGATCATGCTGGCGTCGACCGCGAAGCCCTCGCCACCGACCAGCCTCTCGTCGATGCAGCGCTGCACCGTCGTCTCGAACACCTTGCGCAGCAGATCGCTCTCGCGCAAACGGCCGTGCCGGTTCTTCGAGAAGGTCGAGTGGTCTGGCACCGCGCCATCGAGCCCGAGCCGGCAAAACCAGCGGTAGCCGAGGTTCAGGTGGACCTCCTCGCGCAACCGCCGCTCCGAACGAATGCCAAAGCAATAACCGACGATCAGCATCCGGATCATCAGCTCCGGTCAATCGAAGGCCGACCGACCTCGCTGTTATAGGGTGCCGG
>Ga0207046_10377_pt1 | contig 9760 bp, 10 predicted proteins | sample Alteio_BWMinCont_66_FD_153303 | JGI IMG/M metagenome (GOLD analysis project Ga0207046, IMG submission 153303) | Enriched cells from forest soil in Barre Woods Harvard Forest LTER site, Petersham, Massachusetts, United States -... | ecosystem: Environmental > Terrestrial > Soil > Temperate forest >...
CCCCAAGCCCCTATAAAACCTTGAGAATATATAGGTTGTTTCGGCCAGTGCGGCCGGGCTGCTGAAACTTAAATCCATCCAAGCGACGCAAACGTGGTAATCGAAGCGCACCCCAGCGCCACACCCAGTACCATGCCTGCCAGCACGTCGCTCAAGAAATGCATTCCCAAAACAATGCGGGAAACGGCGATGCTGATGGCCAAGAAGAAGAGCGGCCCTTCCAGGGACGGATAGAAGTAGCTCACCACCAGTGCGATGGAGAACGCCGTCATGGTGTGGCCGGACGGAAACGAAAACCGGTCCGGAGGAAGAACCTTTGACCAGCAATGCGGTTCCAACTGGCACGGCCGCGGCCGATGGCTGAGTCTTTTCAATACCTTAAACACGAAAATCCCGAACAGGGCGGCGAACGCAGCCGCCCCCAGCGCCGAAAATTTCTGAGGGCCTCCATCGATCAACAGCATGACCCCTAGCCCGTACCAAAGCCAGCCATCGCCCATCCTGGTGGCCAGGATCATCCACAGACGCACCCACCGTGGGGCTCGCCAGCGGTTCATCCGTCGCATTAGACGGTGATCCCGCCGTTCGATGTATCCCCAAACAGTGCGTGCGACAGCCATAGTATTTAGCCCATCTAGCTCCAGTTCGCCTCGAAGCTGGAATCCACATCCCAGAACATCCGTTGGCGCTTCTCGCCGCGCTCGACCGTAGTCGACCACCTCTGGCAAAAGCGAATCTCGTTAACCCAGTGGCCCGCCGTAAACGCGGGAACCAGCAGCGAAAGCGGCATAAGTGCCAGAGTCCACGGCTTTTCCATCCAAAGTAACCATACGATGCGCAAGACGTCCGCAGTCAACTTGGCGTAACTACCATGCGCGCCATGAACTTGCCCCTGGCCTGCTCGCAGTCCTGCGAAGAACTCATCAGCAGTGCGCGCACCAGGAACTTCCGTATAGGTGCGTCCAACCCCGGCGATCGTGTGGGAATCGCTTCCCCCAATAGCAATCTTTCCCAGCCGCGACGCTAGCCGTGCGGCGCTCTCATTGGCCCTCCGCCACATCTGGCCGTTCCGCGATTCAAACGCCGGCACGTAGGAGGCAAACCAGCAGAAGTCCTCCTCGAGGCGCCGTCCCGTCAAACTAGAGAAAACATGATTCACGCTGAAGAACAGTTTCTTCTCGGTCAGATACATCATCAGCGAAACGAAATCCTTGCGCCGGCGCTGGATTTCAATATGGTCGCGCTCGGTGATTCCATAAACGCCCAAGTGCATCTCGGTTCCACCCGGCATGCGGACGGTAGCTTCCTCGCTCAGGAAGAAATCGGCATGTTTCCCAAGAGCTTCCCCGGCGTCGATGGAGTCGTGGTCGGTCAGCGTAACCATGGACATCCCACGCTGCTTCAACCGGGTGTAGACTTCTGCGGGCTGGTTGTACGACTCGCGGCAAAGCCGGCCGAGGATGGGAGTCTTGTCCATGCCCGAGGCGATCGAGTGAACGTGGAGGTCGCAGCGCATGAAACTATTGTTAACCTACGATATGAACAGGCCATGAAGAGGTCGCTAATTGTAGATGAATGTGTCCATGGAACTCCTTGAACACATTGGACTTCCTTAGTTATCCACATGGCATGCTGGTTGCTCTTCGCGGCGAACATCAAGCGTATGGCAGAATGTCCACTATGAAAAAAATTCACGTTGTCTTCCATGACGGCGGGGGCGGACACCGCAATGCCGCCATCGCCCTGGAGACTATCGCGGCTCAGCAAGGGCGTCCTTGGCAGACGGAGCTCGTGCAATTCCAGGATTTGACAGACCGTCTGGACGTGCTTCGCAAGCTGACCGGGATCCGCATCCAGCAGCAATACAACGTGATGTTACAGAACGGATGGACTCTCGGAAGCAAGTATCTCCTGCGGGTTCTGCAGCTTACCATTCAGCTCTTCCACGGCCCGCTGGTACGCCTTCTCGAACAATACTGGCGTGAGCACCCCGCCGACCTTCTGGTTTCGGTCATTCCGCACTTCAATCGCGAGATTTGTGAAAGTTGGAAAGCTGTCTATCCAGGCCGCCCGTTCGTGACCCTCATTACGGACCTAGCCGATTACCCGCCGCGGTTCTGGATTGAACCGCTCAAGGAGCAATACGTCATTGCTGGCACGGAGCGCGCCGTCGAGCAGGCGCGCGCCTTTGGCCACGACGAAGCCCATATTTTTCAGACGTCTGGAATGATTTTGCGTCCCGACTTCTACGCGCGTGACACGGTCGATCCGGTGGCCCTTCGCCAGGAGATGGGTCTGCGAAACGATCTAGCGACGGCCATTGTCCTCTTCGGTGGACATGGCTCCAAGGTGATGTACGACTTAACCGAGCGGTTAAATGCAGCAGGTCTTCCTCTACAGCTGCTGCTGATATGCGGCCGCAACGAAGAGCTGGCCAGAAAGTTACGGGCTCAAAAATGGAAAATGCCCGTGCATGTTGTTGGTTTCACGAAGGAAATACACAAGCTCATGCGCGCTGCGGATTTCTTGATTGGCAAGCCGGGCCCCGGCAGTATCGCGGAAGCCATGGTTCGCAAGCTGCCGGTGCTGATTGAATGTAACGCCTGGACGCTACCGCAGGAACGCTACAACGCGGCGTGGGTCAGTGAAAAGCGAGTCGGCATTGTGTTGAAGAGCTTTCGCGAAGTCGTTGAGGGAGTGCGCCAAATGCTGGAACCGGCAAGGCTGGCGGAATTTCAGAAAAATGTCGCCACCCTCGACAATCGCGCCATCTTTGAGATTCCGGAAATGTTAGCAAGACTTCTGGATCAGCCGGCGGACGCCGCCGAGCGGTCTGCCGCGCCAGCGATCGGCATGCCAACCTCGGCTTAGCTGCCAGCCGCAGGCGCGGGGAGCTGTGCTCTCTCGTTGCGGCCCGGATGAGGAAAGCGCGGGCCGACATTGCGGTTCTCTACGGGCAACTTGAGCCGCGGTTTGACGCAGGTCGTTGCCCATCGTCGGGCGGAATACTTCGGCATTTCACACATCTTTACGCAACCGCGGTGGGCCAGCGATTCTCGACAGTGGCAATAGCAAGTCCCGACAGTGGCGGTGCGCAACTCCGTCGGTGTGTCCGCCGAGAGAATCAGTGATCCGGCAAGAAACCAAGCGAACAAAGCCACGCCTGAGAGGCTAAGAGTACGCGGAAGACGCTGGTTGCCGGGGAGGATGTGCATGGGCCAAGTCTGCGGGAAAGGGCCAAGAAAACCGATAGCTCAGGAGTCTAGAGATTTTGTTACCTTGGTACTGTAACTCGGTGGGCGAGGTGAAGCACAGAGCGGGAGAGGTCGCGCTCCCGAATCAGGTTTTGAAGAGTTCCAAACTGAACTCGAAGGATGGATTTGGGGCGGTCGAGGTAATCCTCCAATTCAGGCAAGTATTTGCTAATGAAAGACTTGCCAGAAATTCAGCTCGCCGTGGACATTGGCGCTGCCCGTGCATTAAGAAGGCCCGTGAGTGCGTTTCACATGATGAGTTGAGGAGAGAGGCGAGCGAGGGGGAAGGGGCTCGCTCGCCACTTTTCGCAATTCGTCCCCACCTGCCTCTGAGAGGGAAGCTAGGATGGACGACCCCACGAGTCGGTGTGAAAACGGCACTGACAACGAAACGCGCTCTCCGAGGCCCCCGATCCCAAGCGGGGGCCTCATTTTTTTTCTTAGCGCTTACTTCCGGGCAGCTGGCCTGTTCTGACGTCCCCAATCCTTGAACGCATGCTGGCGCCGCCAGGGCTCGCGATCCCCAAGCCCAACCCTCAGGTGCGCCATTCGGCTAATGGACTCTACGTGCCACAGCGATGGTGGCCTGTCCGAGCACATGCACAATCTGTGTGTCTTGCAGTCGCGAAGCGTCGTACTCAAACGACAGGCGATTCTCGCTCGGATCGAAATGAAAGCGCCGTAGGCCGTAAGTGTTTGAAAACTCGCCGAGACGGCGCAGTTGATCCAACGTTAGCGGGGATTGCAGTTCGTAGGTAATCTCGACCAGTGTCATGTTGGCATTATAACAGCCCGCCGCAAGGGCAGTGCCCAGGGGAACCACTGGCTCTTGACTTCAGATAGGGGGTGGGGGTATAAATAGGGGTGGAGGGTATCACGGTGGTAGAAGCACGGAAGCACATCCCCAGCGGCCATAAGGGAAACAGCCCGCGTTCGTTGGCAAACTGCGCTTGCGCGTCGGCGCCCGGCGGACGCCAAGCCGCTGGCGTGGACCCTGAGCTAAAAGAAGCGAACCAGAAGCGCTTGCGCCGCATTGAGGGACAGATTCGTGGCTTGCAAAAAATGGTGGAGGAAGACCGCTATTGCGCGGACATTATCACGCAGGTGGCTTCCGTGCAGGAAGCGCTGCGCGGCGTGGCACGCAACTTGATGAAGAATCATCTCCATCATTGCGCGGCCAAGGCTCTCCTGAGCGGAAAAAAAGAAGAGACCGAAGCTATGTACAACGAACTGCTCGAATTGATCTACGCCCATCTGCGATAGCTCGGCCGGGAAAGAGGAGATCACCCCATGGGTTCGAAGAATGCAGCTGGAACGTCCCTCCCGATCTTCGAGGGGTCCATCAAGCACAAGGATCCCGTGTGCGGGATGGTGGTTGTTCCGGAAAAAGCTGCTGCCAAGGTGGAGCACGCAGGAGAAAACTACTACTTTTGCTCCGCGGGGTGTGCCGAACGCTTTTCCCGTGAACCGGAGAAATTTCTGGCCGTTCCCGGCACGGGAGATAAGCAACGCAGTCCGCTGCCGGCCGAGCGGGACGCCATGCATCACTCCCCAGCTGTCGAATCACCCGCGGCGAGGCCCGAAAAAAAGGCTCGTTACACCTGCCCCATGCATCCGGAAGTCGTTCAGATTGGACCGGGAAGCTGCCCGATTTGCGGCATGGCTCTGGAACCCATGGACGCGTTCGCCGAAGCTGAAGCCGATCCCGAATACGATTCCATGCGGCGCCGATTACGGATCAGTGCCGCACTCTCTCCGGCGGTCCTGCTGATCGCCATGTTCGGCGATGCGCTCAAGCTCCCGCTCTCGCCGGTTGCGCGCAATTGGCTAGAATTCGTTCTTGCGACGCCGGTAGTCCTGTGGGGCGGCTGGCCATTTTTCCAGCGATTCTGGGCGTCGCTTATCCATCGCCGTCTCAACATGTTCACTCTGATCGGCTTGGGTACCGGCGCCGCCTATCTTGAGAGCGTGGCGGCGACGCTCTTTCCGCAAATTTTCCCCAGCTCGTTTCGTGACATGCATGGCGCCGTAGCAACCTACTTTGAAGCCGCCGCCGTCATCATCACCTTGGTGCTGCTCGGCCAGGTACTCGAGCTGCGCGCGCGCCAGCAAACCAGCAGCGCGATTCGGTCTTTGTTAAATTTGTCGCCGAAACAAGCGCACTTGCTCGCTCCTGACGGCGGAGAAAAAGATGTCGCGCTCGACCTCGTCAAGCAAGGCGACCGCCTGCGTGTGCGGCCAGGAGAGAGCGTTCCAGTTGACGGCGCAGTCCTCGAAGGCGCCAGTGCCGTCGACGAATCAATGATCACAGGCGAACCCATGCCCGTAGAAAAATCCACGGGCGACAAAGTCACCGGGGGAACTCTGAACTCGAGTGGAACTTTTGTGATGCACGCCGAACGCGTCGGCAACGAAACGTTCCTTGCGCAAATCGTCAAGCTCGTCGGCGAGGCACAGCGCAGCCGCGCCCCCCTCCAACGTCTAGCCGACCGAGTAGCCGCCTATTTTGTCCCCGCGGTCATCGTAGCGGCGGTGCTGGCATTCGCCGGCTGGGCCCTTTTCGGTCCCGAGCCGCGCTTCGCCCATGCGCTCATCGCCGCGGTCGCCGTGCTGATCATCGCTTGCCCCTGCGCGTTGGGCCTGGCCACGCCCATCTCCATTATGGTCGCGGTGGGCCGTGGTGCCCGGGCTGGCGTCCTGGTTCGAAACGCCGAAGCTCTTGAAACCCTTGCCAAAGTCGACACCCTCGTCGTCGACAAGACCGGCACGCTGACCGAAGGAAAACCTGTAGTGGGCGCCATCGGAGTGGTGCCAGAAAGCGGTTTCACCCAAGACCGCCTGCTTGGGCTGGCCGCGAGCGTCGAGAGTGTAAGCGAGCATCCCCTCGCCCGGGCAATCGTTCGCCGCGCAAAGGAGCAAGGCTTAGAACTCGCCTCCGTCACCGATTTTCGGGCATTTCCCGGCGGGGGCGCAGAGGGCCGCGTCCTTCGAAACATGGTCGTTGTCGGAACGGCTAGATTTCTCGAAGAGCAGAGTTTTCCTTCGCCGAGTGACTCCGGGCTTCATTTGGATTTTGGCCTGGCGGACCTCGCATCTTCTTCCATCGTGTACGTCGGTGTCGATGGAAAACTGGCAGGTGCGCTGGCGCTTACGGATCAGGTGAAGGAGTCCACGCCCGAAGCGATTCGCGCATTGCGAGCTGACGGCATGCGCATCGTAATGCTCACTGGAGATCGCCGCGAGACCGCCACGACAGTGGCCCGCCAACTCGGCATAGACGATTTCGAAGCCGAGGTGCGGCCTCAGGAAAAAGGTGAAGTCATCAAACGCCTTCGAGGGCAAGGCCGTATCGTAGCGATGGCTGGCGATGGCGTCAACGACGCCCCGGCGCTGGCCGCCGCACATGTCGGCATCGCCATGGGCGCAGGCACCGACGTAGCCATCGAGAACGCCGGAATCACTCTCGTAAAAGGTGACCTGCGCGGCATCGTGCGCGCCCGCAAACTCAGCCGCGCGACGATCCGCAACATCAAACAAAATCTGACTTTTGCGTTTCTTTACAATGCGCTGGGAATCCCCATTGCTGCGGGTGTTTTCTATCCATTCTTCGGCTGGCTTCTCAGCCCCATGCTCGCCAGCGCCGCGATGAGCTTCAGCTCCGTCTCGGTCATCGTCAATGCACTTCGTCTGCGGAAAGCTTTGCTCTAAACCGGCAGGGATTCTTTGATTGCGCCAAAAGCGGCAAAACAACTGTTCTTGTGTAAAAGCTCAATTTTGTTGAATCCCGCCGAACGTAACAGGTCTAATTGAAACATCAGTGGTCGCGCAGAATCTTCCTTCGCGACGTAAGCAAAAACATGGTCACGATAAGCCTCGTCCTTGAGCTCCGTTAGATAAGCCCCATAACGTTCCCACATGAGTGCCTGCACCCGAGCGTCCGAATGTTCTACCAAATCTGAAATCCAAATCGAACCGCCGGCTCGGAGCGAGGTGTGAAATTTGGAGAACACGCTGTGCCACTCCTCGGCTTCTCGAAGGTGGTGTAGAACAGCTGCGGCACAGATGACATCGAAGCGTGACTGTCCGATCTGTAACTCCCGAATATCACCTTGTAGCGCTGTGACTCTGCCCGTTGTCACTCGCTTGACACGCTCGACGGCACGATCCAACATCGGACGGCTGAGGTCCAGCAGGGTGACTTCAAGGTTGGGCAATCTCTCCAATATCTTGAGCGCATAGTTGCCTGCGCCGCACCCGACATCAAGAAGCGATGATGCGCCGGGGGTCACGCGTGATGCAGCATCAGCAATCAACGCAAGCGACAACGGGGCATCCATGGTGGCCGATTGCCCGGTCTCAAGGCTCGAAAACCGCTCCACGTCGCCGTCGAAGCGTTCTCGAATCTGCTCTACGGTTGATTTGCTCATGGGTACTAAATGCGTCGCAGACTAAGCGGCCTTAGGTTTTTCCAAGGATCGAATCGAAATACGCCAGCATCTCCGGGGAATCCCACTCCTGAAATCCGATAATCTTGCGCGCAATCTTGCCTTGGCGATCGATGATATACGTCTCCGGAATCATGACCGTGCCATACGATTGCGCGATGGGCGAATGATTATCTTTGGTCGCTGGATCGCGGTATGTTGGAAAGATTACCGCGTGTTCGCGGAGAAAGGCTTCGTAAATAGCGGGGTCCTCGTCGGCCGCGACACCCAGAACAACCCCGTTGCGGGCTTGAATGTATTTCTGCAACCGGTTCAGCGCGGGAGTTTCTTCGATGCAGGGTGGGCACCATGTGCCCCAGAAATTCAGCACAACAACCTTGCCGCGAAAATCGGAAAGGTGCGACGGCTTGCCGCTGAGCTCCATGGTAAAGTCTTCTGCGTGTTTCCCGGCGATGGACGCCTCGCCATGCCGGTAACTTGGCATGGCAAAAACGACAATTATCCCGAGGAAGGCCGCCAGGCCCCCCCAAGCCAGTATCTTCGGCCCGATTCTCATCGAATGCTATACTAACCTATCCGACCCGGGATCGAAAATCGGTCCTTGCCCCAGACTCTGCCGTGACCAACGAATCGCCAAACTCGGTTCCGCCTTCGGCCTCCCTGGCACCATCGATTAGCGCCATTGTGCCCGCGCGAAATGAAGAAGCAGTCATCGCCTCCTGTGTCGAATCGCTGGCACGGCAACCCGAAATCGCAGAAATTCTCGTTGTCAATGACCAGTCCACCGACAAAACCGCGGAAATTGTTCGCCGTCTGATAACCAAAACTCCGCACTTGCGTTTACTGGAAACGCAGGAAGTGCCCGCCGGCTGGGTTGGAAAAAACAACGCGGTCTTCCTGGGCGCGCAGGAAGCCAAGAGTCCCTGGCTGCTGTTCACCGACGCAGACGCCGAGCTCGAACCCGGCGCGACCGCTCGCGCGCTCCAAATCGCGCAAGAAAATAGCGCCGCACTGATCTCTTTTTCGCCGGAGCAAGTCACCGAATCCTGGTACGAGAAATCGCTCATTCCTTTCGTCTACTGTCGGCTGGCAAAGCATTTCTCCTACGACGCCGTGAACGATCCCTCTTCGCCCGCTGCCGCCGCAAACGGGCAGTTCTTGATGATCGAGCGAGACGCTTACAACCTGATCGGTGGCCACGCCAGCGTCCCCGCAGAAGTGCTCGAAGACGTGGCCCTCGCGAAGCGCGCCAAGGCCGCCGGTTTGCGCCTGTGGTTTGGTTCGGGGCAGGGAATCGTCCGTGTTCGAATGTACCGCTCCTTCGCTGCGATGTGGCAAGGCTGGAAGAAGAATCTCTATGTCTTGGTCGGTGGCAGTCCGAGTGCCGTCTTTCGCGAGCTGGAGTCCACCATCCCGTGGATTCCTTTGGCTCTCCTTGTTCTCGGCTTTAAGATTCCAATCGCCACGTTTCTGGGTGTCTGTTTCCTCCTCGTGAGGCAATTCACCTACGGTCGGGAGATATCTCGTAACCAATACCCCTTTGAATTCATCATTTATTACGTGCCCGCCGTGGCGCTATATGCGGGTGTGCTTTGGGCCTCGTACCGGGGCCACGTGAAGGGGAAGGTCGCATGGAAAGGACGGGAAGTTGCGGTAACTCTTCCCGGCGCGCCCAGGTAGCGTTACCGACAAGCCCAACGCCATGGTCCTGCTCACGCGCAAAATCGAGTTCGCCGCTTCGCACCTCTACCACAATCCGGATTTCTCGGCGGAAGAGAACCGTCGCGTCTTTGGTAAATGCAATAACCCGCATGGACACGGACACAACTACACTCTGGAAGTAACCGTCGCCGGAGAACCCGACCCGGTAACCGGAATGGTTTTGGATTTGAAAGATTTGAAAGAGATTCTCGAGCGCGAAGTGATGCAGCGTATGGACCACCGTTTTTTGAACTATGAAGTTCCTGAACTCGCTGGACAGATCCCGACTTGCGAGAACATTGCGCGCGTAATCTGGCAACTCCTTGATCCAAAGATCAAGCAAGCGAAGCTGCATCGCGT
>Ga0207046_10378_pt1 | contig 9696 bp, 7 predicted proteins | sample Alteio_BWMinCont_66_FD_153303 | JGI IMG/M metagenome (GOLD analysis project Ga0207046, IMG submission 153303) | Enriched cells from forest soil in Barre Woods Harvard Forest LTER site, Petersham, Massachusetts, United States -... | ecosystem: Environmental > Terrestrial > Soil > Temperate forest >...
ACCAGACAAACCAGATACGACCGAGTGGCAGCAGGGCCAGCGGAACGAGGATGCTGGTGATGCGATGAAAGCTGGGGCTGAGGGATCGGATGATGTGCCCGCCGTCGAGTTGTCCGGCGGGGAGAAGGTTCAGACTTGTGGCGAAAAGACCGACCCAGGCGGCGCGGCCCACTGGGGGAAGCAGGAGGAAGTGGGGATTGACGCCGGGATGAATGAGGGCATCAAGAAGGCGGAGAAGCAACGGAGTGCCGAAGATGACGGTGTTTTGGGTGGGATCGGGATTTGCGATGGCGGGAACGATGCTCGAATGGAGTACACCGTAGATTAGGGCGGGAACGGCAAAGATAAGACCGACTAGCGGGCCGGAGGCGCCTACATCAAAGAGAGCGCGGGTGGTGCGAATCGGCGAACGAATCAGGATAAAAGCGCCGAAGGTGCCGATTAGCGAGGGGAACGGGATAAAGAAGGGGTAGGTGGAGTGAATGTGATGGCGGCGGCAGGCGAAGAAATGGCCCAGTTCGTGGGCGAGAAGAATGGTTAAGAGCGTGCCCGCGAAGGGCAGGCCAGCCAGAAGGCCTGCGGGATTCTTGTAGAAGAGCGTGAGGGCGCGGAGAAACTCGTCAATGGAAGCGGCTTGCTTGTTGGCGTAGGCGACGGCGAATTGCGTGCCCGCGGTCAAGCAGGTGCACAGGGTCACGAAAAACAGGGCGATGGCTAGGATGAGCGATTTGACGGAAGGGCGCGGGAGAACGGGAACGTAAAACTGTGCGCGCGGGTGACGGGTGTTCAAATCATTAGGGATTGGGAGAGTGTCTAGTGCGGACTCGGAAGGTGGTGTGGTCACAAAGAGATCGAAAGCTCGAGAAGATTTACCAAACACTAGTACAGCATAAGTGCAGGAGTTTGCGCCAGCGGGTCAGATTGGGGGCCAGACTCAGTTGCGATCCAGGTCATATGGCTTTGTCTCTGATTGCGTCTACTCGTTGGTTCCGCTCAAAACCACCGATAGCGCGGCGCCTGGTCTTGCTCCTTTTGACCTCACCGTGGATCCCTAGGCAAGTTCGCCTCATTTCGACCGACGAATGGATGGTGTCCGAGTGGACAGTGCCTCAAGCAGCACCGTGACAGCCATCGTCGAGTGTTGTGATGGCAATGGCGGGGCGGGCGGACTATCCTGAATTATTCGGGACGGAGGGCAAAACGGATGGGATGCACCGAAAACCTTTGGGTAAAACGGCGTCGTTTCCTCGGGTGCGCAACCGGCATTGCCGCGGTCTTTCTCGCGCCGCCGGGTTGTCGTGCGCAGACTACTCCTCGAGCCTCGCCCGACATGCCGTGGTCCGAGGACCTAAACAAATATCCCGGATTGTTACCGGAGTTCGGCAAGTTAGTCGAGAAGCTCCAGCAAAACATCAAGTTTCCGCCGAAGCGAAGCGAAAGCCGTATTTTGCCCCTCTTGCCGGAGTCAACCATGTCTTATGTCGCGTTCTCCAACTACGGCGACGTGACAGAACAAGCGCTGAAAATCTATCGGCAGGAGCTGCAGGAGAGCGCGGTGCTGCGCGACTGGTGGCAACATGGGGACTTGGCCGCGGCCGGGCCAAAGCTGGAAGATTCTTTGGAAAAGTTCTCTCAACTTCACCAGTATCTGGGTGAAGAAATTGTTGTAGCAGGCTCACTGGAAGGCCGGGTTCCCGGCTTTTTGCTTGTTGCGGAGGTACGGAAGGCGGGGCTGAAAAAATTCCTTCAGGAAACGGTCGCGCAACTTGGCGGAGGATTGAAGCAAGACGTGCGTGTTTTAGACCTGCAGGAACTCGCTGCTGCAAAGGACTCCGGCTCGTCAGAGCACTTTGTCGTTCTGGTACGGCCTGATTTTGTTGTAGTAGCGGTCGATCTGGCCACGCTGCGTAGCTTTAATGCCCGGCTGGACCGCCATGACCGGGAATTTGTCTCGACTCCGTTTGGTCAGCGTGTCGTGATGGAGTACAAAGGAGGTTTGACAGTTCTGGCGGCTGCTGATGTGCAAAAGATCATAAATGAAATTCCCGCTGCATCTAGGGAGAACGCGACTTTCCAGCGCAGCGGATTTGCGGATGTGAAGTATTTGGTGTGGGAGCACAAAAATGTGGCGGGCCGGGATGTAAGCGAAACGGAATTGAGCTTTGGTTCCGCTCGACATGGATCGGCATCGTGGCTGGCGAAGTCCGGACCGCTGAACAGTCTGAATTTTGTTTCTCCCAAGGCGATACTGGTGAGCACCGCGCTACTCAATAATCCTGCGCAGATATTCGAAGATCTAAAGGAGCTGGAGAGTGCGTCGGGTGCGCATCCGTTTGCGTCGCTCGAGGCCTTTGAAAAGATGTTGAAACTCAGCCTGAAGGACGATTTGCTCAGTACGCTGGGGGGTGAGCTCACCGTGGAGCTGGACAGTCTGGATCCAGGGAAGCCTGGATGGAGGGCCATCCTTGGCGTTCGAGATGCCAGCCATTTGCAGCAAACGTTGAATACGTTGCTGGCAGCGGGGCATGTCGAAGCGCAGCAGTTCGAAGATGGTGGCGTCACTTACAGTGCGGTGCGAATTCCTTCTTCGCCGGCGCCCATGGAAATCGGCTATGCATTTGTGGATGGGTATCTGGTCATCGGGTCGAGCCGTGAGCTGGTTGCGGAAGCGGTTCGGCTGCATCAGCACGGCGAGTCGTTGGGAAAGTCCAGGACCCTTCTGACATCACTGCCATCTGGCCACGGCTTGGAGGCTTCTGCGTTGATTTACCAAGACCCGATCGCCATGGCTGCACTGAAATTGCGGCAGATCGCGCCAGAGATGGCGGAGTCTCTTCGGCAGATTTCCAGAGGGGCAATGCCCACGGTGGTCTGCGTCTATGGTGAGGAACGCTCCATTCGTGTGGCAAGCAGCAGCGGCGCGTCTGATTTGGGTGCGGTTTTGGTGGTGGCGGCAGTCGCGATTCCCAACTTGCTGCGTTCGGCAATCGCTGCCAATGAAGCGAGCGCGGTGGGTAGCGTACGCACGGTGAACACCGCCCAAGTTAGCTATGAGGCCGTTTATCCGCAAAGAGGCTATGCCCCCGATCTGGCCACGCGACCTCTTCTTGCTCTTTATTGGCTCCGTCATCGGTTCCGGCATTTTTCTAACTCCCGGGCTGATCCTTCGGCAACTCAACGGCTCCGTAGGCTTCTCACTCCTAGTCTGGATCGTCGGCGGTACTCTCTCTCTCCTCGGCGCCCTGACCTACGCCGAGCTAGCGGCCACAAACCCCGAAGCGGGTGGTCTCTATTGCTTCATCCGCGACGGCTTCGGTCGCATTCCCGCTTTCCTTTACGGCTGGTGCCTGTTCTTGGTCATCGCCAGCGGCTCGGTGGCCGCCCTCGCACGAGCCTTCACAGAACACCTCGCGGAAATCATCCCACTCTCGGCCGTCGGAAAGACCGTCCTCTCTGTGGCGATGATTGCCGTAGTCACCGCGGTAAACGTCTGGGGGACCCGCAAAAGCTCCAACCTCCAAAACTGGACCACGCTAGTCAAAGTCGGCATCATCGTCGTTCTAAGTGCCATTCTTCTCTCGCTAGGCCGCCACGCAGGAGACCTGCCTGCCGCCCTCGGAACCACGCAACACGGCGTCGGCCTCCTCTCCAGCTTTGGCCTAGCCATGATTTCCGTCCTCTGGGCCTATGAAGGCTGGCAATTCGGCACCTACAGTGCCGGCGAAGTCGTCAATCCGCAAAGGGCCTTCCCACGCGCCTTCCTGCTGGGCTCGATAGTTCTGGCAGGCCTCTATCTAGTCGCAGTAGTAGCGTATCTGGTAGCCCTGGGCCCGGCGGGCGCCACCGCCAGCAACACCATTGCTTCCACATCCGTAGGCGTCGTCATTGGCCGTAGAGCTGAAATCATCGTGGCGCTCACTATCCTCATCTCCACCTTCAGCGCCGCAAACAGCGTCATCCTCACCGCCCCGCGCGTCTTCTACGCCATGGCCAACGACAACCTATTCTTCAAAAAGCTTGCCGAAGTCCATCCGCGCTTCCAGACTCCCGCCGCGGCCATTGTAGCGCTCGGCGTTTGGTCCGCCGTCCTGGCGTGCGCCGGCAAATTCGCCGAGCTAATCGGCGGCGTCATCTTCATCGGCTGGATTTTCTACGGCTTAGGAGCAGCCGCCATTTTCCCGTTGCGCCGCGCTGGCCAAGGCCTACCCATCCCCTATCGCGTCCCCGGCTATCCTTGGACGCCCCTCCTGTTCGTACTGGCGGCCGCAGCCATCGTGGGCAACGCCATCGTTGTCGCCCTCCTCGACCCGAAACAATTCGTTAACCTGGCCATCGCCATCGCGCTCTTCGTTCTAGGCGTCCCCGCCTACTTTTTCTGGCGCAAACGCGCCGCCCCCGCCCCGTGAACCGCAATGGCCTTCACCGAAAGCAGTGCACGCTCCAGCTCTCGGGTGATCAGCTTTCTCTGAGTTTCTGTTGTGGGGGAGCAGCACGCCGCGCCCCAGTCCGGCAGGATGAATCTTCTTACCGCTAATACTTCAGTCCAGAGGGTGAGATGTTGCCAGCATTTTCTGAGCCGCGATACGCACTTTGCGGGCGAGTTCGCTACCCGGGCCGTTCGGCTCCAATTTCAAATAAGTATCCAAGTCTCCGATCTCTGCCCGATAGTCGCCTTTGCCCTCGTCCACATCGGACAGCACCAGATAAGCACCCGCGTAGTTTGGATTGCGGAGTAGAGCCTCATGCACGCTTTTTTCGGCCTCGTCCAACCGATTGAGCTGCTTAAGCGCTTGACCCAAAATGACATATCCTTGGGGCGAAACGTCTTCCACTTCCAATCCCCTGCGAATGATTTTCTCCGCCTCGACCGGCCTTCCTTCCTGGCACAAAAGGTAGCCGTATCCGAACTCCGCCCTGGCGTACAGCCCGCCGCTGAGATCGATGGCCGTCTGAAAAGCTTTTGCTGCCGCATCCGTGTGGCCCAGCGTCATTTCCGCCACGCCCATATTGTAGTAAGCCTCGAAATATCTGGGGTACGCCTCATTAGCCTTTGTGAAGTGGCTTAGGCTCCCCGCAGGATCATTCTTTGCTAATCGCTGCAATCCCTTCTGAAACTCATCCTGTGCCCTGGCGGGGATTTTCAGCTCCCGCACCGAAACCGTGTAACTGCTCTGGCGAATCGGCGCCGATCTGCCTTTCAAGTACACGACGAGCTTCGCGGAAGGGCCGTCGAGCTGCGCACTGGTTTGGGCGGCCTCGTAACCCTCTTCATCTACCGCGATATCGTAGGTCCCTCGCGGAAGATTCTGCACTCGGAAGTGCCCCTCGAAATCCGTCAAAACACTCCGAAATACTCCGGCAACGCGCGATTTCAACTTCACGGCCACCTGGCTGGCTGGCCGTTTGTCCGCCTCCAGAAGCACGGTCCCAGAGATCTCCCCTTCTACTCCCTCAAGGCTGGACACTTGCGCCTTTGCGCAGGGCGCCCACGCGGTCATCAGCGTGAGGTTCAGGAGCAAGTTCAGAACAAGGATCGGGAGAAAACTTGCCCGCTGACGTGACTTCTCGACTTTCGACAATTCGACTCGCATGTTGACCTACTCTGCGCACTCTTGAGGGGAGGGCCTCGGAGATTGAGCGGTTGGGGGAGTTAATCCGGGCGGTCGCGAGCGGCTAGTTCCACGACTCAGTCCAGGCTGCGTTCGTGGTTTCGCCAGCGCCGCCGGTGCACCTTAACGCCTCGATGCCAACCGTCGCGTGCTGAGGAATATTAGCCGCGACGAAAATCCCTTGTCAGTCCCATATTGCACACAGCCCATTGCAGGTCAAAACATCCGCCGATTTACTCGGCTTCGATGAAGCCATTATTTGCAGAAACTTTTTCTGTCTGCTCGGTGTCAAACGAACTGGGCTCGGATTCGCTCGAAGTCCGTCTGCTCGCAGGAAGGCGCCCGATGCTCGAAGCGCGAGGGCTCACGAAGTATTACGGCTCGGTGCTCGCTGTCCAAAGCATCGACTTCGGTCTCGAGCCAGGCCAAGTGCTCGGCTATCTCGGCCCAAACGGCTCAGGCAAAAGCACCACCGTCAAGATGCTCATCGGCCTGCTGGAACCCACCAGCGGCCAGGTTCTGTTTCATGGCAAAAATATTCAGCACGATCTCGTCGGCTACCGCAAACACCTCGGCTACGTCCCCGAGGAAGCCAATCTTTATCCCTACTTGACCGGCCTGGAATATCTCGAACTGGTCGGCACTGTTCGCGGCATGTCTCCGCCTCGCATGAAGGCGAAAATCGATTCCTTCCTCGAACTGTTTTCTCTTTTTCCGCATCGCCACGTCGCTCTCAGCTCTTATTCCAAAGGCATGCGCCAACGCATCCTTCTCATCTCCGCACTCATGGACAACCCAGATGTCCTCATCCTCGACGAGCCCCTCTCCGGCCTTGACGTCACTAGCGCTCTCATCTTCAAGAATCTTATTCAATCTCTCAGCGCACGAGGCAAAACTATTTTTTATTGTTCTCATGTTCTCGAAGTCGTCGAAAAGGTTTGTTCGCGCCTGCTGATTCTCAGAAAAGGCCAAGTCATCGCCAGCGGTTCCACCGAAGAAGTTCGCCAGCGCATCGGCCAGACTTCGCTAGAAAACATCTTCCTTCATCTCGTGGAAGATAGAGACGTCGCTCAAATTGCGAACAATATCGTCGATGTGATGGTTTCGCCTTGATCCGCCGCGCAAAACAGACTCTCAGCGCGGCCTGGGAATCTTACTCTCGCCGGCCGTTCGCCACTCTTCTGCGCGTCTTCATCGGCCGCGTCTTCCACGGGGGCGGAGACTCCGGCGCTTCCGAGATGGATGTCGCTCTCGGCGTCATTCTCATTCTGCTGGCCATGCCCGGCGTCCTCGTCTCTCTGCTTCTGTTCGAGAAATACGGCTCTCTCGTCCGCTGGATGCGCGGTGATGGCGCCTTCGACCCATTCACCGCCACCATCCCAGATGAATACTTCTTTATCGTTTTGAGCATGGTCGTCACCGGCGCCGCGGCCGTCTGGCGCTGGGACGCGCTTTTGCTCGACCGCCGCGATTATTCCAACATCGTTCCTCTGCCGATCTCGCTCCGTCGCATCTTTATCGGAAATCTCGCGGCCATTTTCATCCTTGCCGTCGCGCTCACTCTCGATGTGAACGCCGCCAGCTTCATTCTTTTCCCTGTGGCCGTAGTCGGCTCGCAGGGCTCTCTCGGAGTGTTCCTGCAATTCGCCGCAGGCCACGCCCTGACCGTCATTCTCGCCAGCGCTTTCAGTTTCTTTGCTGTCTTCGCCCTCATCGGCCTGCTTATGGCGCTCCTGCCTTACGTGCTCTTCCGCAGGATCTCTCTCTACGTCCGCTTTCTGATCGCGCTTTTCCTTCTCGCGCTTCTGGCCACCAGCTTTGCGGTTACTTCTTTCCTCGGCCAGCTCGCGGGCATCAGCAAGTTCGCCGTCAACCTGTTGCCGCCGGTCTGGTTCCTGGGTATTGGCCAGACTCTCTGGGGGAACGGCCACAATCCGTTTTTCGCAGCGATGACTCGCACCGCCTTCCTGGCCCTCGGAATCTCACTCGTTGTCGCCATCCTGTCCTACGCTCTCAGCTTTCGCCGCTCCTTCATCCGCATTCCAGAGACTGCGGAAGTCGGCCCCCTCCCGCGCTCGCAATTTCATTTGCTACACGGCACTTTTCTTAACCGCACAATCCTTCGCGATCCGCCGCAACGTGCCTGTTTCCACTTCATCACGCGAACGCTTCTTCGCAGCGAAGCACACCTGCAGGTCGCGTCGGCCTTTGTCGCCATGGGCCTAGTTGTAGGCGCACAATCCTTCGCTTCGGCTTTCCACGACCACGCCGCGGCCATGCTGCGCAGTCCCACCGCGGATATCCTTTCCATCCCCTTCATCCTGAGCTTCTCTATCGTCGTCGGAATCCGTCTCGCCTTTGAAATCCCCACGGACCTCCGGGCCAATTGGGTCTTCGCCCTGTGGATTGACCCAAACACTCTCGCAACGCGCTCTATCGCCAGAAAAATTCTTCTCACTTTTTCTCTGCTCCCGCTGGCCCCAGTCTGCTTCGTCAGTTCCTGGATCCTCTGGGGTTTAAGCACCGCGTTCCTGCACTCCGCCGTCTTGGCCGCTTGTACCATCGCACTTGTGGAACTCCTCTTGCTACGCTTCCGAAAGATTCCTTTCACTTGCTCGTACCCGCCGTTCCAAAGCCATTCCGCGCTGGTCTTCGTGGCTTATCTTTTCAGCTTCGTGATTTTCAGTGCCTATCTTCCCGATCTCGAACTCTGGTCCCTGGCCGATCCCTGGCGCGCCATCCTGTTCATCCCGCTGGTAACGGTCATTCTTCTGGGCGTCCACTTCTACCGAAAGCAAATGCTCGACATGGACAAGCACCTCATCTTTGAAGAAATATCTGCATCAAATTTTTGATTTCGCCCGCGAACTGTTTTCGTTAGAAAATCTTCAATCGAGCCACTCGCGGTCACTTATAATACGAATCCTAAATGACCTCTACGGCTCAGCCCAGCACCGCGAACGCCAATCCGAACGCTTTCCTCGCCGGCGATCTTTCCATCGCATGGCTTCTCGCAGCCGCCGCAGTCCTGCTGCAAATGCTTACCAACGCCCGCTACGGCTATTTCCGCGACGAACTCTATTTCCTCGCATGCAGCGACCATCTCGCCTGGGGCTACGTCGACTTCGCCCCGCTCGTTGCTCTCCTTGCGCGCGTTAGCCGTGTAGCGCTCGGTGATTCTCTGCACGCCCTGCGATTCCTGCCAGCACTCGCCGAGGGCGGGCAAATCCTCATCACCGGCTTTATTGCCCGCGAACTCGGCGGCAAACGCTTCGCTATATTTCTGTCCGGTCTTTCCGTCCTGCTTGCTCCGGTGATCCTCGGCAACGCCACCCGGCTCTCCATGAATCCGTTCGAGCCGCTGTTCTGGATGGGAGCTGCCTACTTCCTTCTGCGGGCCATCAATCGGGACCAACCAAGACTCTTGCTCGCCAGCGGCGTGCTCCTCGGCCTGGGCCTCGAAAACAAGCATTCCACCGCTTTCTTTCTGGTCAGTCGCACCATCGGCTTGCTGCTCTCGCCCAGCCGGCGGTTGCTTCTAACCAGGTGGTTCTGGCTCGCCGCCGCCATCGTGTTCCTTATCTTTCTCCCAAATCTCGTCTGGCAATACACCCACCATTTCCCCACGCTCGAAGCTCTCAGCAACGTGCGAAAAACTCACAAGAACATCGAACTTCCTCCACTCCCTTTTCTGCGACAGCAAATCATGATGTTGCTACCAATCAGCGCCCTGGTCTGGATTCCCGGCCTGGCCTTTTTGCTCTTGAACAGCAAAGCACAAAAATATCGCTGCTTGGGCATAACCTATCTCGTATTTCTGGCGGTGATGATGATGCTCAAAGGCAAGGATTACTACTTGGCGCCCATCTATCCCATGCTCTTCGCGGCCGGCGGCGTTTTCTGGGAAGCCATTATCGCCGCGCGCCCGCGCATGCGCTGGATCAAAGTCGCTATTCCTGCCGCGGTCTTGGCCCTAGGCGTAATCGCGATCCCGCTCGACGTTCCTGTTCTGCCAGTCGACAAAATCGTTCCCTACATGCAAGCCCTCGGCATCAAAATGTCGCGCACCGAAGTGCAGGAGAGGGGG
>Ga0207046_10381_pt1 | contig 9645 bp, 10 predicted proteins | sample Alteio_BWMinCont_66_FD_153303 | JGI IMG/M metagenome (GOLD analysis project Ga0207046, IMG submission 153303) | Enriched cells from forest soil in Barre Woods Harvard Forest LTER site, Petersham, Massachusetts, United States -... | ecosystem: Environmental > Terrestrial > Soil > Temperate forest >...
ATTTAAACCATCAACTAATTTTTTTTGGATGTCTGATTTATAAAGCGCGTCAATTTTATTTTGCATATTGGTTTGGTCACTTTTGCTTCCAAGGCTACTATCCAATTGTATTTTGCAAAAAAGCGCGTTGTAATTAATAGTGTTATTTGTGCCGTCAATTTTTTTAAGTTCTTGTATTGTTTTATAATCTTCATCACTTACTACTTTATTGTTCAAGATATAGTTGTAGTAAATTTTATTCATTTGCAAACCAATAAGTTTTGCATCGTTTGGAATTTCTAAGGCACTGAAACTTGTTTGCGCGTATTTTTTTTGTTTTACTTTTTTGGCTATGTAATCCATTATGCGGTAAGCCTGTTTGGCGTTACCTGCTTTTGCCACCCGGTTAAATTGCACTATGCAAAATTTTTCTTCTTTTGCACCACTAATGTCATAAGTAACATCCATTATCACTTGTGCAAAACGTTCTTTAGATAGATATGGTTCTAATTCTTCGGCTAAACCTTTTGTGTTATTTATTTTATTTATGGCTTCGTGCTTGCTTAATTTAGTTAAGTAATCATATTTGCCATCTTCCATTTCCAGTTGAAATAAACCCCATGAATCGTTTGTAACAATAATAGGTGATACTTTATTGTGTTGCATTTGCTCCAATACTTTTGTAACACTTTCAGCACGTTTGTGTTGCAGTTTTGAGTTGTTAACCGAGTCACCTTCGATGGAAGAGTAGGCATATAAATACAAACCATCAATGTTAAAATCGGGCTCGTGTAATGCGTCAACAAAAGGCTTTACATCTTCTTGTTTAAACTCCGATTTATTTTTTGCAAACGGAATATTAAAAGTTAACAAAGCACTTTCAGATTTTGGTTCATACGGCGGGTTTTTTGCCGCAAGACTTTCAGTCATTGGTAGCATTTCTATGGGTGTGCTGGCTTCGTTATCTGTATATTCCATATAAGAACGCAGCACTGTTTTACAAACAAACCCATTTTGTATTACTAATAAATTCAATTCATAATCACCCGTTATTCCTTTCGGGAAAACACCCATTTCAGCCCGTAATTTATTCGGCTTTTTGTTTTTCTTTTTCGGGTCGTCTAATGGAACTAAATTTTTAGCAAACAGTTTGTCTTTTTTTATCACTTTCAACATTACGCCTTTGTTGCGCATATTGTTGTCCATAATATTATAGTCGGCTTTGCTATATTGGTCTTTTTGTACAATATCTACAGCAAGGCCATCGGTAGGTCGTTTCAATAATTTTTTCAAATAACGAATGTTGCTGTACTCTAAATAAATCTTGTCACCTTCAACTGACAAACCATTGTGTAGATTTTCATAATCTTTAAAATTAGCGCAGTTTTTACAATTACGTGGGTCGGGGTCTTTTAATTTTTTTGATTTGGTGTTAAACGGAACTTTTAATTCTGCTTTGTGTTTTACGCCACCATTAAAACTTTGGTAATTGCCAAACATGGCAGATATATAAACTCGTTTATCTCCTGCATCACTCACACAATTAAGTCCTATGTATGTGTTTGCTGGATTTAAAATGATGTCTTTTTCTTTTTTACCGAGTGTCCATTTTTCTAATACTGCTTTTGCAATAACGGCTGGAGGTAATTGGTTTATGCCTTTACCAAGCGGATTAAGAACAACCAACTCTTGCCCGTGTGGAGTGGCACCAGCTTTTTTTAAATTTTTAGGAGTTGTTTTTGGTAAATCTTTAATGCCAAGGTTTTGGTCTTTTGCCATAGCAGAGGAACTAATTACTGATGCCTTAATAAGTATATCGTTTCGTTCTATGCTGTCTAATCCGTTTTCTATTCTAAACGCATTTATGCCTTTTACAACAAGCATGTTTAGTGAGTCATAATTGTAAGAAGATATGCCGTCATTATTTAAACTTTTTTGCGCCTGCAATGCCTGCGCAACAAGAAAAATAAAAATTAATAAATAATTGCGAAAAATCACCTGACAGATATTTGGTGCAAGTTTACAAAACGCTTTCTTTTTACAAAACTTAATTTGTGTAACTAAGGTTATTTCTATCTTTGCGCCGCCATGCAGTTCGAAATAAATACCGAATTAATCCACGAGATACAATCTTTGGTTGAAAACAAGGATAATGCTGGCATACAAACCTTTTTGCATGATTTATTTCCTGCGGATATAGCTGAAACGCTTAATCACCTGGATTTTAAGGAGGCCCAATATATTTATGAGTTATTGGATGAAGAAACTTCATCGGCTGTTTTAATTGAGCTGAGAGAGGAATTACGAGAAGAGTTATTAGCCTCTTTCTCGAGTAAAGAAATTGCCGAAGAGATAGATAATCTTGATTCGGATGATGCTGCCGACGTTATAAATGAACTTCCGGAAGACAGACAAACCGAAGTACTGTCACACATAGAAGATGTTGAGCAAGCCGGAGATATAGCCGACCTACTTTCTTTCGAAGAAGATACCGCAGGGTCTTTAATGGCTACGGAGTTGGTGCGGGTAAATCATTCTGATACTGTAACAGCCTGTATAGAAGAAATTAGACAGCAAGCCGAAAGCGTTGATGTAATGTATGCCGTTTATGTAGTTGATGAAAAAGAACGATTAGTAGGCATGTTATCATTAAAAAAACTGCTGATTGCAAGACCTGATACACGCATTGAGGAAATTTACGATAGGGATGTTATACAAGTAACCACATCGGCCCATACGGCTGATGTTGCCGAAATAATGCAAAAATACGATTTGGTAGTGGTGCCCGTTGTAGATACTATTGGAAGACTTGTGGGACGAATTACGATTGACGACGTGGTGGATGTAATTCGTGAAGAAGAGACAGATGAGGCGCATAAAATGGCTGGAATCGAAACATTTGATGAGCCTTATATGAACATGCCTTTTTTTGATATGATTAAAAAAAGAGCAGGTTGGCTAGTTATACTTTTTATTGGAGAAACATTAACCGCAACCGCTATGGGTTTTTTTGAAGGACAATTGGCGAAAGCAGTTATACTGGCTCTTTTTGTGCCACTTATTATTTCGAGTGGAGGTAACACAGGGTCGCAGGCATCTACTCTTATTATACGTGCCATGGCTTTAGGTGAAATTAGTTTTAGAGATTGGTGGCGTATTTTAAAAAAAGAATTTGCTGTTGGTTTAACACTAGGTCTTTTACTTGGCTTAGTTGGCTTTTTACGAGTAGCACTTTGGTCATCATTCTCAACTATTTATGGTCCGCATTGGGCGTTAATTGGTTTAACTGTTGCCGCAACCCTTGTGGGTGTTGTTTTATGGGGTAATTTGGCTGGCTCATTGCTTCCTGTACTATTAAAACGCATTAAGTTAGACCCGGCTGTTTGCTCGGCTCCTTTTGTAGCTACTCTGGTTGATGTAACTGGCTTAATTATTTATTTCACCACAGCCACCATTATTTTACGAGGCATTTTACTTTAAAAATAACCTCTTGAGGTGTTCTGACTGACAAGTTAGGAATGCTTATCTTTGGGTTTTTAAATATTTCTTATGGAAAGCATTAGGCAAAGCAAAGTAGGCAAATTAGTGCAAAAAGAATTGGCCGAAATTTTTAGAAGCGAAGCACGCAACCTTTTTGGTGGTGCATTTATTACCGTTACCGTTGTGCGCCTTACCCCCGATATGGGCTTGGCAAAAGTGTACCTAAGTATAATGGATAAAAACAAAGAAAATATTTTAAAAACGGTAACTGAACACACCAGCGAAATTCGTAAACGATTAGGTAATATGGTAGGTAAACAATTACGCATTGTGCCCTCCCTGGTGTTTTATATCGACGACTCTTTGGATTATGCCATGCGTATAGAAAACCTTCTAAAAAAATAAGTACTTGAATGTTGCTCTCTACATAGCCCGCAGGTATTTTGTAGCAAAAAAATCGACTAATGCCATAACGGTTATTAGTTGGATATCGGTGTTGGCTATTGCTGTAGGCACAAGTGCACTAATCATTATTCTTTCAGGAATGAATGGGTTAACCGGATTAGTGCAAACCTTATACAATTCTTTTAATCCTGATATAAAAATTACGGCAGTTAGCGGAAAAGTTTTTATAGCTAATGATGCTTTTACTGCAGATATAAAAAATGTAAACGGAGTAGCCTATGTAAGCAAAACGTTAGATGATAACATGCTGCTTAAATTTAACGATCAACTACAAATTACCCATATAAAAGGCGTTGATGAAAACTTTACAGCAGTTACCCGTTTTGACACCTTAGTAGTTGAAGGGAAATATTTTTCGCCCGAAAAAAATAATCAACTTGTTTTAGGTAAAGGGGTAGCTTATCGCTTAGGGGTTAGTTTAAGTAATGTTTTTACACCGGTTAGTGTATTTTGCCCTAAGCGTGGAGTTTCGGAAAGCCTAAACCCCGAAGATGCTTTTAATGAAGAAAAATGTCATGCCACAGGTTTTTTTTCTATTAATGATGATTTTGATTTTACTTATGGATTAATGAGTTATGAAACTGTGAGAGAGTTACTTCAGTATCCTGCAAGCATAGTTACGGCTTTAGAGATTGGTTTAAAACCAAATGCTGATATGGATGTTGCGAAAAGTGAAATCCAAAAAATTATCGGAAATAAATATCAGTTAAAAAATAAGTATGAGCAAAACGATGTGCTTTTTAAAACGCTGAAAACTGAAAAACTTTGGACCTTTATTATCCTTGCCTTTGTCTTATTAATTGCGACCTTTAATATAATAGGCGCACTTACCATGCTTATTATTGAAAAGAAAAAGGATGTGCAAACGCTGTCTGCTATGGGTGCTGATGTTAATTTAATACGGAAAATTTTCATGACCGAAGGCCTGATGATTATTTTTATTGGTGCATCAATCGGTATTTTAATAGGATATGGCTTATGTTTACTGCAACAACATTTTGGTTTCGTGCCTTTTGAAGAAGGCTATATAGTAGATGCTTATCCTATTGAAGTTCGTTTTAGTGATTTTATTTTAATTATGGCGACCGTTTTGTGTACGGGGTTTATAGCGGCCATTTATCCGGTACGGGTGTTTACCAAACAAAATCTTTTTCATGAAAATTAAGTTTAAGCCTGATCTAGTTTTTTCTTCACCTCATCAACTATTCTAAGTACGGCCGGACAAACCAAGGTGTTTTTATAAGTAAGGTCTAAAATTTGGTACATGTTTTTTCTATCCGTGTGCGGATACTCTCTGCAGGCGGTTGGCCTGTCTTCATAAACACTGCAATAATTATCATCTCCTAAAAACGGACAAGGGGCTTGTTTTAATACATAGTCTTCATCCTCATCTATCTTTAAATATTTATCAATAAACTCAAAGGGTTTCATTCGCAGGCGTTTAGCTATACGATCAATGTCCTTTTGATAAAAAATAGGGCTGGTTGTTTTGCAGCAATTGGCGCAGGTAAGGCAATCTATTTCTTCAAAAGCTTCCTCGTGTGCTATATGAAAAACATCATCAAGATTTCGGAACCTTTTTGATTTTAATTTGTTTAAGAAGGCTTTGTTAGCGGCGCTTTGCGATTTAGCTTTACCGAAAAAGGAGGGTAAATTCATTTACTTTTTTACAATTACAAAAATATCCTCGTTATCTCTTTTCATTAAATAAGTTTCGCGGGCAAATTTTTCTAAACTCTTTTGGTTGGTGTGTAATTCTTCAATTGCCTGATTGTTTGCTATAATTTCCTGAAGATAATAATTGCGTTCTTTCTCTAATTTTAAAACCTGTTGCCTTAAATCGTATTGGGTAAAAATATCGTTCCTGTCAAAAAAAGTAAGCCATACTGCCAAACCAACAACCGTTAACAGATACTTATTAGCTATAACCGAAAATATTTTCTTAAACATAGCACAAAGATAAAGGCTTAATAAGCCATTAGAGAAATAAAACGCTTTGTTTATGAATAACGACCTGTTAAAAAGCGGTTTTTAACTTAACCTCTATATTTTGATAGGCCGATAAGCTATCAATTGCGGCATCTATTTTCTTTATCCAGCTTATCTGTGCATCATGGGCCATAGAAGAATTAGTTTCATCATCATATTTATCCTGAAAAGCATCCATCTCTACATCAATTATTTTATGAAGCGAATCTAATTTTTGCTGCGCGTCATCCTCATTACGTACTTTTATTTCGGAGAGTTGTTTCCTCAACTTTCGGGCATAAAGTTCTACAATATCAAAATGCTTTTGCTCGTGAGCCAGTAAAGCATCATCAATCCAATGGCTTTTCCAAGAATCTTTAGGGTAAAAAAAAGCTTTAACCGTTGCTATAATATTTCCGGATGAGGTTTTGGATACATTTCTATACATGCTGTATACGGTAGATGCTGCTGCAAATCTTTTTTGCCATTTTCCCTGATAATCATCCCAGGTTAGTTTGCGGTTTTTTTGCCATACTATAACCTCTTCTTCCCCATCATCCCGTACAAAAGACGTGTTGGTGCAACTAACCAATAACAATATGATGAAATAAAAACGCATCTATTTTTTTCTTATTAAAGTTATGCCATCTCGTAAAGGCAGCATTACTTTTTCTACTCTGGGGTCATTTGCTACTTTTTCGTTAAAAGCTTGCATGTTAAGTGTGTCTTTATCATCGTTAGCTGCTAAATCAAGTACTTTACCGCTCCACAAAACATTGTCAGCTATTATTAAACTACCACTTTTTAATTTATCAAAAACCAAATCGTAGTAAAGCGCGTAATTTTTTTTATCGGCATCAATAAAAACTAAATCGAAAGTATAGGGTTGGGTTGGTATAATCTTCGGAGCATCACCCGAAATAAATTCAATCTTATTTTTATATGATGATTTTGAAAAAAAATCTTTGGCAATAACCGAAGTTTCGGGGTCGTTATCCAAAGTAATTAATTTACCATTTTCAGTTAAGCCTTTTGCCAGGCATAACGCTGAATAACCTGTAAAAGTTCCTATTTCAAGAATATGCGTGGGCTTTATAAGTTGCGACATCATGGATAAAAAAACACCCTGCAAATGTCCGCTAAGCATGCGAGGTTTTAGGGTTTTTAAATGAGTTTGTCGAGCAAGTTCTTTTAATAAATCATCTTCGCTATCGCTATGTTGTTCGCAATAAGCAGTTACATTATCTAAGTTGATATCCATGTAACAAAGTTAAAAAAATGAATGAAGAGGTAGGTGCGCGCATGCAGATAAAAATATATCTTTGTACATGCAAGAAGGAAAATTAATCATATTTTCTGCCCCATCGGGTTCAGGTAAAACAACCCTTGTAAGGCACTTGCTGTCTGTAATGCCAGACAAATTGCAGTTCTCAATTTCAGCTACCAGCCGTCCAAAAAGAGGGGTGGAGTTAAATGGTAAAGATTACCATTATTTAACAGTAGAGGAATTTAAAGAGAAAATAAAAAACAACGAGTTTTTGGAGTGGGAAGAGGTTTATGCCGGTACACATTACGGTACTTTACGCAGTGAAGTAGAGCGTATTTGGAAAGAAGGTAAAAATGTAATTTTTGATATTGATGTGCAGGGTGGTTTAAACCTGAAACATCAGTTTGGTGATAAAGCGTTAGCTGTGTTTGTAATGCCACCTTCCATTAAAATATTAGAACAACGTTTAAACTCACGCCAAACAGATAGCCCTGAAAGTATTGCTTTGCGCGTAGAAAAAGCAGAACAAGAACTGCAAACCGCTAAATTATTTGATTGCTTTATTTTAAATGAAGATTTAGAAACCGCTTGCAAAGAATGCGAACGAGTGGTAAACGAATTTTTGAGTAAAAAATAATTAAAGATTATTTGCTTTAACTACTAACTCAGCTACATCAAGCACCTTAGTTTTATCTTCTTTATTAAAATGCTTAACGCCATCCGTCATCATGGTGTTACAAAAAGGGCAACCTACTGCAATTACATCCGGGTTTTCTGCTAAAGCTTCTTCAGCACGTTCTACGTTAACTTCTTTGCTTCCTTTTTCGGCTTCTTTAAACATTTGAGCACCACCAGCACCACAACACAAACCTTTTGCTTTGCTTCGTTTCATTTCAACTAAGTCAACATCTAAACTTTTTATTACATCACGTGGCGCTTCGTAAACATCATTAGCACGACCTAAATAACATGGGTCGTGGTACACAATTTTTTTTCCTTTAAACTCTCCGCCTTCAACTTTTAGTTTTCCTTCATTAATAAGCTCTTGCACTAATTGAGTGTGGTGTATCACTTCATACTGCCCACCTAATTGAGGGTACTCGTTTTTAATGGTGTTAAAGCAATGCGGGCAGCCGGTTACAATTTTTTTTATGCTGTAATTATTTAGCGTAGTAATATTTTGCATGGCTTGCATCTGAAACAAAAACTCGTTTCCGGCACGTTTGGCAGGGTCACCGGTACAGCTTTCTTCCATGCCTAAAATGGCAAATTTAATATTTACATGATTTAATATGCGAACAATGGCGCGCGTAATTTTTTTTGCCCTATCATCAAAACTACCTGAGCAACCAACCCAAAAAAGAATTTCAGGAGTTTCTCCGCTTGCGACCATTTCGGCCATAGTGCTCACTTTAATTGTATCGCTCATGTTATATTATGATTCAAAAACTTCTATGCTGGCGTTTTTTGTTACTAAATCGGTAAACTTACCTTCGTAACGTGTAGCACGCACCATATGGTTATCTATCCAATGATAATTACCACCACGTGGCTTGCCCATTAATAAACCGTGATATTTAAAATTATTATCGGCTAACCATTTTTCGGTTACTGTGCGGTGTGCTTCGGTACGCGAAGTGAAAAAAGTAATAATGTGTCCTTCATCAAACCATTTATTCAAAGTTTCCAATGCATCAGGATAAACTTTAGCGTGCGGCATACGCTCAGGCTCTTCATTAGGTATATCATCGCAAACCGTGCCATCAATGTCAATTAAATAATTTTTGATGTGACTTGGTAAAACAGGGGAAATTTTTTGTCCGTTTTCTTCTTTTTGAATTAAATTCTTTTCCATTATAATGTTGTTATTTAATTTTCGTTTACCCAATTGGCTCTATCAGCAGGAGAGAATTGCCAAGGAGCTCCATTATTTTCTAAATTAGTGAACATGCCGTTTAACTCAGTAGGGGCAGTACTTTGCTCCATTACTAAAAATCTGCGTAGGTCGGTAATAATAGAAAGTGGGTCTATGTTTACCGGGCACTCTTGCACACAAGCATTACACGTGTTACAAGCCCAAATTTCTTCGTTGGTTATATAATCTCCTAATAAAGATTTTCCGTCATCTACAAAGGTGCCTTTATTTGCATCAATATTTTTTCCCACCTCAACAAGTCTGTCGCGCGTGTCCATCATTATTTTGCGAGGAGATAATGTTTTACCGGTTATGTTTTGCGGACAAGAACTAGTACACCTGCCGCACTCAGTACAAGTGTAAGCATCTAATAATTGTTTCCAGTTTAAATCAAAAACATCTTTAGCGCCAAAACGTTGCGGATTGTTTGGGTCAGTTACGGGCTGATAGCTAGGATCGAAATTTGGTTTTACAACATCGGTAACACTATCTAAATTGGTAAACTTTCCTTTAGGGTTTAGATTAGATAAATAAGTGTTTGGAAACGCCAAAAGAATATGAAAATGTTTTG
>Ga0207046_10383_pt1 | contig 9630 bp, 10 predicted proteins | sample Alteio_BWMinCont_66_FD_153303 | JGI IMG/M metagenome (GOLD analysis project Ga0207046, IMG submission 153303) | Enriched cells from forest soil in Barre Woods Harvard Forest LTER site, Petersham, Massachusetts, United States -... | ecosystem: Environmental > Terrestrial > Soil > Temperate forest >...
TGATATCAGCGCCCACGTTGGTGGTTGAGTTGGGAGCTGAATATCCCAGACCATGGCCGTAGACGAATTTCGGCTGTGCGGGAAACATCTGCGTCCCGTCGGGGTTTGTGGGACAAACGGCGGAGCTCAAGCATCCAGTAACCGGATTCAAGAAAGCGCTGGTTGCGTCCCAACGAGGCAGCAGCTGTCCCGATTGACGTTGGTATTGATATAGCCAGGAGCCATACACGCGGATCTTCTGGTTGATACTGGCGTCAATGCGAGCGGTCGTGTAGTAGGTCTGAGTGTTCTGGCTGAACTTAGTCACGCCGCCGTTGTTCGGGCCAAAATTCAGAGCACGCTCCTCGTCGGACCATTCTGGATTGAAGCCGACGAAGCCAAAAATCCGGTCTTTCAAAATCGGACCGCCAAAGGTAAAGCCCGGGAAGACGTCGCAGGTTTTGGGCCGAATGGGCTGATAGTTCTGATAGGGAGGGTCGAGCGCTCCCCAGTTTGTGGGAGTTCCACTGGAGCTTTGGTCGTAGCGGGAAGTGGCGACCGGTGAACCGTCCATTGCGCCGTTCTCGAATTGGGCAAATAACGAACCGTGGTAGGCGTTGCTTCCTTTCCTCATGATCACGTTCACCACGCCACCTAAAGCGCCCCCGTGCTCGGCTTCAATGCCCGAGCTCTTGATCTGAACTTCCTGAATGAAGTCAAAGGGAACGTTGGTGTGCGAGTAACCGCCAATCGGGTTGGCCGTTTCCTGACCTTCCACAAGGTAGGAGTTCTCCGAATCGGAACCTCCGGCGACCATGAAGCCGTGGTCGTTTCCGTTAGAGCAGCTGCCGGCTGAACAGCCGCCTGTGCCATTGCTCTGCATAGTGTTTCCCGCCAAAGGTTCATTGCGGGCCGAGGGAGCAAATTGAATCACCGACTGAAACGAACGTCCGTGCGGAACATCCTGGACGACATCCTCGGTGATGTTGGTTTGGGTAGTGTTCTGGGTTACGTCGATCACGGGGGTTGCGCCGCTGACCTCGACAACGGTTTCGGTGCCGCCGACCTCAAGCGTGAGATCGACCGTTGGAAGGTGGCCCACCTCGATAATCAAGCCTTCACGCTTCGACGTTCTGAAACCCTTCGCCGTTACGGTCAGGACATAGGATCCGGGTGGAAGATTGGCGAAGCGATAGTAACCGCTCGCATCTGTGTTTACGGTCTTGTTTCCTACCAGAGTACTGCTGGTGGCAACGACTTGAGCGTTGGCCACGAGGGCGCCTGAAGGATCCTTCACCGTGCCCTGCAGACCGCCGGTCGTTTCCTGGGCGAATATCTGAATGCTGACCAGCACGATAAATGCCGCTGCCAGCGAGAACGCAAACAGCAACGAACGTTTAAAGCTCATTTGTGTTGCCTCCGCGAGACTTGAATTTCGACCTGTTCCTCTAGTGACACCGACGAAATATTGCCGGGCGCCGAGCAACAGCACTGAGTGGGAGAGTGCAGGCGGAAGCCCAGTTTGGAGGTAAATACGCGAGGTTACTAAGTTTAGGTACGAGTCAAAAAAGCGGAGTACCGAGCTTACACATTCTCAGCACCACCAGAAATCCACGAGTGAGCACTTCATATGGATATCCGTAGAAACAACTGGTGAGTGTTGTGAGATTTGGTAGGCCAGCATTATGGCAAAGGATATAAGGCTTTGGGGACGATTGGCAGACGTTTTCTGCTGATTGTGCATCTCACTTGACATATGTTGAATGTGTTTTTCCTCTTGTCCTGATCAAACAGTCGGTGGCCCTGCCGGAGGTGGGCGTAATGCGAGGAACACAGCGGGGAAGGCTTCGTATACCAAAGCAAGAACTGGGAAGGTCCGAACAGGCTGGGGCGTTGGCCACCAGCGAACTGCAGGCGCTCAACATGCAGCTTCATCCTCACTTTCTGTTCAATACGCTGAGCGGGATCTCGACCTTGATTGATAGCGACCGTAAAACGGCGAAAGCAATGGTCATCAAACTCTCCACGCTGTTGCGAGCGGCTCTGGAGTACAGCAGTTTGGATCTCATTTCCCTTGAAGAAGAATTGCAGTTCGTCGGGAAGTATCTCGACCTGGAGAGGATGCGTCTCGGGCCGCGTCTTGCGGTGAGTTGGTCGATTGACCCGGACACATTGCAAACGTTGGTTCCTCAGTTGATCCTGCAACCTCTGGTGGAAAACGCGATTCGGTACGGAATCGCTTGCTCGCGAGTGGGAGGCTGGGTTGAAATCGTTTCGCAAAGAAGCAATGGCAAGGTTGAACTCCAGGTCCGAAACAGTGTTGGCGGCAAGGGATCCGCGGGAACTGGAGTGGGGTTGCGGAATGCGAAGGCCCGCCTGAAATATTTGTACTCGGGTGAGGCGAGTCTGTCCTTTTCGATAGCTGACGACCAGACGGCCACGGCAACGGTTGTGTTGCCTGCGTTGGGTTCTTCGAGCTAGCACACCTTTACCCGCCGCACCTCTTGCTCCATCGTTTCCGGTTGACCATCCGCCGCCGGAGATACACGCTCCAGAATAAGTATTGCAATGCAGACTGTACTAAAAGGGCGCAGCCGCAAGCGCATCACTCACCTCGCTCCACACAGGATTCATTTCGCGTCGGTCGTCAGCGGCACATCCTTCATTTCCTTGATATCGCTGATCACAATTGCGCGCGTTCCCTTTCGCTCGAATACGGTGCCTGTAGTTCGAACATACTTGCCGACAAAGGCCATCAGCTTCTCACGTTGATCGGTGTCAGGCATCGAACCAGAAATCGGGATGTAAAGTTCGCCGTCCGTGGTTTGGATGACGATTGGGGAGCCATGCCGAACGCATTCCAGCGCACACTGCAGGTTGAACACTTTTGCTTTCGCATCAGGATTCTGAATCGGGCACGCAATGTCCCGCACCAACCCTTCAATCGTTACCTTCGCCTGGTGCGACGGGGGATCCTGCGGTCCTGTGCCCTTGGTCGGTTGAGACATCGCAATGGTCGACGCAATGCCGAATAGCAAACAAACCCGTCCAAATCGGTTCATGGTTTTCCTCCCTGGCATCAAGCCATCTTGGCAGCATTAGACGTTCTTGCCGTCGGGTCGTAGTTGATAAGTTGCAGACAACTCAAAAAGGGTTGTGAGATTACTTATTCTGAGTTTGAAATCCAAGAATGGATTTATTCACGACGTGATCGGGGCACGCATTCCTCAGCCACGAGCGGCAGATAACCCATAACTGTGACCTCCGTCTAAATCCATGAAGCTGTCACGCGCCGGGCGGCGAACAGACACGAAGTCTCAGCGGACATTTGATGGTCAATAGCCACTCACCCATGAAATAAGATCGAAAATGCAGGAGAGAGCATGACTCGTATGGCCTTGACGTTTTTCACGTTTGTGTTCGCCATCGGCGCGATCAGCTGTTCTCGCACCCGCGGCGAAACCATAACGCAAGAAGAACTAGTCCGGAGAACACAGGAATTCCTTGACGCGATTCCCAGCGGAGATCGTACACCTTGGAAAAAGTATGCGATCAAGGTGGTGACCGCAGAGCCGGATTTTGGATCACACCGCAATCTTGAGCTACGACTTGGACGAAACTGAAACGATTTTCGGTCAGAATCTGACGGCTCGATATCACGGCACCGACACGTGGGTGCTGCGCAACGGGCAATGGCAGATTGTCGCGGAACAAGTGCTTCGGTACTACGAAGATCCTGCGCCGGGAAAACCAGATTTGAAGAAATATGCAGATTACGTCGGCACCTACGAGCTCGTGCCTGGAACGACGCTGACGGTGTCGAGCGAAGGGGCAGACCTATTTTCGCAGAGAACCGGCAGGGCTAGAGAACTGCTCGTCCCGGAAGCGCCGGACATTTTCTTCCGCAAAGGCGTGGAAGGTCGACGGCTATTTCGCAGGGACGAAAAAGGAAGAGTGAATGCACTGATCGACCGGCGGAACAACGAAGATGTTATATGGGAAAAGACAGGTTAGCTGTTGGCTATTAGACAGCCGGCTAGAGAAAGTGGTCGGACAAAATCGCATTTTGACGAGCCTTACAGAGCCATTATGATATTGGTCAAATGAAGAAGGCGCCCTCGGGAATTTTGCCGATCATTGCGGTCGACCGAAGGGCTCCGAATGCCCTGTACAAACAGATCTACGATGCGTATCGGGCGGCCATAGTCGATCGTAGATTGCGCTCGGGGCAGAGAATTCCCTCAACCCGCGCCCTTGCAACCGAACTTGGTGTTTCGCGCTTCCCCGTCTTAAACGCGTACGCGCAGCTCCTGGCTGAAGGATATTTTGAAACTCGTGTGGGCGCTGGAACTGTCGTCTCCAGTTCTCTTCCGGAGCAAGTCGCATCGAACCCGCCAACCGCCGCGCGACTCGCGGCCGCCCGCTCTGGACCTAGACCGGTCTCGGGCCGCTGTTCAATCCTTCCCGCGTTTGAGCCCGGCCCGTGGCTACGAGGCTGGGGAGCGTTTAGTGTGGGGCAAATCGCTTTTGATCAATTTCCGCTTCAGGTCTGGTCGACCCTAGTCGCGCGTCTTTGCCGGAACATGGGAGCCAGATCATTCAACTACGGCGAGCACATGGGTTCGAAGGCCTTCCGGGAAACGATTGCGACCTACCTGAGAACCGCCCGGTCGCTGCGCTGCGAAGCGGAGCAAATCATGATCGTGAGCGGTTCCCAGCAGGCGCTGGAGATTTCGGCTCGGGTTCTCCTCGACCGCGGAAGTCGCGTGTGGGTAGAAGATCCTGGTTACCGCTTGGCGCGAAATGTTTTCGCTCTGAATGGCGGCAATCTCGTACCTGTCCCGGTTGACAACGAAGGTCTGAATGTTGCCGCTGGCATCAAGCGTTGCCGCAAAGCGAGGGCGGCGTTTGTTACGCCTTCGCATCAGTTTCCACTTGGGGTAACGATGAGTGCCTCACGGCGCTTGCAATTGCTGGATTGGGCACAGAATTCGGGATCATGGATCATCGAGGACGACTATGACAGCGAGTATCGCTACGAAAGCTTGCCGATCGCGTCTCTGCAGGGGCTTGACGCGAACTCTCGCGTAATTTACATCGGGACCTTCAGCAAAGTCTTGTTTCCATCTTTGCGTCTTGGTTATATCGTCATTCCATCGGATCTCGTAGATCGTTTTCTCATCATGCGCCGCGCCATGGATATCTGTCCCTCAAGCTTTTTTCAGGATGTCCTCACGGACTTTATTGGCGAAGGGCATTTTGCACGGCACATCCGGAGGATGCGGGTGCTCTACCGGGAGCGCAGGAATGCATTGGTAGACAGCATCGGGAAGGAACTCGGTTCCATGGTCGAGGTGCTCGGCGACGAGGCTGGAATGTACTTGGCTGTCAGCTTGCGAAGTGGTGGCCGCGACGTGCAAATAGCCAAACGGGCGGCGCGAGACAATCTTTGGCTATGGCCGCTTTCCCTCTCTTACCTGAGCGAGGTTTCGCGGCAAGGTTTCATCCTGGGTTTTGGTAGCACCGCAGTAGCGGAGGTTCCCGGCGCGGTTCGCAAACTGCGGGACCTGATCAGTTCGAAATGAGTGATCACGCGCTCGAGCATGCGCAGGTTCTCAGCTCACTGACTTCCGCAAAGCCGCTCCCACTATTCTGCCGGCACCGGATTCTTGAACGAAAGCGATCAACCTAATGTTGCGTGGATCCGTGCCGGATTTGAGCTTCAGCTGAATGTTCTGGCTGAAATTTCTTTCTTCTTGCAACTTTCCTATTTTTGTAAGTTGCAGCACGACAGCAACGTGAGTAAGTCGCCGGCCGCCATTTTCCCCGTGCAAGACCTGCGACTCTACGTGATCGAGAGCGACTGCTACGAAGACATTGGCATTGTGTTTGTCGGAACCACTGTCCGCTTCGATGTGCGCTCGAAGAACAGTTGGACTTGCAGCGTCGATGGTTACCGCGTCGATTCGGACAAGAACCTTTGGCACGGCGGCTGCGTCCTGCAAGACCTTGTCCATCTGTTGCGGATCACCAATGTGCATTTCACGGGTTCCATCCACGATGAATTGCGGAGTGTACGCGGTCTTTAAGCCAAGAGCGCGGACATAATCGCTCTGGCGTTCGGTCAGCGCCGACGAGGAATTTGGATCCTTCCAGCCATCGTGATCCCAATAATCCACGTGCTCGCTGAGAACGATCAGCTGTGCAACAGGGACGGGTTGGGAGGTGTCCATGGTTTGGAGGAGGGCGTCCGCGGGAGGGCAACTCGAACAGCCTTCAGAAGTGAATAGTTCAACAACAACAGGGCGAACATTCGCATTCGAAACCTGGGCAGTCGTAGCTTTGTCGTCGGTTGGGCCACGCCCGTCGAGGGGGAACATGACTGCCGCGCTCAAAAGGCCAAAAAGCAAAAAAGCGCCCACTGACAATGGTGCCGAACCGCCTCGAGACATAGCCAATAATTTTAACGAAAACGTCTTCGATAGCAATAGCCACTTCACGCGATTTCATCCTGACCACGATCCCCGCGAAACCGCCGGAAGCTAGACGGGAAGAAAGGTGTCCGTACCGATCCAAAATTCCGCCAACGACCTGAGATTTTTCTTGTATGTCCTGGTAACTGTGTATTCCTTTCCGCCCTTGACACGTAGTCCGTACTCTCCTGTAATCCAGGGCTGGATCTCCTCAACAAATGAGGTGTTGACAAGGACAGAGCGGTGAATCCGAATGAACCCGTAAGACTTCAGTTTCTCCGCCATCTCCGAGATCGACTCTCGCAACATGTAGGAGCCGGATTCACGCTGCAACAAAACGTAATTGCCCTCGGCATGGACGGAGACCACGTCACCCGGATCGATGAATAGAATCCTTCCCTTGGCCTTGATTGCGACTCTCGCCGGCTGTCGCTGAAAAATCTTGCGTAAGAGCGGCAGCGTTTCGACGAGTTTTGCAGCTCGCTCGCTCGTCGTTCGCCGGAAGGCCGCGTCTAACGCCTCAGTGATCCGGCCGCTGGATAACGGCTTTAACACATAGTCGACCGCATGTTTTTCAAAGGCGCTAATCGCGTGTTCCTGGTGCGCGGTCACAAACACGACGGATGGCACCGTCCGGTCGCATTGCTGCAGCCGGTCCAGGAGTTCGATGCCGGAAACCTCCGGCATGTTGATATCCAGAAGCAGAAGGTCGTACGCGCTTTTCGCAAGCTTGTCGAGCGCCTCAATTGCGTCATCCGCCGAGTCGAAATGCTCAACATCGCTCCTTCGAGCCAAAATGTTTGTCAAAGCGGCTTGCGCAAGTGGTTCGTCATCCACGATCAGCACACGCATGGTACTCCTCGTCAGGCACTTACCCGGACACACACAACAGTCAGCCCATTGACCATCGCAGTTCTATGATCTTGTCTAAGAGCTCGAACGGCAATAGCCACTTAGCTGATTCCTGTCATGCCACGTTGAACAAAGCTGAGGAATGACGCCGCGACGACGCCGGACACCTAGCATATAACTTCATCGCGACCGTCGATTGTTGGTGCGCTGTGCAGCGTTGTCGGCGAAGGAGTCTGCTGATACAAGAAGAAGTTGTGCTGGGCAAATCGTCAACCGAGGATTCACAGCATACGCGAAAAGGGCTTCGCCGCCGTTGCACAATCTGGCGGGACGGTAATCAGGGCGTTATTTCGAACACGACACCGTAGTTTGAGGCTCCGCCGGCGCTTGTCGTGCCGTAGAGATTCCCATGGTTGTCAAACACCAGGTTGCTATTAGGACTCCCGCCGTCGCGCCCGCCGGTAAAGCGGTGCAGCACGGTTTCTGTCCAACCGCTGCTGTTGTGTGTGAGCTTGAATACGGTTCCCCAGGTACCCGCGGCGGGATTTCCCTTCGTCGTGCCGTAAAGATTGCGGGCCGCATCCATCGTCAGTTGCGCCATTGGCCCCGACTCTCCCTGACCGGCAAAGCCGTAAAGCGTTCTCAGGTCCCAACCTTCTTTTGAAGGCCGGAGGCTGTAGACAGTACCTCCGTTCTCCGGACCACCAAACGCGGTAGCGCCGATAAGATTGCCCGATTCCCCTAAGATCAAGCCCCCTTCCGTAACGCTTCCCTGCCTGTTGCCCTGAAAGGTGTACACGGTATTCTCCATCCAGCCACTAATCGAATGGGTTAATTGAAAGATTGCGCCGTTGGGGGCGGTGGCCGTGCCGTATAGGTTTCCAGCGTGGTCGAAAATAACACCGCTGCATGGGTTGCCAGGGCCTTGAGAAGGGAAATTGTAGAGAATACTCTCAGCCCAGTTGCGATCCGATGGTGTTAACTCGTAAACCGTACCCGGCCCTTGCGAGCCACCCTGGGTCGTCGTGCCGTACAGATCGCCTGCCTGATCGAACACAAGGTCGCCGCTAGGATAAAATCCGTCATTATTTCCGCGGAACCGATAGAGAATCGTCTCAGTCCACGGGCACGGTACACTTGCGCAAGCTGCTGGCTTCAGCTCAAAAACCACGCCGCAACCGCTTAGGCAGGTGTTCCTCCCTCCGTCTATTGTGGTTCCGTAAAGGCTGCCGTTTGGCCCAATCACGACCCTCCCATACGGGCCAGCTCCGTCGTTGCCACCACGAAAAGCGTAGAGAGGTTCAAGAATCCAGCCAGATAGCGAGTTCGTTAACTCAAACACGGTGCCACAACCGGTGTTCGACGGGAGGCATGTTCCTCTTCCGCCTGCGAGGGCAGTGCCATAGAGGTTTCCGCTTCGATCGATCGTCAATCCCGCTAATGGGTAGGCCCCATCTTTTCCCCCTCTGAAGTCGTGGATCACGCCGAAGTGCCCGGACGTGGTTCCTTGAGCAGCGGCGAACAGCGATGCCAACAAAGTCAGAAAGACCAAAGTAATCTGTCGGCGAGTTGCGCGAGCCGAGATTTGTGCTTCATTGTGATCCATGATGGTCTTTTCTGCCATTCAAACTTTGAAAGTTGGCAGCCGTCGCCTTTGATTCCTCGGAGCATACAGAGGTTGCGGTCTAAGCCGGAATTTTATTCTCACCCTTGGTGGACATCGTGAGAGGGCTGGATGGTATTCAGTTATGAGGGCGCACACTACCACCTCATGTCGGCCGGGACGGTGTTCGTGCGAAATCCCGATTCAGGCTGCGACTGCAAATCCGCCGTGTATATCGAGGCAGGTCTTCAATGCGCGAAGAGCATAAAGCGCGTCGTCCATCGCTTCCTCTTCTTGAATATTGTCTCCCGGAGCTTTGAACAAGTCCCTCGCTCTGTTCACAATGGCGCGCTCTGCATCCGCGATGCGTACGGAGATTTTGCCGTCATTCGCTTCCAGCAGAGCCGCAAGGTACAACTCTTTCCATGCCCATGCTCGTGAAGGCAGGCTTTCAGAAGTGGCCATTTCGGTCCTCCGACATCCGTCGTTGAAGGGAAATACCTCTATTCAGGGTGTACCCCTGGGAATCCGCCCCCAGCAATACTGTCAATCCTGTAGGATCGGCCCAGTTTTCCACATTTTGAATCGATAAATACACACGGGTGAAAGATAAATCGGATCAAGCTCGCTGAATGGCGTTGCCGGACAATTATTTTCGCGATACCTTCAGTATCGCCGTACCATGCTTGGCCACGTCGACGGTGTAGGAGTCCTTCACTATGC
>Ga0207046_10387_pt1 | contig 9563 bp, 7 predicted proteins | sample Alteio_BWMinCont_66_FD_153303 | JGI IMG/M metagenome (GOLD analysis project Ga0207046, IMG submission 153303) | Enriched cells from forest soil in Barre Woods Harvard Forest LTER site, Petersham, Massachusetts, United States -... | ecosystem: Environmental > Terrestrial > Soil > Temperate forest >...
CAAGTCCTCGACCGCCATCCACGCGACGAAGAAGTACACTCCTTTTCTCCAATCCTTAAGGATCACCGCAAGCGACACGATGCCAAGGACGACCAGTCCCGCATAGTACAAGGAGGAAAGATCGTCTCCGATGACAAAGTGCGCACACGCGTAGGCTGCGAGCGCTATGAAAACCGCGGTGAGCAAGTTGCGCCCGTTGCTTTGGAAAAAATCGAACGAATCTCTCATGTGCGAGCTCGGGGATGGTAGCGGACCCTCTTTGGGAGATAAACCTTTGTAATCTCACCTGAATCTGTCTTGGCCATGCTGGATTGATCTTAGCATTCGAGAACAATGTGGGCCTTGAAAAAAGCAAGCCTGTCCCGAATCCAAGGAGCGGGCTCTCTCTGTTCTGGCTCGTGAAAGAACTCGCTCCACGGCATCCAAAACTCCGCTGATATTCTCCTGGGCGGACCAAGACAGCATCCTTCGAAGAGACTTCTGGCCGCACCGGGCCAATTCAATTGGATCGGAAAGCGCTCGAACATCGCGGCAGGGAAAGACGAAATCAGGATTCACGGGAGCTATGAGGTGGGTGGTGGCGAGATCATCATTCTATCTCTCGCCCGCGGCCTTGCCGAAACTTCGCGATTCGTATGGCCTCAACTGTTGCACCGACATTTTCTTGTGGTGACCACGTGGCCATACGGCGGAGAGCGTTCAACTTCATTTCCGCGAGGGCGACTGCACCGGACAACAGTTTTCTAATGGCTGCAGCAAGGGCATTGATGTCGCCACAGGGGAAGATCTCGCCGGTTTCACCGGGCCGGACGAGCTCGAAGCGCCCGCGAATCTGGTCGCTGAGAACGACAGGCAATCCACAGAGCATTGCTTCGCAGACAACGACTGGACAGGGATCGTAGCCGGACGGAATGACAAAGATATCCGCGGAGGTGTAGACCGCTGGAAGCTGGGATTGATTGACAAAGCCAAGAAAGCGCACACGAGAAGCGACCCCGAGTTTTTTCGCTTCGACTTCGAGTTGCGCGTGAAGCGGACCTTCACCAGCAAAAACAAGAATCGCGTTCGAAAGATTGACACTCGAAAAGGCTCGAAGGAGATCCTCAGGCCGCTTCCAAGGCTGGAGCTTGGCGCAGAAAAGAATGACTTGCTGACTGGGCGAGACACCCCAATAGGAGCGAACGGCATCGCGATCGACAAGCTTGGATTTTTCGGTCCACCAATCGTTGTCGACGACAAACGGAGTCAACGTAATCCGCTCCGGCGGAATTCCAAGGGAGCGCATGAGAGCTACACCAGCCGAAGAAGGGACGATGACCTGGTCTGCCAGGCGAAAGAGGCCCGGCCAGAGGATTTTTTTGACAGCGACCTTCCACCGGCGAGCATCGCGTGGCGCAAGCGTGGTTGCGTCCGTACCGAAAAGAAATGCAATCCGCGAGAGCTTTGAGGCCAGGAAGGCGATCCAGAAGGAGGCCTTTAGGTATCCGGTGTGGCAGAAGACTGCATCAAAATTGCCCTGCCGAATGAGTCGCCAGAGCCCGGGATTGCAAAGGCCGAGAAACGACTCGGCGCCCGTACCAATATTAGGAATCTCCACCCAGTTGTAGCCATCCAGAAGAGGAACATCCCACTGAATCGCTGTTCCAAAATCGGGGTCAAAGTCGGAGTGAGCTCCTCGCAAGCAACAGTAGGCCACCTGCAGATCGATCTGGGAGTGTTGTGCCATCCGCCGAAGAAGAGGAGACATGTACTGAACGGGGTGCGAACAAATGATGAGAGTCCGGTCTCGGGATTCAGCCACGTTTTACCAGGGAAAGTCGAAAGACTCGCTCACATATTGTGCGGATTTTGTCACCGAATCGCAAGCCATTGGAAATTCTAGTGCATCGTCCCATTAGTTCTTTATAGTATCTGCTTTCTTCCTCCTGACTCTTCGGCGGCGAGGCTTTCGGGGATGAGTCGCCTGATACTCCTTGGTGGTTTCGATAATGTGCTGCAGTTGTTCGGGGCCTTTGGTCCAGGTGAACGGGCTACAGGTGGTGTTGTAGCTGGCCAGGAATCGGTGGAGCAGGTCTTTGAGATCCTGCTTGGATCGTTGCACGCTGTGCGCTAGGCCCTGTTTGCTGAGGATGCTGAAGAAGCATTCGATGAGATTTACCCAGGACGCATGCGTGGGAGTGTAGTGGAACTGAACCCGGGTATTCCGCCCCAGCCAATTGCGGAGGGCCTCGTTTTTGTGGATGTTCAGGTTGTCTGCCACCACTTGGAGTTTCCGGTCGGGATACGCACGGGCCACGTCGTTCATGAAGCGCAGAAAGTTGACCGAGGTGCGCCGGTTGCGGATATGGGCGACCACCTTGCCGGTGGCAATCTCCAGAGCAGCGATCAGTGTCTGCGTTCCATGCCGCACGTACTCATTGGTCCAACTACGCGGTTTCTTGGCGCGCAGAGGCAGCAACGGCTGGGTTCGATCCAACGCCTGAATGCCGGGCTTTTCGTCCACGCAAAGGACCAGCGCGTTCTCAGGTGGGTTCAGATACAGGCCGACGATGTCCAACAACTTGGCTTCGAAGTCCGGATCCGGACTGAAAGTAAAGGTTCGGACTCGGTGCAGCGGCAGTTCCGATGCCTGCAGCATGGTGTGCACGGTGCTAGGAGGCAACCCCAATTTCCGTGCCAACGTGCGTACCGTCCAGCGCCCCTGCGACTCGGGCTGTTGGCAAGCCAAGGTCTGCACCTTTTGCCAGACCCCGGGGTCGTACTTGGGAGGTCTCCCCGAGCGTGGCGCATCACGCAGTCCCTCCAGTCCCAGGACCGCAAACGACCGGCGCCATTTGCCCACCGTCACTTCCGGGATTCGCAGGGCAACAGCGATCTTGTGGTTGGATAAACCGTCCGCGGCTTGCAATACGATGCGGCTTCGCAGAACTTGGGCTTGCGGAGTAGAGGAAGCCTGAATCCAGCCCCGCAGGGTAGAGCGGGTTGCAGGATCCAGAGCAACGGCAGGGGCGATACGCGGCATGTCTGAGCGTACCAAAAATCCTCTATATTATAAAGAACTATCTGGACGATGCACTAGGTACTACTGCTGTCGCAGTGGCTGCCCAGGAACCCGAGATCCGAAACTGGGACATACCTGTCGCAAAGTCAGATTCGTACGACGTGTGGTTTACCTTTCTACCTTTCGCTCACGAAGTGTCTGAGTACCTCATCAACTCTTTCAGAGTCGTCAGTTCAATATCCGGAGGTGGCAGTGTGAGTGAGCGTGGAGACCGGGGAAGTTTGCGGGTGGGCAGCATCCGAAGTGAGCGCGACTAGATCTTGTCGGGATGGAAAGATTCGATCTCGCAGCCGCAGAATCGGATATTCGATTATCTTCGACATCGTGATCCCGATTACGAGACTTCCGATCATATAAGTCAGAAAGCGCTCGTTCGGCCCTTGAGAAATACGTAGGACGCGGCGCACGAGGCCTGGAAACCACTTTCCGGCGGGGACATGCCAGAGGTAGATCGAGTAAGAGTACATTCCTACAGACGCCGCTGCGGTCCCGACCATCTCGAAGCACCGCGCCATCTTACCCCGCAGAATCCCTTTCACGTAGAGACTCAATAGCAAAACACCGCCGAATCCGAGATAAAGCCACGTGTAACCGAACGCAGCGAAAAACCCATTTTCCCGGGGAAGGAAGCAGATCGTTGAAAGCAAGCCAGCAGAGCACGCCGCGATGAATATCCGATTCCTCGTGGAATGCAGCAAATTGTTGAGAAAATGCGGGCGGAAATGATAGAAATAGCCTAGTAGTGCCCCAAAAAAGAGCGAGTCTACCCGATCATGGGATGATGTGTAGACGGTGTGATAGTTGGGAACTCCCAAATAGACGGACGCAGCGCGGAAAGCAATGCACAATACCGCTACGACGACAAAGATCCAAGGAAGTGGGCGGAACGGATCCTGCCGATTGGAGGAGAATCTCACCAAAATGAGCAGCAAAACCGGAAGAAAAATATAGAAATGCTCTTCTACCGCGAGCGACCAAGTATGATCCCAAACTCCATGCCAATAATTCTGAACAAAGAAAACTTCATGGAGATAATGGCTCGCCGGCGAAAGAGTGCGAAAGACGATCCGTGAGAGCATGGCCGTAAGAAAGAGGAAGACGTAGAAAGCGGGATAGATTTTCAAGCCACGACGAATGAAAAAACGTTTGAAGCTGATCGAGTTCCGTGCTTTGTATTCGCTAAAAAGCAGTCCCGAAATGAGGAAGCCGCTTAGTACGAAAAACAAATCCACACCCACCCATCCAATGTTGCCGAAAAAAGGCCAGATGTTTCCGTGGAGGATCATCACAGAAAACACAGCGATGCACCTCAGGATGTCGAGTCGCTTGTTTCTCATGTCCCCTCGGCCACGTTTAACAGTTGGACCATTTCCCGACGTTGAAAGAACCGTCGACAGCTGGAGGTTATCATACAGTTTCACGGATTCCCTCATAGCGACAAGAGGATGTTTCGGAATGAGTTCTGGGCTGTCAAAAGAAAACTAGTGCGTGTTATCACACCTCCGATCTCCGTCATGATCACCTCGCGAACAAGATCGTAGAAGGAGTTGCCCCAGAATAGAACGCTTCGTCGCAGATGAGAAGATCACCATGTTGAAGCTCAGCTGTGAGTGAAACGCTAAAGGCCAAAGCGGCGCAATCGCGTTTGTCATCACAGGGTATTATAAGCGTCCGCTTTCAGTCATCCAAACAGTGACTGTGATAGTCAGGAAGCATGAAACAGCGCATTTCGTATTCGTTCCCATTGAAGTAAGCATCCTACTGGGGTGGCGAAATGCTTCCAATTCGGCACGAGCCCTAGGTGGAGCAGCTTGATATTAAGCACAGTAGCCTTGTAAGCGGTACTAAACGGCTTCTCATTCCTGCGTAGGGCAGACTGAACTTCCATTTCAACCACTAAGGCTTCCGAGAGGCTCTTGACCTCACTCGACGTGGCACCAGGCATGTTCGGCACCCACTCGAAGAGCCGGCACTGAGATTGGTGACTTGCAGCATTGCCTACAAAGCCGTTGCTGCCATGATGGCGGTAGATGGAGAGCTTTTCGGGAAGATAGACCAACCCACGCCGAGCTGCACCGAGCAACAGCGCCCCATCAACCGCAAGCCCAAGCTCTGCCGGCAAATGGAAAATATCCGCGACGGCCTCTTTCCAGGCACAAATCGTATTGGTGATTCCGAGGCTGCCCGTGATTGTGTTTCCGGGACGATAGACAAAACACATGAGCAGAACCTCCCGAAAGGAAAAACGGCGCGTCGCCAGATTGCGTTCTGTCACTCGCTCGCTCCCGTATAAGTATTTATCGTCTTGATCCATAATAAATGAATTATGAGTCATACCGCCTGCTTCACATCGCGACAGGACTTCAGTAACGCGCTTAAGCTTTTCGGGTAGCCAATAATCATCTGCGTCCAAATGACAGATCAGATCTCCTTCCGAAGCCTCAAAGCCCCGGTTAAATGCCGCGGCCTTTCCCGCATTGTCCTGTCGGATGTAACGCACAGTTGGAAAAGAAGACACGACCTCCGGTGTATGATCCGTGGAACCATCATCGACAACGATAATCTCATCGGCCGGCTGAGATTGTCCTATTACGCTCATCAAACAGCGTGGAAGAAATCGGGCGTAGTTATAAGCGGTGATGATGACGGAAGTCGTGATATTCACAGGATGTCTGGCCTTCTACGTTTCCAATCTGACCCAGCCACAACTCGATTGATCTTACACCATCCAGGAGACTACTTCGTTGGAGCGATCATTTCTTCCGAGCGCGGGTGTGTATTCTGCCTAGAATCACCAGCCAAAACACTCAGGTCGCAGACAATTTCAACAATCGCTGACGGGCGTTGCTCGACAGGGTTACAACCGGCGATCAGCAAGCGGTCGAGTAGCTGGTCGCGAAGCGAGGGGGCGCTGGGTCCGCTAGCGGAGACAATTGTCGACGTTTCACTGCGCAAGCGATCTTCCCTATCGAACCCCCGAACAACTGGCCCGACTAGCCATCTCCGGTAAGTCTTGCAGTCTTGCTACACGTTTGCGCACCAATGTTCCGTCCCGCCCTCCGCTGGAGCGATCCAGTCGTTAGATTAACCTGCCCACATGATTGAGAGGTCATTCGGTCATTCCACTTGCCCTAACCCTAGCTTTGGTCTGGGTCTGAGCGCGTAGTCTTCACTCAGCGGATTCAGGCTGCGGGGAACTTCGGATCCAGGTCACGGCAGTCCATGAAATCAGTGGCCCTCAAGAGTCGCGCTTCACTACCACCAGAGAGTCTATCTCCGCCTCAACCGTCCAACCCGGTAACGCCCTTCTGCGAAAAAGCGCATTCACCACTCGGACAGGGCCGTCAGTTGCCGTCGGCCATCCGTTTGGAAATTCTCGTGCATCGTGAAACGCGACACATCCGCCTGGAGCGACAAAACGATGCCAGCTCTCCCAGTCCCGCCAAACGGCTTCCTGATCGTGGTCGCCATCGAGAAATAAGAAATCGATTGTCTTGGTCCAATCCTCGGTTGCGTCGTAGCTGAACTTTTCGATCCACACAACATTTGCGCGCTGGCTCCGGGCCACAGCGGCACGTGCGGCGCGCCGTACACTATTGATCGATTTCATGCGGCTCCAGTGAAAGGGATCGACAAGATAAAGTGTGCCGTCATTCGCCATCGCTTCTCGTAGGGCAAGTGCGGAAGCCCCCTCCGCCACTCCGATCTCTACGACCTGGCGCCGCCCGCGGACCCAGTGCTGTAAAGCCTGGTGTTCTGCCTGCGTGTGTTGGGCGAAGATAGGCCGCAGCCCTAACCAAGCAAAGAGAGGGTGGCGGAGGCGCCTGTACACCCAAGGGACCCGGATTCGGTCGGGTGAGGGCATGAATGGTCTGAAGATAAACTTCCCTTCATGCGGCGCGTTCATGAACCTTAACACTCTCCCCGTGATACGGTAACGGTGTCCCAGACCAGATTCGCAAGTGTCGGTTTGTGGAACGACCAGTCGAGACACACCCGCCACAAACTTCGCTTCGAGATCGGAACTGTCTTCAAACGTACCAACCTGTATCCTCTTCGCAATCTTCAACGTTTCCGTAGGTATACAGTATTTGCTACACCTGTTAGGCCGCGGATCGGACCAAGGGAATATGCGCGGCATACCTAGCACCAATCCCGACAACTGTGAAGATACCACGGGTCTATTCACAGCCCGGTGACATCCGCAAACCGGCGGAGCCAATTCGCCGGCGCCATGAGTTCCTCCAATTGCGGACGCACGCGATCGAGAACTAATTGCCGAAAGAAGTCTGGCTCAAAGAGAACTTCGAGAATCGCCGATCGGAACTTCTCTACGGTGCAGGGATCGGAGATTAGCAGGCGATTGAGGGGCGGTTGGCCCAGGAACAAGCGGCTGGCCCCGCCGGGCGACGCAATGACCGGTGTGCCGCAGGCGAGCGCCTCCGCTACCACTAATCCAAAAGGCTCGTATTTCGAAGGACAAACAGAAAAATCCGCGGCACCGTACAGGCTTGGCAATTGCTTATAGGACACATCCTGAAAGACGCGGACGTTCGCATTTCCCTCCATATCAAGAGGAATCCCTCCCCGCAAAGCCAGTATCCACATGACCTGCGGAAGCTGTTCAATAAGCTGCCGTATCAATGACCAATTCTTAAGTGGTTGAACGCTCCCTACAAATATACCTACAGGTTCTTCATCAGATAAGCCAAGTGTGGCGCGGCAAGCCAAACGATTCATCGGCCCGAAATGCGCTGTATCGAGTGGGCAAAAGACCGTATGAGCTTCGTAGCCAAAAAACAGTTTCACCTCTTCCCTAGTTTGGTCAGAGTTGCAAAGCATTAATTTGCCCCGGCAGCTTGCCCTCTCCAGCACCATGGAATCCCACCATTTCATTTTGAGATAGCCTCTCCAAGTAATCAGGCGGCGGATCGCCTCAGCTTGACCTCGATAGGTGCCATGGCAGAAGTGAAGTTGCTTTGCAGCCCTGGGTAAACCTCGCACTGGATACCAACCTATAGTGGAATTCGACAGGATAGCTACCACCTGGTCATCGAGAACTTTCTGCACGCGTCTGCCGATATACCATCCCAAAAGTGCATCCGTTGCGTAAAGTGCGAACCGATTTGACAGTTGACGCAATCGCGCGGGCAGGCAATTGTCCCGATGGAAGGCTTCAACCAAATAACCGTTAGCTCGGAGTCCATTTGCCAGCACTCGAATAAAATGTTCCATACCACCGCTCTGCTCCGGCGGTTCGGTTGTCAGAATGAGTATCCGCCGGGTCATTTTACTGTGGCCGGCACATACCCATGATTCGCCGTGATGCCGCCAAAAATTGTTTTGTCGATAGCGTAGCCAGACTGCGTAAGAAAAACCTCTAGCGCCTGCAAAGTCCCGTGCACCTCGTTGAAAAGCGCGGGGTGGAACCGCTGAATTGATTGCTCGGCTCCCTTTAGCACCTCTGCTTCGGCTCCCTCTACATCCAGCTTGATACAATCGACTCGTTTCAGAGCGCATCGGACGACAAGGTCGTCTACGGTAACGGCATGTACGATCTCGATCCCACTCAATTCATCTATTTTGTGCCAAACGGATTCGGCACTGTCTCCCTGCCACTTGACCTTGCCTGCATGAGACCACGCCGCCAGCAGAACGATTGTCGCGTTCGCGATTCGATTCAAATTAATGTTGTTCTCCAGTTGCAACCGGTGGCGCGGGGGCCGACTCGATTGCGACGACTTGTCCCGACAATCCCACGGCTCTAGATAGCATACCAGCCGACGTAGGCGTAGCTCCAATATCCAGGAAGACCTGGCCCGGCTGCGGTGTGGCCCACTCGACCGGTTCACAACTGGGCAGATGTAACATTCATTCGATCGCGGAGTTATCGAGTGGACGGAACCAAGCCCGCAACAGCCGACTCCAGAGAATCTGTTCTTGCAATGAGAATGGAAAGCTAAACCAATTCCAGGGACTGTGGACGCAACCTCCCGAAGGCGATCAAAGCTGCCCGCACTCCGCAATAAATAACCTTCAACCAGGTGAACCAATGGGCATCCAGGCATTCGACCCGAAGCGTTCCCACGAGACTACCGGGAGCTTCGCGCAAAACGCCAGCGCAGTAAACAGAAAAGTAAATAAGCCGACAGATTCCCCATCGGAGCCTGGCAAATTCTCGACTCAATATAGCTGCGTTGCGTAAAAAGTTCTCCAGAGCTTCATGGGGCGGCGCGAGCGCTGTGCATGCTATCTCGAGCTAATGTGAGCACCCTCGGCTCGAACTTGATTTTTTCGCTCCCTGTCGTGCGACAAGGCGCACAATTTGGACTTTGGAATTTGTCGTCGCTTTCATTCACCTGGTTGCCTTACCGGACCAAGCTGCTCGAATTTGTGCGAACCATAATTTGCACCATTATATTCGAGGGATCACAGATCACACTGAGAGGGCATGTTCCAACCTGGGATTGGATTAGGCGCCAAGGCCGAGCGAACAACAAGC
>Ga0207046_10397_pt1 | contig 9388 bp, 9 predicted proteins | sample Alteio_BWMinCont_66_FD_153303 | JGI IMG/M metagenome (GOLD analysis project Ga0207046, IMG submission 153303) | Enriched cells from forest soil in Barre Woods Harvard Forest LTER site, Petersham, Massachusetts, United States -... | ecosystem: Environmental > Terrestrial > Soil > Temperate forest >...
GTTCGGGTGGTGGGGACGGACGATCCAGGCAAGCAGGACTGAGCCGTCGGGCGTTGTGATAGACGCGTCGGTCAGTTCGGCATCGATGGTGTGGGCGGATTGGCGAAATTTGGAAGCCTCGGTTTCGCTGAGCGGACGGCGCGCCGGGTGAACAGTGCCGTCGGCCAGGTAGATGCCGCCGACGGTGCAGAGAGTCACGTACAGGATGAGAGCGAACAGGACTCGACGGCTGCGACGGGAAACTGGCATGGTCTGGTGGACGGTACGGGGATCGGGACGAATTCGTTCCCCGGGGCTTGCGGAGGTTGTCTCGTAGAAGACGGAAACGAAAGCCATCGGGGTTCAGTTCTTAGACCCGGCGCCGTGTTTCGTTCAGAGATTTCAATTACGGCAATCCCCTGAGCGCAATTTCGACGGAACGGGGGGAGAATTTATATCAAGCAGGAAAATTCATACCGGAGAGTGACTCTTTATAACCAAAGACCCGGTTTGCGGAATGAATGTGGACGAGAACAAGGCTCCATATCAATCGCAGTATGGCGGAAAGACATACAACTTCTGCTCGGAGCAATGCAAGAAGGAGTTTGATCGGCAGCCCGAACAGTATGCGCGGTCGGCCGCCTAGATCAGTTTGCGATAGAAAAAAGAAAAAAGCCCTTGCTCCGGCAAGGGCTTTTTCATGGCTAATGGCTCTTAGCGGTGGGCTAATTCGGGTTCGTGTACGGATTTTCCCGACTTGAAGCTGGAGTAGCGCTTGTTGATCTCGTCCCAGTTGAGGACGTTCCACCAGGCCGTCAGATATTCGGGGCGACGGTTGTTGTATTTCAGGTAGTAGGCGTGCTCCCAGACGTCGTTGCCGAAGATGGGATAGAGGCCCTGGGAAATTGGGTTGTCCTGATTCGGGGTGCTGATGACCTGCACTTCGCCGCCGGACTTGCCTGCGAGCCAGACCCATCCGCTGCCGAATTGCTTGGTGCCGGCGTCGTTGAACTTGGCTTGAAAATCCTTGAAGCTGCCGAAGGATTTCTGGATGGTTTCTGCAATGGGGCCGCTGGGATCGCCTCCGCCTTTGGGTTTCATAATCTTCCAGAACATGGTGTGGTTGACGTGGCCTCCGCCGTTGTTGCGGACCGCGGCGCGGATGTCTTCGGGAATGGCATTGAGGTCGCGGATAAGGTCTTCGGCGGACTTGTTGGCCAGTTCGGGATGCTTCTCGATGGCGGCGTTCAGATTTTTCACGTAGGCACCGTGATGCATGTCGTGGTGCAGGGTCATTGTCTGCTTGTCGATGATGGGTTCTAGCGCGTCGTATGCGTAGGGAAGTGCTGGTACTTCGTGAGCCATGATTGATCCTCCAAGCTTTTCTGATGACATTGAGCGGGGATTCGATGCAAGTGCTATTTGATTAGATTCTAGCAGTTGCGGAGTCCTAAGGCTTTTTTTTGAGGCTTTTTTTGCCCGGGGTAGGATGCCCCCGGCCATTCCTGCGCGCTCTGGCTGACAAGCGATTGTCGATTACTTCTTTCCGAGCAGGCGGATGCGGGAGGTGAAGGCGCGGCCTTCGCAGGCGGTGAAGCTGGGTTGGGGATGCGTCGGGTCGATTACGTTTTCGACGACGTAGGGATTGCAGCGGCCGTTGATGTTGTCGAAGCCGCCGCGCAGGGCGAGATCGTATCCGAGGAGATGAAAGCGTTTTTCTAATTGGAGGTTGAGGGAAAAATATTCGGGGAAACGCTGGGCGCCGGGTGGGCCGATCAGTTGTTGCTGGTCGGTGAGAAGATTGAAAGGGAATCCGGTGCGGGCTTCGAGCGAGTAGGCGACTTCGAGTTGGTGGATGATGGGCAACTTGAACAGGGGGAAATATCCCCAGGAGAGGAAGCGGTTGGGGGTGTCCCAGGGATACGGGCCGGGTTGCTGAGGGCTGAGGATGGGACTGTCGACATTGAAATCGAGGGCTTGACTAGAGTGAGCGCCGGAGCGCGTGTAGGAGCCCATCAGCATATAGGTTTCGCGGAAGTTGTGGCGGAGAGTGAGTTGCAGGGCTTGGTAATGGTCATCGCGGGTGTTCTCGAGGAGGTAGTCGGCGCCGGGGAGGTTGGGGAGCGTGTTGTAGACGAAGCCGCGACTGCCGCGGCGGTCGAGCCATTCGGCTTTCAAATAGATTGCGGCGGGGAGTTTTTTTTCTAGAGCGAGGCTCCAGTTGAGGAAGCGCGGGACCTGTAGCGTGCTGCGGTTGACGGTGAATGAAGTTGTGACCGGTCCGGCGGTGCTGACGCAGTTCCCAGTGCAGGTCGGGTTGGGAATCGAGTAGAAAATATCTTCTCGTGTGCCGGCGGAGGGGCGGGCAATGAGGAAGATGGGAGTCGCATCGTAGACCAGGCCGATTCCGGCCGATAGTTTGGTGTTGCCGGAACTATCGAGGACGTAGGTTGCGGCCAGGCGGGGAGAGGCCACGGCGTGGCGGACGATTTCGTCCCAGTCGAGGCGGACGCCAGGCGCGATCAGCAGACGATCGGTGAGGAGCCAGCGATCTTCGGCATAGGCGCTGACTTCGGCGTTGTATTGTTGGTGCAGCGGGGCGGCGGTGAAAGTGGAGTAACGAGTGCAGGGGAAGGTTGCGTTCAGGGTCGCGGTAAGGCACAGGTCGGGCGAAGTCAGCGTGTTGGTTCCGCTGAGGAATGAAATCGGCTGGCGTGCGAATTCCGCGTCGTAGGAAATGCGATCGAGATCGACTCCGACTTTGAAATCGTGGCGGCCATGCCATTGCCGCGGCGGAAGAAATAGGTTCGCCAGAGCTTGCCAGCGGCGAGCGTGAGTTTCGTCGTCGAGATAATAGCTGCCGCCCGCAAGGGTGGGATTCACGTAGTAGGGCAGCGTGCCATAGGGAGTGAGTTCGACGTTATATTGATCGAAGGCGAGCCCGGCTTCGAGCAGTTGTCCTCCAGCGAAATAGTGCTGGTCCTTGGCGCTGGCGACGTAGGCAGATTCCACATCTTTCGGATTCGAGAGTTGCGGGCTCTGCGGTGAGAGGAAGGCATATTGATCGTGAAGATAGTTCACCAGGAAACTGGTGGTGAAAATGTTGCGGCTGGCGAGATTGGTTTGAACTTTGGTGAGGTTGCCGAGGCGCAGAGCGTGGTCGTTGTCGGCATTGACGGGCAATTCAGTGTAGACGATGTTGTCGTATTCGCCGTCGAAGCCGTTGTAGAACCACATCTTTCCTTTTTCGATGGGGCCGGAGACCGTGAGGCGCGGCAGGAACTGGTCGAAGCGCCATCCGTGCTTGTCTTGCAGAGAGGGGATAAAATCGGTTCCGGCGAAGCGGAAGTGGTCGTCGCCGATTCCGGTGTTGAGGCTGAGCAGTCCCCCGGATCCTTTGCCCGCTTCGGCCGGCTCGCGCGAGGGCTCGACCTGAATGGAACGGAAGGCATCCGTGCTGACGCGGACCAGAAGTTGTCCGTTGGCGGGTTGAGTGACGTTGAAGCCGTCGAGCAGGGTGACGGTCTGGTAAGTCTGGGCTCCGGCGACGTGCGGCTGGCCGAATTGATCCTGCACCACGCCGGGAATGAAGTTGAGGACGTTGCGATAGTCTTGCGTGCCGGGATACACGATGTTAATGATATCGAGGCCACTGATGGTTTCCTGTGCGGCAACTTGCGCGGGGTCGATCGCGGGAGGAGATTCGTGGACATCGACGATCTCGCGAACTTCCTGCTGGTGCGAGATGGCGACCTCGACGGCGGAACCGGGCGTGATTTTGATCGGCTGGAGAAGCGCGTAGAAACCTTCTTTTTCGACCCGGAGCAGATATTGTCCGACGGGAAGTGAAGGGAACTGACAGCGCCCGGTGAAGTCGGTTTGGCAGCGAATGGCGGGGAGCGGTGGCCATTGCAGCACGACGCGGGCGGAGGAGACGGCGACACCGTTCTCGTCGGTGACGGCCACGGTCGGAGTGGGAGCGGACTGGGCCGCAGCCATGCAGACGAGGGCGAGCGGGAGCAAGAGAGCACGCATGCGGTCAGCCACATTTTACTGTCGGATGCGGAGAGTGCGAGGTTGGTTTTGAGGGTTTGTCGCGCTTCGGTCCCCTTTGTCGAATCCTTGCCAGCCTAAGTAGTGCGGTTTTAGTCTCCCCCTGCGTCCTGATCGGCTCTTCGATGAAAACTTCTCATGACCCTCTGCTGCGACTGATTGCGGTATTCAAATTCTTCAAGTGCGCGATGTTGATTGCGCTTGGGGTGGGAGCATTCAGGTTGCTCAACCAAGACGTGGGCGCGGTGGCCCAACACTGGGCTGAGGCGTTGCGGCTCGACCCGGGGAATCGGTTTGTGGATGCGGCCTTGGGCAAGGCGGCAAATCTGCGTCCGGAACAGATCAAGAACCTGGGATTGGGAAGCTTTCTCTATGCGGCGTTGTTTTTAGCCGAGGGAACAGGGTTGTGGCTGGAGAAACGTTGGGGGGAGTGGCTCACGGTGGTGATTACGGGCAGCCTGGTGCCGGTGGAGATTTATGAGATATACCGGCATTTGAGTGCGCTGAAAGTGGCAGTGCTCGTGATGAATCTGGGAATTGTCGGATACTTGATCCAACGGATTCGGAGTAAGCGCGGAGCGAGGAGAGTCTGAGGATTCAATGGCGGCAAGGGAGCCGAGCTTTTCGCTCGGTCCGTCCGGGTCAGAGAACCGCACCCGCACAGTCTGGTCTGCGACCGGAAGGACACACTTTGCCTACGCTTTGGTGGCGAGGTATTCGCAGACGCGTCGAATGGTGTCGCGCTGGCTGTCGTTGAGAGTGAGGAATTCAAATCCATAGCGGAGGCCCTGGCGGTAGCGAACGATGGCGCGGACCTTGATGGGATAGGGCGCGAGGGGCAGGGGAATGTCGAGGGTGACGATCTCGCCGGGTTCGAGGCTTCCGGTGAGGGTGGCGCCGATGCCGTCCTGGCCCATTTCGGTGGAGCGTCCCCAGCAGGCGCGGAACTCTCCGGCTTGAAACATTTTGACTTGCAAACGCATGTCGATGGCGAAGCGGGGAAAGCGGCGGGTATAGGCGACCTTGGCGGCAGGAGCATTGCCGGACGCACGTGTGCCAAATCCGGTGTCGGCGGTGGTGGCGGCGGTCTTAGCTTTGTTTTCTGTGCTCATGGTCGATACGTCCCGGTCTTGGCCGCGGCAACGCTCTAATTGCCATGCAGCAGGTAGCCCGGCTCGAGCGGCAGTTTGCCGCCGAGCTTGACGACCGCGACGCTGCTGTTAATGGCGTAGACATCCACGATTCCGATGGCGCCCGGGATGGAAGCGACCCTGTTCACCAAGTCCTCATTGGAATCCACGATCATCACCGCCGGATGGCCCATGCGTCCGTGATTCGCGGAAGCAATGATTTCCTTCACCTGAGAATGCGGGACTTCATAGACCTTTTCGAGAAGCAGTTTCATTTCCGGCGAAGATGGAGAGCGCATGATGAAAGTGACAGGCTTGCCATCAGGCCAGCGGTTGGTCTGCCCTTTACAGATCTTGACCAGGTCTGGCACGCTGAGTGCCGAGACGGAGTTGACCTTGTTGGAGACCAGCGCCAGGTCGCGCGCGGTGGCCAATGAAACGCTGACGGCGACAAGAAGACAAACGCTTAGAGTTTGACGGTAGAACACGCTCTCTCCGGCAAGGCGCAATCGGCCTTACAGTGATTTTCGCGGAAATTGGGCGGCAGCTCAACGGTCAGGAAGGTCATGTACCTTCGGAGCTAATGGCGAATAGGGGCAGGGCGGCGCCGGGGGCGACGGCTTTGCGCCTCGGGGGTCAAGAAGCAGCGCGTTGCCTGCGGTCGCGGGAAGCCTTTCGCCGCTCTGGCGGAAGATCCGCGCATCCGGTGAGAACTGCGGCTGCGCGGATTCGGAGCCGCTGGGTGTACTGATGCAAAGCGACCTGCAATTCCGCGAGGGTCGACTTTACTCTGTGGGAGCTTCTAGCGGCGACAGCCTCAGCACACAGTTCTCGAATGCGATCTTCTACGCGTCGGGCGCGCGCACCCATAACGACGAAATCCAGTTTCTGAGAGAGAAAGTATGGTTTTAGATATCACAATCTTCATGTCGAATCTCTACCCTGTTTCCCGTAGAAAATGGCGTAGAATCCGTCCTTGAATAACGTTCGAAGGGCTTGGCAAGCCGTGGGCAATCGAGTAGGCTAGAGCTTCTCTTCCCAATCGGATTATTCCTCCATGACAAATCGTGTTACTTACGCTCCCCAGGATTTCCAAAAAATGTGCAAGCAGGCCGAGAGAGATCATGAGTCGAAGAAACTCGTGGTTCTGATGGATCGCGTGAAGAGGCAGATCGCAGAACGCAAAAACCCGGATTTGAAAGTGGAAGCGTCGATCACGGCCAGGGTGGAGAGTGGTGACGGCGTGGTGAGGCGGCTGCCCAGCCGCTCGGTTCCGTTTGAGAGATAACCGCGCCGACGAGCCTGTTCAATCCGCTGCTTGAATCTGGAAAGCCGTCCACTGTCAGTGATCGATCCCGTCAAAATCGCTTGATGATCCCCATTCCTTTCTCTTCCCGATACAACGTCGCTGCTGGGTATGTGGGTCCTGACAGGCCCGTTGAGTTCCGTCTACAATGAGAGACTAGCGGGTGAAGAAATCATACTGAGGAGACGATCATGCAACGTAAGGCGAGTGCGGTTTGGAAGGGTGGGCTGAAAGACGGGAAAGGAACGATTTCGGCTCCGAGCGGGGTGCTGAAAGACACGCAGTATTCTTTTTCGACACGGTTTGAGAATGGGCCGGGGACAAATCCCGAGGAACTGATTGCGGCGGCGCACGCGGGATGTTTTTCGATGGCGCTATCGGGGCAGTTGGGCGGAGCTAATCTGACGGCGGAGAGCATTTCGACCACGGTTACGCTGAGTTTGGAAAAGCTGGATTCGGGATGGACGATCACGGCGAGCCATATTGATGTGGTGGGGAAAGTTCCGGGCGCGGATGCAGCGGCGTTTCAGAAATGTGCGGAAGCGGCGGAGAAGGGATGTCCCGTGTCGAAGGTGCTGAATGCGAAGATTACGATGAGTGCGAAGTTGGGGTAGGGAGGGCTTCGGGCTTCCCGCCTCCGCGCTGTTTGACACTCGGCGGCGTGTCTGTAAAATGAAGTTGTGGGCCTTCCTGATTCGGCGGCCGATCTGGCCGCCGCTGCACAGCAAGTCCACTTGCCATCGTGGCGGAATTGGCAGACGCGCATGGTTCAGGTCCATGTACCGGCAACGGTGTGGGGGTTCGAGTCCCTTCGATGGCACCAAGCGTCTTTTCTTTCGCCCCTTTTGGGGCTAATTCATTTTTCGCCGCGCCCGAACCAGGGCTTGCGCGGGCTGCATTCCTGCGCCGCTTCGCGGCTGGGAACGATTTACCTTCAGCGTCCTCATATCCTGTGGCCCCAACCGGGCTTCGCCCTGGCCATACAGCCGAGGCGGCTATCCCTCGACTAAGTTGCCCAGCGGTAGGAGGGGATCTACGTTTAGCGGTTTGGGGCGGAGCATTTGGTCAAACGTGAAAAAGGCGATCTCTGGTTGGAGATCGCCTTTTTGCAATAAGGGGATGGTTTACAGCGGCTGGACGTTCTCAGCTTGCCAGCCCTTGGGGCCCTTGGTCACGTCGAACTGCACGGTCTGGCCCTCTTGCAGGCTACGGAAGCCGCCCGCTTGAATCGCCGAGAAATGCACAAAAACGTCTTCGCCAGACTGGCGGCTGATGAAGCCGTAGCCTTTGGCGTCGTTGAACCACTTTACTGTTCCTTGTTCTGCCATGGTGTTAGGTGTTCCTTTAGTTGATCAATTTACGCTGGAGAGATTCGGAAGTACTACGAGAGGTTACTGGCTGTTGAGGCAAGAACTGCTCACGTCCGATTCGGACTAACGTACACCACTATGGTACGCGCAGACACAAAGATTAGCAAGCCTGCACGAATGATGCGAATGACGGCCGAATGATGCTTGGACAAACTCGAATAGGCTGTTCAGTACGATGCCGTACAAAGCTGAGTAATATTGCTCAGTCCCGTTCTGAACCGAATAGATAGGGTGGGGCAGGTCGCACGCAAATCTCCCTTCTAAAATCGAGTGCATTTCCGCTGGTCTGTCCATGGAGTCGCCACCCACCCGCCATGCGAAATGCGGCTGCAAGATCAAGATGATGTCCTTGGGCGCCACGTTTTTCACGCCGGGGCCGCGCGGGAAAATCTGGGCCCTTTCCTTGCCTGTTTGACCGAGGTGCTAGTTGAAAGAGCGTGCTCCCGGAAAGAAAAGAAGAGACCGCGAAGCTGATTCCGCCGTTGCCTGTTAGCATTTTCTTTGCCGGGCTGCAGGAACCTTCGCGACGCGGGTAGAATTCCAGAGTCAGTTTGCGGCCTGGTGCGGCAGCGGCCTGGTGCGGCAGCAAGATGTAGACAAACAGGGTATACTTGAAGTACTTAACCTCGAAGACCACGTCCCATTTGCGCCTTCGCGATTGAGAGATCGAGAGGCGCCTTTTCTGTACGACGAGTGTCCCTAAACCATTACACTCAGTAGCCGGAAACGGAGCGATTCGTCAGGCCAACGGATGCACTGTGACGAACTCTTGGCGGCAACCGGGTTTGTCCTGGTCTCACTCATTGGCAGTAGCACCGGAAGTGGTTCCAGCGCAACCCAGCAACTACCTGCTCGAATGACAGGAGTCGATTATGTCCGGAGTCAACGGCGACAAATCGCGGTTCAACCGAATACGAAGACAGAAGCTGGCGCGTCGCATACGAAACCGCCAACTGCTGACGAATGCAACCTCGCAGGGCAAACCGGCGAAGAAGTTAGTAACGGGTGCGGAGCTGAAGCCGGTGGTGGCGTGAACACGCCGCCGATTGGGTTGCCGTATTCCGTACCGCTGTCCGGTAAGTTGAAAGATAAACGCGTCCTTCTGGTGGACAGCTCGGCGACCATGCGCGAGCGACGCGCCGAGTCCATGAGAAAGCTGGGGATGGAAGTGGATTGCGCTGCGGACATCAGCGAGGCACGATCCTGGTGGCGTGAGCATCTTTACCGCCTGGTGTTGATTGACATGGAAAGCGGGCCTCGCGAAAGATTTTGTGACGATATGCGCAGGGCCACGCCGCCGCAACAGATTTCGTTTCTGGTGGGGAAGCCGGCCTACCTTGCCGATGCACCCAGGCCAGACATTCCGCCGGTTCTGACGACTGGAGAACCGGTGCCATGGAGGGACGACGTGAGAGCGGCCCTGGCGGTGGAACTTCCTGGAGGAGTGTCGCAACGCTGGGGAATCCTGGAAGCGTCGCGGCGGATTTCCGCAGTGCGCGCGCTCTTGCAGGCGCGTTCCACGGCGGCCCCTGGGAAATCCGCCCCGCCAC